>Ga0187847_10002237_pt1 | contig 15858 bp, 12 predicted proteins | sample June2016WEW_4_10_FD_132458 | JGI IMG/M metagenome (GOLD analysis project Ga0187847, IMG submission 132458) | Peatland microbial communities from SPRUCE experiment site at the Marcell Experimental Forest, Minnesota, USA - June2016WEW_4_10 | ecosystem: Environmental > Terrestrial > Soil >...
CAGCGGATGCCTTTCGGACCCGCGAGGCGTCGCTCGTGCCGGCTGCGCTGGGCTAGTTTGCCGCCGTGCCGCCGGCAGCCGCGCCGAGCACGTCGGTCAAGGGCGGCGCAGCTTTAGGCGCCGCGCGCGGATAATCGCGCCCCACGAAGGCTGCAACGGTCGCGGCAATCTGCGCCTGGGTCACGCGCGGCGTATTGCTGCGCTCGCCGAGCGGCTTGGTGTCGGGACCCATGACGGCGATCCAGATGTTTTCCGAGCCCTTCTCCTCGACGCCGTGCTCTTTCCATTCGGTCAGTCCGCTGCCGCGTCCGTGATCCGTCGTGATGATGAAGGTCGTGCGGCCGTGGTAGCGCGGAATCGCCTGCATCGTATCCCAGAGTTGCTGCACGAAATGATCGAAGCGATGGGCGCTGTCGAGCACGAGATCGTAGCGTCCTTGGTGCGCCCAATTGTCGGTTTCCCCGTAACCGACGAACAGAACACGCGGCGCCGCGGTCTTGACGTAATCGAGCAGCGGGATCTGCAAGAATGAATTCGGCGAGTCCTCCTCGTCGAATTCCGTGGTCGTCGCATAAAGCTCGCGCAGCAGCGCGTCGCGCGCAGTTTCGTGTGCCTTTTTCGGCAAGGTCCAGCCGGTCTGCATCACGAGATGGCTGCGCTCCTTGTTGAATATCCGGTCGAACGCGTTCCAGGTGGCGTAGACCGCGACCTGGCCGCGAAACTCGCTCTGGTTATTGAGCCACTCGAAGACACTCGGATTGGGATTCGGCCCGAATTCGTTGCTGTCGATCGCATCGTTCGGATAGCCCGTCGTCATCTCGTTGTACCCGGGATACGAGAAGGCCTTGCCGTTCGTGACCTGGGCGATGCTGCCGCGTGCCTGGTTGCCGAATATTTGGCCGTTTTTCGCGACCGTTCCCCACAGGAACGGAAACAGCAGCTGGCGGCGCGTCGCAACCTCATCGCTCCAGTAGCGCTTGCGCAAGTCCTCTTCCGAAACCCAACTGCCGCCGTCCTTTTCGTTGAGCAGCGTGGGATCGGCGCCGGTGAATACCTCCTGCCAGCGCAAGCCGTCGGTCACGATCAGCACGACGGTGCGTGTATTCGTTGCGGTCGCCGGCGGGGCGGCCGCCATGCCGGCGGCCGAGGACAGCATCGACGCCAGCACGGCGCCTGTGAGTAGCCAATGGCGGATCGTTGTGCCCATGCGAGATTCCCCCCGACGATCCCGCGACCATCGATTCAATTATTGTTGCAGCAAAACAGCCGAATTGGCGGTCCAGGTCAGATATACCTGATCGCTCCAATCGATCGCCCATTCCGACGTGCGACGGTCGTTTTGCGCGAACACGGTGACGATCTTGCCGGATTCGGTCTTGATGCGATAAGTCGATCGGTTGCCGAGATAGCCGAGCTCCCAAACGACGCCCTTGAGCTGATTGGTACGGGCGCCCGCGACCGGCTCCTTGGTCAGCCGCACTTTCTCGGGCCGCAACGCGAGCCATACGCGCTGCCCTTGGGAGTAACGCCCGACCTCGTCGACACAGAAATCGCAGCCGGTCTCCGGGCAGCGCACGGTGATCAGGCCCGGCTCGACCCCCTCGACGGTACCCTCGAACAAATTGGTCGTGCCGACGAAGTCGGCGACGAATCGGCTCTGGGGAAACTCGTAAATCTCGGACGGCGTCCCGACCTGAACGACCTGACCGCGATTCATGACCGCAATGCGCGTCGACAGCGCCATCGCTTCGTCCTGGTCATGCGTGACGAATACGAACGTGATCCCGACCTGGTACTGAATATTCATGAGCTCGAACTGGGTCTGCTCCCGCAGTTTCTTGTCGAGCGCGCTCAGGGGCTCATCGAGCAACAAGACCTTAGGCCTGCGTATCAGCGCGCGCGCGAGCGCGACGCGCTGCCGCTGGCCGCCGGAGAGCTGGTGGGGCTTGCGCTTGGCGAGCGGCCCCAATTGCACCATCTCCAATGCTTCCTGAACGCGTTTGGCCCGGGCGGCGCCGTCGATCGGCATGCGGCGCAGTCCGTAGCCCACGTTCTGCTCCACGCTCATGTGCGGGAATAGTGCGTAGGATTGAAACATCATGTTGACCGGCCGCTCGTGCGGCGGCACGTTCGTCATGTCTGCACCTTCGATCATGATGCGCCCGCCGCTTGGGCTCGCGAAACCCGCGAGCATGCGCAGCAGCGTAGTCTTGCCGCATCCGGAGGCGCCGACCAGCGCGAACATTTCACCCTTGAAAATCCGCAGATTCACGTTGTCGACCGCCGTGAAGGCGCCGAAGGTCTTGTTGATGTTCTCGATGACGATTTGCGGCTCGGCGTTCGGATCGAGCCAAGGCCGATCGGCGATATTCTTTTGCTGAGCGGAAATCATCCGCCTAATATTCGGCAGGCGGCGTCGCTGAGCGGCGCACGGGCGAAAAGAAGGCGCGTTCAACGACGCGCGCCTGCGACATGCGCCGCTCCCAAAGAAGTTCGCGATTCAAGTAGATTTCCACCCAGACGGTCGACGATAACGCGAAATGCGGCGCCTGGACCATAGCAAGAGCGATGTTGCGCTTGCGAGTCGGCGACCAGACCGCCGAGCTCACATGGCCGATTTCCCGCTTGCCGGATCGATCCGTATAGACGAGCGCATTATGAGCCGGTTTGTTGCCGGTGATGTCGAGGCCGACGAGCTGTCTGCGCGGTCCCGCCTGCCGCTCGGCAAGCAGCGCGCGCCGACCCGTGAAATGGCCCTTTTCGAAATTCAGCAGCCAAGCCAGGCCGAGCTCCAGCGGTGAGCGGTCGCGGCCCGTGCGTATCGTCTGTTCCGCGGAGACGAAATCTACATGCGGGCTGATGAACCCGGCTTCGATGCGCGCAACGTTGAGCGCCTGGGAACCGATGGCCCGAATGCCGCGAGAGCGCCCGGCCCGCATCAAGGCATCCCAAACGGCGAGCGCGGCCGCCGGCTCCATCCAAACCTCATAGCCGAGATCGCCCGTAAAACCGGTGCGCGAGACCGTCACGGGAGCGCCGGCCAGTTCGAAGTAGCCGATATCAAAAGGCTTTAGCTTCTCGATGCCCGCGAGCCCGGCCGCCTTGAGCACCGCGCAAGACGTGGGCCCCTGCACCGCGAGCGACGCGATCTGCGCCGTGACTTCCTCGATTTCGACGTCGAAGCCGATCGCGGAGTCCAACAGCCAGTTGAGCTGCCGCTCGGCGGTGCACAGGCGGTATTCGCTCTCGCCGAGTCGAAACACCGTGCCGTCATCGATCAGGTGCCCGGCATCGTTGCACCAGACGCAATAAGCGACTCGGTTGGGCCCGAGTTTCGAGATGTCGCGCGTGACGAGCCGGTTCAGGTACGGGACCGCATCGGGACCCGCAATCCGATACTTCACCATCGGGGTCAGGTCGTAGAGCGTCGTGGCGTTGCGGATCGCGAAGTATTCCTGCTCGACGGTCGTAAACACGTCGACCGTCGTATAGCCCGACCACGGAATGTAGCTGTCGACTTGCGAGAGCGCCCGAGCGCGCTCGTGAAACGGCGTCCTCAGCAGCGGCTGTTCGAAGTGGGGTGCGAGCGCTTCTGTCGTCGACATATCAAGCCACCTGTTTCAATACCTGCCGCGCGGCGTTGCGGCCGGCGATGCCCATGACGCCGCCGCCCGGGTGGCACCCTGCTCCGCACAGATAGAGCCCCCCGAGCGGCGTTTGGTGCTGTGCTGCGCCCGGCACCGGACGCACCATGAAGAATTGGTCGAATGCGAGTTCACCGTGATGCCAGTGGCCGCCCTCGATCCGAAACTCCCGCTCCATGTCCGCCGGCGTCAACAGTTCGGCGGCGACGATGGACGCTCGCAGCCCCGGCGCATGCCGCTCGAGCATTGCCAGCGCAAGTTCCACGAAGCGCGGTCGTCCCGCCTCCCACCCCTCGCGCAGCGCATACGGCGCATATTGCACGATCGCCGAGAGAACATGGTGACCCGCCGGCGCGAGCGACGCATCGGCAATCGTCGGTACGGTAAGCTCCATGACCGGCTGCTGCGAGAATTCGCCATATTTCGCGTGATTGTAGGCGTGCTCGATATGCTGCATCGACGGCGCGATCAGCAGGCGGCCGGCCGATTGAGGCGCACCGACACCCGTGAACTGCGGTGCGCGGTCCAACGCCAAGTGCAATTTGGCGGCCAAACCCTGCGAACGAAAATGCGTCACGCGGCGTACGAAGCCCGTATCGAGATGGCGTGCACCGAGCAGTTTCAACAGGGTGGTCTTTGGATCCGCGCTCGAGATCACGGCGCGCGCAGCGATCCGCTCGCCCGACTCGAGTTCGACGCCGCTCGCGCGGTCCGCTGCGACCAGAATTCGCGCGACGGGCGCCGTCGTGCGCAGTTCAGCGCCTGCGGCGCTTGCGGCCTTGGCGAGCGCCGTACACAAGCCGCCGAGGCCGCCTTGCGGTTGGGCGAGCCCCGCGCCGCCGGCCGCAGACTCGGCCGCGAGGCGGTACAGTAAGGTCAATACCGTGCCCGGCGATCGCGGTCCGAAATTCGTGCCCAAAACGGCGTCGAACGCGAGCGCCCCCTTGAGCGCCGGTGACCGAAAATTTTCCTCGAGCAAATCGTAAACGTTCATGCCGCCGATACGCAGCAGCTCGCGCATGTCGGTACGGCCGAGACGGCGGATTTGCCAAGCGAGACGCAGCATCGCGAGGCGGTCGGACCAGAGGTTCGTTCCGAGCCGTGGGGGCACGCTCGCGAACAGCGGCGCGAGCGCCGCTGCGAAGCGCCGCATGCGGGCGGTGTAGATGCTGAGCGAGGCCGCATCGCTGCCCAAATCGGTGGCAGCACGTGACCGTCCCGCGCCAAGGTCGATGGGCGCGCGCCCTTCGAGCAGTGCCGTGGTCGCAAGGCCCGTGCCGGCCCAGGCCAAGCCGTGCGTTTCGAGCTGCAGCTCGGCAATGAGTTCGCGCGGCATCAGGTGCAGCAGATGCGCGCCGGCTGAAACCTGATACCCGGGCGCGAATTCGCGCGTCACGGCCGCGCCGCCGAGGCGGCTGTTGGCCTCGAGCACAAGCACCGTCCGTCCGGCACGTGCCAGATAGCTCGCACAGACCAGGCCGTTATGGCCGCCGCCGATCACGACGACGTCGTAGCTCGCGCCCGGCTTGTCGATCGTCGAGTTCACTGCGCCCTGCCCAGGTCGCGAAGCACCCTGCGTGCCGCATTTGCGCCGGGAGCGCCCATGACGCCGCCGCCCGGATGCGTGCTCGAGCCGCACATGTACATGCCGCGCACCGGCCCACGATACTGCGCGTAGCCGGGGATCGGCCGATTGAACAACAACTGATCCATCGTCAGTTCACCCTGGAAGATGTTGCCTTCGGTCAAGCCGACCTCATTTTCGATATCCCACGGCGTGCGGATCTCCGCATGCAAAATCAGGTCCTTGAAATTGGGACTGTGCCGGGCGATCGTGTTGATCACGGTGTCGCCGAAGGCCTGGCGCTTGGCCGCGGTCCATTCCCCATCCGCCAATTCGTAGGGACAGTATTGGACGAAAACCGACATATAGTGCTTTCCGTCGGGCGTCATCGACGGATCGATCTGCGACGGGATCAGCATGTCGATATAGGGTGCGCGTGACCACCGCCCGTCTTTCCAGTCGTCGTAAGCACGCTCCATCATTGCGATCGTGTCGGTGACGTGCATGTCGCCGCGCGTACAGGGCGCACCTTGTGGAATCGCCGGGAACCGCGGCAGCCCATCGAGCGCGATATACAATTTTCCGGACGAGCCGCGAATTTTGAAGTTCCGCACCTTCTGTAGAAAATCGTCGGGCAGATCCTTGGGATCCATGGTCTGAAGATAGGTACGCCGCACGTCGAGATTCGAGATCACCAGCGGCGCGGCGATTTCCTCGCCGTCCTCGAGCACGACGCCGCAGGTACGGCCGCCGCGCACCTGGATTTGCTTGACCGGCGCGGCGCTTCGTAGCAGCCCGCCACTCGCCTCGAACGAGGCGCCCAGCGCATTGCTGATCGCGCCCATGCCGCCGCGCGCGAATCCCCATGCGCCCACGGTGTCGTCGATGTCGCCCATGTAATGATGCAGCAGCACGTAGGCCGTGCCCGGAGAGCGCGGTCCCAGAGCGGTGCCGATGATCGAACTGCCCGCGAAATGGGCCTTGACGATCTCGCTCTCGAAATATTCGTCGAGAAAATCGGCGGCGCTCATCGTCCAGAAGCGCAGCGTATCGTACATGCGCTGCTCGCCGAGATTGTGAAAGCGCTGTCCCAAATACAGCAGCTCCATGATGTCGCGGGGTTTGAACGATGTCGGGTCCGGCGGCTCACGCATCAATAGCGGCTTGATGAATTTGCATTGCCGCATGACGTCGCGCGAATAGCGGTCGTAGGCTTCGGCGTCGCGCTTGGAGTGCCTCGCGATCTCGCGCCGCAACGCATCGTGATTGTCGTAGAGCGCGAGATGGCCCCCGTCCTGCATCATCGTGCAGCCGCCTTCGTACGGAATCACTTGCAACCCGAACTTCGGCAGCTCGAGCGTACGAATGATCTCAGGCCGCAGCAGGCTGCACACGTAGGAACAATTCGAGTAGGTGAAATCCTTGTAGAGCTTGCGGCTCACGGCGGCGCCGCCGATGTAGGGCTGGCGCTCCAGCACCAACACCTTGAGACCCGCACGCGCGAGGTAGCAGGCCGCGACCAGGCCGTTGTGGCCCGCACCGACAATGATCGCATCGAGATCCTTGGGCGCAGCCACCGCCAGGGTGCTCAAGCAGGGACTTTGTGCGTCGCCTTGCCCGCCTGCAAAGTCGCATCGACGGCGGTTTCGAACGCCCTCAGCGTATCGGCAAGACACGCGGCATCGTGCGCGGCTGATATGAACCAGGGCTCGCGTGAATCCGGCTCGCAAAGCACGCCCTCATCATGCAACACCTGCGCCATCGCATCGTAGAACGAGTAGTCGCTGCTCTTCCATGCCCGGTAGTTGCGCGGCGGCTCGTGCGCGAAGTACAGGCCGCTCATCGACGGATGGCCGACGAAGCTGTGCGCGATGCCGCGTGCACTCAAGACCGCGCGCATGCCGAGGCGCAAGCGCGTGCCGAAGTCGGCAATGCGCTCGAGCGCGTCCGTCTCGTCGAGAATTTCGAGCGTCTTTTCCGCCGCCGCGAGCGATACCGAGTGCGCCGTGTAGGTGCCGCCGTGCGCGACCCCCTTGCCGATCTTGCGCATGATGTGCTCGCGACCCGCGAGAACCGAAATCGGATAGCCATTGCCGAGCGCCTTTGCGAAGGTACAGAGATCCGCATGAACGCCGTAAAGCTCCTGCACGCCGCCGCGCGCGACGCGAAAGCCCGTCTTGACCTCGTCGATCAGCATCACCACGCCGTATTGATCGCACAGCGCGCGTGCCGCGCGCAGATACTCGGGCTCGGCCGCGATGCCGAGGCAATTGCCCATGATCGGCTCGATCAGCATACAGGCGATGCGACCCGCGTTGCGCTTGAAGACGTCCTCGAGCTGGTTTGCGTCGTTCGCTTGGACGAAGTGTGCGAAGCTGCGCGAGGAGATCGGCACGCCCTCACTGTATGGCCGCACTTCGGGCTCTCCGACCTGCGACCATTTGTCCATCGGCGTGAACCACATCGCCGCGTCGAATAGGCCGTGGTAGCTGCCCTCGAGAATCACATAATCGTCCTTGCCGGTATAGGCGCGCGCCAAGCGCAGTCCCGCCATGACCGCCTCGGTCCCCGAGTTCGAGAAGCGCACGAGTTCGGCGGCCGGAACCATCTTCGAAATCCGCTCCGCGACGCTGAGTTCGCGCTCGGTCGACAACGCGAATACACCGCCGACTTCCATACCAGCGCGCGCCGCTTCATCGACGCGTGGATCTGCGTACCCTAAGATTCCCGGACCATATCCCATGCGGTAATCGACATAGACGTTGTCGTCGAGATCGACGATGCGTGCACCGCGGCCCTGCTTGACGTAGATCGTGCGATCGTCACCCCAATAGCGGAAATTCGATGCGACACCCAGCGGCAAGCGCTTCACGGCGCGCTGAAAATGCGCATTGCTTTTGCTCAAGGTTCTGGCCATGACGTCCCCCGCAAGTGTTTTATCGGAATCTTTCGACGCGTCGAGCGCCCATGGACCGCGACGTCCCGGCGGCGGCAGCGACGCCGACGGCCACGGACCGGGCGGCGCCTTCTTCGCGCAGCGATGCGACCCTAACATTGCCTGCAGCGCTCGTCCAGAAATATTATATGACCATATAAATTAATGCCGCCGCGGCGCTCCGGACCGGCGTCTGCCGGATCGATCGACGACGCGTTGGATCCGCGGATTTTCAATGAAAATACCGTCATTCAGACACCCGCCATGAATGCCGGAGCGCACAGACTTGCCAAGCGCAGCGGCTTGGGTTTACATTGAACAACTATATAAAATCGGCGGAGTAGCCCAACATGTCCAGCGTCGCCCTCGCATCCGCCGAAAGCACCACGCACGCCGCATTGCCGCGCGCGCTGCCGGCCTGGGTCTACAACAACGCCGAACTCAATCGGCTCGAACTCGAGCGCGTGTTGATGCCGAGCTGGCAGATCGTCTGCCACGTCAACTCGATCCCCAAGGCCGGCGATTACCAGACTTTCGACTTAGGGCAGGAAAGCATCGTCGTGCTGCGCGATCGTGACGCGCAGATTCGCGGATTTCACAACGTTTGCCGCCATCGCGGCGCGCGGCTGCTCGATCACGCCGGAAATTGCCCGGGGCCGATCACCTGCCCCTATCACGGCTGGAGCTACCGGCAGGACGGTTCGCTGGTCGGCGTGCCGATGCGCGACAGCTTTCCCGGCATTGACCGCGCCGAATTCGGCCTGAAGACCGTGCGCATCGACACCGCATTTGGGTTCGTGTTCGTTGCGCTGCGCGGCGATCCACCGCCCGTCTCGCAGGTTTGGGGACCGTTGGCCGAGGAATTGGCGCCGTATCGCATCGAGGAGATGGTGCCGCTCGGCCCGATCACATACGACACCTGGAACGTCGATTGGAAAATCGCGATCGACAATTACCTCGAGTCCTACCACGTGCCGATCGGTCATCCTGGGCTCAATCGCATGTTCACGCCGGACTACGAGGACCAATCGGCCGTCGCGACCGTCGCGCGCGGAGTCAGCTGGTTGCGCGAGCAGGAATCCCCGGTCTGGTCGGAGCGCATGTATCAGCGCCTCGTGAGCCGCATCGCGACGCATCTGCCTGAGAAGCAGCGCCGCAGCTGGCGTTTTTATAGTGCATTGCCGAATCTCGGGATCGATGTGTTCCCGGATCAAATGGATTTCTTTCAAGTGCTGCCGGCCGGCCCAGGCAAATGCCTGGTCCGCAGCGGCCTGTTCGGCTTGCCCGATGCGCCGCCGCAGATACGTGCGTTGCGGTTCCTGAGCAACCGCATCAACACGCAGGTCAACAACGAGGACCGCTGGCTGTGCCAGCGCGTGCAGCGCGGTCTCGCATCAAGCAGCTACCAACCGGGGCCCCTATCGAAGCTCGAGCGTTGGATGTTCGAATTCCACCAGATATTGCGCGACCGGATCCCCGAAGTGAAACTGCCGAGCGCTCCCGCGCACTTCGCCTGAGCTTACGATGGCGCTGTCGCTGCGCTCAGAAGTGCATGGACACCGAAAAATTGACGCGCCAATGCGATGGCGCACCGCTCGATACGGGGTTGAACTGCCGGGCGAGTTCGCCCGAGAGATCCACGGGGCCAACGTGCGCCGACGCACGCCCCAGCGAAGCGCGTAGCCCGAGACCCGCGGCCGCACCGACTTCGGTGCGTGGCTCCGCAGCGATGACCCCCAGATTCACGATCTCGCCGCGTGCCGCAAACAAGTAGCTCTGGGTGGCATTCGTCGTGCCGCCCCGATCCCACTTGACCGTGTGCTGCAGCTCGGCACGCGCGACCCAGCCGCGGTCGCCGCTGAAGCTCGCGTAGTCGTAGGCCGACAAGTCCGTCGGCCCTCCCAGCGTGAATTTCTCGGTGAGCAGCACCGGATTGTCGGCGACATACTGCGCGCGTACCTGCAGTTCCGCAGCGAGCTTCGCAGGCAAATCACGGTGCAGCGTCCCATATGCCTCCCATTTCGTGAAGGTGTTCGATGCGCCCGCCTGCGACAGCGGAGCGGCGGGCGTGGCTTGCGCCGGGCTGCGGCTGCCGAGACCGTTGATGCCCTTCGAGAAGTCGGCGCCCAACGTCAATTGCGTGCCGGGATCGAAAATCTGCTCGAGCGCGAGCCCTAGATGCAGAACCCGCAGCTGATCATCGAAGCGCGCGCTGCCGTAGGGATTGGCCGTTTGTATCAGCGCCGTCGCGTCGATGCCTGCGCTCGCGACTAGGCTCGTATAGTGAATCTTGATCAGCGGATAGGTCGCATGCACCGCGGCGCGCCGATAGATGCTGTCGGTATCGAGCAAAGCATTGTCGGCTTGGTCCGGGTTTGCGAGCGCGCTTGGATTGATCGCCGACCAAGTGTAGCGATAGTCGATCTCTGCGCCACTGATGCCGATCGGCGTGCGCACGGCGGCCTCGAGCAGGCGCCGCGGCGACCGCGCGCCGAGCCCGTCCGCATCGGCCGCCGTGCTGACCGCGAGCGAGACCTGATCGACGAAGCGCAGCGCCGGATTATAGGCGCTCAGCAGCGTCACCGAATTACGGCCCACGATCGCCGGCATCGCATTGTCGACGCTCAAGACATTGCTGAATGCGCGATAGTCACCGGTCAGCACGAGCGTTACCGCGTCGTCGGTCGCCCCCGTCTCGAGTGTCGACTTCAGATTCAGCGCCGGCAGCGCACTCGCGTTGAGGATCGCGCGCTGAAATTGCGCCCGCGTCAGCGAGCTGCGCCCGAGCATCGGCTTCATGAACGCCAGCACGCGATCTCGATAGGGCTTCGGGATGCCGTCGACATTGACGACTTGAATCGACCGGTGGATCACTTGTAGCCGGAACTCACCTCCGGCCGGTACGTCCTGCGACGGCAGGCTCACGAGCGCGAGGAAATGCCCCGCGGCGACATATAGCTGCTGGATCTGCGCCGCAGCCGCACGGATCGCCTCGAGCTTGACCGGGTGATCGCGCAACTTTGCGAGGATGCGCTCGGTCGCGGCCGCATAGCGCGCATCTTCACCCTCGACCACGAAGCGGCCGACCGTAAAATCGGCCGGCGGCTCGATCGGCTCGCCCTGAGACTGCGGCGCTTGCAGCGGCGGCTGGAGCGCGGTTTGCGCCTCGGCCGCGCCCGGCAGCGCAGACAGCAGGACCCAGAGACCGACCGCCGGTACGCATCGCCTGCCGCGGACCGAGCGCCGCCCCGGCGGCCGTGTTATCCGAGGTGGATCCAAGCCGACTTCGTTTGCGTATAGGAGAGCAGACTCTCCACGCATTTGTCTCGGCCAAAACCCGACTGCTTGTAGCCGCCGAACGGCTGCGTCATGTCGCCATGGTCGAAACAATTGACCCAGATCACGCCCGCCTCCAGATCACGGACCGTCTTGTGCGCAACTTTGAGATCACGGGTCCACACCGAGGCCGCGAGCCCGTAGATCGAATCGTTCGCGATCGCCAGCGCTTCCTCGATGCCGTTGACCTGAATCACCGAGGCGACCGGCCCGAAGATTTCTTCGCGGGCGATCGTCATTTGGTTGTTGACGCCCGAGAACAGCGTCGGATTGACGAACGCGCCGGGCAAGTCGGGTGAGGTGCCGCCGAATTCCAGCTTCGCGCCCTCGGATTTGCCGCGGCCGATGTAATTCATGACGCGAGCACGGTGCGAAGCGGTCACCAGCGGCCCTAGGTTGGTTGCGGGGTCGAGCGGGTCGCCGGCGCGATAGGCGCTCTTGCCGCGTTCGATGAAGCGCGCCAGGAATTCCTCGGCTATCGGCTTGTCGATCAACAGGCGCGATCCGGCATTGCAAACTTCGCCCATGTTGCCGTAAATGCCGTTGATTGCGTAGCTCACGGCGACGTCGAGATCCGGCAAATCGGCGAGGAAGATCTGCGGAGACTTGCCGCCGCATTCCAAGCTCACGCGCTTCATGTTCGACTGCCCCGCATAAATCAACATTTGCTTGCCGATCTCGGTCGATCCCGTGAATGCAATTTTGGCCACGTCGTTATGCAGCGCGAGCGGCGCACCGACGGCTTCACCCAATCCGCCGACGACATTGAACACGCCCGCTGGGCCGCCCGCTTCGACGAACAGCTGCGCCATCAAGGGTCCCGACAGCGGCGACTGCTCCGCGGGCTTCAACACCACCGAATTGCCGGCGGCAAGCGCCGGAGCGACTTTCCACGCGGCCATGAGCAGCGGATAGTTCCAAGGCACGATGCAGCCGACGACGCCCAGCGGCTCGCGCAAAATGTAGTGAAACGCATCGGCCGCGGTCGCGGTGACCGCACCATCGATCTTGTCGATGAGCTCGGCGAAATAGGTGAAATTCGTCGCCGCCGCCGGCACGTCGATCGTGACCATGTCGCGGATCGGCTTGCCCATGCACAGCGTATCGAGCAAGGCGAAACGCTCGGTGTTCTCGCCGATCAGTCGTGCAAAATTCTGCATCACCGCGGCCCGCTCGCGCGGCGCCTTGCGGCTCCAGACCCTAGAGGCGAACGCGTGTTTCGCCGAGGCGACTGCGGCATCGACGTCGGCCGCACTGCCGGCGCTCACTTCGCATAGCGCCGCGCCGGTGGCGGGATTGACGACCGTGAATCGTCCGCCGCCGATGGAGTCGACGTATTTACCATCGATGAAATGCCGCGTTTCATAGCGCAGCTTGGCCGCGCGCGTATGCCAGTCGTTCGTCGTCAGGGAAAGTAAGCTCATTCGTATTGCTCCATGGAAAACACAAGCGGCGCCAGTATAGTGAATTATGGCCGGGAGGTCGGCCCCTGATCGCGGCGCAATGACGGGATTCGCCGGCGCAGCCAGGCGCGGAACTCGCCCTGCGCGCGCGTAGGCCGCGTTGGTTCGGCGGGCGCGTAGCCGAACGCGACGATGCCCTGCTGAATCGATTGCGCCAAGCCGAGGGACTCGAGGCGCAGGCCCGCAGCCAATCGCTCGGCGAGGAACTTCAGTGCGCGCGCGGCGCGCTCCGATTCGACGAACGTATAATCCGAGCGTCGCACACGCGTGCGGCCCACACCGGTCGGCAGGGATTGCAGTACGGAGAGGCCGTCGGGCCGGAGCTCGATCATTTGATTTGGCGGCAGAAACCACCGCCGCCAGCGCAGCCCGCCTGCGCCCTGCGATTCGCGCGCCGCGTATTGCACGGCCAAGCTCCGGTAACGCACGCCGCTCCAGCGCAAATCCGTGTGTGCGAGCATGCCCGACCAGTCGAAGAATTGCGAGGGATCCATTAGCTTGAGCCGCGCTTGACTCCACGACGATGGCGCTGCCGCGCCCTCGGCGCTGGATTCGAACTCCGCGGTCGCGTCGGGCAACGCGCTGCCGAGCCATTGTTCCACCACGATCTTCCAGTCGGCCGCGATCGAGATCTCGGTCTGCGGCGCAATCAGTCGCATCGGCAAGTCGTCGCGACCGGCGAGCTGCACCACGCTCGAGGGCGCCGCTGCGTACGCGCCGCTTGCGCGCACGAACATCAGGTCGCCGAGGACATCGAGATCCATGGCCACGAGATTCGGTCCCGCGCCGCGCGGTCGCCGTGATCCATCGAATGCAAATTCGAGCCCGTGTACGCGGCATTCGAGCGCACCCGCTAAACGGCCTTCGCCGCCCGAGGACAACCGGTGCGGTACCTCCGGACAGCAGTCGCGCAAGGCATGAATCGCACCTGCCTCGTCGTGCACCAACAAAACCCGGTCGGCGCCGATGTCCACAGCCAGATAGTCGCCCGCGTGCGCGAACTGCTGCCGGTGACCGACGAATTGCCAGGAACCGCTGAACAGATCAGCGCGTTCGACCGCCGCGAGACCGGCGTCATCGTAGCTCCACCGGGGCAGATTTCGATCGGGAGCCAAGGGCTCGCCGCGCGATTCCCGCTGCAGCCGATCTTGGGTGAATTCACTCGGGAAAATCGAGCGCAAATACGCCATGCAGCGGCGCTTTGCGGCCGCGCGATCGATCGTCGCCTCTGTTTGAAACGCAAAACCCTGCCAAAGGATCTCCAACACCCCGATGAGCCCGAGCGCGATGCTATCCGGGTCGAGCTGCGATTGGCGCGTTTCCTGGATCAGGCGCTCGACGAGTGCTCGAACCAGCGCGGCAAAGCGCTCGTCCTTCTTGCCGCAAATGTCGTAGTATTCCTGGCGGGAGCTGGCCTCGCCCCAAAAGGCGTACCAGACGGAAACTTTGCGGGGGCTGGCCAAATCAGGATCGAGATACAGGTCGACCATCAATTCCAGGGCGGCGACGGGTCGCCCCTCCAGCCGAGCGACGGGCACCAGCAAGCGTTCCTCGAACTCGGATGCGAGATACTGCAGCGACGCGACCAGCATCGCGGCTTTGGAGTCGAAATAAAATCTGACGATACCGGGTGACATCTTTGCGATTGCCACGACTTTTTCGACGGTGGTCCGCGACGGGCCATAGACATGCAGAGCCGATATGCACGCTTCGATCAAGCGCTGGCGCTGGCGGCTGTTCGATGAGCGCGCGCGCGGCGCAGGCGCCGCAGCCGGCGATTTTTTCGTGGCTCGTTTCACCCTAGGAAGGAAAGCCCGATGAGTGATCGCAGCGGTTGGCTGAAGAAACACGGCAAATGGTTCATCATTCTCCCGCCCCTGTTATATCTATTCGTATTCTTTCTCATTCCGTTCGCCTACGCGTTCAGGATCAGCCTCGCCGACACCGCGCTTCACGTACCGCCCTACTCCGACATTCTATCCGTGAGTCCGGACTCGCACATCAGCCTCACGGTGAATCTCGGCAACTTCAAGTACCTGTTCGCCGACCAGGTGTACGGCCTCGCCTACCTATATTCCCTGAAAACCGCATTTTTCTCGACGCTGATCTGTCTCGCGATCGGCTACCCGATGGCATACGCGATCGCACGCAGCTCCAAGACCGCCCAAAGCATTCTGCTGTTGATCATCATTCTACCGTTTTGGACCTCGTTTCTGCTGCGCGTCTACGCGCTCGAGGGCATCATCCGCGAGACTGGCCTGCTCAATTCCGCCCTGCTCTGGCTCGGAATCATCCACACGCCGCTGCAAATCATGCGCACGACGACCGCGGTTTACCTCGGGATCATCTACACCTACATGCCGTTCATGGTGCTGCCGCTGTTCGCGACCTTGGAGAAGCTTGACCGGTCCTTGCTCGAGGCCGCCGCGGACTTGGGCAGTCCGCCTTGGCGGGCGTTCATCGACGTCACGCTGCCGCTGTCGATGCCCGGCGTGATCGCGGGCTCGATGCTCGTTTTCATTCCGGCGATCGGTGAATTCGTGATCCCGACGCTGCTCGGCGGACCCGACAACCTGATGATCGGTCGCGTGCTATGGGATGAATTTTTCGGCAACCGGGACTGGCCCGTGGCCTCCGCGGTCGCGATCGTGTTTCTCGTGCTGCTCGTCGGCCCGATCGCGATCTACCAGCACTACAGCACCAAACAGATCGAGGCCTGACGATGCAAGAGCGCGCGCCGTGGTCGTTGATGTCGATGCTGTATCTCGGGATTGCGATCCTCTATATCCCGATCTTCGTATTGATCGCCTACTCGTTCAACGCCTCCGCGCTCGTGAGCGTCTGGGGCGGCTTCTCGACGACCTGGTATGCGCAACTACTGCACAACGATCAGATTCTCGATGCGGCGTGGCTGTC
>Ga0187847_10002240_pt1 | contig 15840 bp, 17 predicted proteins | sample June2016WEW_4_10_FD_132458 | JGI IMG/M metagenome (GOLD analysis project Ga0187847, IMG submission 132458) | Peatland microbial communities from SPRUCE experiment site at the Marcell Experimental Forest, Minnesota, USA - June2016WEW_4_10 | ecosystem: Environmental > Terrestrial > Soil >...
ATCACCGACGTTCGCATGCCCGGAATGGATGGTATCGAGTTGCAGCGTCGCATTAGGCTCGTGCGTCCAGAGTTGCCGGTCATCTTTATATCAGCCCACAATAGCACTGAGACTCGACAGAAGGCTATCGACGAAGGCGCCGTTGATTTTCTGTACAAACCGTTCAATGCCGCGGACCTGCTCGCAGCAATCCAAGCGGCGCTGACCAAGGCCCCCGAGAAATAAATGCAGTTCGCCGAGGATCTCCACCTCAACGCGATCGAAGCCACAGTCCCCGTTCTTGCCCGCCCCAAGAGACTCTTCCTCGCATCGAGATGACAGAACCCGGAGACCGGTCTAATCGAAGTCCGCGAGAGGGGTGCAGGTCCACTAGATCTGTGAACTCTCGACGCTTTCTTGCCATAAGAAAACGTAATGGGCACCGGGTCGGTGATTTGCTGCTCCGTCACTGATGCTCTTCAATTCCGGCTGTGGATCTCATCGCGAAACCACTAGGCACGTGCCACATTCTCTCTACTCTCCCGGTGCAATGAAGAGCGCAGTAATTTACTCAGACAACCCGCACCTCTCCGTTTACCTGAGTTGAGACCTCATAAATAAACCTATAATTGTCAGCCTTCAACCCCGCAGCTACTATCGAGTCGTTCTTGGAGATGCACGATCCCGCAAGGAGTAAAGCGATGCCTACTTTCGATTTGATTGGATCTAGTGCGAAGTTTCGGACCGTACTCGAACAGATCAACATGGTCGCGCCGGTAGATTCCGCCGTCTTGGTACAAGGCGAGACCGGCACCGGTAAGGAAGTGATCGCACAAGCCATTCATGAGGCTGGCCCTCGGCGGCAAAACCGTTTTGTGGCCCTCAACTGCGCGGCGATTCCCAGTGCATTGCTGGAGAGCGAATTGTTCGGCCATGAACGAGGTGCCTTCACAGGTGCGGTGGCTCAGACCACGGGACGATTTCAATCGGCGGATCGCGGAACCCTGTTTCTGGATGAAATCGGCGATCTCCCTCTCGAACTGCAACCCAAACTTCTGCGCGCCCTTCAGGAACAGCAGTTCGAACGACTCGGAGGCGGCCGCACTTTTCAAGTCGACGTCCGAGTTATTGCGGCTACCAACCAGAACCTGTGGCGGATGGTGCAAGAAAGGAAATTCCGCGCGGACCTTTATTATCGTCTGAATGTTTTTCCGATCACGCTACCGCCGTTGCGGGAACGAGAAGACGATATCCCGCTGCTGATCGAACATTTCGTTCAAAAGTTTGCTAAGAAACAAGGAAAGTCGATCGAGCGCATCCCCGAGGAAGTTGTGGAAGTTCTGAAGCGCCACAATTGGCCTGGCAATATTCGAGAACTTCAGAACGTCATCGAGCGCGCTGTGATCGTGACCACGGGCTCGGTGCTTGAGGTACGGCCGACGGACCTGCCGACGACAGAGCCCATGACACAGAGTGTGAGATCCACGTTAGTCAAACCATCACGGACACTAGAGGAGTTCGAGCGGGCGCATATCACGGAGACGCTCCGCGCAACCAATTGGGTTGTCGGCGGACGGCATGGAGCTGCTGCCAAGCTTGGGCTAGCCAGGACGACCCTCATAGCCATGATGCAGCGGCTCGGCATTAACCGCGAGACATCAGAACGGGGAGCAAGACAGTCTGATCAACCTCTTGTAGCCGCGCCAGCTGGTTCGCGAGCGTCGGACGACACACCGCAAGAGGCCTCATTTACGGCCAATCGTATCTCCGCTTGAGGAACGACTTGAAGAACGATTCACTAGCCAACTTCGCCAAGTAAATGCACGATTGCGGACTTGTCCCGTAGCGCAAGAAAGAGACGTATCAAGATTCAGGAATGAGAAGTAGTCAAGTGTCCGGCGCTAGCAGTATCCGCCTCGGGCCCTAGTTGAGAACCAATCTGCGAGCTCGGACGACGAATCTCTTTGGAGCAGCACCCACGAAGTGAAACGGATAACACGTAATGAGCGTCAGCGTCTCCCCGGAGGCGGATTGCAGAACCCAGGTCTCATTAGGATTGACGATGTCAATGAATATGACGCGGTAGCTGTACTCGGCGCGGGCGTCCGTTATCGTGATCACATCACCCGGTTCGAGTTCACCCACTCGGCGGAAAAAAGTATCACGGTGAGCGGCTAGCGCCGTATTTCCAGCCTGCCCGGGCAACGCCGTTCCGGGCAGATGCCCGACTGCACGGTCAAGAACCAGCGCGGTGGCACCTTCTGCAATCATTGCAGAAAGGTGAATACGGGGAACATCCACCCTGCCCACAAGTGCGATTCCACGGCTGCCGGGCAACGCTGCATGTGTCAAGGACTCGGACGGATTTGATGGCGCCGCGAAAGTATTGAGGTCAGAACTACACTTTTGCAATTGTTCGCGCGCCCAGGCCTGATAGTGTCTCCCTTCCATGGTGACAATCACACAATACGCAAGCGTGGACAATCCTGCGACGAAAAGCAGGTAATGGCTCCAGAGAAGGATTCTCCTCGTTCGTATTGTCATCCCAGTCCCCCTTTTGAGTTGTGCCGAGCATCGAAGCGTCGCAGCGCAAAAAAATTGCCAGACGCTGTCAAGACAGCGCCTGGCCGTGACGCGAGGGTCGTTACACCATTTTTAGTGCCGCCCTCCGAAGCACGACAGCCGCGGCCAGTGCTAGCAACCCGGTGGCCTCCAGAAGAGGTAGTAAGCTGCCGGTTTGGGGCAATGAACGCGCAGGCGCTTCTACTGGAACTACTAGAGGTTGGGTCGCGACGATCTCTGCGATCTCAATTTCCTCGCCGCTCGGGTTGATCGCCTTCACAGGAGTTTGCTTGATCTGGGTCGTATCGGCAGGAGGTTCATCCGGCATGGACAGCACTGGCCGGCTGGTTTGTTTGGCGAATCGAGCCGCCTTGGCTTTTGGATAGACGAACTCCTCGCCGTAGTTGGCACCGGGGTAATACCACGAATGAATAGCTTCCGGAGAATCCGAAGGACGCTCTTCGAAATGGATCACTGTTTTTCCAGTCGGTTGCAGCCGGTAGTCGGGAACCGCGAGAATGGTCGTTATCAGATGCATCCGATCAGCGTCCCAGACTTGAACGATGTTGCGATCTGAATCGCTGCTCGCGAGCGTGAACCAATAAGTGCCCGCCGTCAGAACCACACCCGGCACCTCGACGGGTTCACTGAATGTGAGTTTGGTTGCCTTATCCCACTCATCGGCCATCATGGCGCTCGGCATTGCTACCGCAAACAACAAAGCCAAGCAGAAAGTGAATACGAACGATTTGTACCTGTTCACGTTGTTGCTCCTTTTTCAGTTCCGCGCTGCACTAAGCACGTTTGGTTTCCGTTGTGGTACTAAAGTTCTGAATTCCGGTTCGCACCCTCCGAAGGTCCCCCGTTTTAGTGTCTTCCCGAGCCTGGAGGAAATGCCTTGAACATTTTCTCTACGCCTTTGTCGAGGTTCTTTTCGTTGTTCGCCGCTTTATCGGAGAGCATGTCTTCGAGGCTGCCTCGCCAAATCAGTTGCTTGCTTTTCGCGTCGTACATGTCGACGACCAAAGTACCTACCTTATAGTCGTGCTCAGTTGTTGTTGAGTCCCCAAAGCCTCCGAATCGACGCCAGCCCCAGCCACCGCCGAAGCCATCGTAAAAGGTGTCCAGAGTTCTCTGCGTCTGGGTCGTTTCCATCGCCATGATGGCAACGTCAGCTCCCTGCTCGGCCGAAGTCCAGCCCTTCGCTGCTAGCTGGTTGTCCACGGCGCTCTTTATTCGCGATGTCCAGAGCGAGTTGGCAGGCTTAATTTGCTCCCATGAGTAGGTCTTGTACTGAGAGAAATCTGCCCGATGATCAAAGTCGGTTTGGACCTGCTGCGCGAATGATGTCGCGAGCCCGGTCAGTGAGAGTGCTGTGTACATTACAATCCGTCGTACAAGTTTCATGACTGTGTCCTCCGTCATCCATTGCAAGGCATGCAAGGTGCCAAACAACGCTGCCACTGGAAAAAAGCGGCGTTTCCAAGCTGATTCCATGAGTTGCGCCGGTGTGTGCGAGTTTCAGAAATGCTTCCAAATTGCTTCTTGCGCGTCTTCACGCCGACTGCGTGTCGCGCCTTGGACACCTTTTCTCCCTGGCGCGGGGCGAATCGTAAAGAAAAGCTTGCACTGAGCGAGTTGCCAAGTTTGGAAAGCCGAATGCAGGGAATGGTGACGCAGTACAAGTTCCCCGATCGAGAAAGAGAATTAAGAGCTGAAGTGGAGGAAACCAAATGGCAAATCAAGAAAAGACAAAGTGCGCGCATATCCCTTGTCTTTGTGAAGTAGCCCCGGGCCAGAAATATTGCAGCGAGGCTTGTCGGGATGCTGGAAGCGAAGACGTCGAGGTCGCATGCCAATGTGACCACGCAAGCTGCCCTTTGACGGTTTAGATCGAGAGCAATAGCACCTTTGAGTCAGTGGATGAAGTATCAAATGCCCTCTGCATGTGTCCATGCCGGGCCAGGAGAATCATTGTGATGTGGCCGCAACGGAGTGTCGCCCTTTTGTTGTCGAGTTCACTCTTGTTGGCAACCGTGCCTGAGGTAGTCGTAGCTCAGGCAGATCAGCCGGCGCCAGCGGTTCCAACTCAAATCGCGCAACAGCCCCCCGAACAACTCCAGCAGTTGGTTGCGCCAATTGCATTGTACCCGGATGCCCTGGTTGCCCAGATTCTCGCAGCGTCGACTTATCCTACCGAGGTTGTGGAAGCTGACCGCTGGTTCCAGAAGCACGCCGACCTTAAGGAGGAGAAACTGGCGAAAGAAGTAGACAAGCAATCTTGGGATCCCAGTGTAAAAGCTCTTGTCCAGTTTCCTTCAGTGCTTGCAAACCTCGACAAGAATCTGTCTTGGACTTCGTCGCTTGGAGACGCCTATGTAAATCAGCAACAAGACGTCATGGACGCAGTCCAGGTCATGCGAACCCGTGCACAAAGCGCAGGAAATTTGAAGAGTACATCTCAAGAGACGGTGAGTACTACTGGGCAAACGATCGTGATCGAACCCGCCGACCCTGAGATTGTCTATGTGCCCGAGTACGATCCGTGGTCTGTGTATGGCGCACCGCTGGGGGTTTGGCCCGGCTGGTACGGGTATCCGGGACTCTATGTCAACGGACCGGGGATTGCTTTTGGAATAGGTTTCGGGCTTGGCTTCTTCGGTGGGTACGGATGGGGATGGGGAGGCTGGAGTTTCGACTGGCATAACCGAACAGTCATCTACAACCACAACACCTACATTTCAAACAGCAGGACTTTCATCAATCGAAACAGTTTCAACCGTAGGTTCAGGGGAGAACACCGTGAAGGTGGATTTCGTGGTTCGTCGCCGGGCCGTGGTTCATTCGGCGAAGAGCGCGGATTCTCAGGATCGCGTGGCCACTTCGGAACACGGTCGGGCGCTTTCAGCGGTTTCGGACACGGAGCCTTCGCGATGCAGAATTCCGCGCGTGGGCGGGCCAGCTTTGGAGGAGGCTTCGGAGATGGCTTTGGGGGCGGATTCCACGGCGGTGGAGGGTTTCACGGCGGCGGTGGCCGAAGGTAGGACGCGTTCAGAATACTCGCAACAGCTGCTATGGAGAAGTGACATCATGCAGAGGACAAATACGCGATTCGACAGGTTTCAGGTGGGTCGGAGGGCAACCACGACCTTCTTCGGTTTGCTTCTGATGGTCGCAGGCTGCACCCCTTCCTCGTTTGCGCAGAAACCTAACCAGCGCACTTTTACGTCTCTGGACCAAGCGGGCCAGGAGCTGTTTGCCGCGGTGCAAAGTGGAAATCAGCAGGCCTTAATGCATGTTTTGGGCGAAGAGAACGAGGTCGTTTCCTCCGATGACGAAGTCCAGGACAAACTGGACCGGGAGGAATTCGCTCAGAAATATGTCGAGATGCATCGATATATTCAAGAACTCGATGGAACCACGTTTCTCTATATCGGCGCGGAGAACTGGCCCTTCCCGGTCCCCCTCGTCTCGAAATCCGGGGCATGGTATTTCGATGTCGATAATGGTGTGCTCGAAATTCTCCTTCGCCGGGTGGGCGAAAACGAAATCGCGGCAATAGGCACCTGTCACGAATTGGTAATGGCGAACAAGCGCCGGGATCTGCAACCGATAGCCGATGATGCAGTCGGTCAATATGCTCGCGCGCTGGTGAGCATCCAGCAAGCAGGTGTCAGCCCAGCAGCCACAAATGAGCAAGCAGCCGCCGATCCATTCCATGGATATTACTTCCGAAAATTGACTGGACAACGAAAAGGAGCCGGCACCGCAAGTGTTAAAGGTGACAGTGTTGCTTTCATCGCGTATCCGGTTGAATACCGGTCATCGGGAGTCATGACGTTCGTCATCACCCAGGATGACGTTGTGCACGAAGCAGATTTGGGTCCGAACACGGAAAAGATCGCAACCACGATGTCGAGATGGAAATCGAATTCGCACTGGCATGTGGCGGATTGAGAGTAAGCGGCTAGGAGGGCACAAAGCAATGGGAACGACAATCGCAACCATCGATAACGCGCAAGTACTTGACTGCACTTCCTTCGGCAATCAAGAACGAGAAATGGCCGAGGCGTTATCTCGTCATTTGCCTTCTTTCTACCGGCACGCGTTTCGGTACTTGGGGAATGTTGCCGACGCGGAGGACGCAGTTCAGGACGCGCTGCTGTCCGCCCACAAGCACGTGAGCCAATTCAGGGGCGAGGCGCGGATGTCGACGTGGCTAACGGCAATCGTAATCAACTCTGCTCGTATGCAATTGCGTAGGCGACCGCGCCAGACGCACGTGTCGTTGGACGAGCATCCAGACCCGGGAAGCTACGCGCTGTCAGAACTGTTGTCCGACCACAAGCCAAGTCCTGCGGAGGAATGTCTCAGGTCAGACCTTGCAGAAAATGTCTTGCAGCTAGCCCGACAGCTCTCGCCTACTCTGCGCACAGCGTTTCAACTCCGCCATCTGGATGGCTTAACCATCCGCGAAATGACCGACGTTCTAGGAGTGGCTGAGGGCACAGTGAAGGCCCGCATTGCGCGGGCGCGCGCCAAACTGCGAAGTCTCATGCATAAGATGGTCAAGTAAACAGTGTAGGCATACTCCTGCACCGCCGCGCCGAGCGCAACCTCACATTAGATTGAAAGTATCGCTATTTGTTGAGGCGTTTCTTGGATTCCTAGCATGGATCTTGGCCATAGCGGTTAACGCCAAGAATGAAACTAAGGCAGAATTCTCTAACGTTCCATTGTCCCGATCAGAGCTCCGTCCAGCGATGCAAACGTTCGTCGCGCAACGAAGAACAAAGCCTCTTCATACTGTGTTCGCAACGATGAGAACGTTTCCCACTGGATCTCCTGGTTGACGACAGACCTCAACGGCATTCCTGTCCAGCAGAGGAAGGCCTGCGCGGTCCCATGGCGTTCTTTGAGTGGGCGAGTCATTTTCTGCTGGACGGAGCAAGTTCGCCCGAGCGCCTCGGCGATCGCCACGATCGCACGTGTTCCGGTGCGGACGCAAATCCTGGCGGATTCGGCATCCTTGGTTTCGGTGGACGAAGCTGCAAGAGCGGCGGCGTCAAGCACTGCTGCTGCTGCCAAAACCCACGACTGCCCACTCTGCACGGAAGGCGACAGGGTGAGCATCGGCAGCACTGAGTGCGTATCGGCAAGCGTTCGGAACCAGTCTTCCCATTCCTCCCACACGTTTCTCATATCGCCGGCGATGCCTGCTCGCTGGCACCATTCGAGCAATGCCACTCCGGTGGGCCGATCACCGATGCGCGAATACAGCCACGATGCCTTGTCCTCGCGCGACCGGATTACAGCTTGATATCCGGGAATAAAAGTAAAGAGGAACACTACGATGCCAAGCCCCAACGCGCCTTCTGGAACAGCCAGCCATTGGCCAGAAATGCTCGTTGGCGTTGCAAATCCGAGCGTGTTCAATGCTGACCCAGAAGCAAGAAACGCCTGGTGCCACGTATTGACGGCGTGGGTTCCCCAATATAAGAACGTGAAGGCAATCATCGCTCCCACAAAGTAGACGATGATGAGAGAGAGGAGGTAGGCCGGGAAGACCCAAAGCAGGACTCGATGCAAGACTCCAGCGTCCCGGTTACGGCCGAGGCGCAGAGCGACCGCCGTATAGACTACACGGCCCGTAAGCTCGGCAAAAAAGTCACGATAGTGACGATTCATGAGTGCGATTCGAATCATCGATCGCAGAATCAAGAAGAGAAGCCACAGACCTACGATCGATGTGAGGATGTGTGCCAATTCTGATACCTCCGCGAAAGTGCGACTCCGCTGTGGTCATTGGTTTGGTTATACCGAACTGGAGCCAGGCGGACTAGTCACAGGCCATCGTAAGGACCTTTATTCACATTCGAACATTTGGGCTCGTCGGCAGGAGGATCTTTCACACCCTGCTTCAGCGCACGAATGCCATCGCCAATCCCCTTACCCAACTCCGGAAGCTTCTTCGGCCCGAACACCAGCAGGGCAATGAAGAAAATCACCAAAAGATGCGTCGGTTGAAAAATCCCCTCTAACATAAACTCCTCCTCAATAATCTCGAATCGACGTTCTTTAAATCACCGTGTCCTGGCCTGGATTAAGATGACCAAGATCAACACGAACATACGGAAACTGTTTCCCGCAATCGAGGCACACTTCATATGTGCACCCCGATAAGGTGAATGGCCGACTCAGTCTGCGGTGCCAGCAACCGAAGATCGCCTCGAACACATGTTGTAGTTTCCGCGCCACGTTCCTATCTGAGCAATTTGTCTTCCCATCGCGACAACAGTTCAATCCTTTCTCCTCGTGGTTGCGCAGGATTGTTCTCATGCTCCTTTCATCTCCGATACATAGGGGCGGCGCCGTCTTCTATTTATGGAGTGGAAACGCCTTACGCCCCTTGAGGCGGCAACACCCTAAAGCGTGCGACGTTCCAACATCACGCACAAAATTGAGAACCTAACTTCAAAGGCACTGTCGCGGCGTGGACTCGATGTCTCGGTGCCGACACCACGAAGGCACCGGCAGCGGACTTACAACCTTGAAACTACGATGAATCCTTCGAAGACCTAATAAAACATCAGAACATTCATTTGGAACACAAAATGCCTTCAACTTGCGCAGACGTTCCGCGTGGCTAGACAAACAGTGGACGGGATTGAGGGAACAATGGCTGCAATCAGCAATATCAGCAATCTGACGGTTATGGGCTTTCGCGAGGAGACAGATAGTCTCGGCGAAGTCAATGTCCCAAGCGACAAACTATGGGGAGCGCAAACGCAGCGCTCCCTCGAACATTTCAGCATCGGGCATGATCTGATCCCGCGGGAAATGATTGCCGCATTCGCCACCTTGAAGAAGGCAGCGGCAAATGCGAACCACGCAGGTGGGCGCCTCGACGACGAGCGGCACAGACTAATTGTTCAGGCCTGTAATGAGATCCTCGCCGGCCGCCACGAGGACATGTTCCCTCTACATGTGTGGATGACGGGGAGTGGAACGCAATTCAACATGAACGTAAATGAGGTGATCTCCAATCGCTGCTGCCAACTCGCCGGTACGGCGCTGGGGAGCAAAAGACCGGTTCATCCCAATGACCACGTCAATATGTCGCAGTCCTCCAATGATTCTTTTCCCTCGGCGATGAACATTGCGGCTGCTGTCAACACAAAACAGCGACTGATCCCGGCGCTGAAAGCCCTGCGCGATGCCATCGCTGCGAAAGCCGACGAGTGGAAAGACATAGTTAAGATCGGCCGTACCCACATGCAGGACGCTACTCCAATCACTCTTGGTGAAGAGTGGTCTGGCTATGTGGGCATGCTTAGCGACAATTCTGATCGACTCGAACATGCGCTGCAGGATGTATTCCAACTCGCGCTTGGCGGCACCGCTGTCGGAACGGGTCTTAACGCGGCTCCCGGATTTGGCGATGCGGCGGCTGCCGAAATTGCGAACCTGACGACGTTGCCCTTCAGTAGTGCGCCAAACAAGTTCACAGTGCAAGGCGCTCATGATGCTCTGGTGCAACTCTCAGGCTCACTCCGCACCCTCGCGGTCTCTCTTTACAAGATCGCGAATGACATCCGGCTCATGTCGTGCGGTCCGCGTGCCGGCTTCGCCGAGTTGCTGATCCCCGCTAACGAACCGGGTTCTTCAATCATGCCCGGCAAAGTGAACCCCACTCAGGCCGAGGCACTCACCATGATCGCCGTGCAGGTAATGGCAAACGACGTCGCGGTCGGCTTCGGCGGCGCAGGCGGCTACTTGGAAATGAATGTTTACAAGCCACTAATCATCTTCAACGTCACTCACTCGGTCACGATCATGACCGACGGGTGCACGAACTTCCGCAAATTCCTGGTTGAAGGCACCAAGCCAAATTTGAAAAAGATCAAGGAATACGTGGACCGCTCGCTCATGCTGGTGACCGCGCTTTCGCCGGTTATCGGTTACGACAAATCTTCGAAGATTGCACACTACGCGCTGGATAACGATCTGACACTCAGGCAAGCCGCTCTCAAGTTGGGATTCGTAACAGAAGAGGAGTTCGACCGGGTTGTCGATCCAGCAAAGATGGTCCGCCCTTATGTGGCGAAGGCCGGCTGAAATCGCGACATGTTTAGCACAAACAGCAGGACACAAAACATTCAGAACAGGAAGGAAAACACATGAACACCAATAAACGCGGAATGGAATTGCTCCAGGACCCAACACTCAACAAATCAACCGCTTTCACTGAGGCCGAAAGGCAGGCACTAGGAATCACTGGCCTCGTGCCGGACGTAACAGAAACAGAGGATCAGCAGATCAGCCGGGTGATGATGCAACTCGGTCACAAGACCAGCGACATCGATCGCTACATTTACCTGATCAACCTGCTCGACCACGATGAAACGCTCTTCTATCGGACGATCATGTCCGACCCAGCTCGCTTTCTGCCCATCGTTTACGACCCGACCATTGGGGAAGTCTGCCTCAAGTTCGGCCATATTTACCGTCAGGCGCGTGGCATGTATCTCTCGATCACCCGCCGCGGCAAAGTGAAGGAGATCTTGAGAAATTGGCCACAGAAAGATGTCCGGTTCATTTGCGTCACAGACGCCGGCCGAATCCTCGGCCTCGGAGATCTTGGGGCAAATGGCGCGGGCATCCCCATCGGAAAGTTGCAGTTGTACACCGCCTGCGCCGGAGTGCCGCCCCAATACCTGCTTCCCATGTACCTCGATGCGGGTACTAACAACGAGCAATACCTGCACGATCCTCTGTATTTGGGCATGCGGAAGACACGACCCTCGACTCAGGAGCTTTTTTCCTTTGTCGATGAGTTCGTCGAGGCCGTGCAGGAGGTATTTCCGAAATGCTGCATTCATTTTGAGGACTGGACCGGCGTGGACGCCGTGCACCTGCTCCAACGCTACCGCGACAAGTACTGCGTCTACAACGACGACGTGCAAGGTACGGCCGGAATCACTCTCGCTGGAATGATCAATGCGACCAAGCTAAAGGGCACGAAGCTGAAGGATGAAAAATACCTCTTCCTTGGCGCGGGCTCAGCCGGTATCGGTCTCGCCGACCTGCTTTGCTCAGCACTCGTTGCTCAAGGCGTGGCCTTGAACGAAGCGCAGGCACGAATTCACATGTTCGACATCAACGGCCTTCTGGAGTCGACACGAACGGATCTTGTCGATTTCCAAAAGCCGTACGCGCACCAACATGCGCCGACGCGGGATTTCGTCGCCGCCATCGAGAGCATCAAACCGACCACAATCATCGGTGTGAGCACGGTTGGGGGCGCCTTCAACCAAAAGGTTGTTGAAAGCATGTCGCTGATCAATGAGCGTCCCGTGATCCTAGCGCTGTCTAATCCGACCGAGCATGCTGAATGCACGCCTGAACAAGCCTATACCTGGTCGAAGGGCAAAGCGATCTATGCGGCCGGCGTGCAATTCGAACCGGTCCGCTACGGCGGAAAGACATTTCTGCCGGGACAAGCAAACAACTTTTACATATTCCCGGCGGTGGGTATGGCGATATTCGCCACGCAGGCAAAGCGTGTCACAGATGAAATGTTCATCGAGGCAGGGCAGGCCGTAGCGGACCTGGTACCGTCGGATTTGCTCAAACAAGGTCTCCTTTACCCTCTGCAGTCGAACATTCTAGAGACCGAGATCCAGACCGCAGCGCGCGTAGCAAAGCTCGTTTTCGACTCCGGGCTTGCCCGCGTGGAACGGCCGACGGACATGGTCGCCTTCATTCGTCAACATGTCTATACGCCGGAATACAAAAGGGGACCGATTCAGGCAGAGAAAGTCGCCTAATTCGCTCCCTTTCGCGACAGGTGCAGGGGTCATGACCCAACAGGAAAAGCTACCGCGTGTGCCGGATCAGAAGGACCACGTCGTCCTCCATGCCATCGCGCTGTCGATATTGTGCGTGATCAGCTACTGGCTGATCACGCACTTGCTTGCTCATGTATTCCCGGTCTCCAGGGACGACGACCTTCTGGGAGGCATGTGGGCCGTGGTTGCCACCATATTTGTTTATCGCTACAGCTATGAGCAAAGTGCGGGCGCTGCCTTATCGCGTATGGCAGCAACCTCGTTGAGCTTCGTGCTGTGCTTTGTCTACCTGCTCGTTTTCCCGCCCGAGGTCTGGGGAATGGCGGCGGTCATTGGGATCGGGGCGGTTTTGATGTCCGCACTCGATCGACCGGACGACGTAATTACGACGGGCATCACGACCGCCGTTGTGATGGTTGTTGCTGCGATCAGCCCGGATCACGCGTGGAAACAGCCGATCCTGCGCCTCCTCGACACGATTGTTGGAGTTGCCGTTGGCATTGCCGGCGCATTGATCGGTTTGTGGTCGCCTTACCGCCCTCGACTGGAGGAACGATGCGAATAGTGTCCGTAAAATTCGCATGCGTGATATGGGTTGCGTTGGCCATTTTGGCGGCTGACGCGGCCTCCCAAGTTGCTCAAGAGGAGACACTCAGCGGCCCCGACAGTCATGAGACGGGCGAAGGCCCGCACGGCCATCTTCTCGGAGACTGGCATGGCGAGCGGTCGCGCCTTTCAGAACGCGGTGTCAGCTTTGATTTCCAGTACATCAGCGACTCGCTTTCCAACATCAAGAGCCAGCAACCTGATCAATTTGCGAGCTTTAATCGATTTCGAGGTACGGTGGACATCGATCTCGGAACACTCATTCACCAGCCCGGCTTGTATTTCCATGCAACAGCGCTCTGGCAAGGTGGTGGCAATCTAGGATCCTACCTGGGTTTGCTAGCTAGTCCCAGCGGCCTCACAAGCGCAAACACGCTCCGTCTCGACTCCTGGTGGTTGGAAAAACGATGGCTGAACGAACGGCTTACCGCACGAGTCGGTCAGTTCGCCGGCCAGGATTTCTATGGTGCGCAGCACGATGGAACGTCTTTCATTTTCGAGCCAATGGGATACGCATTGGACAATCTCTTCAGCACCACATACGAATCGTTCGATCCGCCTTCGACGCCGGCAGCCGAAGTGCGGGTAGTGCCGACTCACTATCTCTATCTCAAATCGATGGTAGAGGCCGAAGACCGTAATCCCTTCTCTCACAACTCCACTGGATTGATTCCACAATTTCGGGGAGTGCCCGTAAGCATTTCGGAGATTGGCTTTACTCCAGGTAGGAAAGCGTCATCGATTCGCGCCTTCGACGACGTGGAGAGCCGTAAGGGATACTCGGGACTTTATCAATTCGGCGCCGTTTACAACCCGTCGAAGTTCACAGTGCCGACCAGTAATGCACCACGACAGGGAAACTATCTCCTGTACTGGATGGCGAGCCAGTCCCTCTGGCGCGTGGACCCGAGAGGAGGTAAGGGGCTTGATGGGACGTTTGCCTATGACTGGAGTCCCGCAGCGATTAACCTCAACAACAAGGTCCTCACCGCCGGCCTTCGATTCAATGAGCCGTTGCCCCTGCATATCCATAACACGATGTCACTTGGTTTTGTTCAAAACAGTTTGAGCCCGCAGTTTGTACCCCCTGGTTCGCCTCGGTGGAATGCCGAGCGCGGTGTGGAGTTCAATACTTTGTTAGACCCCCTGCCGATGCTGCTCGTACAACCGGTGATTCAGTACTACGCAAATGTCGGCGGCGGCGTTCAGCGCGCGGTGGTGTTCGGGTTCAGAACCAAAGTTGACTTCTGAGTACTTCGCCTTCCTAGTCGCAGTTAGATCATTCTCACGCTGTTTAGTCCGCACATGGCAGGCATCGCCATCTTCTATCGATATCTGAAAGTCTTGGCACAGAACTAGGGACTGAAATAGGCAGCGAAGTTTGTCGAACTGCATCGCTGTGCTCTTCGCGAGCCGCACGCGGACGTTCGAACGTATGTCGTGACGCTGACACCAGAGACCACCCAACAACATATTGACCGCTGCGAAACTCCATTTGGGTCTTCCCGATTCCGTGCAACGCATTGATTTGGCGGCGATACCACAGGATTTCTGCCTGACCATCAATTGGCGCACTGCGTGCACCTCGGAAGACAGCGCAATGGCTGTCACGTCGCCGGAGAATGATCATGCACGCAGGAAAGTTAACCCCAACGTTGACCCAAGTCGAAAAGGTGCTTTACACCGCAAAAACTCACACCACGGGTGGCCGGGCAAACGGTGCGGCCCGCAGCTCTGACGGCCATTTGGAGATTGCGCTTTCAACTCCCGGCACCATCGGCCGCGGCACCAATCCCGAGCAGCTTTTCGCGGCGGGTTGGTCAGCGTGCTTCGAAGGAGCAATGGGCATTGCAGCCCGCAAGATGCGGATCACTCTTCCGGCCGACCTAGCCATCGACGCTGAAGTCGATTTGTGTACAACGGAGGGCGCTTACTTGCAGGCTCGCCTCAACGTCAGCGTGCCCGGTGTGGAGCGTGAAGTTGCCCAGACTTTGGTCGACGCCGCACAGCAAACCTGTCCTTATTCCAAGGCTATACGCGGCAACGTCGATGTCGTAATCAATGTGGTCTGAAGAGACCGCGAGGAAAGTAAGTACCTGGACCGAAATCTAACCTAATTGGAGGAAATGAAATGTCTAAAGAACTCAACCAGAATCCAATCGACAACGGTCGGCGCAGTTTCATGCGCAACGCTGCCATGACCCTCGCGGCTGCAGAGCTCGTTACGATCAGTTCTGCAGTCGCCCAACCCAGCAAGAAAAACGCTAAAGATGTAACGACGGCCACACCGGCGAAGAACGCGTCGTCTGGCGCAACATTCGGCCCATTGAAGCAAATCGATGCAGGCCTTCTAAACATTGGTTACGCGGAGGCTGGGCCAGCCAATGGTCCCGCTGTACTTTTGCTGCATGGCTGGCCCTACGACATCTACAGCTTTGTAGATGTCGCTCCTTTGTTAGCGTCGGCTGGATACCGGGTGATCGTTCCCTATCTGCGTGGCTATGGCACGACGAGCTTTCTCTCCAGCGAAACGATGCGGAACGCCCAGCAGTCGGCCGTTGCCCTCGACATCATAGCTCTGATGGATGCCCTCAAGATCCAGACAGCTACCGTCGCCGGCTTTGACTGGGGCGCGCGCACGGCGGACGTCATGGCAACACTCTGGCCGGAACGCTGCAAGGCGATCGTTTCCGTCAGCGGCTATCTGATCAGCAGCCCGGCGGGCAACCAGGTGCCGTGGCCACCCGAGCCTGCGTTCCTGTTTTGGTACCAGTACTATTTCGCTACCCCAGTCGGCAAGGCCGGCTATGCGAAATACCTCGACCAGTTCAATAAGTTCATC
>Ga0187847_10002243_pt1 | contig 15828 bp, 13 predicted proteins | sample June2016WEW_4_10_FD_132458 | JGI IMG/M metagenome (GOLD analysis project Ga0187847, IMG submission 132458) | Peatland microbial communities from SPRUCE experiment site at the Marcell Experimental Forest, Minnesota, USA - June2016WEW_4_10 | ecosystem: Environmental > Terrestrial > Soil >...
CGCATCGGCGGATTCGTCACCAAGGGCATCTCTCTCGAGCCAATGGCCGGCCACGCCCCGCCGCGCATCATCCAGACCGCCGCAGGCATGTTGAACGCCATCGGCCTCCAGAACGTCGGCGTCGACGACTTCATCGCCCGCAAGCTCCCTCCGCTGCTCGCTTATCCTCTCTGCAATGTCATCGTCAACGTCTTCGGCTACACCGTCGGCGAGTACATCGCAGTCATTGAGCGGCTCAACCAGGCTGAAGGCATCGCCGCCTACGAACTCAACGTCTCCTGCCCCAACGTCCACGCCGGCGGAATGGCCTTCGGTGCCGATCCCGGCTCACTCGAGTACCTCATCCACCGCGCAAAATCCGCATCCGCCCGTCCCCTCTTCGTCAAGCTCTCGCCCAACGTCACATCTATCGCGCAAATGGCCAAAATCTCCGCCGACGCCGGTGCTGACGCCCTCAGCATGACCAACACCTTCCTCGCAATGTCCATTGATATCGAAACCCGCCGCCCCCGCCTCACCAACATCACCGGCGGTCTCTCCGGTCCGGCCATCAAGCCCATCGCCCTCCGCATGGTCTATGAAACAGCGCGCGCCGTTACCATCCCCATCCTCGGCATGGGCGGCATCGTCACCCCTGAAGACGCAGTAGAATTCCTTCTCGCCGGCGCCACCGCTATACAGGTGGGCACAGCCAGCTACGCAGACCCGCGCGCCACCGAGCGTCTCGCCAAGGGCCTGGAGTCCTGGTGCCGCAGCCACAATGTGGAAAAAGTAGGCTCCCTGACCAACGCGCTGGAAATCCCCAAGAACTAACCGCTAATCCTCACCGAAATTGTTCTTCCTCAGACACTGACTCGGCTCCACAGGAGTGCATAACTTCCGCGAGCCGGCTTACTATTACCAATCCATTCCGAGTTAATAACTCAGCGAATTGCACCGAGTCGTCGCATGGCAGGTGTGCCTCGATTGAATGCAACTCCGCTTTCTTTTGACTTGCACGGGCTAACTAACGTGAGCAAGCAAATTATGAGGAATAAATACTTCCAGGCTCAGTTAGTCACTGTGGCAGAACCCAAGGACTGGAACTCAATTCCCTCCTGCTTAGAGAGAGCGGCCGCATGAGTAACGCGAATTCAAATGCATGGACACGTTTTGAACAATGTACTTTGGATTGCTCCCTTGGAGTTACTGCCAACAACCAACTGCGATGGGAGAAATAACAAAAATGAAAATGCATGGATTAATTGTAGCGACCGGTATTCTGGCGGCTACTACGTTGTTTGGAGGCAATATCAGCCAGGCACAGACCGCGGGGAGTCTCGATGACACCTTCGGCACAAATGGAACCGTTACCACAACCCTCGGCACGAACATCAGCGGCATTCCAATGGCAGCATTTGAAGAGTCGAACGGCGACCTCCTGGTTGTCGTGAATGCGTTCGTCAGCAATTCAACCGCATTCGGAGGGGACGTAGAACTGTTGCGTTATACCTCAGCAGGAAAACTCGACACCACATTTGGAAACGGCGGAGTCGTCGTCACAGCGATCCCGAACATCTTCAACCCCACCGGCGGAGTGGCTCTCGATTCCGAAGGCAACATCGTTATCGGTGGAACGGCAGCCCCCAACAGCAGCAGTAACGAGACCGGCTTTGGGGTTGCGCGCCTGACTCCAAGCGGCAAATTGGATACGACCTTTGGCAACGGAGGAATAGTCACCGCATTCTTCGGCAATGAGAATGAAAGAGCCAGCGCCCTGCTGGTGCAGTCCAACGGCCAGATTCTCATCGCTGGAATTGAGCCAAGCCTGAGTAGGAAATCCCCGGTGCAAACTGCGCTTGTGCGTTACAACTCCAACGGCAGCCTCGACCAGACCTTTGGTACGGGTGGTATAGAACAAGCGGCAACGGCAATCGCTGGACCCGAAACTTTGGCGCAGCTCTCGAATGGCGATTACCTCGCGCTGGCTGGGTCGGCAGAGGCGGAGTTCAGTTCAACCGGTGCGCCGGTGTCGACATTCACGGAGTCTTCGCCGACAACGATCAGTGGATTCTCAACCACCGTTCTTCAGACCAACGGAGACATCCTTGTTGCTTCTTCAGTAGCTCCGCCTGCAGGCAGCGCGCCTACAAGTGCCGGCCTCAACAAGCGCTCGACCTTCCTCAATGTCGCTCGCTTCACTGAGAACGACGACTCCGACTCCACGTTCACCACCACTACGTTCCCGTTCATCCCCCTCACGTCAACTAACTTCACAACCGTGAACGAGAGTACTGCAGGCGGAGTCGCGGTCCAGTCCAATGGAAAGATCGTCGTGGCTGGTGGCATCGGGGGCACTGGGTCCGATGCACCGGGGCTACTGGGCTTGGCTCGGCTTAATGCGGACGGCGGCCTTGATACTGTTTTCGGCAGCGGCGGCACGACATCCAATTCCGCCTCAAGCTTCGGCCTGGTTCTGTTGATTCAGACTGACGGGAATATTGTCGTCGTCGGGCCCGTCGCTCAGTCAGGATCTTCCGAACTCGCTCCATCTATCGTGGTCGAGCGGTTCCTGAGCAACTAGACCGACATCAATTCAATTCGAACCCGGTGCCTGGGCGACGCTTTCCACGGTGGAGCGCTGCCCAGGTGCCCTGTCTTCGCCTTTTGAGACATGGGACACCATGAAGCTCAAACCGCCATCAATTCGCTGTGGCCAACCTTAGACTGCCAGTGCGAGCACCCCGCTAGCGTCTGCCTCACCGCAGGTGGTTTTCCATGACGGTGGCCGATTTCAGGTTACCAACCTGATTCCTCAACGTGCCGGTTCTTGCTTCAGACGAAAAATCTATATGCTAGTCCGACATTCCACATTAATTATCCGCTCGTATCTGTTGAATCAAAGTTACTTTTGGGTCATACTGCGTATGGCGAACGTATGAGAAAACTTCCAAGATATCTAGGGGCGCTTCAGTGTGAAGGTGCTTTAGAATCGCCCATGAGCAGCACTAGCTCAGTGACCGATTGAAGTACATGACCGAGAGGAGGCTCATTTGATGAGCCGGCCTTGCCGAGGTTCCCAATAACTCTTGGTCAATGGTTTTCCAGGATGCATCTCCGCCAATTCGTAGGGAATGGCAGGGCCGTGGAGGCCGCATGCGAGCGTGCAGAATCAATCCTGGAATGCAAAGACTTTCGGAACGAAGACAGAAATCCATTGTAGAAAACGCTTAACGAAATCTGGAGAGGCCCTCTCTCTGTGCTGAAGCGGTCGTTTTGACGATCCAGGCAGTGCGAGGAAGTTGGGCTTCAACCAGACCGACTCACGGGAGATCCGGTGACCGAGTTAGCCCTGGACCTTAGACGCCGTTTGGAAGATTTCGGTCTGAGCGGGTATGCCATTCGAGCTGCATGGCCGGATTGGTGGAGTGACTTCCTGGATGGTTCTTCGTCGGCCCGGGTCGCGCTCCGCCTGTCCCTCGCACGCAATTTGGGCATCGAGGCTGCCTCGTTGCTGGATGAAGCGTCTCAGCCTACCTTTATTTGGCGCGACCAGGCGCACCTTAAGAACGTCACAATTGAGGAGTTGCGTGAACTCGAGGCAATCGTGTCATTTGGGAAGGCGCTATCCTCCATCCTGATCTGCGCTTCACCACCAGCGCAGAAGCGCACGCTGCCTAGCGCTGCGAGACTGCGGCAAGTAATTCTGCGGAAACAGCCGTACGTTAGTGTATTCGACCTCGCCTCCATTTGCCGGTTCATTTCGATTCCGGTCGTTTATCTCAGAATCTTTCCTTGGCCACAAATGCGAATGGCTGCGATGACAGTTCGCACCGAACTGGGCGGCGCGATGATGCTTGGCAAAGAGACTGACTTTCCAGCGCCGCTTGCGTTCTGTATCGCCCACCAACTGGCTCACATAGCTCTCGGGCACGTACAGGCAAGGGAAGCAATTGTCGATTTCGATACGAACGAACTGAATCCAGTGGATGATGCCGAGGAACGCGCGGCGAATGAATATGCGCTCGAACTTCTTACGGGCCAGACTAGTCCAATAGTGCTGCCCGGAGCACAGTGGCATACGGCGGAACGGTTGGCGGAAGAGGCGATCAGGGCTTCGACTGAGCTGCGAGTCGAGCCGGGAATACTGGCGTTATGTTCTGGCTACGCGACCGGTGACCGCCAAGGTGCAGACTCTGCAATGGGCAGTATCTACGCTGATCCCAAGCCGGCATGGATGGAGATTAACCGGCTGGCGCGAATTAATTTGCGTATGGATGCGGTTACGGCAGATTCTCGCTCTTACCTCGAATATGTTTTGGGATCAAGGCGCATGGAATGGCAACCGCCTGTCAAGGCGCTCCGCCTGGGATGGCAAATCGTGGGGATGAGCGCCTAGAGTTAGCCGTTTTCGACACGCGCCTTGATATCCGAGTACGCCGTCTCGATGAGCTTGCGAAGCGCTACAGCGTCTGTGGCCGTTCCCGGTCTCAGTTTCACATGACGCATTCGCTTGCCCGCGCCCTGCAATAAGCGGGCCGGATCTGACAGTGACGCGCCCTGGTAGAACCCCACGTTCACGTGCGCGGTGAATACATTCACGTAGCCGAAGGGCACATCGCCCAGGCAGGCAACCGGGCAGCCGTCATGCATGAGTTCCCGCACCTCATCCCCGCATTTGCGCATCACCTCAAACCACTCACGCGCAATGTCACCCAATGGACCTGGGTGCGCATTCAACCACGCATCAATGGCGGGATCGCGCTCGACTGCGCCGTCGAATCGCAGCAACTCCGTATTCATCGCCGCTCCATCCGGCTTCATGCCGACAGACTCCGTTCCTTTCGCTCGTAACCCATCGATCTTATTTGCAGGCTGGATTGTGCGCCGAGGGAATCACGAAAAACGTCACGCTCGCCGGTACCAGTTGAAAGACACCTGCACTTGCATGAGCACTTTCAAGAGGTCCTACGGATCCATCCGGCTGGGCTTTCAGTTCGCTGCCGTTCAGTAAAACCTTGTCGCTCGCCAAATCGGACGCGGTCAGCGTGTACCGTTCGGCGTCGCGCGGAAGCGTAATTTGCTGTTCGTGCGCGCTGTCCGTATTCAAAGCCAGCACGGTCAAGCCGCCTTTTCCGCTTTTGGCACATTGCGCATAGATCCTCACCGCCTGATCCTTGGTCCACTTAGGGTCAAGCACCACCGTGCCCATCGTCTGGTTCCACAGCAGCGCGGCCCAGTAGTCCGGCCTCGGTTCGTATGTCTTTTCATCCAGCAGTCCGTAGTCGCTCGACGCCAGCGTATTGTGCATTACCGTTTGCACGCCTTTCTGCGCCAGTATGCCCAGTTGATTCAAGTAGCGGAAAACATCCACAAACTCGGCTGCCATCGGATCTCCACCGCAGGCTGCCTCCGCCGTTTCATTCAGCCACATGGTTCTGCCCGGAAGATACTTGTCTCTCATCGCCGCATAGAAAGCTTCCACCGTGCCGCTCCGGTCGAGCCAATCCGCGGTCAGGGCCTGCTCAACTTTCATGCTGCCTCCGCAGCGCCGCGAAACAGCCCCGTAGAAGTGGTACGACATCGCATCGTATGCCGGCCCTGTCGCCTTCATCAAGTCCTCGCTGGGAAGGGTCTTCGTGATCATCCCACCGAGCCCGCCGCCAGGCATCGGCATTCCTTCCATCACCCCGCCCGGCCCAAGGAAAATGGTAGTGGGCGACTCTTTCCGCAGGAACGGCTCGAAGACCTTCACGTCCTTTGCGAATGTCGACGCGTCGTAACCCGCCGGCGCTCCGCCCGGTCCGGGAAATGTCGGTTCATTCATGAACTCGGTTGCCGCAATGCTGCCGCCGATTCTCTTTGTGTAGTCGTAGAGCGCCTTTGCCTGCTCCGGCGTCCACACTCCGTTTGCATCCCGTGCTCCTGGACTTACCGCGACCGAGCTCACAATCTTCGCATCCACAGCGCGCGAAAAGTCCACCACACCCTTCCACTCCGTTCGCGTCAGCACGCCCCGGAAACCCTTTGGTGGCTCCTTCAATGCTGGTAGGTCATCATCCTGGAAATACGTGCTGTTCGCCCACGATCCGCTTACTCGCATGTACGCTGGTCCCAGCGCTGCTGCCAGCTTGCGCAGCCGCGGATTGCTCAGGTCGATCGGAAATCGATACTCAAACAGCGCGTTGCTCACGCCTACTTGCTGATTGGCGTCGGCAGCAGGATTAGACTTCGCGGTTTCCGGCGCCGCAACCGCCGATTTATAAGGCTTCCAGAAGCGTCCGCCGGTCACTTCGACCATTTCAACGTTATAGGAAACAAAGCGGGAGTCCACCGCGCCCAGTTTCGACATATGCGCAAGATCGATTACCGTGGAAGACTGGCCCAATGCCAGAGCGGAGAATACGATGCCACTCGCTGCTGCCGACAGAACCTCTAACGAATAGAAGCGACTTCTTGTTAATCTCATCTCTTCTCCTCCACTTGCCAATTTCATGCATTCAGCAATCGCAAATTTGTTCGGGCTTTACTCTAATTCATCTCAGCCTATTAAGCGCAATGCGAGGCCGGGCTACATGGCCTGATCACTCGTTCTCTTACTTATCCGCGGCCACGGTTGGAAGCCGCTTCGGCATCGCGCTTCACCAGCAGGATGGTGACATCATCTTCATTGAAATGCGGGTCTACCAGCGACTTCAACGTGAGCATCGATCTTCCCGCGCTGCCGGCCAGCGCGTCGTGCAACCGATCCTCGGCATTTTCCGCAGAAATCGAGTCGGTAAATCCATCTGTGAAAACCAGCAACGAACCGGCAGGAGGGAGCAAAGCTGTTCGAGCTTCATAGTCCGTTTCTGGAAATAATCCAAGCGGCACGCCCGTAGCATCCATGCTGACGGCAGGCCCGGCGCCGAAAAGAATTGGCGCGTTGTGGCCCGCGTTCACATAGGTCAATTCTCCCGTTTCGCGGTTCAGCAAGATGAACACTGCCGTCGCGAAGCGGTCAGTGGGGGTGTAGCGGGACAGGTGCTTGTTGATCTGCCGAGCCATCGCCAGAGGATCGGCATCAAAATTCGCGATGATTCGAACCAGCGCCTGTATGTTCGCCGCCAGCAGCGCAGCCGGCATTCCCTTTCCGGACACATCCGCGACCACGAAAAGCGTTCGATTGCCTGCAACCTCGATGACGTCAAAGTAATCGCCGCCCACCGCCCGAAAGGGCTTATAGAACGTCTCCAGCTTGTAGCCCGGTAGCTCATCCAGTTTTTGGGGTTGAAGAGTCCGCTGGATCTGTGCTGCGGCTATCTGGTCGGCCTCAAGCTGGGTCTTGCGGAAGAATTCCGAAGTCAGCATCCCGTTCATCAGCGCGGCCCCCACGCCGTAAAGCAGAGCCGCAGTTACAAATAGTGGTAGTCCTCGGGGCCACATCACGGGCCACACCAGGGACCGCGTCCAAAGCGCATACACAGCGTATCCCTGGATCAGAATCCCGGCCCATGTAATGAAGCGCCGGGACGGAGCCATTCCGCGAGTCCAGTCGTAGAAAGCATAATGAAGTGCGCGACGAACAGGCTTGCTGGTCTCGTAAAGCCTAACTTTGAGGGCACGCGGTTGCATTGCCGAAGTCTACCAAGATGCGGTGCCCCGGCGATAATTCAGTACTCTCACCAGCGTCCGAATCCTGGCCTGCGCTCCGGAGAAATATTTCTGGGCAAAGAAATATCTCTGGGCAATGTAGAGAACGCTGTCCCAGCTCCGACTACCCCATGAAAGCGCAGATCAGAGTCTGTGAAACCAGCGCTTCGCTCAAAGGGGGACGATCATGAGCAAAACCCACCAGCTATCGCGTCGCCGTTTCGTCGCATCTGCTCTCTCCACAGCGGCGTTGGCGGCTTTAATCGCTCATTCCACGACACAAACTAAACTTCAGAACCCAGGAGAAGACAAATTGACAACCCTGACACTCTACCTTTTGTTCGACGGAACTTGCCATAAGGCAATGGAGTTCTACAATTCCTGTTTTGGCGGAGAATTGACCGCAGTCCTGGTCAAAGATTCCCCGGCGAAGGACTTCATGCCCGCGTTCCAACAGGAGAAAACCATCAATGCACGCCTCAAGAGCAGCATCGTCGACATTTCAGCCTCCGACTGGCTCATGCCCGATCGAAAGCCCGTACGCGGCAACACCGTTTGTCTTTTTCTCAGTGGAGGCACTCTCGAAGAATTGAAATCCTTCTTTGAAAAGCTCTCAGAGGGCGCGGACGTAACAGATCCCCTGAAAGAAATGTTCTTCGGAACCTATGGAGCCCTCAACGACAAATTCGGTGTCCGCTGGATGTTCCAGGCAAACAAGGGCGCATAGAGCAGAGCAATCCGAGCAGCAATCTACCAAAGGAGCAATCCAATGAAATACATCCTGTTGATGTCCGGTACCAAGGCAGGCGTCGATACCTATCAAGCCTGGTCCCCCACCGACATCGAAGCGCATATGATCCGTCTCCGGATCATCGCCAAAGATCTAACCGACTCCGGCGAATTCATTGCCACGCAGCCCCTGACCCATCCGCGTGAAGCAGTCGTCGTTCGCGGCGAGAAGAACGGCCTCCCCGTCACCGACGGCATCTTTCCCGAGTCGAAGGAATTTCTGCTCGGCTATTGGATCGTCGACGTAGCCACTCCCGAACGCGCGTACGCCATCGCCGCCCAGCTTTCCGCCGCGCCCGGCCCCGGCGGAATCCCGACCAACATGCCCATTGAAGTCCGCCAGTTCGCCGCAGCCCCGCCGGCTCCCCGCAAATGAGGAGCACACCACCAAGTCGGCGCATTCACAAAATGACGCCCACAATTCACACAGAGAACCTGCAACACGGAGGATCATGAAAATGAAATACATTCTGATGATGAACACAATGCGTTCCGGTCACGGCGTCCCCAGTTGGCCACGCGCAGACCTGCAGGCGCACATCGCCTTCATGCTGCGCCTCAACAAGGGCCTTCTCGAATCCGGCGAGTTCGTCTCTGCCGAGGGCCTATCCTTTCCCGATCAGGCTCGCCTCGTTCACGCCGCCAACGATGGCGCTCCCATCACCGACGGCGTCTTTCCCGAATCCAAGGAGTTTCTCGCCGGCTTCTGGATCGTCGATGTCGAAACGTCTCAGCGCGCCTACGCCATCGCAGCTCAGATCTCGGCGGCTCCCGGCCCCGGCGGAGCGCCCCTGAACATGCCCATTGAAGTGCGTCCCATCATGAGCGCGCCGCCACCGGAGATGACCTAGCCAGCCACGATGACCAACCCATGGGACACAACTTCCGAGCACCTGTTGCGCGAACTGGCGCCGCAGGTGCTCGGCGTCATCGCTCGCCGTTTTCGCGACTTCCCTGCCGCCGAAGACGCCGTGCAGGAGGCCTTGCTTGCCGCGTTCACGCAATGGCCGCAGCAGGGAGTTCCTGACAACCCGCGCGGCTGGTTGATTCAGGTCGCATCCCGCCGCATCACCGACCATCTGCGCAGCGAAATCGCCCGTCGCCAGAGGGAAACCGCAGTCGCCATCGAAGCGGAAACCCTCACGCTTCCCGCGGACAATGAGGCTGACATGGACCCTGACGACACTCTGATTTTGCTTTTCATGTGTTGCCATCCAGCCCTCACTCCGTCCTCAGCCATTGCCCTCACGCTCCGCGCCGTCGGTGGCCTAACTACTGCGGAAATCGCCCATGCTTTTCTGGTTCCTGAAGCCACCATGGCGCAGCGCATCAGCCGCGCCAAGCAGAGCATCAAGGCTTCCGGCGTACCCTTCTCTCTGCCATCGCCTGACCAGCGCGCACAGCGCCTCCCCGCGGTTCTCCACGTGCTCTACCTCATTTTCAATGAGGGCTATGCCAGCAGCGGCGGAGCGCATCTGCAGCGACTCGATCTCGCCGGCGAAGCCATTCGTCTCACGCGCTCTGCTTTGTCCCTGCTGCCCGGCGACGCTGAAGTTGCAGGCCTGCTCGCACTCATGTTGCTCACTCACGCCCGCCGCGCAGCGCGGACCGGCCCCCGCGAGGAGTTGATCCCTCTCAACCGTCAGGACCGCGCTCTATGGGATCGCGACGCCATCTCTGAAGGGTCCGCGTTCCTTACCGCCGCGCTTTCCAAGGGATCCGTCGGCCTCTACCAGTTGCAAGCCGCCATTGCCGCCCTGCATGACGAAGCCCCAAGCACTGAAGCAACCGATTGGCCGCAGATCCTCGCTTTGTACCTGCTCCTGCAGCGCGTCGCACCCAGCCCCATGGTCACGCTCAATCACGCCATCGCCACCGCCATGGTGCACGGCCCGTCGCAAGGTCTCCATCTGCTTGAGTCTCTCGACAACGACGACCGTCTCGCCGAACATCATCGTCTCGATGCGGTTCGCGCCCATCTCTATGAAATGCTCGGCGATCGCGAAACCGCCATCCGCCACTACCGCGCCGCAGCCGCCCGCACCACCAGCATTCCTGAGCAGAACTATCTGATGACCCAGGCCGCCCGCCTTGAGGAGAGCCCCGATCTCACCAGGTGATCGTCCTACCGTTTGTCGGGACCGAAGGCCGAGACTGGAATGGTGACCGAACCCATGCGGCCTGAGTTTTTGTCCACCACAAGAATGCGCAGCGAAGCCATCCCCCGCTTCAACTGAACAACGTGTTCGTAGGGAATGCCCGTGGATAGCAGTTGCCGGTATGTCAAGGGCTTGAGCCGCAGCCCCAGCGTTTGCCCCTCAACCTGCGCATGAAGGCCCGCATCATCGCGCAGGATGAAGAAGACATCCAAATCGTCCATCCAACGCTCCGACTCCTCTTTCACATCCAGCCCGCCAGCCGCAATGTTGATCTTCATGTTGGCGCCGGCGTCCACTGGAATCACTTTGGCGGCGATCGTTAACTCATTCGCATCGACAGGCTGCCATACCGCCTGCCGGAAGCGCTCCTTGAGCGTGGCCGGCTCCTTCATGTAGAGGTAGCCGGTGCGGTAGTGCAAAGTAAGGCCGTGCCGTTTGCCGCTCAGCTTGACAGTGATGGTGTGGTACTGGCCATCCGCCGGTTGATCCGGAGAAAAACTCAACAGATAGGTAGCGTGACCGTCATCCACGATCTCAGAAAGCGCAGCCGCCAAATCGCCGGATCGCCGGATCGCGCGTCCCCCGGTGGCCTCTGCCACCTGGCGAACAGGCCACTGGATCGGATGAATATCCTCAAGCATCTCGGCCTTGTTGCGGCCCGCGGTATAGTCGGTCGGGAGCTTCCCAGCTTCTGGATTAGTCGGGGTTAGTTGCACGTTTCGGTGTTGAGTCTCGGCGTCGATAGCCGATGTCTCCAGTTGCGAAACATCGAAGGGATAGACGGCCACGTGTGCGTCGTTCATGGCCTCCTGCGCGCGCAGAGCAAAGCTGTCCAGGGTTCCGGTGGTCTGGTCGATGGATACTTGCTGATCGCGGAAGTCGGCAAAGACATTGTCGCTGGAGACCCAGACCAGGTTCTTGTGTCCAGGAACAGCGCCCAGGCGGCGCGCCACGCCAACCAGAATAATCAGCGACGCGCGTGCTGGGTTGCTTCCCATGGTGAGTAATTGAGGATCGACGGGAGAAAGCCCATCCGGCGAATCTATTTGATTGCCGTTCACTGAATTGAGGTCGGAGACACTGCGCATCTCATTGAACTGCTGGCGATTGCGCGTCTCTTCGTCTTGCGCCTGCGTAACAGATTGCACCGTGGGCATCCACTTTTGCAGCCGCGCGCTTACAGCGGCGTAATCTGTGGTGACCTCCGCCAACACGCGAAAGCCGAGACTGTTCATGGTGTAGAGACCAATCCGCTCGTCCGGCCGCGCAGCAGCAAGGAATTGAAGCATCTGCGTTCGGGCGTTATTCAGGTCGTTCCAGGCGATGTGACTCTCATCGATTAGCAGAATCGTCGATCCTGCTTCGGTGTGTGGAGTTGTCCGTGGAGTTGCCTGCGAACCTGCCGCTCCATCGCCAGTCCGGTCTGAATAAGTCTGGTTTGAAAATGTATTTTCAAGCGAAGCAACTGCTGCACTGCCTGCGGGTGCGGAAACGGCATCAACCGAACTGAAGAATTTAATCTCCTGCCTTCGTCCGTTGTCGTAAACCTCGACATCTTCAGCTTTCAGTCCGCTCACCGGATGGCCCTTCTTATCGTCGGCCACAATGCTCACATCCACCAGCCGCGAAGTCACCTTCAGTGTGTAGCCGGACCTCTGCTCAAGCGCAGCGCTGGCAGCCTGGTCCGCCCGGCTGTTGTTCGCTTGTCCGCTGGTCGTTCCAATCGTGATTTCGGGTTCTTCCGGCACTGGAGGCGCAACTGCTGTTACAGGAGCCGCAGCCGCAACCACTGCCACAGGCGCTGGCGTCGAAGCCGCGGTACTCGCCGCTGCAGCAGCGCCGATATCCACCGCGCCCCCGGCACCGCTCCCCGTCGCTTTGGGCAAGTCGGCGTTCGCGGCCGACGCCGGTTTCGAACTCGTCGAAACTGCGCGCTCAGCAACGCCAGCAGCCGGATTGCCGACCGGTTCAGCGCTGTACTCATCCAAAATGCGTGCCTCCGAGCCGAACCGGCGATACAGCTCAAAGACAGCATCATTCAAGAATGTCTTTGTCGGCCCCCGATAATTCGCCACCGGCTGCATCGTCAACGGAGGTTGAGTCGTGTGCGCCAACAAGACCGAGACACCCCGCAGAGGGCAAATATAGCTCTTTCCCCCTATATCCACTGCGCCGTATTCAACCATCATGCCGTTCTTTGTGACAACTTCATTTGGCAGCATCTCCGCTTCCAGTGTGATGCGAAGAATCGCTCCGCTTGCCGGGTCGAATGCAATCTCACCATGATACGCAGGAACTTCGGAGAACAAGTGCCAGTCCCCCGGCTCAGGGATCTTGTCTTTTAACCCGCTCGATACACAGCAAAAGCCCACCGAGTAATGCGACTTTTCTCTGGGCACAACATAGTGGAAGACCGCCTCCGTACCGTTCGCTCCCTCTTCCCAGCGGCTCCATGTGATTTTGCCCTTCAGGGCATCGCCCACCACTGTGCTCAGAATCGGCCCAAACACTCCCTGGGTGAACAATCCTTGCTCTTGTGATTCGCCTCTCTCGATCTTCGCCGCTACCTTCTCCGCAACCTCATGGCCGTCACGATAAGTCACCAGTACATTGGACCTGCCTACGACGTGCAGTGGCAGATACATCATGGTAGTCATTCCAACTGAACCTTGAATATCCTCAAGTGGCCTATCCTCAAAGCGGGTCGTATCGCGAGTGGCAATAAAATTCGGCAACTGGCGAACGGTCGTATTCACGTATTTCACAATCGAAACCAGCATCTGGTGCAACGCCGCTGGGTCCGGCATGGGGCTTGTGGGGATCTCCGCTGCTGGAGGATCGAGGAAAACCGACGCGTCTGCCAGCGCAACCAGCGCCTGCTGCGCCTTTTCGCCCGGCAAGCCTACCTTCAGGTGCGCCAGCTTGGCCGTGCTCAGCCGTTCAGTCAGTTGCATCCCAGACAGTTGCCGCGCAACGTCGGCATCCGTCTGATGCGCGTCTTGTTGTGCTGCCAGTGCCCGCTGCAACTCTTCCACCGTCACGCTGGTTGAATGCTGATCGGCACGGGAACTGAGAACCAGGACAGTTACGAACGCCAGCACGATCAATCGGCGCATGGCACCGCCTCTTTCAATGTCCGAAGCGAGTATAGATCAGAGGGGTTGAGCTCTCATTTCGCACTGCACCACGACGACAAAAGCCCGCCAGGTGAGCGCTATCTGGTTCTTGTGATCCCCTGCCATTTCCCTAAAGAACGCGCCAATGATCCTGCACCCGGCTCATTCAACTCACGAAGAAAAGGCGAAACAAGAATGGGCACTCGCCTCAATCAGCAAGGCTCTTTTCCCACATTAGGAATCATTTTGCGAAATGGGGCTGTTGAGAAGACATCAATGTGCCGATATGTAGATTTCCCGGCCAGCTTGTCGGCCGGGGAAGCGGTTCAAAAACCTCCGCTTCGCGCCAAGTTCTGCGACGGGTTCGCCCTGGCTCTCGATGCTTCTCGATCGGCGCGGGGCCGGTCAATGCAGGCAAGCTCGCTGCATGCCGCGAGAACCATGGCAATGATGCGGCGTTCACATAGCGTAGCAACTCGCAAGCGATTGTCGAAGAGGCCGTTTGATGCCTTGGAAACAATTGGAGTGTAAGAATGGCCCTGGCCGACGTTGTCAAAACTCAGTCGATAGCGGATTCGGTAATAGCGACTTTGCACAGACTCGAACTACCCGCCACCCCTGCTAACTATGCCATCTGGTACGAGTACCACGCCGGCCTGAGTCCCAATCTGCAACGAACCATTGACGTCATTCTTTCCAACAACGCCAGGTTCGATGAAAGTACGCTGGAGGATCTGTATTCGACCTTCTTCTCGTCCGCGAAGGAGGCTCACGCCGTTCGTCAGACTTCGCTGCAGGCGCTCGAGACCCTCAAGGACATTGTTGAAATCGCTGAAGTCGCACGCGACGACGCGCACTCCGCAAGTGCTGACGCTCATCAGTTTGGTGCCGCTCTCAGCGGTTTTGCTTCAGGAGATTTGGGCGCGAGCCTGGAGAATCTGAAGGATCTTATTGAGAACCTGGTGCAGGAGAGCAAGCGGATGGCCGGCCGAAGCGAGTACGTGGGCCTCCGCATGCGCGAGTCTGCCGAAAAAATCGAGGAGCTGGAGCGGAATCTGGACAGCGCCATCCGCGACGCCACCATAGACGGTTTGACCGGAGTCGGAAATCGGAAATCATTCGATGCGGTCATACGCAGGATGGCTGGGGAGGCGATGAACAGTGGCGACGAACTGGCACTGCTCATGATCGACATCGACCATTTCAAGAAGGTGAACGATACATGGGGACACCAGACTGGCGATATCGTACTTCGTCACCTGGCCAGGATCGTGCAAAAAGCAGTGCGTGGAGAAGATCACGTGACGCGCTATGGCGGCGAGGAATTTGCCGTTCTCTTACCACGCACAGACGCCCAGTCCGCAGCCAAGGTGGCAGAGAATATTCGTCACGCGTTGGCCAGAGAACCTCTTGCGCTTGATGTGACTCCGCCTATGACGCCCGTCACGGTTTCGATCGGAGTCGCTTGCTATGAGCATGGAGACCCGCTGGCGGAGTGGGTAGAAAGATCCGACGCAGCCTTGTATCAGGCAAAGAGGGAGGGCAGGAATCGTGTTGAACTCGACCGAATGCGGAGTTAGTCAATCTCCCGTTTCAGACTTTGCATCCAGCTCATGCTTGATCGTCGACGATTCGCCGATGGTGAGGAGAATCGCGCGCAAAGCGCTGGCGAGCCTGGGACTAGAGATTGACGACGCCGAAAATGGCCAAATCGCCCTCGACAAGTGCCAGAACCGGATGCCTGATATTGTCCTGCTCGATTGGAACATGCCTGTGATGGACGGTCTGGAATTCCTAGAAGCTTTGCGCCGAACAGACGGAGGCAGCGCTCCGATCGTAGTCTTCTGCACTACCGAGACGGATGTTGAGCACATTCAGAAGGCGATCCAATCCGGAGCCGACGAGTATGTGATGAAGCCCTTCGATCGAGACTCTCTGTGTTCGAAGGTGTCTTTAGCAGTCCAGGCAAGGCAACGCTAGCGAGAGCCCCCGTGTGCAGTCCCCGACGGAGTGTTTGCAACTTAGCCCGTGCCAAGGGAAGTTGCACGGCCGTTCGCTGAAATGCTCTGTGCCACATTCCTCCGCTGCCTTATCGCACCAGGATGACGCGCCCAGCGAGAGTATGTGCCGATCGCGCCGATTCCGCAATGAAC
>Ga0187847_10002244_pt1 | contig 15824 bp, 13 predicted proteins | sample June2016WEW_4_10_FD_132458 | JGI IMG/M metagenome (GOLD analysis project Ga0187847, IMG submission 132458) | Peatland microbial communities from SPRUCE experiment site at the Marcell Experimental Forest, Minnesota, USA - June2016WEW_4_10 | ecosystem: Environmental > Terrestrial > Soil >...
CGAGTCGAGGATGGCCAGGCAGAGGTGGGCGATGCCCTCCTTGGAGCCGATGGTGACGATGGCCTCGGTCTCGGGGTCGAGATCGACGTTGTAGCGCGTCTTGTACCAGTGGCAGATGGCCTTGCGCAGGCGCGGAATGCCGCGCGAGACCGAGTAGCGGTGGGTCGCTGGCTTGAGCACCGACTCGACCAGCTTGTCGACGATGTGCTTGGGCGTGGGGCCGTCGGGATTGCCCATGCCGAAGTCGATGATGTCCTCGCCATGATGGCGGGCGGCCTTCTTCATTGCGTCGGTAATGTTGAAGACGTAGGGCGGCAGGCGCTTAATGCGGGAAAACTCTTCCATGATGACTCCAGTGTAAAGCCAAGGGCTAGTGATCGGTGGTCAGTGTTCGGTTTCAGTAAACGGTTGACAGGGAAGTTGACAGTGAAGAAGTGAAATAGTGAACGAGTGAAATCATGAACAGCGGACAGACGTGAACTGGCAACTGACCACTGAGAATTGAAGATTGTTTTCGGGATGAGGTGGAACGAAGTTTAGGCGGCCGAAGCCGCAGCCGCTGCAGCAGCGCGGACGATGGCGGGTTGGAGGAAGGGTTGCCGCATGAACTTGATTATAACGCCGCTCGGCTCCTTCGAGACTCCAACCTCGGAATTTATACTCAAAGACAACATGAGCAATTTCCTGCCCGTAGACGAACAGATGGACCTGCTGGAGAAGGGCGCGGCGGAGATTATCCGCGCGAGCGACCTGCGAGAGCGCCTGGAAGAGAGCCGCAAGACAGGCCGCCCGCTGCGCATCAAAGCCGGCTTCGACCCCACCGCGCCCGACCTGCACCTGGGGCATACAGTCCTGATGCGCAAGCTGAGGCACTTTCAGCAGTTGGGCCACCAGGTGATTTTCATGGTGGGCGACTTTACCTCGCTGATCGGCGACCCGACGGGGCGCAACGTCACCCGCAAGCCGCTCACCCGCGAACAGATCGACCAAAACGCCAAGACCTACACCGCGCAGGCCTTCAAGATTCTGGACGAGAAGGCGACCGAGGTGCGCTACAACTCCGAATGGCTGGATAAGCTGGGCTTCGAGGGCACGATCCGGCTGACGGCGCATTTCACTGTCTCGCAGATGCTGGAGCGGGACGAGTTTCACAAGCGCTTTCAGGCCGAACAGCCGATCAGCCTGCACGAAATGCTCTACCCGGTGATGCAGGGCTACGACTCCGTGGCGTTGGAGTGCGATGTGGAGCTGGGCGGGACAGACCAGAGGTTCAATCTGATCTGCGGGCGCGAGCTGCAGCGGCACTACGGCCAGAAGCCGCAGATCGTGCTGATGACGCCGATTCTGGAGGGCCTGGATGGCGTGCAGAAGATGTCGAAGTCGCTCAATAACGCCATCGGCATCAACGAGCCTCCCGCCGAGATGTATGGCAAGCTGATGAGCATCAACGACGAGCTGATGTGGAGGTACTGGGTATTTTTGACGGACCTCAAACAATCCGAGGTGGACGCGCTCCGAGCTTCGGTGGCCGCCGGCGCGGTGCATCCGATGGAAGTGAAGAAGCGGCTGGCGCGGACGATCACCGCCGGCTTCCACGGCGAGGATGCGGCCCAGAGCGCCGAAGAAAACTGGGCGCGGATGTTCCAGCAGAAAGAGACGGCGGAAGACCTCGAGGAGGTAGCCGTCGCCTTCGCCGATGTAGCCGGACCGGAGCCGAATCAGATTCGCCTGCCCAAGCTGCTGGTGCATCTGGGGCTGGCTGCCAGCGGCGCGGAGGCCAACCGCAAGATTGCCGAGAAGGCCGTCAAGCTGGATGGTGAGGTGGCTGCGGGTGTGCTGGCGCTGCTGGCGGAGCTGCCGGGACGCGTCGTCGTCCGTCTGGGGAAACGGGCTAAGATCGCGACGATTGCGTAGGCGGTCCCGCTTTAGACGCTGCTTTGCGATTCCGCAAGGATCTCTTCCATCGCCACTCCGTCCAACTATCTGCGGCGGTCACGAGTGCAATTGCCGGTCCCGGCGCGGCAGGCGCCGAGGAAACGAGCCAAGCCATAGGGGCCGAACGCAGCGGACGCTTACGGATGCGCGCCCTCGCCCGGCGCGGCATCGGCGGTAAGGTAGGTGCGAGTCAGGTCGGCGTGGCCGGCGAGGGTGGCGCGTTGCTGCCCGTCCACCAGAAAGCGCACCTGGGTGACGCGAGGCAGATTGGCGTGCAGGGTGCCGCAGATCGAAAGCACGGTCAGCGTCTCGGTTTCGATGCCCGAAGGGTGGCTGGCCGCGAAGCTGCCCGTCAGGTTGACGACCGCCAGTTGCGGGCCGGATTGCCGCGGGGCCTGCGGCGCGGCGTCCGCTCTCTTTTCGCTCAAATCGACGGTGATGGTTTCTCCGGTTGCGGATTCGGGAGGCTTCGGCCTGGCGGACTCAGGAGCGGCGGCGATCCGCGGAGCGGGCAGCAAAAAAACCTGGAGGACAGAGCTTCCGCCGCCGGGAACGGGGTGGGCGGCATCGGGAGCGGCATAGAGGTCCAGCAGCTTGCCCAGCACGGCGCGCGCGCGTGCGCCGGGATCGTCCGGCAGCGGCAGCGAATGGACCTGAGTCAGCAGCGAACTGTCGCTGTCGTTGGCCACCAGCAAGGTTGCTTGTTCGGCTGGCGCGACTTCGGGCGCGCGGGTGGGAGCCGAGTCCTGGCCGGCGATCAGCCGCTGGTGGGCGCGCTCGCGCAACTGCCACAAAGTCACCCCCATGGCCAGCGAAGCCAGCAGCAGAATGCCGAAGAGCAATTTCTGATGGCGTGGGATCACGGACGGCCCTCCGTGCGCAATACTTCGGAACGCCATTCGAGCAGCGCCGCGGCCAGCGCCTCAGCCACGCGCGCCTGGTAGTCGGGATCGTCCAGCGCGGCGGTCACTTTTTTATCCGGACCCAGCTCCGGCGCAATTTCGACGGCCACCGCCGGGCAGGTCATGCTGTCGATAGCCGGCAGAGACGTACGGCCCAAAGTCACGCTCATCCCGGCTTGCTGCAGGGCGGAGTTGAGTACGCCTTCGAGCGCCAGCGAGCGCGTCACCGCGGCGGCCTGCGCGGTCCTCCAGGCGGTGAAGCGCGCGGGCTGCGCCGGCGCCAGCGAAGAGGCAAACAGATGAACGCCGGAGCCGCTCTCAGTGGCATGCAGGCTCAGGCAGGCTTCGGCCTTGGCGCGGTTGGCGATCTCCGCGCGTCGATTTGGTTCGACCGTCGCATCGGCCTCGCGCGTCGTCACAACCTGAATGCCGCGCGCCCCCAGCAGCGAACGCAGCCGCACGCTCAGCGCCAGGGTAAAGTCCTTTTCGAGCTGATTGTTGGCCAAGCGGCCGCCCATATCGTCGCCGCCGTGGGCCGCATCGAGCACCACCATGAACCGGGGCGGTGGCGCGGCGGGAGCTGGCGGGGCCTGCTGCGCGGAAGCCGACGCGGCGGCCAGCCAGCCCAAAACCAGTGCCGCCGATGCACAGTTAGTCCAGCGCATAAATCGTCAAGCCGCTCAACAGTTTTGGAAAGAAGTCGGTGGATTTCTGCGGCATCACGTCGCCGGCGAAGGCCACCTCCTTCAGTTGCTCCATGGTCACGGGGTTGGTGAGGAATGTAACGTCGGCCTCGCCTCGGCGAATTTGGTCAACTGCCTCAGCCGCGTCGCGCAGATAGCGCAGGTTGGTCTGCTCGCGTACCTTTTCTTCGTCCAGCCCCAACAGCCGGTTGAGCACAACGGAATGAAGGCAGCTCAGATCGAGCTGGCGCTGGCGCTCGGGCAGGGCTGCCAGCGCGGCGGCCACAGGCTCCGCCTTGGAGCGCAGAAGAAACGCCCCGGCGCCGGTGACGGCGACAAAGGCCGTGCCCTGCTGGGCCGTCAGCGTCTCGATATAACTGGATGCCTCAGCAGCCGGCAGCGCCTCGACCGTGAAAAACTCCTCCGCAGCCTTCAAAAAGGCGGCTGGATCGAAGCTGGCTAGGCTGTGAACCACACGATGGGTGGGCAGAATCACCAGCCCGTCGGAGTCCATGTTGACGAAAGTCATCATCACCGCAGCCTCGGGGTAAGCCGGCTGGGGCACCTGGCTGGGGCTGGATTCGACCTTCGCCGGCGCGGCGGGCGCATGGTCCTTCGAATAATTCAGCGCCGTCTCGTAACGGTGGTGCCCGTCCGCGATAATCAGCTTCTTGTCGGCCATGGCGGTGGTTAGCTGGTTGATGACCGCTGGGTCGCTGACCTTCCAAAGCCGGTGCAGCACGCCGTACTCGTCGGTCACTTCCGCCTCGGCCGGGCCGGCCCCGTCGTAAAGAGTCTTTTCCACACTGCCAGCCGGGTCCGAATAGAGCATGAAGATCTGCCCGAAGTGCGCGTGCGTGGCCTTGAGCAGGTTGAGCCGGTCGCCTTTGGGTTTGCTGAGAGTCTGCTCATGGCGGAAGACCACCTTTTCGGCGTATTCGTGCAGCTTGCCGAGTGCGATGAATCCTCGCCGCTCCTTGACCGTCTCAGTGCCAGGCGCCTTGAAGCGCTGCGCGTAGGCGAAGATCGCGGGGTTTTTCTCCTGCGCCAGCACGCCCTCTTCCCGCCAGGCGCGAAGGTCGCGCGCCGCGCGCGTATAAACGCTCTCTCCCCGCTCGGCGTCGAACAGCTCCGGCAGGCCCAGGATGATGCGCACCAGGTTGTAAGGGCTGCGCTGGTAGTAAGCCTGCTGCATCGCCGGAGAGATCTTGTCGTAGGGCTGTGTGACCACGTCCTCCAGGCGGACAGCGGAGGGATTGTAGCGCCAGGCGCGAAATGGATAAATGTGGGCCATGCTAAAGGTCTTTCTCTCCGATTGAACGGTTAAATCCGCTTTTATTAACCCCAACCTGCTCACTTTGGGGCGGTTTTGCGCTTAGGCTAGATTGTATCCCATGTTGTCCTTGCGCCTCTTGCAAGCGAACGCCAGCTCGCGGGATAGAATCGCCGGGTAACAATTGTGCCGGCGCTGCGTCAAAGGTGCTACTATCGGCTTCAACCCATGGTGTTGCGGCATGAAGAAACTTCCCCTTCAGTACAAGACTTCCAGCGGGTGCGGCAATCGGCGGCGATTCGCCAGCCTGTTGCCGGTCTGCGGGCTGGCGGCGGTATTGCTGCTGGCGCGCGCCCAGGCCCAGGACAATCCGCTCGACAACGCGCACGTGCCGCCGCCGGCTGCCACACCGGCTGCCGGGGCGCCCGCCGCGGCGCCTGCCGGAGCTGAACAGCCGGCCGCCACCGGTCCCAATGCGATGAGGGCGCGGCCTGGCGCGCTGATCCGGGTCAATGTGGACATGGTGCTGGTGCCGGTCACGGTCACCGATACCATGAACCGGCTGGTCACCGGCCTCGATCGCGAAGACTTTCAGATTTTCGATAGCAGCGCCGAGCAGAAGATATTCTCTTTCGCCTGCGAAGACGCGCCGGTCTCGATCGGCATTGTCTTCGACCTCTCCGGCTCCATGAGCTCCAAACTGATCCGCGCCCGGGAGTCGATCCTCCAGTTCATCAAGACCGCCAACCCCCAGGACGAGTTTTTCATCATCGGCTTCAACGACCGGCCGGAGCTGATTGAGGACTTCACCAGTTCGGTTGAGGACATCCAGGCCCGGCTGGCCACTGTGCGCAGCGGCAACCGCACCGCCCTGCTGGACGCCATTTACTTTGGCCTGGCGAAGATGAAGGACGCCCGGCACGAGCGCAAGGCGCTGCTTGTGGTTTCCGACGGCGGCGACAACAACTCCCGCTACACCGAGGGCGAAGTGCGCTCCCAGGTGAGGGAGTCCGACGTCGAAATCTATTCGATCGGCATCTTCGATCCCTATGCGGCGACCGTCGAGGAACGCTCTGGCCCGCAACTTCTCGGCGATGTGAGCGAGGAGACAGGCGGACGCCTCTTCCGGGTCGACGATCTGGCTGAGATGGGCGACATCGCCGAGAAGATTTCCACCGAGCTGCGCAACCAATACGTCATCGGCTACAAGCCCAAGAACATGACCCGCGATGGCAAGTGGCGTAAAGTGAGAGTGAAGGTCAATCCTCCACCAGGGCTGCCTTCACTCACTGTTCACGCTCGCACCGGCTACTATGCGCCTTTGCACTAACGCGGTTCTCGCGCTTCTTTCGATTCTCTTATCCGCGCCGGCCCAGCCGCTCGCGGCGCAGCAGCCGTCTCCGGCTAGCGGCGCCAGCGAAGCTGCTCCGCCGCCAGCGCCATCGCTCACCGTGGACCGAGACCCGGTGCGTTCCCCGGATGGCGAACCTCCCACGCCCGCGATTCAGCGCAAACCTGGCGAGGGCTACGTGCTGCGCACCGACGTCGAAGAGGTATTGCTCAACTGCACGGTGCTCGAAGGCAGCAAGCTGGTCCCGGATCTGAAGAAGGAAGACTTCCAGATCGTCGAGGACGGCGTCAAACAGACTCTCATCAGCTTCCAGCACACCGACCTGCCTGTCTCGATTGCCATGGTGGTTGACAACTCCGGCTCCATGAGCCGCAAGCGCCCTTCGGTGAACAAGAGCGCCCTCGATCTGATTCTGGCTTCCAACCCCGAAGACGAGGCCTTTGTGGTCAACTTCTCCGACGAGGCATTCATCGACCAGGAGTTTACCTCCGATATCAAAAAGCTGCGCGAGGGGCTCGGCCACATCGAGTCCCGCGGCGGGACGGCTCTCTACGATGCCGTGGCGGCATCGGCCGACGAGTTGGTGGCCGACGCCAAGCGCCCCAAGCAGGTTCTCATCCTCATCACCGACGGCGAAGACAACTCCTCATCCCTCGACCTGGAACAGACCATCCGCCGCGTCCAGCAGTTGTCCGGCCCGGTCATCTATTCGATTGGCTTGCTATTTGGCGACGAGATGACCCGCTCCGAGGCCCGCCACGCCCACCGCGCGCTGGAGATGCTCTCTGCCGAGACCGGCGGCATGGCCTTCTTCCCCAAGAACATCGAGCAGATCGACCAGATCGCCGCCGAGGTGGCGCGGGACATTCGCAACCAGTACACGCTGGGTTACCACTCGACCAAGCCGACGACGGAGCCGGGCTTCCGGCGCGTCGAAGTGACCGCGGGCGGCAAAGGCTACGGCAAACTCACCGTTCGCACGCGGACGGGGTATTTCCCGGTGGCGCGGGTGGCGAAGAAGGCTGCCGCTGCGGGGAAGCAGGAAGCAAAGTGAATACTTTCAACGCCCTTCCTCTATAAGTTCCTTGATCGTGATGCCGTTCAAGGGGAGAGCCTTGTTTCTGGCAAAATCTTGAATACTCGCAATGGCTTCACGGTGTCTTTTCCATCGCTCGGCTTCGTCGTCCAGCGTATGGATACCCTTCCGGATGATCTCGTCTACCGACTGAAAGCGTCCGCTGGCAATCTCATTCTCGACCAGCCGCTCGGATTCTGGACTCAGTTGGATGGGCATGGTTTGTGCCTCCGTCTCTCATAGTATGGCGCAAATCGGAGCGAAGAGCCCATCCGCGCCCTCTTGCGATAATCTAGAAATCAGGAGATAGAGCGCGAACCATGAAGACTTCCCCATACAAATACTCGACCCTTGCCGTTCATGCCGGCCAATACCCCGATCCCCTGACGGGTGCCGTCAACGTGCCCGTTTACCTCTCCTCGACCTTTGAGCTGACCGGCATCGGCACCGACCGGGGCTGGGACTATTCGCGCGCCGGCAACCCCACGCGGGACCGGCTGGAAGAAGCGCTGACCGCCCTCGAAGGCGGGCACAGCGCCCATGCCTTCACCACCGGCATGGCGGCCATCTCCGCGCTTGTGGCCATGCTGCGCAAGGGCGACCACCTGCTCTGCTCCAAGGATGTATACGCCGGCACAGTGCGCCTCTTCGATCAGATCGTCGCGGGCTACGGCATCGATGTGGAGTATGTTGACAGCAGCGATTTGAAAGCGGTGGAAGCCGCCATGCGGCCCACGACCAAGCTGGTCCACATCGAGACCCCCAGCAATCCGCTGATGGTGCTTACAGACATCACTGCGGTCAGCGAGATCGCGCACGCGGTCGGCGCCGAAGTCAGCGTGGACAACACCTTTCTCTCGCCGGTTTTGCAAAGCCCGCTGGCGCTAGGCGCAGACATCGTGATGCATTCGACGACCAAGTACCTCAACGGCCATTCGGACGGACTCGGCGGAGCGCTGATCGGTTCCACGCCGGAGCACAAGGAGCGCTTCCTGCTGGTGCAAAAGGCGGCCGGCGGAGTTCTGTCGCCCTTCGAGTGCTTCCTGGTGCTGCGCGGCATCAAGACGCTGCCCCTGCGCATCCAGCAGCACGAAGAGAACGGCCGCGCCGTAGCGGAGTTTCTCTCCACGCACCCCAAGGTTAGCGGCCTCGCCTATCCGGGCCTGAAGAGCCATCCGCAGTACGACTTGGCCGTGAAGCAGCAAAAAGGATTTGGTTCGATGATGAGCTTCGAGGTGGAGTCGCGCGAGGCTGCGGGGCGCTTCCTGGCGGCGATCAAGATATTCCTCAGCGCCGAGTCGCTGGGCGGGGTCGAATCGCTGGCCTCGCACTCGGCCACGACCACCCACGCCTCGGTAAGCCCCGAAGTGCAGGCCGCGATGGGCATCACCCAGGGGCGCATACGCCTGTCGATCGGCATTGAGGACAAGGAAGACCTGATCGCCGATCTCGCTCAGGCGCTCGAAGCCGCCTGAGCGATTTGGATCGGGCCGGGCTTGGCGCATCCTTCGGAACTGGCGGCCATGGCCCCCGATCTCCGTTGTCCTTGCGGGTGTACTACAGCGGATACTTTTCCAGTTGAATGCAATGCCGGGCCACGGTCCTGCTCAGCGCCACTGCATCCGCCGGGGTGAATTTCGCCAGCCGGCGGAGAATCAACAGTTGCGTTCGCAGCAGGTCGCCCTCGCCGCAGGCCGCCAGGATGCGCCGCGCCGCCTGCTCGGCCAGCGCGATGGTCTCGTCGGCTAACAAGCCGGTCATGGCTGCGGCAACCTCGGCAGCCGCTCCGCCCGAAGCGGCGAGCTTGCGCGCGCGCAGCAGCGCCGACTCCAGAGCAAAGACCTGCATGATGATGTCGGCCAGATCGGCCATCACTTCCTGCTGCTCCTGGAGCGCCGTCATGAACCTCTGGCTGGCCACCCCGGCGCAAAAGTGCGCAATCTTCCTGGCTGCCGACAGCGCTTCGCCCTCGCGCTCCAGCGGCTCGCCGGCATCGGAACCGGCATCGAAGGACGGCGGCTGCGTCACCTCGTCCATGAGTCGCTTGATCGCCGGCAGCAGCGGCAGCTTTCCGCTCAGCGCCCGCTTCATCAGCCAGCCGGTGATGATCAGCCGGTTGATTTCATTGGTTCCTTCGAAGATTCGGTTGATCCGCGCGTCGCGGTAGAAGCGCTCCGCCGGGTACTCTTCGACGTAGCCGTAGCCGCCCATGGTGGCGATCAGTTCGTCGGCCACAAGGGTCAGCATCTCCGAGCCATACACCTTCAGGATCGAACATTCGACAGCGTATTCCTCGATCCGTTTCTGGGTCTCGCGCGGGTTGTGGCACTGATCGGGACCGAGCGCCGCCATGCCCGCGTCGATCATGCCCACGGTCCGATAGGCCATGGTCTCGGCGGCGTAAAGCCTGGTCGCGCTCGATGAAATTTTCCGCTGGATCAGCCCGAACTCGGCGATGGCCTTGCCAAAGGCGTGACGCTCCTTGCTGTATCGAATCATGTGCGCCAGCGCGTGCCGCGCGCCGCCGATGCAAGCCACGCCCAGCTTGAAACGCCCAACATTAAGAACATTAAAGGCGATGTGGTGGCCCTTGCCGGCCTCGCCCAGCAGGTTGGCGGCTGGAATCTTGCAGCCGTCCAGCACCAGCGGGCAAGTGGAGGAGCCGCGAATGCCCAGCTTGTGCTCTTCCGCGCCCACGGTCACACCGGGCGTGTCGCGTTCGACCAGGAAGGCGGAGAACTTTTCGCCGCCCGTCGCTGGATCGAGTATCTTGGCGAAGACCGTGTAGAGGCTGGCGATACCGCCGTTGGTGATCCACATCTTTTCTCCGCTCAGTGTGTAGTAACTCCCATCCGAAGAGAGCGTTGCGCGGGCGCGGATATTCATGGCGTCGGAGCCGGAGCTGGCCTCGGAGAGACCATACCCGCCGACCCACTCGCATGAGGCGAGCTTTGACAGGTAGCGCTGTTTTTGCTCTGGAGTGCCGTACCAGACCAGCGGGAGCGTACTGATGCCGACATGCGCGCCGATCGCCGTCGAGAAGCTGGCCAGCACCGACAGGTGATCGGTCACCAGCGTGGACGTGGTCTTGTCCATGCCCATGCCGCCGTACTCCTCGGGGATATCGACCGAAGTAAAGCCCAGCTCGCCGGCCTTGCGCATCAGTCCCGCCAGAACGCCCGGCTGCTTGGCCTCGATGGCCGCTGCTTGAGGCAGAATCTCTTCGCGTGCAAACTGCGCGGCCGTCGCGGCGATCTGGCGCTGCTCCTCGTTGAGATCTTCGGGCGTGAAGACCTCGGCGGGTGTGCGCGTCTCCAGCAGGAAACTGCCACCGGCGGCGGCGATAATCGGCGAAGCGGAAAGCGTGGACATAGAAGAACTTGCCTTGGTCGGCTCTGCCCACTTTACGACAGAGGCTTGGGCGGCGGCAACTTTACGTTGTAACCCCTTCGCCGGTGGGCATGCCGGAGCTACATGCGCGATGATAGGTAGAAGGAACCAAGAAGAATAAGGAGCTAGTCAATGGAGAGAAAGCGCGAGATGCGGCCCAAATGGCTTCTGGGAATAGCTGTATTCAGCGCTTGCGCGACAACTTGCTGCGCACAATACCGGGTTCTGCCGGGAAAAGCCGATTCAGACGGTTGCGAGCCGGCCACGCCTGCCCGAATCTGCCTGGGAGCAACCGGAGACGCGCATTGCTATGCTCCACCAAACGATAAATTCGAAGCTCCCAGCAACGAGGCATACATCTTCGGATTGGAACCCAATGCCAAAGTGGTTGGCCATCTGGATGGAAAGGAACTCACGCTTTTTACCGCGATGTTTTCCGGCTGCGGCAGCGGCACTCTGACTCACTTTTCCTTGCTCACGGTTCGAGACGGCGAGTTTGTCAACTTGCTGCCCAAGGTAGAACTCACGAACGTAAGCGAATTCAAGTTGTGGAACTTGCCACAGTTTTCCAATCTGCCCATTTTTGTGACCGCAGATCTTATCTGGCGCACTGGTGAAACGCATTTTGAGCGGCACCGCTACGAGATCGAGGTTTATGTATTCGATTCAAAGAGCCACGTTTATGTAGAGCGGGTTCACTTCGATACGAAAAGAAAATATTCCGGCGGGGACGCGGATGTTGTCAACGCTTTGGAGGGGGAACGGCCAATAATTCTGGTCAAGCTACGGCAAACGCTGTCTCATTGATGCATCCCAACGGGATACATGCAATCTTGCCCCGTCAGCGGAAGGTAAAGCTGCGTTTGCGTTTACAGCCCGGGCTTTAAGCACCGCGCCTGCGACCTTCTGTGGAAAGGCGACCATCTCGAAGAGATTCCGCACCTGCTGATTTCCGGAGGGACGGATCATTCCAGTATCGGCCCAGACCCGTATGATCGCTTTCGCTGGCAGGACTGAGCGCTTCCCGGCTCCGCAAGCCAAGCGTCAATCGACTACAATAACCGGTATCCGCACCGTGGAGGCTTGCCCTGTTCGCCGCGCTTTTGACTCGTCTTAATCCCGCCGCCAGCCTGCGCCTGGTCCAGCTTCACGGGCTGCCTATGTGGATGGCCGCGCATCTGGCGTTCGCTCCCCAGAACGGCCTGCGCCACTACCTCAAGGCGCAGTTTGCCGACCAGACCTTCAAGGGGCTCTACCACTGGAACATCTTCGACGCGGCGGTGCTGCTGCCCTACTTCGCGGTGATGATCGTGCTGGCGCTCTACGGCGTTCACCGCTACACGATGTGCTACCTCTACTTCAAGTACCGCAAGAACTACCGTCCCGATGCGCCGCGGCGTTTCGACGAGCTGCCGCGGGTGACCGTGCAACTGCCCATCTACAACGAGCAGTTTGTCATTGACCGGCTGATCGAGGCGGTCTGCGCCATGGAGTATCCGCGCGAAAAGCTGGAAATTCAGGTGCTGGACGACTCCACCGACGAGACCCAGGAGGTAGCCGCCGGAATCGTAGCCCGCTATGCGGCGCTCGGGCACCCAATCGTTTATATCCACCGGACAAATCGCCACGGCTTCAAGGCCGGCGCGCTGGATGCCGGGCTTAAGGTGACCAACAGCGAGTACGTGGCCATCTTCGACGCCGACTTCGTGCCGCCGCCGGACTGGATCATGAAGGTGATTCACCACTTTGCCGAGCCGGAGATCGGCATGGTGCAGACCCGCTGGACCCACATGAATCGCAACTACAGCATGTTGACCCAGATTGAGGCCATTCTGCTGGACGGCCACTTTATCATCGAGCACGGCGCCCGCGTCCGCACCGGCGACTACTTCAACTTCAACGGCACGGCCGGCATGTGGCGCATCAAGGCTATCTCCGATGGTGGCGGCTGGCAGCACGACACGCTCACCGAAGATACCGACCTGAGTTACCGCTCGCAGATGGCCGGCTGGAAGTTCAAATATCTACCCGAGGTCGAGTGCCCTTCCGAGCTGCCCATCGAGATGACCGCCTTCAAGACGCAGCAGGCGCGCTGGGCCAAAGGGCTCATTCAGACCAGCATCAAAGTGCTGCCGCTGATGTTCAGGTCGAACGTGCCGCGCAAGATCAAGGTCGAAGCTGTTTACCACCTGACGGCCAACCTGAGTTACCCGCTGATGATTGTCATGTCGGTGCTGCTGTTGCCGGCCATGATCTGCCGCTTCTATCAGGGCTGGTTCCAGATGCTGCTCATCGACGTGCCGCTGTTCACCGCATCGACGGCCTCGATCGCCGTGTTTTATCTGATGGCCGAGCGCGAGCTCTTCCCCAAAACCTGGTGGAAGACCCTTCTCTATCTGCCCTTCCTGATGGCGCTGGGCATCGGCCTCACGGTCACCAACACCAAGGCGGTGATGGAAGCCTTGCTCGGCATCAAGAGCGCCTTTGTGCGCACCCCCAAGTATCGCGTGGCCAAGAAGGGCGAAAAGTCCCAGGCCGCCAAATACCGCAAACGGCTGATCCTGGCTCCGTGGATCGAGTTGCTCGTCGGTTGCTACTTCTTTCTCGCCATCCTGTACACCTTCTCGAACCAGAACTATTTCACCGCGCCGTTCCTGATCCTTTTCGTCATGGGCTACTGGTACACGGGGCTGATGAGCCTGCTGCAAGGGCGGTTTGAGCGCTGGCGCACGGGCGGCGCGAATACCGACGAGTCCAGCCCCAAGCCCTTCCCGGTGGGGGTGTGAGGGAGGAACAGGAATGCGACAGCCCAAGGGATTCTTTGTGACGATTTGCCTCCCCGTCTTCTTGATTGCAGACGTCGGCTTTACCCAAAAGTCTCCCGCTCTCCCACTCAAAGCTGGCGAAAGAGGTGACATTCTTTTCGCTGCTGAAGCTCCAAGTTCAGAAAAGGACGAGACGGGCAAGCCCGCCCTTGCCTCACTTGAGCCGATTGCTTTCATCGTCGGCGGCCAACTGCGCGAGTGCTATAACTTTGGCCCTGCGAACGCTGAAAACGCTATCGGCAAGATTGTTCTAGATACGCTCAATCGCGCTTACGCGCCAGGGCATCGCTACCCGCTATGGTGGCGCGGCGTTCCTTGGGGTGAAGCGGAAGCCGTCCATTCCTGCATCGACGAGGATCTCGACCTTACGGGATGTTTTCGATTACACCCCGCGGCTCCAGAGAATGTTGTTCCAAAGGAATTGAATGGTACGGCGTTTACCGGGAATCCGCCAACAGCCTCCCATCCACCTCTGCGCCTAAAGGCGAGTTTGCAGGAACGGACGCTCTTCCTTCAAGCCGCCGCCACTGCCTTTGCAAAGAAAGATGTTCGCACTGCCCCCCAACGAATTCATCTCGAAACTGTTTGGAAGACTCAACTGAGAGCCGGTCACACTGCGCTGGTATCGAGCGCGCTCGTCCAGATGCACGCAGACAAGCCGCAGACTTATCGCTCTTACCGCCTGTTTCTTGTAATCGAGGAAAGCCATGGCCAATACGAGCCTGTGCTGACTCGCTTCCACAAGACTACATTGACCCTGGATAGCGGCGCGGACTCGCCCAAGCCCGGCGAGCAGTTGGATGAAGAAAAAGACACGGATAAGGAAGTCTTCTTCGACAACTTTCCGCTCTTCGCGGGAGAGTCGGATGCGGTTATTACAAGACACACCTACTACGAAGACTGGAACTTTTCGGTCTACCGGCGGAACGGCGAAAGCTATCGGCTTGTCTATACCGGCTGTGGGGGAGGGGCGTAAGCAGCCCACGGCCCCGAAGAAGGTCTCTCAGGCCTGATAAAGTACTTGCGAGAGGTGTACGATGCAAGCCGATTCAGGTCAGTTGCCGCCTTACTTCATGCTGATTGTGCCCACGATCTCTGTGGGCATCTTTTGCTTGGTATCCTTTCTCTCCAGCGTCCTTAGCGGCTGGCATAAGCTATCCAAACGATTTCGCGCGCAATCGGAGCCCTACGGCGCGACCAACAGCGCCGGGCCATTTCCCTACACGGTCTACACGCGCTACTGGTCCCACTACAACTGCATCATTCGCATGACCGCGGCCGGCGATGCCCTTTATCTTTCTGTGATTTTCCTCCTCCGCATCGGCCATCCTTCACTCTGCATACCGTGGAGGGAGATCCAGTTCAGCCGAACAAAGTATTTTTGGCGGTCTTACGTGGTTCTCACGCTGGGCGAGCGGGAGCGCATCCCCATGCGCATCCCCATGCGCATGGCTCAAAAGCTGGGCATCCTGGATCGATTGCCCGTCTGAGAGACAGCGGAGAATCGAGAACACCTCGGGCAAACGACGGCTGCTCCGGCCAAACGGCGTAGCGTCGTTCCACGATCGACGATGGGACGTACCAGATTGAGTCCAACGCAGCGCATTGATGGGCTTGAATTGAGAGTAGTCTAACTCTACAAGTTCTTTGACAGAACATTCGCTTATCGATTGACGGCGGGGATCATTTGCTCTACATTCTCAGCAGATCAACCAAGTCACGTCTTTGGCGTCTAAGCATTGGCGGAAGGCAGAGAGCCGGTGTGCGAAACTCAATGCAACTCAGCCGAACTCACGCAAGGAGATCAGGATGCGAACGAAATGGATGCGGAGAGCCTTTCTACTGGTTGGAATGGCCGCGCTGGCTAGCGTCGCAGCTCAAGCCCAAACGGATGTGGCGGCGAGCCTTTACGGCGCATTCGCCGGAACCACTACGGCCAACGGGACCACCCAGAGTCCTTCCAACGCAGCTGGCGGCCTGCTGGAAGTACGCCACATTGCTCATGCGTGGCTCGGCTACGAAGGCACTTACTCCCTCAATCGCGCCAATCGGGCGTATGCCGGAACCATCCTATGCCCCGGCTTCAACTGTCCCATCACGACAGCCGCGTCAGTTTCAGCCAATGCACACGAAGTGACCGGGGATTGGGTGGCTTCGCTTAAGATCAAGAATCTCCGGCCCTTCGCGTTGGCCGGCGGCGGTATCCTCTTCGATGTGCCCAGCAGCGGACAAGTCACCACCATCAACTGCGGCGCCGTCAACCCCCTCTGCTCCCCCGCCACCAGCAGCACCAGTACCAGCATCAAGCCAGTCTTTGTCTACGGCGGCGGAGTGGATTGGGGCCTCTTGCCGCACATCGGCCTGCGCCTCCAATACCGCGGCAACCTCTA
>Ga0187847_10002246_pt1 | contig 15802 bp, 10 predicted proteins | sample June2016WEW_4_10_FD_132458 | JGI IMG/M metagenome (GOLD analysis project Ga0187847, IMG submission 132458) | Peatland microbial communities from SPRUCE experiment site at the Marcell Experimental Forest, Minnesota, USA - June2016WEW_4_10 | ecosystem: Environmental > Terrestrial > Soil >...
CTCAATATCTGCCTCACCGAGCCATCGATCGTACATTGCGGCGTGATCGCGCAATCTGTGTCCTGAGTACCAGCGCCATGCGGCTCGCGAGCACTCCTCCAGTCCGTTCTGCTCCATGGCTTGCGCCGTTTGCGGGCTCAGAACATGCACTCCATCCCTCAACCCGTCGAATTCCTCGCGAAAATGCCGGGCAATCACTGGAATAACGCCGTGCGCAGTGTATGCGGCCAAGACGCCCGACTTGGCCAGGCAATTCGGCGGGTAGGCAAGATAACCGAATGCCGTTCGCGCGAACTGGCGGTCGATCTCCGCGGCGGCGAGCACGCCCATGCGCTTTACCGGGATTCCATTCACACCATCTGGTGCCTCGCATGCAGGGCCGATATCGAGGATCTCCTCGACTCCCAGCCGGCGCAGTATCTCGCCCAGCTTGTTGAGCTCTCTATAGACTCTTTGCCTTGTTCCGCCCAAGCCAAAAACCGCCATCACCGGATCGCGGCCGGCAAATGGAATGTGCTGTTCCGCCTCGCCGACCTGGGAGAAAACGGGTATGCATTCGATGGGCGTGACGATTTGCCTTTCCAGCCAGCTTGCGAAAACGCGCGCATTGGTCACGGGCAGATCGCACATCTTGGCAATTCTGCGATACGCGCGCTTTTGCCGCTGCGCGTACCAGAACGCCGATGTCCATGGCATGCCGCCGGCAAACAGCTCATGAAAGAAAACCGCGATCTGAAAGCGGCCGTCGGCTTTCACTTGTTCGAGCGCCTCGGCAAGAATGCTGGGTGCACCGTCCGCCGAGTATCCGTAGCCGCTTAAGTGAACCAGGATCGCCGCCGGTCGATTGCCACTCGAAGCAACACAGGCATTCAGCAACTGATGCGGCGCGCAATGCGTGATCGGAAACGGAAGATTCGATCGTTCCTCCGAGTTCAGAACAACAAACGAGGAATCGATGCCACAGCTCGTCCTCAGCTCCAAGGCAAGGGCGATGGCATGGTCGCTGACCCCGCACCGCGCGGGCAGAAGCCGCGGAACAACCTGAATGATCTGACGATTTGTGGCCATTTTCGCGAGTAATTCAAAAAGAAAGTTGCTCTTGCAATCCGCCGATGAACGGCAAGACGAATCGCTCGTCCTCTCTACCTGGTTTACGCTACTGCGAATTCTTCGCGAGCTGTTTGATCTTCCGTTGCGCCCGGCTCTTCTGGCGGGCCAGTGCCTCCAGGCCCGATGCCCGCCGCAACAGCGCCCACAACAGCTTTCGATTGCGTTCCTTCTCCGTCAGGCTGGAATACATCAGTTCGTCGATCGGCCTCAAGCCAGTTCCGATCTTGCCCGAGTAATGCATGTGGCTGATGGGCCGGCGTTCCACCTGAATGGTTCGCACCAGTTCCAGAACGTCCTTATAATCCCCCGCCCACGACGACGCCCAATTGTGCGGCGGCTTGCAAAGATTCAGCACCCTCCATTGCCGAACCAGAAGCGTGATGTGCAGCAGCACCTGATCCTGCCAGATGAGCAAATCGCGGTGCGCTTCCATCCAGGCAAGTCCTGCAAGCAGATCGGCAGCATGGCCGGGCAACCTGCGGCATAGGAAATGTCCCGACGTCATCGCGGCTTCCAGAGACCCGGCACCCATCAGTTCTTCAAACCTGCGCGGCTCGCGCAGGTTGAACCTGCCGCCGGTGGTGAATTCATAATCGGCGTGCACCATGTCGTGGTTTTCGAGCCAGGGAAACAACTCCTCCCAGTTCATCAACGCGACGACGTCGTTGTCGGAGTAGAGAAACTCGTCAAACTCGCCAAACCAGCAGAGAAAGCGGCGCAGAAGACCGGGGTCGCATTGCCGGTGCCGGTCCTTGATCTCGTTGAAAAACTTAAGCCCCTCGGCGGGGAAATCGGCCATCGACAACTGCACGACCCCATCCCACCGCCTGTCGAGAATCGCGGGTCTTTCGTCGAAAGGGATGACGTGAATCGGCAGACGGCACCCGCAGCGGCGGATGGAAGCGATCAGGTTGTTGCACTCCGCTTGGCTGCGCCGATTGGCAACAAGATAAATGCCCCGCCGGGGCGCCGAAGCTGGTTTCTCTTCCATAAGTTTGTTGCGCCGCAGCAAATCGAAGCCGCCCGGCGGAAACATTTCCTAGGTCGCAGTTATGGGTTGGTGGTGGATCGGTAGACCACGTATCCGCTTCCCACGCCGACCATGTCGTTGATCGCTTGTATCGTTACCAGTCTCAGATTGTTGGTGGGGACGTACAGAATATCTCCGTCCTTCATCGCTACATCGGGAGCCCGGCCTTTTAGGATCAGGTTCACGGGAATCGTAAAGGCTTCCTTTCTGCCGTCATCCAGGGTGCGCACAAGCTGCACGCGTTTCAAATTCGGGGAACGGCTGCTGCCGCCGGCAAGCGCCAGGGCTTCTTCCACCGTCAACTGGTCTCGGCCATCCAGCACAAAGCCCCCGGCTCGCTGCACATTGCCCACAATATAGACGATGCCTGCCCGCGGCACCAGAATCGAATCGCCGGGAAAGATCTGAATGTCGGGGATGACCGGCTTGAGGGCCTCGGGGTTGTAATCCACCGTGATGGGATGCCCAGGGTCGTCTTTGCGCGTAATGATCACCTTCGACGACGCAGCTTGCAATACGCCGCCCGCCGCAACCATCAAATCGTGCAGCTTGCGAACGCCCAAAGCGGGATACACTCCTGGCACTTTCACTTCCCCGCTTACGGTGATTCCCTGCGTGGCATACTCGGCAATAAACACGGAAGCGTGGGCGCCGGCCGGTAACAGGATCTGATCCTCGACGTAGCGCTTCTCGATCGCCGCTCCCGCCTCATCCGCCGTCATCCCGGCCACATGCAGGCGGCCGATGAGAGCCACTGCGACGTCGCCATCCTGATCAACCCGATAGTTTCCGGAAAGATCGGGATTCTCAAACATGGTGACTTGAATCAAATCCCCCGGACCAATCTTCAAGGACGGCGCGGCATTGGTTGGCGGGGCCGTATTGGCAGAAGAATTATCCGCCTGCTGGGCGAGCGCCGTCATCGAATTCGCGAGCATCAAGCAGCAAAACGTTATCGCTAGCGCTAATTTCTTCGCCATGTTATTTACTCTTCTCCTCGTCTTCGTATCCGTAGGCCCGGCTCGAAGACTTTGCGCCCTGCCGATATCCGTCTCCATACCAATAGTCCTTGGAGTACATGCCGTACCGGTAGGTGTAGAAGTTCTCCAGGCGCAGGTCGACGTCGTTGACGACCACGCCGGCCACAGGCGCATTCACGCGCCATAACAGATCGCGCGCCCGCATCAGGGCGCGCTTGCGCGTCACACCCGCGCGCGCCACCAGCACCACCGCATCGGAGCGCACGGCCAGCGTCTGTGTATCGGAAACCGCGAGCAACGGCGCAGTATCGATCACGACCCTGTCGAACTCCTGCGCCCACAGCCGCATCTGCTCCTCCATGCGGTTGGAGGAAAGCATCTCCGCCGGATTCGGCGGCCGCGGGCCCGTCGGCAGAACGTGCAGCGTCGGCAACTCGGCGAGCGGCGTCGGCAAGTCCGGGTGTTCCCCGGGATGCGAGAGCAGCACCGTGGACAGCCCGAAGCCCTGACTGGGGAGCCCGAATACATGATTCAGGCTTCCCCGGCGCAGGTCGGCGTCCACCAGCAGAACATGTTCGCCTCTTTGCGCGAGTACAACAGCAAGATTCAGCGCCGTCGTGGTTTTGCCTTCCGACGGAAAAGAGCTCGTTACCACAATGATGCGCGGCGGGCTATCGATCGACGAAAGCAACAGGGCGCTGCGCATGCTGCGGTAGGCTTCGGCGCCGTTCGACTTTGGGTCCCACAGCGTAATCAACTTCTGCAGCGCCTGCCGCGATCCGGGAGCTGCCTGCCCCCTGTCTTCGCCCTTCTTCGGTCCTGGCCCGGACGCCAAATGCGGGATGGCCGCTAAAGACGGCAGCATCGATGCGTTCTCGACTTCCTCCGAGGTGCGCAGCCGGTCGTCGATCGATTCGATTACAAATGCTAGAACGCATCCAATAACCAGTCCTGCAAGCAATCCCAGCATCGAGGTCTTGCTTTTCTTCGCCGATATTGGGGCAATCGGGACCTCGGCGCGATCGATCACAGTAATGTTCGCGGCGGCCATGCCCGCATTGATGGTTGCTTCTTTGAGATTGGTCTGCAAAGTGTCGTAGAGATTGCGGGTCAGTTCGGCCTGGTGGCGAAGCATGGAGTATTGCGCCACGTCTTCGTTGAGTTTGTAAGCCGCGTCCTCCTGGGCTCCGAGGCGACCGCGCAGCGCGTCTTCAAGTTGCACTGCGGCCTGGTACTCATCCTGCACCTGGCGCTTCGCTAACTCTACTTCATTATCGATTTGCGCTTGCACCTTTTTGATCTGAAAATCGATCTGCTGCATCGCGGGGTGCTTGGGTCCGAGCTTGGTTGCCATCTGCGCGCGTTGATTCTCGAAGTCGGTGAGCTGCGAGTAAAGCGTCGCAACCGTAGGATCGTCGCTCGTTAATGCCATCATGTCTGGCTTCATGGTATTGAAGTCGCGCATGCGCGCTTCCTTCATAATGCGATCCGCCTCGGCGTCGTCCAGTTCGCCGCTGATCTTTTCCAATGTTTGCAGAGTAAGATTCGAGTTCTGATCCGTGCCCACAATGTTGTGCGCCTTTTGATAATCGGCCAGCTGGCGCTGTGCATCCGCGGCATCCTGCTTCAGATCGTTGATCTGCCTGTCCAGCCAGTCGGACACGTGCGCCGTGCGTTCGAAGCTGATCCTCAGGCCCTCGTCGGAATATGTATCGACGAGCCCATTGACGATCTCCGCGGCCAGAATCGGATCGGTTCCCTGGTAGCGGATCGCAAGAATCCGTGTGTTGGGAACGATCACTATGGATAACCCATCTTTCACGATGCCGAGCATCGCGCGGCGCTCCCTGGGGTCGATAGGCGCGGAGGACACGGATTCTCCGGCCGTATCCTTTCCTTCCCTTTGGCGAACCATGCGAATAAGATTGATGCTCTGCGCCGTCTGAAACAGCACGGAGTCGCTCTGGATCACTGCCACTTCAGTCTGCAATGCGACGACATCTTCGTCCTCCTCCAGTTCCATTGAATTGTTATTCAGCGAACTTGGCTTGATTTCGATGGTCGAACTAGTTTCATAAACCGGCGGCGTGCGATACGCGTGCCAGACTGCCAGGGCCGTGCAGAGAGCGGTCACCGATAGAATCGCATAGCGCCGCTTCGTAAGTACGCGCCAAACATCCATCAAGGATCGTTCGCCAATCGCAAGAATCTTCGACTGGCTGTCGATTGCCTGACCTGCTTGAGGGCCCGCGTGAGGTTCGAAAGACATAAGAACTCCTAACCCATCACCCAATAAAGATAACTTGTCGTAAAACGGCTGCTCGCCGCATTCGAACCGGCATCGAAATCAGCATCGTTCGGGCGAAGCCGGTTAACAATTCCGCCCTTCGGCCGTTACGTTGCGAAGACACCGTTGACCGTGGCCGCCGTTCTCTCCACGGAAAACCGCGCCGCAAAGCAGGGTTGCGCACGCGCCGCCATCGCTGCTTGTTCCGCCGCGGGCAAACTGAGCCACCGTTGCAACAGCCGCACCGCACCTTCGAGAGTGTCCTCATCGGCTAAGCCCACGCCATCGTTCTCAATCTCCGGCCAGATGTTAACCGCGTAGCTCAGGAGAACTGGCCGCCCCGCGCGCAGAGCCTCGATCACGGAAACGCCAAAATTCTCCTGGTGCGAGGGCAGGATCAGTGCATCGCACGTGCGCAACGCGCCCCATTTCACAGCACCGCCGATCATGCCGGGCCAATGCACCCGCTCCGCGATACCCAGTTGTTGCGCTCTATCTTGGAGTTTGGCCTGCATGCCTACTCGATCCGGGCCGGCCATCACCAAATCCACCTGCGGAGCCGCCTTCGCCACGCGCGCAAACGCCTCAATCAGCAGGTCGCAGCCCTTCTTCTCGTGAAGGCGCGCCAGAAACAGCAGAAAGCGCCGGCCGCGCAACGCGGGCAATGCGCGATAAAACTCATCAATTTGTGTAGCAGAATCGTGCGGGCCGGTAGGATCGTGCCCGAAGTCTTCGTCCTCCACGATGCCCAGCGGAGCCACCACGCTCTTCCAATGGCTGGGCCGGAAACTTGTCTTGGCCAGATCGCGCTCGATTTTGGTCGTAAAAAAAACCACCGCGGCATCGCGCAAGACCGCATACTGCCAGGGCCAGTAGAGAAGCTTCTTCAAATGCTTCAGCGGATACTTCCGGTTAAACCACGGATCGAGCGCGCCGTGAACAAAAATGCCATACGGCTTGCGCGCGCGACGTGCCGCAGAACGCAAGGCCGAACCGGGAAACGTCCAGAGGCCATGCATCACCATGCCGTCAAAACCTCCTGCGTTGGCCCCGAGCCAGCGCCACAGGCGCGGCGAAAATGCATACCTGCCGAGAAACGATTCATCGAGAGCATGCACGGGGCAGTCTAGACCGCGCAGAAATTCCGCCCGAGGGTTGTCGAGGCAAACCACCTCAACGCTTGTGCCCGTAGCGTGCGAAGCCTTCACCAGTTGCCGCACCACCTCCGGCGGACCTCCGGTTGCCGGAGAAAAACTGTCGATCACGTGCAGGATGCGCATAAGTGGTCGCAGAGAGAACTGAGCGCCTATTCCACCGCCGAGAATTCCACGTACGCCTTGAACAGCGCTTCTGGGCTCGATCCGTCGCCGGCGAAAAGCCGATGCAGAGAACGGTGGCTGAGAATGATAGCAACCAGGGAGAGCACAAGCGTCTTGGCGCTCGCCGCACGTAGCTCGCCCTTGCTGACCCACGGTTCCAGGTAACGCGCAATCACCTCCACCAGTTCGCCCAGGTGCTTACGCAACAGCGGATCGATGTCTTCGCCCATTTCGAGCGAGCAATACTGCATCAGGCGCACCAGGTCCTGCCGGCTCGAGAGCGTCGCCGCAATCAACTCAAAGGTGCGCACCACCGCCGTCCGCGCATCCTGCGCTTCCGCAATGCGCGCCAGCAAATCGCCACGCAGTTTCACCTGTTGTAATTCAGCATCGAGTACAGCGACATATAGATCGCGTTTGCGCGGATAGTGCCTGTAGATCGTAACTTCGTTCACTCCCGCACCGGTAGCAATGTCGCGCGTGCTCACACCGTTATAGCCAGAGTTCGCAAACATTCCGGCCGCGCTGGCCAGAATGCGCGCCTCAGCTTCGCGTTTTCCTAGGTTTGGAGTTTTTGGCATAGGAATCTCAGTTGCGCGGCTCTAAGCGGACCGCCGCGGCGATGGTAGATTGGCGTTCAGATAGAGAAGCCCGGGGAAGCGGAGTTCGTTCGAAGGGGTTGCGGGAATCCGCGCCGAGTTTCGCTCGGCCTTCCAGCTGCGGTTGCAGCAAATTACCGGCGCAGTGAGTGGCGTCCTAATTTGCCATCTATGGATATGGTCTCTGTGCCGTCGCAATCTTACCGTCAGGGGTGCGAACACTAACGATGCGAAAATCGCGGTGAGTCAGGGGGAATAGAAAAGGTTTGAATTCAACCCTCAAGACAACATCGAACGACGTCGGCCTCCCGAGCGGCGTATGGCAAAAGGAGACGGTTGTGAATTTTTGGCCGGGACCGATACTTGAAGCTTCGTCTCCATTTGTGTGTAGCGTCACTCCCGGTTTAATGATTACTTCTCCTCCGCCTTCGTAGTTAACGGTACCCCCCGTACAGGACAGACTCAGGTTATACAAAGGATAGAAGCTATCGTTCGAAACGATAATTTGAGTTGAAAGAGCATCATTAGGATCGAGTCTATCGCCAATTGAGATGCTGGCTTTGGGCATTAGGGCGTAAATTGATGCGAGCAGTCCCGGAATGCCAACAACGAGAGCAATGGTTGATTTGGACCATTTCGGAAGAAGTGGGAAAGAAGATTTGCGTAGCCGCTCTGACTCTTTTGTTTCTTTACGTGCCTGTTGGGGTAGTGTGATGTGTGCTTTATTTTTAGCCTCTTCCTTCTTCTTTCTCCTGATAGCTTGCTTTCGTTTTTTGCTAGCCGAGGCCATCAAAAGTCTCCAAGGAACAATTTCAAATTAAGACGCTACCGCGCCGCGCAACTGACCGGACGTGAGCGGTTCCAGATCTTCGAGGGCGACATCCACGGCATAGCTTTGCATGATGTGTTCCACGGTCAGGACCACGCGAAAGCTGTTCTTGTTACGCGCCACGACCCCTTCAAAACCGGCCAATGCCCCGGAGCGGATGCGTACGCGCTGGCCAACCGTCAAGAGTGGATGCGGCCGCACTAGCTGCGTCTCCAGCCCCGTTCGCAACGCATCGATAGTGGCGTCGGGCAACCATGCAGGCTCGCCGCCCGTTCCGCCCACCACCGACAACGCACCGGGCACGCCTAGCACGCGGCCCCGTTCATTGCGGCGAATATGAACGAACAGGTAGCCGGGAAAAAGAGGTAGGTCGAGAATCACCCTTGAACCATCGGCCCATTTTCGCGCTGACTTATAGAGTGGAAGGTAAAACTCGATCTCTCGCTGGCTCAAATGCTGGGCCACGCGCTTTTCATGACGCGAGGTTGTATACAGCGCAAACCACCGGCAGGGCTGCGGTCGATCGGACATGAGCTCTAGTTCGGGACGGAGATCCCTGGCTCGAACCGGCAGATGTCCGATTTCTTGCATGGCTTCGCCATCCTCACTTGGGTGAAGCTTTTTCCACAGCCTCTTTCATCAGGACAAAAATCGCGCAGCTTGTACGCCGCGGGTCCGAAGCTGACAGCAAGTGGAGTCGCCTCTAAGAGGCGACCCCAAATCAAAGTGAAAGGAAGTGCTTTCACCGCTCATTCATCATTTCCTTTGAGGTGGACCGGGGCAAACCCGTCTGATTCAACTATATCAGCCTGTCTCTTGGAATCAACGGCAAGATCGGGGATTCCCATCAGCCTCAATCTGACAAATGACAGTGGTTGCATGCTTACTTTGGTGTCTTCCTTCCCGATTTGGAATCTCCTTCAAGGCTTCTCCGGCTGCACGCGCTCGGCCACAAGCTTGACGCTGCCCAACAGCCCCGACTCCGCAGCCTCTCTGGGACCAAAAAACGCGCCTCCCGCGCGCGGCGCCGGTCCCGCCTGCGGCAAAATCTGCTTCCCCGGGGGCGCAAGCCGGTCGCCCACGATCCGGTTGCTCCACTCATTGGTCACTTTGATCTCGATCTTGTTCAACCCCGGCTTGAGAGCTGAGGACACATCGACCCGGTAGGGTGGCGCCCACACCAGGCCCACGGATTTGCCATTCACGCTGACCTCGGCCAGATCGCGAACCTCATCCAAGACCAGGAAAAAATGCTCACCCGAGTGAAACCATGCAGCCGGCGCTCGCACGTTCTTGGTATACGTCGCAGTGCCAGAAAAGTACTTCACGCCTGGATCGGAGCTGGCCGTCCAGGAGACGAGATCCGTCATCTGCACGCTGGTTGGAGCGCCTAGCTCCGGCGGGAACGTCACCGTCCACGGTCCGGCGATAGTGGCGAGCGCGGTCTCACTCGTTGCTGCCGTGGGTGCGCGCGCGGGCGCCGCGTTGCGAACGACGACAAAAACGGATTCGCGCCCCGCCAAATGCAGTGAAACCGTGGTGAATCCCGACTGGTCCACATAGGCTGCCGGTTCAATCCCCGGCTGCCGATTGCCGCTGCGGTCCGGCATCCGCGCCGTCGCTTCCGCAGCGACCTCGTCGCTCGTGCCATCCATCGGCCGCCAAACCTCAACACTCTTTCCGCTGGCGCGCAAGCACACGTCGATGTGCTCCGGCGCATCAGCCTGGTTCACCACGAAATAAATCTCCGCATCTTTCGTGTGCCGATGAACCCACGCCGGCGGGCCGTCGAGACTTCCACTCGATGCAAAATCCGGCGCATCTTTAGCGCGGTTCAGCACCTCGTCGAGCGTCAGTCCCCAGTACGTTATGCCCTTGCCGAACGCGTGCTGGATATTGGTCACGCCATCCATATCGCCCCAAAGTTGCGTGGCCATGTTCTCGACCTCGGCATCGCCGCCGGGAAAATGCATCAGGCTCGGCGAAGTCTTGGGCCGCGGACCTACAATGGTCGCTCCTGCCTGGACCAATTCGCACAACTTGCCTAGCACCTCCGGCGTCATTTGCGTCGTGAGCGGCAGCACCAGCACACGATAGTTCATGCCCCCCGGCATGGCGCTGCTGCCTTCCACATGAATGCGCCCGTCGGCGGTCACGCTTGTGCGATGCAGCAGAACATCGGTATTCAGGTAGTCGTAATCGTATCCCGCCGGCGGCGCAGGAACCAGTCCTGCGCCCCAGAACGGCATGGTCGACGGCGCACCCTCCGGCAACAGATACGCGAGGTCCGCCACCGGGTTTCCCTGTTGCAGCATGTAACTCACGCGCGCAAAATATGCCATCACCGGTGCGGCCTGCTCGGCCCACGTAATGTTGCGATTGATGTGCGTGCCCACCATCGTGTTGCCGGGCTTGGTGTCGAGCGGTTGCTCAGCCGAAGTGTGAAACACCAGCCGGTTCACTCCTTGCGTAAACCAGAAATCTGCGATCTTCTTGAGCGTATACGGCGATTCATATCCTCCGCCGGTAAATGACTCGGTGGCTACAATCGGTTTGCCATAAACGTGCGCCGCCGAAGCCGCGCCGCGCACGTCCACCAGATACATCGACTCCGGATGCAGAGCGTGCACCCAGAACTCGCCCATCGGCACATCGATGTGGCTTTTGTTCAGCAGTGTGTCTTCGGGAATCTCCAAGGCAACGCCGGACGCCTCGGCATAACTGCCCATGTTGAGTTTTTTAAGTTCGCTCTCCATGGCCCCGTAGTAGTCATCGGCAAACATGTCGGCCAGCGTACGCCGAAAGTCCCATAGGAACCGGTCGCTCACCTCCGCGCCTTGTACCACGTGCCCTGCAAGCACCGGCAAGTAAGGAGTGGGATCATATCCGCGCCGCCGCTCGAACTCGGCGATCATGTCGTCGGTCCAATTTTGCATTCCCGCTTCCCAACTGTCCATCGTCATGTAACGGAGAGTTGTTCCAGTCAAATCGCCAAGCGCTTGCTGGATCGGGTCCATGTATCCGTGAAAATATTGCCCCACATACTTCGCGTTTAGCTTGTCAACCTCGTAGCCGCTCCCCGCCGATGTCGCGGGCCGATTCATCGCGCCCGTCAGCGAGTAGCCCATGCGCAAAATCGTCCAGTTCCCCGCGGGAACATTCCAATGCAGTGTCCCGTCCCTGTCTAGCTTGCCGCCCAGCTTACCAGTCAGATCGACCACGTCGCCGCGCGCAATCTCAGCCGACGCCGCCGCCTCCGGCGTCGAGACCGCGTCATAGCGATCCATCAAACTGCCGAAAGCGCCCTTGTCCTCCCAGCGATTCACGCGTGCATCGGAGTAGAAGATGGCCTCGGTCAGAGTGTATTGCGGCGCGGGAATCGCCGGGCCGCCATGAATCACTGCCGCGGGCAACAATCCCGCACCGTCCATCTCAATGCGAAAGAACTTTGCCGTCACGGCAGGAAAAGCAAACGTTCGGATCGCCGCACCGTGGTAGCCTTGCGGTCCGGGCATTGTCGCGATAGTACGGAAATGTACGCCGTCGTCGCTCGTCAGAATGCGTCCCACGGGAATCCTGCTGCGGCAGCCGAGCGACAATGCGCGCGCCGTGATCGGCTGATCGAATTCATACTCGAGCCACGCCGGACTGCCGTCTTTAGGCGCAGCAATATTAACCGACGTATTCAGGCTGTCGTCAAGAAGCGGCTCGGCATCGATAGGTCCATTGTTGGTCGTCGCCTTCGGATGCATCGCAGCCATCTCTCGCGCATCGGTCGGCGTACGATAGGCAATCACCGCAGTGTCGCGATAGAACTTCGGCGCATCCGGCCGCGCGCCCGCGCTTAGGTCGCGCACCGGCCCTTCATTCGAAGGCGGCTCCCGAAGCTTCGCGTCAAACGATCGCGGTCCATCCACGCGTGTCTCGCTCCACACCAGCTTCTTCATCGCCTGCTCGGGCTTCACCCACGGCCCTCCGGCCTCGCTCCAACCTGGCGAACTGAAGATCGACATCTCGAGGTTCAGACGCTGCGCCTCTTCGGCCGCATGACGCACCGCGTGATACCACTCAGGCGTGCCGAAGTTGATCTTTTTGTCCACCACCTGTCCGCTGCCCGCCGCCACATCCGCAAGCTGGAATCCCGCAATCCCCACGCGCTTCATCCACTCGAGATCTTTCGTGATTCCCTCTTCCGTCACGTTGCCGTTGGTCCAGTGCCACCAGGTGCGTGGCTTGGCGCTGTCGGGCGGCGTGCGGAATCCCTGCTCCAGTGCATCCGGCGTGCTTTGCGCAAAGATCGCACCCACGCATCCGAGCGTGAGGGCAGCAGGCAACAAGAACGCCGCACCTCTCACCTCGCGCATCGCATCCCTCCCGGTGTTTCCACGCGAACGTTTGTTGCATTAATTCGAAGAACGTTATTGCTCTGGATGCAAATGCATCTTCAGGAATTCGACGTAGATGTCCCAATCGCTCGGAACCATCCCGTGGCCGCCATCGTGCATGTAGTATGCGAGGTCGTGCAGAATGGGCGTCTTCGCAGCGGGCCACACATCGGTGTCGAGCGGATCTTTTCCCAGTAGTTTGTACACCGGCCCAGCCGCCACCGCGGCCAGAAACTCGCCCTTGGGATCGGACCAGTAATCGGTATTGCCGGTTTGCAGCAGCAGCGGGCGCGGCGCTATCAACGCGATCAACATGTGCGAATCCATAGGCGCCTTGTCTGGAAAGCCCGCCCACTTCGCGTAGTTCGGCGCAAACTGATAGGGAAAACGGGTGGGCGCGGTCAGATGTGCGATCGTCTCGCCGTAGTCGCGGTGGCTCAGCGCCGCGCCGCCCTCGCCTGAGCAACTGGCAATCACCAATGCAAAGCGCTGGTCGTGCGCACCCGCCCACATCACGGTCTTGCCCAGCCGCGAAATGCCGTGAATCGCCACGCGCTTGGCGTCAATCGCCGAATCGGTCTCGAAATAATCCTCAACGCGGCTCATGCCCCAAGCCCACGCGCTAATCGAGCCCCAATCGTCGGGCGCGCGCTCGGTCTGGCCCGGCTTCAAATACTTTGCGCGAATTCCATTGGCAAATCCGTCCCGCAAATCCGGATCAACGTCGCCGTAATAGTACGTGGCAACGCCAAATCCCGCGTCAAGCAACGGCTCCACGTCGATGTGTCCGAAGAATCCACGGCCCGGCGGCGGCAGTATCTTTTTATTGGTGCGCTGATCCCACACCTCAATCGGCGTGATGCCGGGATCGTCCACCGCGCTCTGAACTGCGCCAAAGTTGATGCTGAAGAACATCGGCACCGGTTTGTGCGCCGCCACCGGCAGATAAATGAGCAGATGAATCTTGGGCCACGTTGGGTCCTTCGAGAAGGAAATCGTTACCTGCTTGCGAATCGCCTTGCCCCCGAGCGCCGGCGTCCCCTTGTCGGTCACATCGAAGCTCTCCTCCGCTGGCCGTCCAGGATCGCGCCCGTACTGCTCAGTTTCAAAAATCTCCTCAATCTCCGGCCGGCGCTTCTTCCACCACGTCTTCGCATCCTTCACGCGCTTACCGTCGTTCAGTACCAACGGGTCGGGCAGCGTGTACTCACCCACCTTCGCCTCGTCGTAGTTCACCGGAATCCCTGCCGCGACCGCTGGCAGAGTCTGCGGAGCGCGCGCTGCAGCCGGCGCGCCCGGAGTGGGAGTCGCCATCGGAACCGGCGGTGCGCTCGGGGTTTGCGCCGTAGGCACGGCGGGTGCCTGGCCGCACAGGCCCTGGGCCGAAAGCAGGCAGCTAACAAGCAGGATTCTCGTTACTTCCATTGGATCGCCTCCTGGTAGACACGGGATCGCCCGGCAATTTAGTAATGAAATAAATGCATCCTGAAAGGTAGTGGTCGCTCAACCTCCCTGTCAAGCACAGGTGGGTATTCATTCCGCAGCCTGAAACCCGCTGACGCATTGAACGATCCTAGCCATTAGAGTTGGCTACGGGCGCGTTGCCCCGACGTTCCCGATCCAGTGCCAGCCATTTACACTGGAATCGTTTGGAATCGCTTTCCCATCGGGACTGTAACACAGCCCGGAGGCGTGAAAAGACATGGTTGCGCGGTTAAAGGACATAGCGCAGGATTTGGGCCTGTCGGTGGTCACCATCTCCAAAGTTCTGCGCAATCATCCCGACATCGGCGAGCAGACACGCAAGCGCGTGCTCAATCGCATGAAGGAGCTGAATTACCAGCCCAACTTCGCCGCGCGCTCGCTCATCACCGGCCGCACTTGGACCATCGGCCTGGTTGTGCCCGACCTGCTCCATCCCTTCTTTGCGCAAATCGCCAAGGGCATCTCGGTAGGAGTGCGCAAGAAAGGCTACAGCCTCTTCATCTCCTCATCCGATGAAGACCCGGCTCTAGAGCAAGAAGAGATCGCACAACTACTCGCGCGACGTGTGGACGTCTTGCTGATCGCCTCGTCGCAATGGACGGTGGAGAGTTTCCGGCACATCGAAGAGCGAAAGATCCCCTACATCCTGCTGGACCGGCAGATTGCCGGCTTCGAATCGAACTTCGTTGGCGTGGACGATACCGCAGTCGGCGTGCTCGCCACCACCCACCTGATCGAACAGGGCTGCGGCCGCATTGCGCACATTCGCGGACCCGAGATCAGCACGGCCCTGGGACGAATGAACGGCTACAAGCAGGCACTGGCATCGCACCAGATGGCGCCGGTGGCAGGGTATGTTGTTTCCATCGGCCCCTCTGGCGATCATGAGGGCGATAAGGCAGGCTACGCAGCCACGGTGAAGCTATTGGCGCACAAGACGCGTCCCGATGGCATCTTTTGCTTCAACGATCCGGTGGCGCTGGGCACCATGCGCGCCATCTTCGATGCGGGATTGCGCGTTCCTGAAGACATCGCCGTGGTGGGCTGCGGCAATCTTTTGTACTCCGATTTCCTTCGTGTGCCGCTCACGTCCGTCGACCAGAACAGCAAGATGATCGGCAAGATCGCGGCCACGCAGGCGCTGCAGCTGGCGGAGAGCAAGACACCGGTGCAGATCAAAAGCGAGTTGGTAACGCCGCACCTTGTAGTACGCGCATCGAGCTTGCGTGCGCAGTCACAGAGCCGTTCGCATCGCGCATGATACTCTTCGGCCAATAACGAAATCAGGCAAAAAATCATCATGAAAAAACCAGCATTCATTCTTGCGGTCACTAGCGTCTTCAGTCCGGTGTGGATTTCGGCACCGGCGCAACAAGCAGGAGTTGGTCCGCAGTTATCGTGCGGCGTAGTTCTCTGTCCGTATCTCAATCCCGCCCTCGCACCTGAAGCACGCGCCAAAGATCTCGTTGGCCGCATGACGCTCGAAGAAAAAGTGAGCCAAATGCAGGATGTCGCGCCCGCCATTCCGCGGCTGGGCGTGCCCGCGTACAACTGGTGGAACGAGGCGCTGCACGGCGTGGCACGCAATGGCTTCGCCACCAATTTCCCGCAATCCATCGGGCTGGCGGCTACATGGGACGCCTCGCTCATCCACCAAATGGCAACAGTAATCGCAGTCGAGGGCCGCGCCAAGTACAACGAGGCCATTCGCAACGGCGATCACAGCCGTTTCGCGGGGCTCACCTTCTGGTCGCCGAACATCAATATCTTTCGCGATC
>Ga0187847_10002249_pt1 | contig 15792 bp, 13 predicted proteins | sample June2016WEW_4_10_FD_132458 | JGI IMG/M metagenome (GOLD analysis project Ga0187847, IMG submission 132458) | Peatland microbial communities from SPRUCE experiment site at the Marcell Experimental Forest, Minnesota, USA - June2016WEW_4_10 | ecosystem: Environmental > Terrestrial > Soil >...
GCGGAACGCAAGACTCTCACGCGCGATGTGGGCGGAACGGCAGGCACAAGCCAGTTCGCAGACGCTGTGCTGGCGGCAATGGCGTAACCCCCTTGGCAATGAAGTTCTCAAAGGTTGCTTCGGAGGCTTCTTTGAAAACGAGAAATGTCAGACTGCTGGTTGTCAGTGCAACTTCAGGAACATTGCTGCTCAGCCTTTTGACACTAGGCCCGCGAGGCTACGCTCAAAGCCCTTCAGCATCGAGTCCGGCGGCCAAGGCTGCGTCTCCGGAGCCGCCTCTCAGCGCGCCTCGCGGCGTGACCGTGCCTGCGATCCATGGCGTCGAACTCAAGGCAATGATCAACGGTCAGGGACCGTTTGACGCCATCTTCGATACCGGCTCATTGAACATGATGACGGCCAGCCTGGCCAAGCGACTGGGCCTGAAGCTTGAGGGCTCAGGCACCGTAACCGCGGGCGGGGCAAACGTTGCGGCACAGGGCGTGAAGGTGAAAACGGTAAACATCGGTGCCCTCTCCATGGAAGATCAAACGTTTGCCGTGGCCGATACAGGTGTGGGAGAGGGGCAGGACGGCATCTTCGTCGGATTTGAGTTGTTGCAGGCGTTGCCCATCCGGGTCGATTTCGAAAAACAGCAGATTACCTTTTATGATGCGCAAGGCTTCAACTACACGGGCAATGGCGATGCCGTCCCAATCCAGTTTCAAGATGGGTTTCTCGTCGCAAAGGGCAGCGTAGATGGCATTCCGGGCGTCTTCGGCATCGACACCGGGGATATGTACTCTCTTTCCCTCTACGCTCCGTTTGTGGTGCAACACGACCTGGTGCGGCAGTATGGCGCGACGATTCAGGGCTACGCGGGCGAAGGATGGGGCGGGCCCGACCATGGTTTCTATGCTCGCGCAAACACGCTGCAGTTGGACAAGACGACCATCAGCCGACCCATCACGGTTCTCTCCACTGACAGCCAAGGCGCGGAGGCTTCCAACACCATTGCCGGCAACATCGGTCTGCGCGTCCTGAAACAATTCAGCGTCGTCTTCGACTACCCGCACGGCAAGATGTACCTGGAGAAGAACGCGAGCTACGGCAATCAGGATATCTTCAACCGCGCCGGACTGGTTCTGGACCCTGATCCCGATCATCTGACGATCAAGACCGTCATTCCCGGCAGCCCGGCGGCTGCAGCCGGACTGAAAGAGAACGACGTGGTTACCGAAATCGACGGACACCCACCGACAGACGATACATTGCAGAGCGCCTTCACTCAGCCAGTGGGAACGGCGCTTCATCTTACCGTGAGCAGCGGCCGATCAAGCCGGACTGTATCCCTCGTCCTGAAAGAAATTCTTTAAAACAGACGCAGCCTGAGTCGCATAGTGCATCCCAGGGATCGCCATCGTTCTTCCATGAATTAAACAAATGCTGTCTACCTGCCGATATAGGGCGGACACCGGGGGAATTTCTGTTTTCATCCTCTGGCTTGAACCGTCAGTGTCATTTCACGCAGTCCAGTGCTCAAAAGGAGCTATCGTGTCTGAAACTACTCGAACCGGCTTTTCCGACAACAGCATCGCCGCTCTCGCTTACATCACCTTTGTGCCAGCGATGTTTTTCCTCGTTCTTCCGCGTTACAAAACGCGGTCGTACGTGCGCTTTCACGCCTGGCAGTCGATCCTGCTGAACCTCGCAGCGTTTTCAGCCAGTGTTATGCTCAGTCTTCTTGCGGAGCCGGCACTGCACCGCGGAGCCTATGTCATGTTGAGCGTTACACGCATGGCCTGGGCCATCTGGTTTGGCTTATGGATCGCCACTTCGCTGACCGCCTTGAACGGAAAACGATTCATGATCCCGGTTATTGGCAGAATGGCAGAGAAGCTGGCCAAGTAAGCTAGCCGATCTTCTCCGTTTAGCGTGCGGCGGTTTCCAGAGGCTTTACTGAACTCAGCGGGACTTCCATGGTGCCCACTTTGCGTGACGACTCGTCGTAGACGCCGGTGCGCAGCCAGAACTGGCCCTTGGGCACCTCGATCTCCGCATGAAGCTGCACGCCTGTCTGCTGGAAGATCTTATAAATGTTGGGCTTCACTGTCAGTTGAACAATGTGGTCTTTGCGATTGGCCACGGTACCGTACTTGTCATAGACAATGAGGGTCACATTCAGGGTTCCGTCGTGATTACCGTCGGGGTCCAGCTCCAGTTTCAGATCCTTCAAGTCCACTGAGAAATCTACGGAGTAGCGATCGTGCGAATCCTTCACTTGGGCCTTGTCGCCGGCGGGCGCATCCGCCTTTTTCGCCATCGGACGGATCAATACCTTGTAGAGAATTTGCTCAGTCTGCGGCATGCCGAATTCCATGAACGGCCGCAGAGGGTCCACACGAGTCGGGTCCTGTCCGGCTTGCTTTTGCATGGCCAGGCTCTCGATGTTCTGCGCTGCACCAGGCAGGTCCGTGTCCAAGGCATAGTAGTGGCGACGGAAGGACAGGGTGTACTTGCCGCCTTCCACTTTCACGTCGATGGTTCTCAGGCCGCCATCCATCCTCAGGTCGGTCGGCGTGTACGACAAGGTATAAAAGTTGGGGCTGGATGAAATTACCCGGTCGATTGCATCTGACAGCTTGTTGGAATTGTGGAATGCCTGTCCGCCTGTCTCGCGCGCCAGCATTTCCATGGTGGAATGGCTGCTGTTGAGATCCCTGTTTTCGTCCCTCAGCGCACCCGAAAATCCTCCCTGACCCGCATTGGGTGATCCCGCGGTCATGCCGGGAGGCGGACCCAGAAGCTGATTTGGTTGAGAGATCGACTGGTCCAATTGGTTCTGGGCCGTGTACAGTGAGTTTCCGATCACGCCACGCGCATCGATGGGATAGATGGAGACGCGCGCCGCGTTCAGCAGATTGATGGTCTTCTTGACGTCGCCTTCAAACCGGTGCTCGGTTTCGCCGAAGAGTGCCAGAGGAAAGTCTCCTGATAGCCAGATCATGTTTTTGCGGCCAGGAAAGCCGCCGAGAAATGTGGCGAGCTGCTGCAGGTTCTGGAGTGTGCGGTATTCACGGTCGCTGGTTTGGGCGTATTGGGTCTCTCGAAAAAAGTTCTGCAACGCCGCGATCATGGCCGCGGGCGCCGCTGTGGATGGGGTTGGTCCGCCCCCCGCCGCTGCGGACATCATCCCGACGACACTCTCCTCCGCGCCATTTTCTTCCGGCGATGGCATTAGCGGAGTCGGCTCCGGCTTGGCATTCTTGCTGTAACCGAGAGCACTCGCCAACAGCGCAGGATCATCCGCAAATCCCTGCACAAAGCTCAACCGCAGTGACATGACAAAGATGGCAATGCGCGATCCGGGCTTCAGTGTCTTGAGGTAGTTCCTCGCCTGTTCCCGCACCACCATCTGGTCTCCCGTCGGCGTATTCAGGGTGTCTAGCAGCAACACGTTGAGCGCCGCCGGGGGCGCGATGGGAGAGAAGTTGGTGAATACATCCGGCGGCATGACGGGAAACTCCGCCTTCTGGTCCAGCTTGGCTTTCAGCGCTCCGTTGTGCTCTTCAAAAAAGGAGATCGTCTGCGGCTTGCCGTCCTCCGCGACGCTAAACGCGTCCTGCTTCAATCCGGTGACCGGCTTACCGTCGTGATCGGTCACAGATACATCCACCAGCACGGCGCGGCTGGTGATGCGCAGCGTGGTCTCTGAGCTATCAGGCTCGAGTGCGGAGTTTTGCGACAGCAGCGGAGATGCGACCAGCAACCCACCTAGAGCCATGAACGGAATTGAGCGATTCATCCTGGCGCCTTCTTTGGAACACGCAAGATTACCACAGCGCTTTCGCGCGTAGGGCGGGCTCGTAGTCAGCATTGACCCGCCCGGCGATACTTAGGCTTATCGGCAGACCCAAACTCGTCGATGCAATGATCCCTTCTGGATTAGACAGGTATTTCGCAGTCGCGGTTAGGTGGACTACGGATTGGGCGCTGGCGCACTGGGGATTGGCGGATTGGGATTGGCCGGCCCAGTTGGCTCGCTGACGATCTTTACTGACGTACCCAGCCGGTGATAGTCGGCGAAGGTTGTTCGGTTCAGCATCGTCACAGGCTGAATCAGTTTTTGCTTCGGCGCGTGCCGCACGCACGCGTTCATGTCCTGCACCATAAAAGCCAAACTCCGCAGCGGAGAGATGTATCGGCGGTCGCCGATCGCGACTGGCCCGTAGTCGATTACCGATGCAACGTGGCTGACTGGATCGTTTTTCTTCGAATCCGCTTCAAGCGTAAGCCGCAGAACGGCGCCGGATGAGGGATCGATGGTCAACGATCCGTGATAGGACGGCGTGTCATTGAGAGTTAAAAAGGACTGGCAATTGTATTCGACCTGGTAGTGTGAGGCCTCCCGAGGTACGGAAAAGCGATAGACCGCAGCGAGACCGACCGACGTCTGTTCCCAATGGTGAAATGCGTAACTTCCCTTGCCCATATCAGTAAGAGCGATGGCCGCCTCCGGACCGAATTCTCCAGAGCTTGAAAGCCCTTCAACCGGTATTCCCGGCATTACGCGGTCGTGACGCATGGGATCGATGACCTCAGAACCATCGCGAAATGTAATCTCGTGACTCACGCTGCTCACCAGGTGCAGTCCTGGTGGTGAGGGCACGATCACGCCATTTGAGATGACGGGACCGTCATCAAAGCGCTCGGTCGTGCGGATGGCGAAGAAATTCGGCAGATGTGAGAGAACTCGCACGACGTAGATGTTGGCCGCGTCGATCATTTTTCGCTGGCTGTCTGCGTCAGGGGGTGGTTGACTGGGCAATTCGCCGGCGGGAGGATCGAGCAGCGCCGAACGGTCGGCGATCAACTGGAGCGCATGGCGTACCAGCGGCCCAGGCTTATATTTTGCTGTCCATCGCGCCAATGTGCGAGCTGTCAGTCGCTCCGTCAACTCAAGGGAATCAATCTCGGCCGCTCGATCTGTATCCAGGCCCAATTTGCCAACGTCCTCGTTCATCTCCGCAATCAGGTTGGTCTCGGCGGTGATATCGTCGGCGGAACCAGGAGAAGCACGATGCGTCGTCATCAGCGTGGCCAGTCTCTGTTCCAGTTGGTCCACTGTCACACGCTCGGACGCGCCTGCATTGGCAGACAGAAACGCGAATAGTCCGAGTAGTATCAGCGTTCGCGTGCGAACTTTGTCCTCATGCCGAGAGTGAGTCTTTCGGCCGTTGACCACAATGAATCCTCGCGGAGTTTACCGGATTTGGGTTTTCCGGACGGGCGGAAGTCCGGAGATCCGGCGACTTCAAACTATACCTCCTAATGAACCCTCTGCGTTGTTGAAGCTGAATTGGAATTCAAGAAATGCGAATGCTTTCCAGATTTGGTGAGGGCGAATTCCTCGATCTCTCGACGCGCTTGGGTTGACATTCGACCCAAAGAGATGAATACTTGGGTCGAATGACTACCCAAGAAAACAACGACGACCGCATCGCCCTTTTGCAGGGAACACTGGACCTGCTGATTTTGAAAACACTGCTGATGGGACCCTGCCATGGACAGGGCGTGGCGCGCATCATCCAGCGTCAGTCGGAAGACGTGTTCCTTGTCGATCACGGCTCGCTCTATGTCGCGCTGCAACGGCTGGAAGATCGAGATTGGATTCGCGCCAAGTGGGGCGTGAGCGAGAACAACCGCAAGGCGCGCTTTTATTCGCTGACGGCGAAGGGGCGCCAACAGCTGGTGGAGAAGACCGGCGAGTGGCGGCGACTGACGAGGGCGATGGGGTTGATTCTGGATTCCACGACAGGGCTGCGGGGTGAGGAGGCGTAACGATGATCAGGCGCAAGCGCAGTGCGGAGGATTTTGCAGCGGAGATCAAGGCGCATCTTGAACTGGAAGCCGACGACTTGCAGCGCGAGGGTTTGAGCCGGGACGAAGCGCGCTGGAAAGCACATCGCGAATTCGGCAACGTGCGCGCAGCACAGGAGCGCTTCTATCTGAAAGGCCGATGGTTGATGCTCGACAAGTTGTTGCGCGATGTACGATTTGGGTTACGGTCATTGCGTCAGAGCGCCGGATTCACCGCGACGGCAATTGTGACACTTGCGCTTGGAATCGGCGCGAACACCGCGGTCTTCAGCGTAATGAATGCCGTGCTGCTGCGCTCTTTGCCAGTGGCCGATCCGGACCGCCTGGTGTATCTGCGGACCTCCAACGCGCCGCGTCGCACCGGTACCGTCGATAGCAACCTGACGTTCTCCTACGCCGTGTATGATTCGCTCCGCCAGCAAAACGGGGCAATGTCGCCGGTGATGGCGTTTGTGCCGCTGTCGAGCAGTAAGGTCGCTGTGCGCTATAGCGCACAGCCGGAAGAGGCGGAAGGCGACATGGTGAGCGGGAGCTTTTTCTCCGGTCTGGGCGTGAGTCTGCCGCTGGGCCGCGGCTTCAGCCAGGACGATGAGGCACAACATGCGCCCATTGCAGTGATCAGCTACAACTACTGGACGAAACGTTTTGCGCGAGACTCCGGCGTGCTGGGAAAGACGCTGTACGTGAACAATGTTCCCATGACAATTGTGGGAGTCGCGGCGAAGGGCTTTGAAGGCGTTGAAGACGGCGGTTCGACCGACTTCTGGATTCCATTGCAGAACCGCCGCGAGTTGAACGCATGGGGCAATCCTCCCGATGACGGCAAACTATACATCTCGGACCCCTCTTGGTGGTGTCTGCAAATGATCGGGCGTATTGCTCCGGGCGTCACCAGGGCACAGGCAATCGCACAATTGCAGCCAGTATTCCAGAAAGCGTCTTACGTGGGTCTCGGCTCGCCGATGCAGGGTGAGAAACCGCCTGTTCTCAGCCTGGTCTCCGCTAAAGGCTTTCACGGATATGACCGGATGTACGGCAATCCGCTGCGCATCTTGATGGCAATGGTGGGACTGGTGTTGCTGATTGCGCTTTCCAACGTGGTGATGCTGCTGCTGGCACGCAATGCTTCGCGGCAGCGGGAGTTCAGCGTGCGGCAGGCGCTGGGCGCTGGGCGCGTCGAGCTGTTGCGGCAGTTGCTGACGGAGAGCGTGATTCTGGTGACGGCGGGCGGCGCGCTGGCGTGGGGATTCGCGGTGATGGCCACGAGACTGCTGGGGAACTGGGCGAAGATCGAGTCAAGCCTGGCGCCGGACAATACTGTGCTGCTGTTTACGCTGGGCGTTTTGGCGTTCGCGGGGTTGCTGTTTGGACTGTCGCCGCTGCGCGTAGCGCTGGCAGGCGGAGCGCAACTGGCGCTGAGGACTGCTTCCGCAGTCTCGAATGCGGACGCGGGGAAATCGCGCATGGGCTGGATCATTGTTGCGCTGCAAATGATGCTGTGCGTGGTGCTGCTGGTGGACGCGGGACTGCTGATTCGCAGTTTGCGCAACCTGGAGAATACCCCACTGGGGATGCAGGTAGATGGGCTGGTGGTGTTTGGCGTGAAGCCAGACATTGCGTCGCTTCAGGAGGGTCGCGCCTTTTACCAAAACCTCATTGGCAAATTGCGCGTTCTGCCCGGCGTTGAATCGGTAACGATCATGGAAGAGAGGTTGGGCTCGGGAGGGTCGAACAATAGCGACATGATGGTGGATGGGCGGTTGCCCGATGTTTCAAACGGCGCATCGAGAACTGTCCGGAGCAATGTCGCCGGACCGGGATTCTTCAGCACGCTGGGAGTATCTGTGCTCGCAGGACGCGACTTCGCGGATTCAGACACGGCAAACGTGCCCTACGTGGGCATCGTCAATGAAGAGTTTGCCAAGCGCTTCTTGCACGGCGAGAATCCGCTTGGTCACACGTTTGGTCCTGAAAATGTACCGGTCAAAGTCAATATCGTTGGCGTCGTGAAGAACCACAAATATATAAGCATCGATGAAACGCCAATCCCCATGGCCTGGTATATGTACGCCCAGATTCCTGTGATCGGCGCAATGAACGTGGAAATGAGAGTGCATGGAGATCCGCTGGCGATTTTGCCAGCAGCGCGCAAGGTGGTGCAGCAGCTGGACCCGAACCTGCCGCTGATCAATCCGATGACGCAGCGTGCGCAATTTGAGACCACCATCGCAGACCATGTGCTGTTTGCGCGACTGGCCGGATTCTTCGGGTTCCTGGCGGTGGTGCTGGTGGCGACAGGGCTTTACGGCACACTAACCTACCGAGTGAGCATGCGGACGGCGGAGATTGGCGTGCGCATGGCGGTGGGGGCTCGGCGCGGGCAGGTGGTGTGGATGATCTTGCAAGGCAGCCTGGCGCTTACCGCAGCGGGGGTCGTGGCGGGAATCCCGCTGGCAATGATTGTGGGACGGATGCTGACCAAATCGCTCTACGGCGTGATGCCGCTGGACGCAGCAAGCTACGCGTTGGCCGTGGCCGGCGTGGCGCTGGTCGCACTGGCAGCGAGCGCGGTGCCCGCAAGCCGCGCGGCGAGTGTCGATCCAATGAAAGCGCTGCGCACCGAATAGAGACAATACTGCGCATGTGAAAACCGTCTGGACCGACGCTGGTCGGTAGTGTGCCTGCAATACAACCCCGAAAGCCCCCTATCCGCGCAGGGTTTTCTGAGTGGCCTAGCCCCTCCTCCTGTACACTGGAGAGTTCAGAGCCATGAAAAACAAACTGCAAATTGGAATCCTCGGCGCGACCGGAATGGTCGGCCAACGCTTCATTCAGCTTCTTGAAAACCACCCTTGGTTCGAGGTTGCCTGGCTTGCGGCCAGCGACCGGTCCAGTGGGAAAGCCTATGGCGAAGCCGCCAAATGGCGCCTTGACACCCCGCAGCCGGACCGCATCGCTCGCATGACCGTGGCGCCGGCCGACCCCAAAGGTGCGCCGAAGATCATCTTCGCTGCGCTGGATGCCGCCATTGCCCGCGACATGGAGCCCGCCTTCGCCAACGCCGGTTGTGCCGTGGTTTCGAACTCCAGCGCTTACCGCATGGCTCCCAATGTCCCGCTGGTCATTCCTGAAATCAACGCTGAGCACCTGCATCTGATTGAAGAGCAGCCATCGCGCGCGGATTCGGGCGGCTACATGGTCACCAATCCCAACTGCTCCACCATCGGCCTGGTCATGGCGCTCAAGCCAATTGAAGAGCGCTTCGGCATCGAGCAGATTTTTGTCACCACAATGCAGGCCGTCTCTGGCGCGGGCTACCCCGGCGTACCGTCCATGGACATCCTCGGCAACGTGGTTCCGTACATCGGCAGCGAAGAAGAAAAGATGGAAGCCGAAACGCTGAAGCTACTGGGCAAACTCGAAGGCCACTCCGTCAGACCGTTGGCCGCTAAGATCAGCGCCCAGTGCAATCGCGTGGCGGTTGAAGATGGCCACACCGAGAGCGTGTCGATCAAGCTGGGGAACAAGCTGGGCCGCCCGGTGACCCACGAAGACCTTCTCGCCGCCTGGGCCGAGTTCCGCCCGCTGGCCGGAAAGGGACTGCCCACTGCTCCTGAGCAACCTGTCCAATGGGCGCCGCAAAACGACCGGCCACAGCCACGGCTCGATCGCAATCGCGGCAACGGCATGGCGGTGACCGTCGGCCGCCTGCGTCCCTGCCCGGTGCTCGACTGGAAGTTTACCGTGCTCTCGCACAACACCATTCGCGGCGCTGCGGGTGCGGCCATCTTGAATGCCGAATTGCTCGCCAGCCTGGGCAAGTTGGAACCGGTTGCCGAAACGACTACGCGCGCATGAAAAAGCGGCAAGATGTTGCTAAATGGGTTCGCGGCATTCGTCGAGGCTTTTGACCTCGACACTTGGGCCCGCATAATGAAACGGGGGCTGGTTTAGACGGGTTGCACCCACCTATTGATCCCCTGAGTTACGACAGGATCGTTCGCATGAGTCTGGTAGTGATGAAGTTTGGCGGCACCTCGGTCGAAGACCCGGCCGCCATCCAGCGTACCGCGGCCATTGTTGCCGGGCGCGTTGCCTTGGGCAAGCATCCCGTGGTCGTCGTCAGCGCCATGGCCAAAGTGACTGACCAGTTGCTGCGCGCCGCAGCAGCAGCAGCGACGGGCGACCGCACCGGTGCACTGGCTATCAGTTCCCGCCTGCGCTCGCGCCATCGCGACACGGCTTGCGCCCTGGTCAAAGTTCCTGGCGAAGCTGCCGAACTGCAGAACTTCATCGATCAGAAATTCGACTCGCTCGACGAGATCCTGCGCGGGCTTGCGGCGATTCTCGAGCTGACTCCGCGAATCTCCGACTTGATTGTGAGTTATGGCGAACGAGTCTCCAGCCGCATTATTGCCTCGGCATTTCGCGAACTCGGAATCAACGGCGTCCATGTAGATGCGCGCGAGATCATCGTCACCGATTCGCAATTCCAAAAAGCGATTCCGCAAGACGTCCTGATCGAAAAGCGCGCCAATGAAAAGCTGCACCCACTCATCGCTGAGGGAAAGGTCCCCGTGATGGGCGGCTTCATCGCCTCCAACGAATCCGGCATCACTACCACGCTGGGACGCGGCGGGTCCGACTTCACTGGTGCGCTGGTCGGCGGCGCACTGACGGCGGAAGCCATCGAGATCTGGACGGACGTTGACGGCATCATGACGACCGATCCCCGCGTCTGCCCCGATGCGCTGCGCGTCAAGATCATCAGCTTTGAAGAAGCCGCGGAACTGGCCTACTTCGGCGCCAAGGTCCTGCATCCGGCTACCATTCTGCCCGCTGTCAAAAAGAACATTCCGGTTTACGTTCTGAACAGCCGCAACGCCGCCTGCGAGGGCACGCGCATCGCCTCGCTTGCTCCACATTGCAAAAGCCCCTTCAAGTCCATCGCCGTCAAAAAGAAGCTTTCCATCATCGACGTTGTGGCCAGCCGCATGTTGATGACCCACGGCTATCTCAGCGAGATCTTCGCCATCTTCGACAAGCACCAGTGCGCTGTAGACATGGTCTCCACCAGCGAAGTCAGCGTCTCGCTCACCGTCGATTCGAACGAAAAGCTGCCCGCCATAGCCGCCGACCTCAGCAGGCTTGCCGATGTGAAGTACGAAGGCCGCAAGGCGCTGGTCTGCCTGGTGGGCGAGGATATTCGCGGGCAGAGCGGGATGGCCGCGCAGGTCTTTAATGCTATTCGCCACATCAACGTGCGCATGATCTCGCAGGGCGCCAGCGAAATTAATATGAGTTTCATGATCGAAGAGGACGATGCTGACGAAGCTCTGCGATCGCTCCACGCCGCGTTCTTCAAGGATCCCGACCCCGAAATCTTTGACGTTGAAGCAAGAAAGCCGATCGCAGATGAAAGATTGCAGACGGCAGATCACAGTAAAGCTCCGGCAGCCAAAAGCTGACCCTGGTTTGCGCGTCTACTGCCGCTTGTCCTGGCCTGCTGTAACCTGTCATCAGTAATCTGTCATCTGAGGGAACTCTCCATGCTCATCCTCGTTCTCGGCAAAGGAAAGACCGGAAGTCTGGTCGCGCAGGTGGCGCGTGAACGTGGCCACGGAGTGCGTGCCCTCGATATACTCGAAAACCAAGGCGCTTCCGCGCTGACTGCCCCGAACCTGGCCGGCGTCGATGTGGTCATCGACTTCACCAACCCCGAATCCGCCGTGGAGAATATGCGTGCGGTGCTCGCAGTTGGACTTCGCATCGTGGTAGGCACCACCGGCTGGTATGCCCATCTGAACGAGATGAAGGCTCTTGCCGTCAGGCGCGGCGGAGGACTCCTCTATGGAACCAACTTCTCCATCGGCGTGCAAAAGCTCTTTAGCCTCACCGGCGAACTCGCAAAGCTGGAAGGCTACACCTTCTCCATCAGCGAGACCCATCACCAGTCAAAGCTAGATGCCCCCTCCGGAACGGCGATCACGTTGAAAGAGATCATCCTCGAAAAAGCGCCCCAGGCCGCGGTCGAAATCACTTCGCACCGCGTAGGCGACGCAAAAGGCGAGCATATCGTCACTGCCGTTGGCCCGGACGACGTCTTAGAAATTCGCCACGACGCCCTCAGCCGCCACGCCTTTGCCCTGGGTGCGGTGCGCGGCGCCGAGTGGGTTGCTGGGAAACAAGGCGCCTGGCAGTTCCGCGAAATCTTCAGCGAGCTATAGGCAAAGCGCGTAGCTAAACTGCAATTGCAGCTTCGCAATCTTCTGCGCTAACCCGATGCCCAAGCCGAGCTTCAGTTCTTGAACCGTTGGAGAGACTGGAAACTGCCGCGGTGGAAACCTTTGTGCCGCGCTCGCCGGTATAATCTCACCTGTCATGGAAATTAAGGGTTGTGGTACGGCGATCGTTACGCCTTTTCGGGCTGACGGATCGGTTGATGAGCAGGCGCTGCGGGCACTGGTGAACTGGCAGATTGACTCGGGCATCGACTTTATCGTGGCTTGCGGGTCAACGGGCGAGGCGGCTACGCTGGATGAAGAGGAGTGGCTGTTGGCCGTCTGCATTGTGGCAGAGGCTGCCGCGGGCCGTGTTCCGGTGTGGGCTGGCTGCACCCACAATTCGACCAGAACGCTGCTGAAGAACGCCAGCCTGCTGAAACAAATTCGGGGCGTGGATGCGGTGCTCTCCGCCAATCCCTACTACAACAAGCCCTCGCAGGAGGGGCAATTCCAGCACTTTCTGGCTCTGGCAAAAACCGTGGCCCCACTGCCGGTAACGCTGTACAACATCCCCAGCCGCACCGGTATCAACCTCGACCCGGAAACCGTACTACGGCTGGCTGAAGCCGCGCCAAACATCCAGGCAATCAAGGAGTCCAGCGGCAAACTGCCCCAGATAGCTCAGCTGGTGCACATCTTGCCTCGGGGTTTCAAAGTTTTCTCCGGCGACGATAACATGGCGCTTGCCTCGATCGGTGTGGGCGCCCACGGGCTTATCAGCGTCGCTGCCAACGAGATTCCCTTCGAGATGGGCCGTATGATCCGGGCGGCCATCGGCGACGACTGGACGGAAGCGCGCGAGTTGGAGCGTCGCTATTCACGTTTGATCGAGGCGAACTTCTGGGACTCGAATCCATGCCCGGTCAAAACCGTGCTCAACCTGATGGGACGCTGCTCTGACCATGTGCGGCTGCCGCTGGTAACGCCGAGTGCAGCTACACGCTCCAAATTGGAGCGGCTGGCCGGCGAACTGGGGCTGCTAAAGCACGTTCCCGTACCTGACGGCGTGTGCGAGGTTTTTTGACCCAAGACACCCGGTTGCTCGATCAGGCACCTGGTGAGCCCGCTCACAAGCAAGGGCGGAAAAGTTGGCCTATAATTCGGGCCAGAAAACTAACCAGCTGCAAGATGCCTTGTATGGACACCTGCAACTGTGGAGGCTATTTATGCTGAAGCCGTTCTTGTTCCTTTCTGCTGTGACTCTTTTTGCATTCGGTGCCGCGTCCGCTCTCACACCTGCCTTGGGCGCCGCGCCGCAAGCTGGTCCCGATTCGACAAATCCAGTGAAGCCGACAGCCGCGTCGCAGGCGCAGGCGAAGAGTGTTTATGCGCGCGACTGCGCGCTGTGCCATGGAGATGACGGAAGCGGCAAGACCGATCTCGCCAAGGATATGCAACTGACGCTTCTGGATTGGACCGATGCAAAGTCTTTGGGCAATCGGTCGGATAAGGAGCTGTTCCACCTCATCCGCACGGGCAAGGACAAGATGCCCGCCGAAGAAGAGGGCCGCGCCAAAGACAGCGAAGTCTGGAATTTGATCATCTATATTCGCGGGTTCGCCAAGGCTCAGCCCGCAGCAGCACCGTCAGCCGCGCCCGCACCCGCAGATGCGACCAAGCCGGGTAACTAGAATTTGATTCGGCGAAGTCAGCGACGTTCTCAATGAAGCTCTTGTTTGCATGCAGCAGAAACCGGCTTCGCAGTCCCACTGCCGAAGCCGTTTTCTCTGCGTATGAGGATGTAGAAGCGCTGTCGGCGGGAACCAGTCCAGATACGGAGAGTCCCGTTTCAGCGGACCTGATCGAGTGGGCCGACCTGGTATTTACGATGGAGAGCGTTCACAGGCGCAGGCTTCAAAAGCAATTTGGCCCGCTGCTGCGCGCAAAGCGGGTTGTGGTTCTGGATATCCCAGACAACTACAAATACATGCAGCCGGAGTTGGTGCGGCTGCTCGAAGAGAAGGTCGCTCCGTACCTGACCAGACATGCTGCATCGATTTAGCCTTCCCATTATTGAGAATTCAGCCACTCGGAAATGAAGCCTGCTTGAAATCCCACCTGGCGCCATGGACTGGTTTTGCCAACGGCTCGCGCATGGTAAGATGTTGCCGAACCAATGCTGAAAGGGAGACTCTTGTCAAAAATGAACGCGTTCCATTGCCGTCAGGTACGTATGCTTCAACTTTCCGTCACCCGCCATTTTGCAGTCGTACTGCTCGTGCTGGCCGCGCTGGCTTCAGGTCCTCTGAGCTTCTGCGACCCGATTCACGAAGCGGCTCGCAACGGAGATCTCAAAACGGTCGAATCGCTACTTAAGGCCCATCCTGAGCTGGTTTCCAGCAAAGACGAAAAGTACGGCCAGACACCCTTGCACGTCGCGGCATTCAATGACCACCTCGACGTGGCGAAGCTGCTGCTGGCAAACAAGGCGGAGGTCAACGCCAAAGCCAACAATGGTTCGACTCCCCTACACCTGGCAGCGGCCAAAGGCAATAAGGACATGGTGGATTTGCTGCTGGCCAACGGCGCAGACGTCAACGCCACGGATCATGACGGCTGGTCGCCTTTGCACTCGGCGGTGACATGGGGTCACAAAGACGTTGAGGATTTGTTACGCCAGCACGGTGCACTGGATCCTCTCGCTCCCAAGCCACCTGCCGCTCAGAACGCCGTGAAGGCTCCGCCGAAGGAAACTGGTAAGGACGGCCACTTCGTCGCCTACGATAACGAGACCGTGGTGGACACAACAACGAACCTGATGTGGACGGCGATGGACAACAGATCTCCTCAAAGCTGGCCCAGCGCGAAGACTTATGCAGCGAATTACCGGGGAGGCGGCTACTCAGACTGGCGGCTGCCAACACCTGGCGAACTGTCGGAGCTATTCGATAAGAGCAAAACACGCAGGTCCTACTGTGCCCCCGCCGTGGATGAACTTGGAGCGATCGCGGATGACGTCCACATAACTGATCTAATCCACCTTAGCTGCACACGCGAGTGGACCTCGCAGGAACGCAGCGATAAGCCGGGGTCGGTCACCATCTTTGATTTCCATTCCGGTAGTGTTGCTGCGCGTCCCGCGACCCAGGATTTTGTCGACACAGCGAGCCGGGTACTGCTGGTGCGGGATAACAAAACGAATAACAGCGATGATAAAAAGTAGGTGCTGGAAGGCCGAGATGTGCGTCAAAAAGGACCGGGACTGACAGACCGTTAGTCCCGGTTCGGCTTCGATCCAAAAACGCGACTTGCGTGTGACTACGAGTATTTCCCGAGTGACCAGCAAGTTAAGCCAACGCAGAAGCCAGTGCTTTTACTCCGCGCAAGTCGATTTTGCCAGTGCCCAGAATCGGCAGCGTGTCGACATGAAAGAACTGATTCGGGCGGGGCTTCCACAGTGCCGGCAGGTCACATTGCGCCAACTTCTCCAGAACAGGCGCGAGCTTCTCCGTCGTGAGCGTGTAGACGACCACAATGCGCTCGCCCTTCTTTTCGTCGGGCAGTGAGGTGACGGCGAAGACCTGTTCGGTGATCCCGGCCAGTTCGTGCAACTTGTCTTCAATCCGGATATGTGGAACCATCTCGCCACCAATCTTGCTGAAACGTGAGAGACGATCCGTGATGGTGAGAAAGCCGTCCTCTTCCATCA
>Ga0187847_10002250_pt1 | contig 15792 bp, 10 predicted proteins | sample June2016WEW_4_10_FD_132458 | JGI IMG/M metagenome (GOLD analysis project Ga0187847, IMG submission 132458) | Peatland microbial communities from SPRUCE experiment site at the Marcell Experimental Forest, Minnesota, USA - June2016WEW_4_10 | ecosystem: Environmental > Terrestrial > Soil >...
CGAAGTTGATGCGGGAGATTACTTGCGGTCCGTATTCGGCCAGGGCTTGCGCGGGACTGGTGTCGATCTGGAATGGAAGACCGGTGTCATATTGAATTCCGGAGGCGATCCAGAGGCGCGGATGGAGCTGGTAGCGAAGGCGTCCGCGAATGCTGTGGCGCTGATCTTGCGAGTCGGGGAAATGTCCGCTTAACGGGAGACAGGTGCTGCCGGTCGGTTGAGTGATACAGGTTTTGCTCACGCCTAAGAGAAGGCCTCCGGTGACGGGATACCAGGCGTTGCCTACGATGTAGGATTCGCTGAGGAAGCCGGAGAAGCGCTTCCAGTGCGGGAGTTCGAGTTTGGCTTCGGCTCCGTAGAGGATGGCTTTTTGGAAGGCTACGGGAAAGCTGATGCTGGTGTTGAAAATCTGGTCGTCGTCGGCGTAGTTGTTGACGGCGCGGCGGAAGAGGTTGGCGTCGAGGCGGAATTGTCCGTAGAAGCTTTTGGTCGCTCCGCCTTCGAAGTAGTTGCCGTGGGAAGGCTGGACGGGCAGGCGCAGAACATTGGGTTCGAAGGACTGCACTTCGGGGGAACTGGAGAGCAGGATGTTCTCGAACGACGGCGTTTGAAAGATGCGGTCGTAGGAGAAATGGAGCATGACGTTTGCCTTGGGGAAATTGTGGGCCACGGCTAGACGCGGGCTGACGGCGTTTTGATTGAGCAGGAGCTGGTAGTGATCCCAGCGGAGGCCGGCGTTGACGGTCCAGTTGCCGGCGTGGATTAGATCCTGGATGTAGGCGGATTGCTCCAGGTCGGGACGGTGTCCGGTGAAGGCGAAGGTGGTTACGGTGCCGGGATCGAAGGGATAGCTGACGGGATAGTTTGGGTTGGCGGTGATGATGTCGCTGTAGTTTTCGTGGAGGAAGAGGTTGTCGGATTCCAGGCCGGCTTTCCATTCGTGATGGGATTGGTGAATGGAGACGGAGGTGTGGAAATATCCTTCTTTGAAATCGTTGTGCTGGTTGACGATGATGGGCCAGGAGTAGGGATTGGAATAGAAGTCGTTGTTATTGTCGCGGATCATGCCTCGGGCGTCGATTAGGACGTTGGGCGAGAAGATGTGCTGGTAGGTGACGCTGCCCATGGTTTCGAAATTGGCGGCGGTCTGGAGTTGCGCGGGCGTTCCGGGCGGAGGCGAGGGTTGTCCGCCTAGAGTGGAGATGAGCTGTGGGTCTTGCTGCACTAGCTCGTTCGGAATTTCATAGCGCGCTAGTTCGTGACGGACTATGAATCTTAGGCGATCTTTGGGCGTGAGGTCGCGCTCGTAGTTGGTGGAGAAATCTCCGAGCGTGCCGGAGTTGGTGAAGTTTTCGGGGACTACGGGATTGAGGTAGTGGTCCGACCGGCTGCCGCTGGCGCTGGCGCCGAGAGTGTTCTTTCCCCAGACGTATTGGGCTTGGGCGGCGGAGGCTGCAGAGGCGAAACTTCCTCCGGAGAGCTCTAGCTGGCCGTGGAAACCTGGCTGGGAATCTTGCAGCGTGTTGACTTCTACTATGCCTCCCATTTTGCGGCCGTATTCGGCGGGAATGCCTCCGGTGTAGAGGCTCAGGGATTGGATGTCGTCGGCGTCGATGGCGGGTCCGAAGCTGGGGGAACGATTGTCGGTTAGGGGGATGCCGTCGACTACGATTTGCGTTTGATATTCGCTGCCTCTTGGATGGAGGACAGCGTTGCCTTCGTAGAGCCAACCGGGCTGCGAATTTACCAGATCTTGCAGGGAGCGGCCGGGGATGGAGCTTAGGCGGGTTTGGATGTCGTCGGAGCCTACGTGATTGATGGAGCCGGGCTGATCGGGATCGATCAGAGTGTTGGGCGCGGTTACGGTTACCGATTCTTTTACTGAGGGCAGACGGAGGCGGATGATGTAGTCGGTTGGAATCTCGGAATGAATGTCTACGGCTTCGTCGATTTGCGCGAAACCTGAGTGCTTGATTTCGAGCTGATAGATGCCGTAGGGGAGGCGCTGGACGTCTAGTCTTCCCTGCTCGTTGGTGGTCAGAGTGGTGCGGTACTGATTCGCGTGGCTCACGATTCGAACTGTGGTCTTGACGGCCAGGCCGTCGGGATCGGTTATTTTCAGGCGCAACTCTCCGGTGTTGCTCTGGGAGAAGAGCGGTGCGGCCGCGAGGAACAGGATGGCGGCTAGTTTCTTCATGAGAGTTGGCCTGTTTAGTTTAGCTGGTTTGCGGGTGGGGATTGGCGCGGGTGCGTCGCAATGGTTACCTTTATCTTTTGTCTTTAAGGCTTATTCGGAATCACCTGGGCGGTGCGCGAACTCGTTCGAACGCTGCTGCAGTGATGGGCATCACGGTTTCTTTGTGAGATTCCGTTTCCCGTTCTTGGGCTGGTGACACGTAGCCATTTCGTTGAGGGGCTGACAAGGATCGAAACGCTGCTACAGTAGGAATTGCGCTCCGACGAGCCGGAGTGCACATTTAAAATCATAAGGAGAGCAGGCTCGCTATGCGCATCGCGGTCGTCGGTTCCGGATACGTTGGGTTGGTAACGGGAGTGTGTTTCGCGGATTTGGGACATGAGGTGGTGCTGGTCGATAACGATGAGAAGAAAGTGGAGGCGCTGCGCGGGGGCGAGGTGCCGATTCATGAGAAGTTTCTGCCCGAGTTGCTGGCGCGGCATGTGGGCGGGCGGATCACGTTTTCTGGCGACTTGCAGGCGGCCACACGGGAGAGCGCAGCCGTGTTCATTGCGGTCGGGACGCCTCCTACGGAAAGTGGCGATGCGGACATGTCCTATGTCGAATCCGTGGCGCGGGAGATCGCTGGCGGTGTGAACGGATATAAGGTGGTGGTGGAGAAGAGCACGGTTCCGGTGTACACGAGCCAGTGGGTGCGGACGATCATCACGCGCAACGGGGCGGATCCGGCGCAGTTCGACGTGGCTTCGAATCCGGAATTTCTGCGGGAAGGAACGGCGGTCACGGATTTTCTCTATCCGGACCGGATTGTGGTGGGAGTGGAAAGCGAAGAGGCGGCGGCGGTGATGCGCGAGCTTTATGGGCCGCTGACGAGCGGATGGTATTACGGACGGGGAGATGCGATTCCGCGTCCGGAAGCGGCTTCGGAAAAAGCGCCGCCGCGGCTGCTGATTACGAGCACGAAGAGCGCGGAGATCATCAAGCATGCTTCCAACGCATTTCTGGCGATGAAGATTTCGTTTATTAATGCGGTGGCGTCGATTTGCGAATCGGTGGGGGCGAATGTGCAGCAGGTGTGCGACGGGATTGGGACGGATTCGCGGATCGGGCCGCGATTCCTGAATCCTGGGATCGGGTATGGCGGGTCGTGCTTTCCGAAAGACTTGATGGCGTTTCGGGCGGTGGCCAAGGAAAACGGATATGACTTCCGGCTGCTGGAAGAAGTGATTCGTATAAATGAGGATCAGCGGTTCCGATTCTTGCGCAAGGTGCGGAGCGTGCTGTGGACTCTGCGGGGCAAAAGGCTGGGCGTGCTGGGGCTGGCGTTCAAGGGCGGAACCGACGATATACGGGAGTCTCCGGCGCTGCTGCTGGTGCAGGAATTGCTGCGGGAGGGGTGTCACATTTGCGCTTATGATCCGGCGGCAATGGAACGGGCGAAGGAAGTGCTGAAGGGTGTGGAGTTCGCGGCCGATGCTTACGAGGCGGCCACGGGCGCGGATGCGGTGCTGATTCTGACGGAGTGGGAGGAGTTCGCGGCGCTGGATCTGGAACGTTTGCGGGGATTGGTTAAGTATCCGATTGTGCTGGATGGGCGGAATCTTTATGATCCGGCGGTGATGGTGGAGCACGGATTCTCTTATTACAGCGTGGGGCGTCCGGCGGCGTTGGTGGAGGAGTTGACGGCGGCACATCCCAAGAAAAAGGAGCGCGCGTGAGGGGATCGGTGAGAGGCGTGGCGATTGCCGCGGTTAGCCTCAGCGGCTAAGGCCGTCGCTTAAGGCCAACATGGACCGCGGCGGTAAAGCGCTTCCACCCCATCACGCCAAAACCAGACGTGGGGACCCCGGCGCTGCGCCACTCAGAAGCAAATGCGAATGCTAAATCCTCAGCTCGACGCTGCCGTGGAATCCCACCCTTGCGCAAAAAAACGCGCAAGGATGGGGCACCCGGCGACCGTAGTGAGACGATGAACATGGAATCCCAACGAGAGATAATGACGACGCAACTATGAAGATGCTACGGGCGCTGGTTACGGGAGGGGCGGGATTTCTGGGGTCGCATTTATGCGACGGGTTGCTGGGCGAAGGGTATTCCGTGGTGGCGGCCGACAATCTGATCACGGGACGGCTGGCGAACATCGAGCATCTGCGGAACGAATCGCGGTTTGAGTTGGTGGAGAAAGATGTCTGCCAGGCGGGCGAGTGGGGCGCACTGGATTATGTATTTCACTTCGCGAGTCCGGCGAGCCCGGTGGATTATGCCAAACACGGGATTGAAACGCTGCGCGTGGGATCGTATGGGACGTTTGAAGCGCTGGAAGCGGCGTTGCGGTCGGGCGCGAAGTTCATGATGGCATCAACTTCGGAGTGCTACGGCGATCCGATGATGCATCCACAGACCGAGAGTTATTGGGGGAATGTGAATCCGATTGGACCGCGGTCGGTGTATGACGAGGCGAAGCGGTTTTCTGAAGCTGTGACCATGGCGTACCACCGCTATCACCGGGTGGACACGCGGATTCTGCGCATCTTTAACACGTACGGGCCGCGGATGCAGATTAATGATGGACGGGTAATTCCGAATTTTATGTGGCAGGCGCTGCGGGGAGAGAATCTCACGGTGTATGGCAACGGCAGCCAGACGCGGAGTTTTTGCTATGTGAGCGATGAAGTGGATGGGATTCTGCGGTTGGCGCGATGCGGGGAACACGAACCGGTGAACATTGGGAATCCATCGGAGTTCACGATTCTGGAGTGCGCGCGGAAGGTGATCGCGACGACTAATTCGGCGAGCCAGATCAAGTTCGAAGCGCTGCCGCAGGATGATCCAAAACAGCGGTGTCCCGATATTTCGAAGGCGAAGCGGCTGCTGGGATGGGAACCGAAAGTGGAATTGGAGAGCGGGTTGAAGCTTTCGCTGGATTATTTCCGCAAGGCCGTGATGGATGAACGAGCAGCATCCGCTTAGGCCGTAGTTCCGCCATCCCGCCTAATGGACTCCGTGCGAGTTGAAGAAGTCACCGTACTTTTGATCGATGGTCTGGATGTGGTTGGTGAGCCACTTCTGCAGGAAGATCATCAAGTCCGGAGTAACGGCGCTGGAGCCAGCATCAAATTCTTTTTTGAAGGCCAAGACCTTATTCACCAAATCCCTATGTGCGACACGGTGCTCGGCGAGTTGCGGGTACGCGTGTTTCTCCATCAGCTTTTCTTCTGCCGCGAAATGGTCGACAGTGTAATCAGTCAGACGGCGAAGCACATTGCCGACGATGTCGTTGCCGTGGCCTGACCGCATAGCCGAATAAAGTTCCCGTATGATTTCGAAAAGCTTTTTGTGTTGCGCATCGAGGGCGTCGACTTTCACGCTATAAGCGGGGGTCCACTGAAATGCGTTGTCCATTGAAAGTCTCCAGTTTTCTAGAAAGCCTCCAAAGATAGATTAGTGCCGTCGGCGTGGGACGCCAAATCACTTTGGGACGCGACCACCGGCGATAGTCGGGCGAAGGCGACTACCGGGGAGATCGCAGCAAATTGCATGGGTCCTTCGCTTCGCTCAGGATGACAAAGTAGTTTTGAGGCGCATTTAGCGGAGTAAGCACGCTGCCTGTATGAAGACACCGCCGAGATGAGACGTACGGGAAAGACTTAGTTTCGGAGCAAGAATTGTGAACCGCCGAAGGTACGGGAGTTATTGGCGAGATTAGCGAAGACGTTCGTCTAGCGCTGGGCCGGTGGACAGAAGGGCGAGGAGGCGCATAACTTCTTCGCGCTCGGTGGAATCCCGGAACATGAAGCGAACTCCCATGCCAAAACCAGGATGAGTGGTCAGCACCTGACCGCGGATGCGTAGTTTGGTATCGGCGGTGCGGACGAGGATTTCCACGGCCGACTGCCCGGAGAGCGGAGTCGGCATTTCGACGTAGCAGCCACCCTCGCTGATATCGGACAGAGTGCAGCGATTGGGGACGGTGGTACCGAGTCGGTAGACTTCGGCTCCTAGTTTGCAGGCGAGACGTTGCTCCCCGCGGCGATTGCCGGCATTGGAAATGAAGGACGAATTGGGCAGGCCGGGCTCAGGCTCGCCCGTGGGGCTGGATGGAACCTCTGACAAGGGATTCGCGGGCGACTGGGTTGACGAAGACTTGCTGACGGCCTGCGAACCGGTTGCGGCGCGACCGCCATTCTGTTGGATCCAGGTCTGCATGGAGCGGCGCGAAGATTGGGGCACATCGAGGAAACGGATTCCGGTGCGACCGCTCGAGTCCTGCCAGGCGACCTCACCCGACAAGCGCACCAGTTGCTGCTGACCGGGAAGTGCGAACTCGAAATACACCTTGCAGGCCTGGGGCAGGGTTTTGGCGGTCTGGATCAAAGTTCCACCATCGCTGAGATCGGCCAGAACCGCGTTCATTTCGGGCGCTCCGGGATAAGCGATGTTGACGGTCGAACTGACGACGGCGCGGGGACCACGGCGGCGTTCGTGACGCATGAGGCCGCGGGCGGCGCGCAAACTCATACGCGTGCGCTCGGACGAAAGCGGGCGATAGAGCACAAAATTGGCGCCGAGGCCGAAGACGGGACGGGCGTTGAAGCCGCCGTCAACGACTGCAATCAGCATGGTGGCGCGGTTCCTGGGGGACTGACGCAAACGCGAAAGAAACTCCTCGGAACTCTGGTCGGCGCGATAGTCGAGAACAATGGCATCGAAGCGGCGGGTTTCGAGCAATTCCAGACCGCGGGAAATCGAGGGTGAATGTTCGACCGCCATTCCGAGGTCGGAGAGGATGAGGGTGAGCAGGCTGGCCGATTCCTGATCCGAGCACACCACAAGGGCGGTTACGTCCATAGTGCAATCATGGTAAGAGAGCGTTGTGTTCGCGACAAGTTACCTGTGTCACGGTGAGGAGCAGGTCGTCTACCACCGAGGACGCCAGGCACGCTCAGGGAAATACGAAATAATTCTCTTGAGACTTCGTATTTTCCCATTCCGCACGGCCTCCGAGAACCTGGCACTTACGGCACGGTCGTAACCGTTCTGCAAGTTACTTACCAAAGGCCAATGGCCGAAAGGCCGGTGTACCCCGGTACTTTGACGTACCCGCAGACAGTTCCTACCATCGAGTTAGTCAGCGCAGTGTCGGACGGCGGTCCATCAAACGGGACGCCGGAGATACTGGGCTGACCCATACCAGTTATATGTTGTTTTGCTGAACTGGTTTTGGTGAGCGTGGTTTCGTGGACGAGGAACGCCGCGGGTACGGCAAATGCTTATGAGAAGGCTGGAAACAAAAGCGGACAATCGGCGGCATCGGGCGAGCGGCTTCAGTTTGGTGGAAATGGCCATCACGATGGCGATTCTTATCATCACGGCAGTGGTTTCGGTGGTGAGCCTGGTGCCGATCGTGAATGCGCAGCACGTAACGAATGCCTATAACACGACCTTGGCGGCCTTACGGCAGGCGCGCGACTGCTCGGTTTCGCAGCGGACGTCGTACCAGGTGACCTTCAATCAGGTGGCTGGACAAGCGACAAATATTGCGGTGACGGGGACGCTGGCATTTGCGGGCGATCCGTGCGCGGTGACATATCAATATCCGACGGATGTTTTTTTTCTTGTGCCACCGGCTGGGACGGCTGGTCCAGACGGCTATGGAACGGGAATCAATGCGGTCGACTTCGGCTATACGGCGAGCAGCGGTTCCGGTGGAGCAACGACAATTTACTTTTGCCCCGACGGTTCGGCACAAACGGCGAGCACTTGTAACGGGTACGGCAACTGGGATGGCGGCGTGGTGTATCTGGCGCAAAACGGAAACGTGGGGAGTTACAGAGCAGTCGACGTGTGGGGCGGGACAGGACGGGTTCACGGATGGCGGCTTTACCCGAACGGGAGCGTGTATCAATGGGTCCGACAATGATGCGGAGACGCGGAGATTCTCGAGGGCGGAAGGCAGCGGAGAGCGGGTTTTCGCTGATCGAAGTGGTGATCTCGATGGCGGTGCTGACGGTGGGCATGGTCAGTCTGCTGGGCGTGTTCGGATTGGCCATGGCTTCGACGCAGACTTCGGGGCAAGACATGATCGCCAAGCAACTGGCGAACGAGGCGTATGAAACCCTGGTGACGGCGCGCAACTCGTCGCAGATCACATTTGACGACATTCAGAATGCGGGCTCGACGAGCTGCCCGATCACGGGCGCCGGCACTTGCGGCATCTTTGCGAATGGGCCGCAACCGATGTACCAGGCGATCGGGACGGGAACGTATGCCGGCATCCTGGGAACAACGTTCGACATTGGACAGCCGGAACAAACTCTGCAGGATCCGGGGCCGGACGGGATCTTCCAGACGGTGGACGATACGTTTGTCCCATTGATCGGGTACACGCGCACGATTCTGGTCTCGCCGCTGTACGACTCCTCGGGCAACCTGATCAGCACGGTGCGCAGCGTAACGATCACGATGAACTATACGACTCCGCAGATGAAGACGCAGAAAACCTACATTCTGAATTCGTACGTTTCGCAATATCAGTAAAAGGGGAGCTATGAGAAATCGTTCAACCAAGCGCGAGAGCGGATTCAGCCTGCTGGAAATGACGGTTTCCGTGGCCCTGGGGGCGATTGTACTGGGCGCGGCGGTGCAGATTTACATTCAGGGAGTGCAGGCGACGTGGTCGACTTCGCAGCGGGCCGAGTTGCAAGGAGATTTTCGAGCGGCCTCGAACATGTTGACGACGGATATAAGCCTGGCGGGAGCGGGGCTGACGCAAGGGGCGGCGATTCCGCTGCCGAACGCAACCACTCCGGTGTATGGCTGCGCGCAAACGGGTGGGGCGCCCTATCCGTGTTACATCAACCTCCTCTCAGTGCCCTATCCGAAGCAGGGCGCGACGCCTTACATGTACGGGTTGCTGACGGGATATGACGTTGGGCCGACGTTGCTCACGTCCCAAGGCGCCACCGACGCAGTCACGGTGGTGTATACGGACAACAATTTCTACCTGGACTGCTACACGGCGACGATCACGACGGCGACGACTGTGACCTTCACGCTGCCGGGAACGACCAGCGCGAACTGCACTTCGCCGACGGGCAACGCAGGGGCGCAGAATGTGTACGACTCAGCGGTTGGACTGGTGCCCGGCGATCTGGTGTTGTTTACTTTTGGATCCGTCAACGTCGTGGCCGAAGTCACGACGGCAGCCACGACGGGAGGAGTTGCGACCTTCGCGGCGAACGATGCGCTGATCATGAACCAGGCGTCGACCGTACCGTATAGCCTGGCCTACCAATTTGCCCACGGGCCGGTCGCCGGATACGCAACGCGGCTGGATGTAGTGAGCTATTACATCGACAACAGCCCGACGCCGCCGCGCCTGATGCGGCAGGTGAGTGGACACATTCCGCAGCCGGTGGCGGAAAACGTGGTGTACCTGAAGTTCACCTACAACCTTTTCAACGACACTACCGATGCGCCGGCGATCAACTGCAGCAATCCCGGGGCGGCGAGCGACGGGTGCAGCGGGGCTTCGACGGGACTGCTGCCCAACCAGATCACACAGATCAACATTCAGAACATGGCCATGGACAGCACGGTGAACAGCTCGCAGTTCGGGCAGAACAACGGATATCAGAGGTTGGATTTGCAGACCTCGGTGAGCGCGCGGAATCTGACGTACGTGAATAACTATCCAGTAAATTAACGGCGATATGGCAAAGCCGAGTAAGACGACGGGGAAGGCAATGGGGATCGAGATCATGGGGAGTCACGGTATGAGAAGCGCGAGAGTGCACGGCGAGAAACAACACAGCAGGGGATTCACTCTGATTGCGTCGTTGCTGATGCTGTTGCTGCTGTCGGGAATCGCGATCGGGCTGCTGATGATGACGAACACCGAAGGCAAGGTGGGCGGAACGGATCTGCAGAACAATATGGCGTTTCACGCGGCCGAGGGTGGCATCGAGAAGATGGCCTCGGACCTGGCGTCGACGTTCACGAACGCGCAGTCGCCGACTGCGACCCAGATTTGCGCGGTGAGCGGTAGCTCTTATCAACCGGTGATGACGGGGGTGACGTGGACGCAGTATTCGGTGACACCGGCGTCGGGTTGTACGACGGAGCCGCCGACCCATTTCTGGGGTCAGATTCAGGGCTCGGGGCAGGAAGCAGGATTGTGGGCGCAGATCATTCCGGTGAACATGCTGGTGACGGCGGCGCTGCCGGGCGGGCAGGAAGTGAGCATGACGCGAGGCGCGCAGGTCGCGCTGATTCCGGTGTTCCAGTATGGAGTGTTTTGCGAAGGCGATTGCGGGTTCTTCGACAGCCCGAATCTGAATTTTGCGGGACGTGTGCACACCAACGGCGATCTGTATCTGGGCGTGATGCAAGGGTTCACGCTGACGTTCCACGACAAAATGGAAGCTTACGGAAACGTCGTGACCGAGGTGCTACCGAACGGGCTGACGATCAACGCCGGTTCTGGGCAAGACGTCGGCAACGTATATATTCCGACGGCGGTTGGGGGTTGCAGCACCCCGACGACGAATTGTGTGACCAAGGCGGCGAACAGCGACCCGGCCAGCAGTCCGTACGGGAATGGAAGCGTACAGGGTGCGGGCGGAAATCCCGCGCAGTCAACGTATAACGGCCTTCCGGTGACCAGTGGCGCCAACAATTGGAATACGTTCTCCAACACTACCACCAACCACATGCTGATCAACGGGAACTACGGAAGCACCACGGCGCCGGGGACGGGCGCCAAAAAACTTTCGCTGCCGTTCGTGGCGCCCGGTTCGTTGCCGAACGAAATCATTCGCCGGCCACTGTCGAACGACTCGACGGCGCTACAGCAATCGCGCGAATATAACATGGCGCAGATTCACATCCTGCTGGACGACGACCCGGCGAATTTGCCGGGCGGTGCGTCGGATACGAACAATGTGCGCCTGGCGAACGTATCGGGCAGCAATCCATATGGAATTACGATGACGGCGGGAAATTATCCCGCGGCTCTCGGAACGCCACCGGCGAACAACACCTATAACCTATACTTCGCCGCGGCCTCGAACGCAGTGCCCAATTTTGCTCCTGGCGCCAACTGCTCAGGCATCGTTTGCGTTCCGGATTGGCCCTACGCGCCGGCAGCACAAACGCTGGGCACCCCGCTTCCATCGCTGCAACCGGCAGGCGCACCGATCGACTGGAATCACGGCACCCCGACGGTCAGCCTTTGTCCGCCGGCCGGCGTCAATGCCAGCAGCACGCCGACTCCACCAGCTACTTGCCCCTGGACGGACGTATATCCGTACTATGCTCCGCCCAACCCGGTTGGGGCCACGCTCTACAACTCACAGTATTCGACGACCTGGAACCTGCTCGATGGCTACCTGCGCGTGGAGTACATTGACGCCTCGGGCACGTGGCACCCTGTAACCAACGAATGGCTGAGCTTGGGATTTGCGCGCGGCATCGCACCACCGACGGCCTCGGAGGCGGGAACGCCAGCGACCGGGGCTAAGAATCCGATCAATCCAAATGCGATTCTACTGCTGCAAGAGCCAGCGGATCGAGCCGGCAGCCTCACGCTGCCCACCTCCACGGCGACTGCGCCGACCTGCACTGCGTGGAACACCGGTCATACCGTCTGCACAGCATGGACTGCGGGCGTGCCACCAGCAGTTGTGTCGGATCTAAATGTGGGAGTGGTAGGGTCGACCGGAGGAGGGGAATGGTATTTTGGCATAACGCCGTCCACGCCGACGACGCAGAGCCTTACGCAATACAACTGGTATCCCATCAACTTCTACGATGCGCGCGAAGGCGAACCGCGGGACGTCATTTATAACAACAATTCCTGCACCACGAATGGCGTGATGAACGCCATCGAGCTGGATGTGGGCAACCTGAAGCAATGGCTGCTGGGGAACATCGGCACGAGCGGCACGCATGTGGATTATGTGCAGCAGAACGGATATGTGCTGTATTTTTCGGATCGCCGGGGAATGATGTACAACCCGAACTCTCCGCTTGGAAGTACGACGAGGACGGGAGACTCGGGCCTGGAAGATGTGGTGAACTCTTCGAGCGCGGCGGGTGTACCCGACGGCGTACTGGATCCGGTTCCGGTGGGCAGATCTTTTTCTCCTGAAGATGGCAATTTGAACGGTCACCTCGACGCCTGGGGCGAAGCCAACCTGGGATTGGGCTTGTGGGGCACGGCGGGCAATGCCGCCAAGAACCTGAATGCGCAGATCACGGGCGCTGGGCTGCCGTACGATCCTTATGGCGCCGACAGCACCAACAACCGGATCGGGAGTTGCGGCACGACCGGACGCAAGAACTGGGTGAGCGGGGCGCGCCACGCGTTGAAACTGGTGGATGGGTCGCTCGGCAACATACCACTGAGCCCGAACGGGGGCGGATTCACAGTGGCAGCGGAGGGTCCGGTATACATTCTGGGCGACTACAACAGCAACCCCGCCGACACGTTCTTTTCGGGCGCGACCTCTACGGGACCGGGACCGGACATGGCTGGGCACTCTCCGGCTGCGGTGATCGCCGACACGGTCACGGTTCTTTCCAACACGCCAACAGCTGCGTGCGGCAATGGGTGGTTGGATCAGCAGAGTTTTCTGGGCAGCCCCGGCTGTTCGGGAGGCAGCAATTCGCCGACACAGCCGATCAACAACCGAACCGCGGTCAACACTTACTACCGAGTAGCGGTGGCTGCCGGAAAGGTCCAGGCATTCCCGTTCCCGTCATGGGCGAATTCCACGCCAGACTACTCCTACGGCACCGACGGTGGAATCCACAACTTCCTGCACTTCCTGGAAGACTGGAATAGTCCGGGAGCCACGCTGAATTACGGAGGATCACTGGTAAGCCTCTACTATTCAACCTATAACACCGGGATCTTCAAGTGCTGCACGTACTCGGTGTATCTGCCGCCAGTTCGTAACTACATTTTCGACTCGGACTTCACGCTACCGTCCGGGTTGCCACCGGGAACGCCGATGTTCAAAGACATTGAGAGCTTGAGCTACCGGCAGTTGCTCAATACACGTACGGCGGGGCAATAGATCATCGTAACGAACTGAGAACGAAGTCAGAGAACCCCGATCCTTGCGGATCGGGGTTTTTTGTTGGATGGTCGCTGGTCGTTGGTCGTTCGCAACTCATCGATCGTTTCGGCTTTGTGGAGTACGTTGCAACACTACTTATTGGACCGACGTTCCGACCACACTCGCGGGTGCGTAGTGCCAGTTCGGTTCGTTTCCATTGCAAGGGGTTGCAGTCCGGTCGAGACGTTCGTTGAATGACGGTCTGTAAAATGTTGAATTGAAGGCTGTTACTTTTCCCATCGACTGGAAGGTTAATTGCCGGTAGAGGCCTGATGCAGTGTGTCTGGCCGAGCGGGAAAAGGACGAGGATGTTCGCGACGGTCTTGTCGCTGGCTGGTCTCGGCGCTGTTTTGGGGTGGTGCACAGTGGCTTCGGAGTCGCGGGATGTTGCGCGACGGACTCCTCTTACCCAACTTGAAAGAAACCTGCGACGGGTTCCAGCGCATATCTCGGAGTTCTCGCCCGTATCGGAACCGCTGGCGCTGCCGAAATGTGGAAGCGTGAGTCCGCCAGAAGCTTTGCTTACGCCCGACCCATTGCTCGAAACTCAGGATGACGATTTGCGGGTGCGGGTCAGTTTCATTGTCGGAACCGACGGACACGTGCACAGCGCCTTCATTCTGGACAGCGGAGGGCGGAGCGAGGACCGGGAGATTCTGCGCACGGTGCGCTACTGGCGATATCGTCCGGCGATGTGCAACGGGGTTCCTACCGATTCGGAAGCGCGAGTACGATTCAGCATCCGCTAAGTTGTAAATTCTCCTACAATGGCAACGATGAGGTTGCCGTGACCCAAGACAATCCAGATTCTCGTGGCGCGCAAAACGACGAGGGGCCAGAGGAGCAGCTCGTCGAGCGTAAAGACCAGCCCGAAGGCAAGGACATTGAAGATTTTTTTCAACGGCTACCGGGAAGCTTTCGGTGGCCGAAACCGAATGCCGAGGCTGTAGCCGCGGCGGTCGAGGCGGTGCATCGCATGTCGGGCGGCGGGGCCGCGCAAGACCTGGCGGCCGCCGGCGAGGCGGAGTTAGCGGGTAACACCTGTTCGGGCTGTGGAGGGGCGCTGGCGGCGGGCGCACGCTTTTGTGGTTCGTGCGGACTCGCCGCGCACGCTGGCGATGCGGCTGCGCTTTCTTCGGTTCCTGCCTCGGCTTCTGCTCGGCCTACTGCCGGCCAACATCATGTTCACCACCACTACCATCATTTTGTTCCCGGGCCTGGGGGTTCGGGCGTGGGCGCGCTGTTCGGTGCTGGAGGCGCGGAGGTCGAGGCTTCTGCTGCTGCGGGTTCTTCTGCTCCGCGCGGACGCGCTCCTGGGTCAGCGGGGGCGATGGGCGGACGCGCCGAAGCGGGAGCGCGGCAAGTGGCCCTGGATTGGGCGCAGGCTTGCAACACGCGACATATCGACGACTTGATTGAGCTTTATGCGGCGGACGCTACTCTGATCCGATCGAGCGTTCCGCCGGTGCGGAGCTTGCCGGCGATCCGCGAATTTCTGATCTCGCTGCTTGAAGCGGGGCTGGGTGACGTGGAGATGGAATCACTGCGGCTCGAAATCATGGGTGATATCGCTCTCGACCTAGGCCGATGCAAAATGCTCGTGCCAGTTGCGATGGGAAAGCGCCGCGAGGAACGCGGGAAATATCTGGTTGTGCTGGTACGACAACCGGCTGGCACGTGGAAGATTCTTGCCGATTGCTGGTCGGCGGATCTGGCCGTCAGCGCCCCACCGGAAGCGGCTCCGCGGAAGGGCGAGGCGACTCCGCCGGGGCGCAAGACGCGGTGAAACCAGGGCAGAGGTTCGATTGCAGAGGTTGAACTAGTCTGGCCGGTTAACATCCTGATCGTTTTGCTGCGGTGGAGTGGGTAGGGGTGCTTCGACTGCGGCTGAGCTTCGCGTTGCGAAGCTCAATCCTCGCTCAGCATGACAGGGTTTTTGGGTTTCACCTCTGCAATCTGACCTGTTACCTCTGAAATTCTGCCTCCGCAATTCTGCTGTGCAATTCTCATTTACCGCGCGATTCTCATTTACTGCAGGCCATTCTGAGTAAATTTGAACGCGTCATCGTCCGACAAGGACATGAAGTAGATGCTGGACGCCTGGGCCGCGCTGCTGTAGTTATCGACGACAATTCCGCTGGGGCCGCCGACTACACCCGCATTGGCTGTGGTGATGGTGCCATTGTTGTTACCGATGGCCACCACGCAGCCATTGGGCGCCCCTCCAAATACGCTGGTGCAATCTCCGGTCAGGCCGAAGAAGAAGAAATCGGTTCCGGGTCCGACTGTGCCGGTATCTGAAGGGTTGAAGTAACTCGGAGCGGTGAAGTTCGCGGTGAATCCTGAGTGGAGGGGACCTGGGCCTACCAAACTTGCGATGGTCACAAACTGGTTGTTCAGGAAGCTTTCTTCTGTGCCTTGGATAATCACCTGCTCCCCCACCGTGAGATTGGCGTTGTTCGCGGCCACAAA
>Ga0187847_10002251_pt1 | contig 15785 bp, 10 predicted proteins | sample June2016WEW_4_10_FD_132458 | JGI IMG/M metagenome (GOLD analysis project Ga0187847, IMG submission 132458) | Peatland microbial communities from SPRUCE experiment site at the Marcell Experimental Forest, Minnesota, USA - June2016WEW_4_10 | ecosystem: Environmental > Terrestrial > Soil >...
ACCGTCGCACCCAGCAACCCTGTTGACAGCCTGCGCTGTGAATGGAATCACTTCGATGGGAACAAAACGCTTGCCTCCCGACTCCCGTCCACCATGCACGCGTTGACGATATTTATCCAGCGTCCCCATTGCTAGGCCACGCTGTTTGCAAAACGACGCCCGCGCCAATCCACTTGATTCAAACTCTGCAACTAAAGCTTGAACCTCGGACAAACTGCGTCGCCTGTGTACCACTCCCACTTCGCTCATAGCTCCAGTGCATCACTAAACGCGGCGCAACAACAGGGTGCGTTGCTCAGACGGATACCTTTTACTGGCTGATTTCATCCACCACATCTCCCTCACCGGGAGCGAGGAAGAGGTTCGCTTCCAAGCCGTGCTGACGGGTATAGAGGTCGTAGTAGCGGCCATGCAGCGCAAACAACTCGGCGTGATTGCCGCGCTCTACGATGCACCCTTGCTCGACGACCAGGATTTGATCTGCGCGGCGGATGGTGGAGAGTCGGTGGGCGATGACGAAGGTCGTGCGTCCCTGCATCAGTTGGGCCAAGCCTGCCTGAATCATGGCTTCGGACTCGGAATCGAGGGAACTGGTGGCCTCGTCGAGGATGAGGATGCGCGGCTCGGCCAATAGCGCGCGGGCTATCGAAAGCCGCTGCCGCTGACCGCCGGAGAGCTTTACGCCACGCTCGCCGACAATCGTGTCGTAGGCGTCCGGATAGCGCTCGGCGAACTCGTCCACGCGCGCCGTGCGACAGGCAAAGAGAAACTGCTCCTCGGTGGCATCGGGACGGGAAAAGAGAATGTTCTCGCGGATGGTGCCGTCGAAAAGAAACGAGTCCTGCAACACAACGCCTAACTGCGAGCGGAAGGTATTCAAGTCCACTTGCGCGAGGTCTATATCGTCCACCAGCACACGGCCTTTGGAGGGCGTGTGGAAGGCGCAAAGCAGGCTGATGATGGTGGACTTGCCCGATCCCGAAGAACCCACCAGCGCGGTCACCGTACCTGGTGTTGCTATGAAACTGACGCCATGCAGCACGGATTTTTCCGGGTCGTAGGCAAACTCGACATCCTCAAAATTCACCGTGCCTTTTATGGGCGGCATCGCGAACGTGCGGCCAGGTTTTTTGTTCTCTTCGAGCTCGGCCATCAGTTCGTTGGTCCGGTCGAGGCCTGCAAAGGCCTCAGTCAACTGCGTACCGATCGCCACAATCTGAAAGATCGGAGCGGTCATGAAGACGAGAAACATGTTGTAGCTCAGATAGTCGCCGAAGGTCCACTTATGGGCCATGATCAAATGTCCGCCCATGCTCATCACAATTGCCGTCAGCAGGCCCACTGCGGTGGTCGCTGTGGCCGCAAGCGCGCTGGTCATGGTCAGTGACTTCATTACGTTGTCCAGCAAGCGGCCAACGCCCACGGCAAAGACAGCAGCCTCGCGATCTTCGGCATGGTAGCCCTTAATCACGCGCACGCCACCCAGCGATTCGGTGAGCCGGCCGGTGACTTCGGCGTTGATCTTGCCGCGTTCGCGGAAGATTGGACGGATCACCCTGAAAGCGTATTGCAGGACGAAGACGAAAGCACCCATCACTGCAAACGCAGTCAATGTTACCGACGCACTGAGGTGCAGCAAATAGACAAAGGCCAGAATGGCCGTGAAGAGCCCGCCTACAAATTCCACAAGTCCGGTGCCCACCAGGTTACGCACGCCTTCGACGTCGGTCATGATGCGGGCAACTAAAGTTCCGGTCCGATTTTCATCGTAGTAGCTGACGGAGAGCAGCCCTACGTGCTGCTGAACCTGACGGCGCATCTCGGCAATCAAACGCTGGCCGGCCTTGGAGAGCAGTTGGGTCAACGCAAACGAGGTAATCGCCTGCACCACCATGGCAGTGAAAACCACTGCGATGATTCCCGGTAAAAGCTCTGGACGCGGGTGATTCTGATTGAGCACCTTGTCCATGAGCGGCTTGGAAATGTAGGGCATGACCAGCAGAGCCACACGGTTGACGACCATCAACCCCAGGCCAGCGATGAGCAGCCCAATGCGCGGGGCGACCAGTGACTTGATCTGCGGCCATATCTTCTTCAAGCTGGGCTTGGGCTTTGGCAGATCGGGCTGGCCCGCGCGGGCGCTGCGTCCGTGCGGCGAACGCTCGGCGCGCCGGCTCATGTCCATGCCACCAGGGCGAATTGTTCCCATACGTTAGGCCTTCCCCGTGCGGCGCACGCTGATGAACGAACGCACACATAGGCCGACATAGATGAAGAGCAACCAGGCCATCGCCAGTTTGGCGGCTGTCGCAACCAGATCCACCGGTTTATGGGAGAAGTAGTTTGGGAGGACCGCACCGATTGCCCCCAGAAAACCCACCAGGCCGATGGTAACGCTAATGTGCATGAAGAGCTTGCGGCGGCTCTCGTTGCGGCTGATCGCCAGCGCTCCGGAGATGCCCAAGGCCAGGCCGAACCAAGTAGGAATCAGTGCAGTGTAATGTATTTTGCCAGTACCCAAAAAACCAATCAAACCCAGAGCGATCAAGAGAACCGCAAAAACTACTGTCACCTTCGCCATGCGAAGCCTCCGTTTATCATTATTTTATCTGCTGCGCAAGGAGAATCCGGAAACGCTCCTGATTTCGTCTCTGCGCCTGGGTTGTGCCTACGCATTTATTTTGAGTTTTTGTGCGCTGACTAAAGAAATAATCTGCAAGGTTTTGAAAATATAAAAAGGGGGGGAGGGGGTCGTACACTCCTTGAACTCTGAATTCCGCTCCGAGCAATCCGAGAGGTCGGCCTAACTTTGAGGGTAACTGGACTGCGGATATGATCTGCAATCGCATTTCATACGGGCGCCTGGTGGCGAGACACGGTTTGATTCCTTTGACGGCGAGGAGGGGCAGTTAAAGGGCTTTAGATAAAATTGAGCAATTTAGCACACTTTCTTAGCGTATTACACTCACATTGTTGACAATTGCTCTTGACAAGGCGGGCTGTATTTCCCTATCGTTAGCAATTGGAAGTCGAGAGTGCTAGCATCCTGTTGGCTGAACTGCTCGACCAGCCCACAGCTACGGCATTTGGAGCCACAACAGACCAATTCCAAGCAATTTTCTGGAAAACCACAGAAGACCCGCGGTAGGGCTTCCCCCTGACCGCGCGTGAAGGAGAAGCAACGCAATGACAGCAACATCGAAAGCAACCACCTTTACCCCGCTCCACGATCGGATCCTGGTCCGCCGTTTGGAAGAGGGCGAAACCGTTCGCGGAGGCATCATCATCCCCGACAGCGCCAAGGAGAAGCCCCAGGAAGGCGAAGTGATCTCCGTAGGCAAAGGCAAGTCGAACGATGAAGGCAAGGTCTTCCCTCTGGACGTGAAGGCCGGCGACAAGATTCTGTTCGGCAAATACTCCGGCACCGAGATCAAGGTTGACGGCGAGGAATTTCTAATCATGCGCGAGGAAGAAGTCCTCGGCATCATCAAGAAATAGCTATCAGCTATCATCTTTCAGCCGTCAGCCAGGAACGCTCGGTTACACGATGCGCTTGTTGATGACTGAACTCCACACTGATAACTGACCACTGACAACGATAGCTGACAGCTGATAGCTGACGGCTGACAACTGACTAGGAGAGTTACAGAAATGGCAAAGCAGATTTTGCACGGTGAGGAATCCCGTCAGGCGATCTTGCGCGGCGTGAACACGCTGGCGGACGCTGTGAAGGCGACGCTCGGGCCCAAGGGCCGGAACGTTGTAATCGAAAAGAAATTCGGATCGCCGACCATCACCAAGGACGGCGTAACGGTAGCAAAAGAGATCGAGCTGAAAGACCCGATGGAGAACGTCGGTGCTCAGTTGGTGAAGGAAGTCGCATCGAAGACCAGCGACGTGGCCGGCGATGGCACCACGACCGCGACCGTTCTGGCACAGTCAATTTTTCGCGAGGGCGTGAAGACGGTGGCGGCGGGCGCGAACCCGACGGCGCTGAAGCGCGGCATCGACAAGGCCGTGGCTGCAATTATCGGCACGCGTGACAAGGACGGCAAGTGGACCGAAGGCGGCGCACTGGGCAAGCTGTCGAAGCCGGTGAACGAGGGTTCCGTGGCCCAGGTGGGCGCGATCTCTGCCAACGGCGACCAGGAGATCGGCGACATCATTGCCGAAGCAGTCAAGGTTGTAGGCAAGGATGGCGTGATCACCATCGAAGAGTCGAAGACGATGCACACTGGCCTAGAAACAGTCGACGGAATGCAATTTGACCGCGGCTATCTTAGCCCTTACTTCGTGACCGACGCTGAGCGGCTGGAAGTGATTTTGGAAGAGCCTTACATCCTGATCTACGAGAAGAAGATCAGCGCGATGAAGGATCTTCTGCCTCTGTTGGAGCAGGTTGCTCGCGGCGGCAAACCGCTGTTGATCATTGCTGAGGACGTTGAGGGCGAAGCACTCGCGACTCTCGTGGTGAACAAGCTGCGTGGAACGCTGAACGTGGCTGCGGTCAAGGCTCCTGGCTTTGGCGACCGCCGCAAGGCGATTCTGGGCGACATTGCCATCCTGACCGGCGGCAAGGCTATCACCGAGGACCTGGGCATCAAGCTGGAAGGCGTGAAGCTCGAGGATCTGGGCAAGGCAAAGCGCATCACCATCGATAAGGACAACACCACCATCGTCGACGGCTCGGGCAAGGCTAGCGACATCGAAGGCCGGGTCAAGGAGATTCGTTCGCAGATCGAGAAGACTACCTCGGACTACGACAAGGAAAAGCTGCAGGAACGGCTGGCCAAGCTGGTGGGCGGAGTGGCCATTATCAAGGTAGGCGCGGCAACCGAGACCGAGCTGAAGGAAAAGAAGGCTCGCGTCGAGGATGCGCTGCACGCCACTCGCGCTGCGGTGGAAGAAGGTATCGTCCCCGGCGGCGGCGTGGCTCTGGTTCGCGCCATTCCCTCAGTGGACGCGCTGATCAAGACGCTGGAAGGCGACGAGAAGATCGGCGCCACTATCGTTCGTCGCTCGCTCGAAGAGCCGCTGCGCCAGATCGTCGCCAATGCAGGCGAGGAGGGTGCTGTGGTGGTGGCCAAGGTGCTCGAATCCAAGGACCAGCACTTCGGCTACAACGCTCTAACTGGCGTCTTCGAGGACCTGGTGAAGGCTGGTGTGATGGACCCAACCAAGGTGACGCGGACAGCTTTGCAGAATGCCGCCTCGATCGCCGGCTTGCTGCTGACCACCGAAGCTTTGGTGGTCGAGCTTCCTGAGCCTAAGTCTGCTCCGGCAGGCGGCGGCCACGGCGGCGGCGGCATGGACGGAATGTACTAGTCCACCCTGCGACGGAGGCCAGTCGCCGAGGCCCCCGGGGATTTGCCATCCAGGCAGACGCGCTTTCAGCGCAAAAGCAAATACAAAATGCCTCCAGCTTCGGCTGGAGGCATTTTCTTTGAGTGTGGCACCCCTGTTTACTTCCTCCAAAATAGGTTGTATAGTTGGTTTAACCTATCTTAGGAAGGAGAAACAATCATGCCAACAAAAACAGCGTCAGCCGTTCGGATCGCAGACGGAGTCTGGATAGCGACCGCACTACTTCACAAGGAAAACCCGGAGCGCCCGGACTTCACAGAAGCTGAGATCAAAGCTCGTTTTCTGACCGAAGGGCTTCCTCGTGGGCTGAACACGAACTCCCTGCCGACGAATATTAGTTCCCACTGTGTCGCGAACAAGCCACGCTCCCGAAAACGTTCTGCCCCTTCCAAGATGCAAGGGGGGCCATATCGGATGATCTTTGAAACACGGCCAGGATACCGCCGCCTCTTCTGCCCCGGAGACTTCGTACACCCCGACAGAATCCAGCCGCGAACACCCTCCAAATCAGTGCCAAAGCGGGAGGAGATTCCGCAGCAATACTGGCCCTTGCTGAATTGGTACGAGGCTTGGATCAAAGAAACCCATCCTGCCCATGCGCGGGTCTCCTGGGAAGACGATCCACTGATTCGCCTGATTGGTTCAGGCAAGCACATTTGGGCCGATGAACACGCCGACGAGTATGTGAATAGGCTCCGGGAAGAGCCCGCATGAAGCGGATCTTCTTCGATACCAATGTTTTCATCTACATGTTCGAGGGTCTGGAACCGAACAGGAGCCGAATGCTCGAAATCCGAAAGCGCACACTGGAGCGCGGAGATCGGATCGTCACCTCCGCCATGACACTTGGTGAAGTGCTGGTGAAACCCACCAGGCTCGGGCAGGTGTCCTTGATCGAGCAATATGACCGTGCAATTCGATCAACGGCGGAAGTGGTTAGTTTCGACGCGCAGGTCGCATGGCGTTACGCTTCACTTCGTTCCACACACAATATACGTAATGCGGATGCAATTCAACTCGCATGCGCGGCCCATTTTGGCGTGGATTTATTTATAACCAACGATTTGCAGTTGCACAAACTGGATGTGCCTGGAATTGGCTTCATTGCACCCCTCGACAAAGTTCCGTTGTAACTTCTAGCTTCTGTGGCAAGCAAAAGGCCTCCAGCTTTGGCTGGAGGCCTTTTCTTCGCGCGCTGAATTGTTTACATCTTGTCAATTCAGCCGCCCAAGCAACTCCACGCTACCTCAGCGTGGCGGGGCAACCGATCTTTGGAACACGGCGAAAAGCCGCTCGCACCGTTAAGAGCTCAGTAGGGCAATGTTCGCTGAGACAACGGATGCTGTGGTGGCGCCAACCGGATGCATGGTGCGCAGCCAGCCGGCGGAAAGCCAGGAGCGCGGAATGGAGAACTCGGACCAACCGCAATCCAGGCACACCTTAACGTCAGGAGACGGCGTCATGGGTGGGTGACTCAGTGTGCGATGGCAGTTGCGGTAGAGCCGGATCTCGGCGGGGACGATGGACAACGACGAGGACTGACACTTCGGACAGGTCATGCGAAACACCTCTGGAGGAAAATGCATCAGGGCAATGCAAAAACAACAGGGCGATGCGAAAATCTCAAAACTGGTTGGAAGATCAACTGTAATCCGGTTCGAGACAACTTTTCAATGGTTATTGTGCTGAAAGTGGGCATAGAACCCCAAATTTAACAGTTCTGTAAAAAGTAGTTTTGATAGTATCAAATATCTTTTAACTTAAATTTGATAACTTTCACTCCATCCAAAAAAACGCGGCGACCGAAGCCGCCGCGTTGCTATGGATTCCCCGCCTTAGAAAATGAAGCGGGCGGAGATTTCTATTTCACGCGGCGTGTAAAGGAAGCCGCTGTTGTTCGAGCTAGTGGGTATCTGGTAGGTGTTGTTACCCGAGCCCGATCCCTGATACGTCGCGGTGCCAGTAAGATAGCTGGCGCTGCTGGGAGAGCTGCTTCCTCCCGACAACTTATAGGCGGTGGTGCCCAGGCCATCGACGTTCTGGTGATTGGCGACGTTAAACATGTTGGCCATGAGTTGCAGGCTGCGGCCGTTCTCGAAGGAGATCGCCTTCTGCAGGCGGGCATCGTCGACGATGCGTCGCGGATAGCGCATCGTATTAGGTCCGATCATGGGAAGCATTGTGGTGCCAGAACCGCCATTCCAGTCGCTGAGTACGGCAGCTCCCGCAAAACCGCTGACGGCTATAGTGTAGGGCAGTCCGTTCTGCATCTGGAAGCTGTCGTCCAGGCTCCAGTCGTTGGTCACATACTTCGCCCAAGCCAAATTGTTTGAATGGAGGTTGGGGAAGTTATAGAGCGCATAACCCGCGAACCTGTTAGGAACGTTGTAACTGGAGTCGCCGTAGTTGACGCGCGCATTGGAGTAGGGGTTGTACCACTCGTTAAACGCTGTGTTGGACGTGACAGCATTCTGAGCGAAATCCAGAGCGTGCGACCAGGTGTAGCTGGCATCGAACTGAATGCTGCGAAGCGAGCGATTTAGCACTTCGGCCACAGCGGCATTGTAGTTTGAATTGACATTGCTGATCATCTCGGTAATGGCCTGAAAGTTGTTTGCCACAGAACCGAAGAGAGCCGTGTTGCCGTAACCGGTGAAGGTTGGAACCGTGTAGGTCGTTCCGTTCGGCCCCAGAGGACCTTTCCCGGAGGAGTCCGCAACTGTAATCACCACGTTTGCCACATCTCCGGCGACGTTTCCTCCTGTGGCTGGGTTAGGAGTCGGGTTAAGGTTGACGTCGAGGTAGTTGGGCAACTCGCGTCCCAAAGCCCCCAGATAGCTGGCTTGGATGAAGGTTCCCTTGCCGATGCCATGCTGCACCATCAGATCGAACTCCTGCACCTGGGGGTTACGCAGATTGGGAGCCAGGAAGTTGGAAGTTGGTGTTGCAGAAGCAGCGCCTGTTCCCGTTTCGATATTTGGCAATAATGGGGCATTGGCGGTGGTTGCCTTGTAGGTAGTGGTGTACTGCCCGAGCGGGCTGCCGGTATTGAGCCTGAAATTGAGTAACTCTCCGTTGTTGATGCGGCCGTAATAGATGCCGTATCCGCCGCGCACGACAGTGTTTCCCTTTCCAGTGACATCGTAGGAAAATCCGATGCGAGGACCAAAGTTCTTTCTGTCGGTGGGATCGTTTGTCAGACCAGGATAAGGGCTGAAAGTGCCGATGGGGGCGGTGAGAATGGAACTGGCGGCCGGCAGGGCCTCGTAGTCCCAGCGCAGGCCGAGTTCCAACGTGAGGCGCGGAGAAACCTTCCAGTTATCCTGGCCAAAGATTCCCGTGTCCATGGTGGAAATCGAAAATGCCGGGCTCCCAAATCCCTGATAGAAGTCTGCGTAGCAAGGAGAGCCGCCGACCGCAGTGGGTGTGGTGGATGTGGGAGCCCCAGCAGCCGAGAGAGCGCTGCTGTTGCAGGTGGAAGCGGCTTTTCCGGCGTTGGCGTTGATCTGATCGTTGAAGTAGTTGCCGAGGTAGTTGTAGACGTAATCGCCGTTGCTCTCGTAGGTATTGTTCATTAGATCGTAGTTATGAACAGCATCTACACCGAACTTGAAGCTGTGATTGCCGCGGTTCCAGTAAAGGACGTCGCCGACCTGCCACTTGTGTTCGTCGGGAAGAGCCTTGCGGTAGGAGTAATACGGCGAGCCGATGTACATGCCTTCGGTCGTATCCACCGCAACCTCAGGAACGTTTCCGGCGGAGCCGGCAGTGCCTTCGAGGTTGGCCAGTGTATACGGCGTGTACGGCTGTTGGCTTTCATCATCCAGCTCACGGCCGAACTGATAGAGCAACTCGTTGCCGATGTTAGTGGTAATCAGGCTGGTGAGTTTTGTCACGCCGTAGTCGAGCTTGACGTAATCATTACCCCACGTATCGCGCCCATAGTCGTCGGTCGCAGTGGTCTGGACGCCGCCGGGCGAATCCCAGCGCAAGCGATGGTAGAGGACACTCAGATGCTCCTTCGGGGTAATCTGATAGTCCAACTTAGGTGTGTTGATCTCTTGATAGCCGAAGCGCGACACAGTCCCCATGTCCGAGACAAGACCGGCGATTCCGGCATCATAGGCGGCTACTCCCTGATCGTATCCCGTGGTTGCGCCGTTGGCATATCCTTGGCGTGCAGCCAATGTGCAGACCTGGCTGTCAACGGTGTAGTTGGAGTCATAGGGGAGAGCTGCGGTTGCGGCTGATTGCGTTCCGGTACCGGTCAGATAACCGGTAGCCAGGTTGCAGGCTTCAACGGCACCTCCGGGAAGATTTGCATACGACGTCGGCAGGGTGTAGAAGGACGCGGCCGAGTTTGGAACCGCAGTTCCCGGAAAAACGTGGGTATGCTGATCATAGGTATAGATCCAGAAGAGCTTGTCCTTGATCAGCGCTCCGCCAACTGTGAAGCCATATATCTTGCGTAGATCCTCGGGCTTGATATGCGTGGAAACATACTGGCCAGTACTGGAATCCAAAACAGATTCAAGGGCATAGTCGTTATAGGCATTCCATTTACTTTCGCGATCCCAGAAGTAAGCTTGCCCGTGAAGCTGGTTGGTGCCGCTCTTGGTGACGGAAGTGATGACGCCACCGGCGGCGCGGCCGAACTCGGCGGAGTAGACGCCGGTGTTAACGGCGAATTCCTGCACCGCGCTTCCCGAGGTTGAATAGGCCTCGCGTGTACGTCCACGCTCTTCGGAGTAATAGGCTTGGTTGTCGTCGGCGCCGTCGATCTCAATGTTGTTGAGAACCGGGCTAATTCCGCGAACTGCGACCAGGCCGTAGCCGTTGCTGTCCGATACCACGCCAGGAGTGGTCATGGCCAAGCTGGACCAGCGGCGGTTGTTGATAGGGATGGATTCCATCGCTCGCGGTGTCAGTGTGGCTTGGAAGTCGGGCGAGTCGAGGTTCAACACCGGCGCCTGCTCGATAACTTCGACGGACGCCGAGGAAGCACCTACCGTGAGACGCGGTTCAAGATTTGTAACTTGACCCACCACGACAATTACATTGTTGGCATGATAGGTGGCATAGCCAGGCGCGGAAAACGAAACTGTGTATGTGCCGGGCTCGAGCAGTGGGGCCTTATAAAAGCCGCTGCCGTCGGTAGTGAGCTTGACTTCGGCATTGGTTCCATTGTTTTGGATCGTGACCGCGACGCCGCTGACCGTGGCCCCGGAGGAATCCAAAACTGTTCCGGTAATCGAGCCCTCCGTGGAAGTCTGCGCGTATAGGGCAACTGAGCCCGAATACACTGCAAGAGTTAGGAGCATCAGGCCGAGGATGCTTAGTCGAATTCGATTCATGATCATATGTTGGCTCTCCAAATCGCAAATTGAGTTGAGAATGTACTGGGTCGATGTCGGACAGCGCCCACTTGTGCGTGCTTTGTGCAACGGGTAGCGCGCCGGGCATAAAGAACTCCTTGCATCTTTATCCACGCGGATTTCGCATTTAAGAAGCCGCCACCGGGGTCGCAGCAGACGCAGGCTCCCTTGGAGATCAGCCTACTAGACAAAAATGAACATCTTGTAAACTGTCGACCTCGTGCCGCCCGAAAGAGCCGGCGGTCCGGGCCATGATCGAACCCTGGCATTGTTCCATGGCATAAAGAGTGTCCTCGCAGCTCAGCGACAGATCGAGGTGCGCGACTTTCATGCACGTTCGTCTTGAATTCAACAACCACTGATGCCAAGAAACTGCGTAACCACTGGCGATATCCAACTGTCGCCTCAGCTACGGCGTGAATATGATCTGAAGATTGCTCGCGATGTCAGTGTTGTTGGATCTAACATTCCTCGAAGATGAGTCGTTTGGGGTAACGACGCATAATTCTTCTAGGGAAATCAGTATACTCGACGGTTATGCGAGCAATTGTGGAAAAGGCGTCCACAATTGCGTTCTCTGCCGCGTACCTAGAGCTATCATTCGGGGTAGTAAACAAGACAGCATTCCGGCGATTAACCCTCGTGCAATCCACCGCCGGTGTTGTGCGCCGTATTTCAGAGCGCTCTTGAAATTTGTCAGCGGCTTGTGGCCTTGGTCCATTCAATGCGCAGACCTGCACGAAGATTGAAGGGAAGACTGGGATAACCGATGGGTGCGATGTGCTGATTATCCGTGAGATCTTCCGCCTGGGCATAGATGTTAAGCCAGGAGAGCAGGCCGAAGCTGCCGCCCAAGTCGAGCTTGGCATAGCCATAATCAAGATTGCGATTGGGAAGGATCAGGGTGTCTCCAAAGTTTGCGTCTTGGAGAAACGTGGAGTCGTCGCTGCGGCTTGCAAAGGCAGAGGTAAAGATGCCGGTAAACTTCCGCGCCGTATAACTAGCGGTAAAGAAGCCCGTATGCGGCGGACGGCGAAAAGGTCGAGCGCCTACCAGAGGCGAACCGACGCCAACAGGAATGATTCCGTTGAAGGAGTACGGAGCTACTCCAAGCAGTTCTTCATTGTCGCTGGTGAAGGATCGCTGCACTGCCGCGTCCAAGTAGGTATAGCCGCCGCGGAGAAAGATGCTCCTGCCGATGCCGCCCTCGGCCGTTGTCTCGACACCCTGAGCTCGAAAAGCCTGGGTGTTCACGTTGAGCCCAATGTCGTCCGTGTAATAGAAGGTAAGGTCGGCTGGCGTCAAGTTGGGAAATAGTTCGAGAAGCAAGGGAGCGGGAACCGACTCGATCTCCTTGCCGAATTGATTGTGAAAATAGCTGGAGCGAAGGATCAAGTGCTCGCTGAATAGCGCCTGCTCAAAACCGCCTTCATAGGTTCTTGTAGCAGGAGCAGCCAAGGGGCTGATGTGCAGTCGCTGCGCGATAGTGGGAAAGTTGTAATAGAGAGAAAAGACCTGATCGTCCAGCGATGGTTCGCGTACGCCATCGCCATAATTGAACAGGATGCGAGTTCCGCTGAATTTACCTTGGCGTGGACGTAGAACATAATAGGAAACTCCCGCGTGCGGCGAGGTTTCGGTTCCGAAGAGCGAGTTCTTCTCCAGACTCCCGCCCAGCGTGTAGAAAAAGCGGTTCTTGAAATCGCCATGTACACTGGCCAGATAATCGTAGCTGGTGCGCTCGATTACATCGTCCGTCCCATAGATTGGATATACAAACGACCCGCGCTCATCTCCGTAATGAAAGCCGATCAACGCGGTCAGGTGCGGTGTAAACTTGTAATCACCTTGATAGACAAGCTGATCGCGATTGTTAACAAGCTGGTCCCCGCTCGGATAGGTCCCCGCATAGTCAAGAATCGCCTGGCCGGTGACAGAATAACCGTTGGCTCCGGTTATCGTTAACAAATCTCCAAGGCTGTCTCCTGAGCTATCAATATCCCCTTCCTGCGCCCATTGTGTGTATTGCTCGCGCTTACGGGTCAGGCCATAGCGCAGCATATTGTGAAGCGATGCCGTGGCCTGGTTATCAATAGAGCCGCTTACATAGAGGTCCTGATCCTTCTGCGTGACGTTATCGGCGACGTGATAGAAATCCCAGGCATTGGGAACGCCGGTGGCAGCTACACCGTAGTGCAGTGTCCCTCTAATTTGGGTGCTCCCGCTGAGCTGCCAGCCTAAATTGGCCGCCGAGGTTGCCAAGTGGTATTCGTCGTTGGGCAGGTTGTTGGACGTCTGGAGCCAACTGAAAGCGCCCAGGTAATCCAGCTTTTTATGCGCGCCAGCCACTTCCAGTTCTTCGCGTGAGGTAAATAGGTTGCCGACATCTGCCTGAAGGAGAATCGACGGAAAGCTGGTGGTGCCGTGCGGGGTCGTCAGGCTTACCACGCCGCTGCCTGCGCCGGCGCCATAGAGGCTGGAATTTGGGCCGCGATAGACTTCGGCGCGCTCGACGGCGGTAGTTGAAAGAGAGCCAAAGTCGAAGGCATTGCCCAGATCGCCTGCGTCGACTCCGTCTAAGAGGATTTTGTTGGAGTCCGAGTTGCCGCCGCGGATAAAGAGCGAGGTCTGCGCTCCAAGCTGGCCAACCTGCGCAACAAATGTGCCGGGCATCAGACGCAACGCGCTTGTCAGGTCATCACGCAGAGCAATATCGAGCGGCCCGAGCACGCTGATAGCCTCACTGGTTTGCGGTTGCGGCGTGGGAGTTCCGGTGGCCGTGACCACGATGGACTCGCGTACCCACGCGGGTTCGAGCACCACGTTGCGTTCGATTGCGTCGAGCCGGCCGGCGTAGAATCCCGGCGTCTCCAACTGGCGAAAACTCTTGGCAGAGACAACCAGGAAGAATCGGCCCTCGATGCCGGTGAGAATCTGAAAGCTACCATCAGCGGTGGAAATGGCTGTGCCGACGGGTAGGCCGTTGTTGACTAGGACCACGTCGGCGCCGGTGACCTTGGCGCCGGAGGCATCCGTGATCACGCCTCGGATGGACGCGGCCGGACAGATTATGGCGGCGGCGAGCAAGAGAAGAACAACTGCATCGGGCAACGCACGGGCGAATTGCGCGTAAAAACAGCAAGAAAAGTTAAGTTTGCGATCAGACATCACAACTCCTTCGTTCCCCTCGGAACGCAAGTTGGTTGAGGGCGCGAGGACCGGTCTCCTGACTTGCGCTTCTTCCAGTGACCTTCCCACAGATGCGGCCGAAGACACGACCTGCAGTGGCTCACAAAGGCGTTCCGCGCGAGGCGGAAAACTCGCTGGTTACCTGCCCTGGCCGATAGAACGGGCCGCGAGGCAGTAGCGCTCACAGTTGCGGGGCAGTGGCGGAATTTCACCGCCTTCCCGAGCATCCTGGCGATTGCCGTGGCATGTTGCGCAGCCCTTCTAGGAGCAGCCGGCGAGGAGTGGAACTGATTTCCATGCCATCAATATTTATAAAAGAGGAGGGGGCGCGACGTCAAAACTCGAAAACCATTGCGCGGAGGAGTCGATTCAGTAGATTACGTCCTGGCTGCGGCTCGGGATTGAGGGCAATGCAGGAGGAGAATGGTGACCCCGGGAAGACTCGAACTTCCGACACGCAGTTTAGGAAACTGCTGCTCTATCCACCTGAGCTACGGGGCCACGTTGATTACATTACACTTATACGACATCATTGAGATCTCCAACCCACTTTAACCCACCGTGATATATTTTCAGTGTCATGGGTCGCACCGAAAAGCGCGGAGGAAACATGATTTGAGAACCAAGAGAGCATGATACCAACAGGGTACCATTCGCAAAGTGAAGCGGGCCAGCGGGTTCGCATGGGAAGTCCGTTTCAGCACGACGGTGAATGGTCAGAGGACATGGAAGAGCCTTTACTTTCTGCCGGATGAATACCCCACGGAGGCATCTGTTCGGAAGGCAATCCAAACACAGGTCGCTCTTGTAAACACCGCGAATCAACGACACAAAGTCGGAGCAAAGTTCGGCGCAATCACCGAGCTCTACCGAGTTGAGCACTTGCCCACCCTGCGTCATTCGACCCAGCAAACGAACGGCTACTTGCTCAGGGATTATATAAAGCCCCGCTGGACTGATGAAGCCCTTCAGGACGTGACCCCGCTTAAAGTTGTGCGTTGGCTCGGTGGGTTGAGTGGGTTGGCCCCATCCACCAAGGCGGCAATCCGGTCTGTTATGCGCCAGTGTTTTCAGCTTGCCGCCCTGCACGGCTACATCCCGGCCACGGAGCGCAACCCCATGTCCGTTGTGCCGCTCAAAGGAGTGTCGAAAAGAGAGAAGGAGATTGTTCAGCTTACTCCCAACGAGTTCAAGAATTTGGTAAATGATCTCCCGGCCCCATTGAATTTGATGGTTCTGGTCACCGGTTGTTTGGGGTTGCGTGTAGGTGAAGTACTGGCCTTGCATTGGGAAGACATCGACTGGAAAAACGCGACAATCAAGATCCAGCGCAGCTTCACACATCAGCATCTCGACACCGTGAAGACGGTCGCCTCGAAAGCTCTACTCCCCCTAGACAAGGCTTTAATAAGGCTTTTTAAGGCTCACAAGGCAACCACAGGCGAGTCGGCATTAATCTTCCCTTCGCGGCGTACTGGCGGATACCAGAGCGCGTCTATGTTGCAGTCTAAGGGCATCCAGAAGGCCGCAAAGCACCTCGGGCTGGGACGAGTCACCTGGCACAGCTTCAGGCATTCCTGTCGGGCTTGGTTGGACGCTAAAGGAGTGCCAGTCGGCGTGCAGAAGGATTTGCTGAGACACGCAGACGTCGCAACGACGATGAACGTCTACGGGCGAGCGCTCCCCCAGAAATGCGTCAAAGCCATGACGCAATAATTCCAGAACTTATACCGGACCACTGCTGTCCGGCAATTTTGCAGATGGCATGGGGCAACGTATTGTGTAGCAATGAGAAAGCGGCTTTTAGGGGTGTTACCGACTTGAACTGAGATTTGGGAAACTGGGGCTTTGGCCTCG
>Ga0187847_10002253_pt1 | contig 15777 bp, 13 predicted proteins | sample June2016WEW_4_10_FD_132458 | JGI IMG/M metagenome (GOLD analysis project Ga0187847, IMG submission 132458) | Peatland microbial communities from SPRUCE experiment site at the Marcell Experimental Forest, Minnesota, USA - June2016WEW_4_10 | ecosystem: Environmental > Terrestrial > Soil >...
CGGCGGCTTCGGTGGCGGCGGCGGCGCTGGCTATAACGGCGGCGGTGGTGGCGGCGGCTATTCGGGCGGCGGCGGCGGTGACGGCAACAATAACAATGGCGCCGGCGGGTGGGCCGGTGGCGGCGGCGGATCCTACCTCGATCCCGGGTTCTACGACACTTCGCTGACAGGCGGCGCGAACGCAGGCAACGGCTACGTGGACTTCACTCCTCCCATTCCCGAACCCTCCAGCCTTCTGCTGCTGGGCACCGGGCTTGCCGGTTTGGCAGGCGCACTCCGCCGCAGGAAACTGATGAAGTAATCAATCGTGGCAGGTGGCGCAGGTCCGGCTAACGAGCGATCAGGTGCCCCAGGTTCCGCATTTGGGGCCTGGGAACCACGAATCTTCCACACGCTCTCTTGTTTCTGACAAAACTACAACTTCTTCGGCCATTTACGACTGGCATGAATAACAGAGAGAAGCAGAATTGTGTTGTCCACGATGCGGTAAGGGACAATGTATGGTAAGCCGGGGATAACCAGTTCACGGGTTCCTTCGATTCTTCCTGGCCGCCCGCTCTGCGGGAACTGTTCGATCTGGACGGTTGCATCCAAAACACAGCGGAGACCCGCGCGGCGGCGGCAGATCTGTCTTTGGAGCGTTTTTCTTATTGGCTTAGAGTTCGACGTGGACCGGGAGGTCCACGCGACAGCCGGTCTGGAGACCGGCGCTACACGACCGGGTTTTCATTGCGGCGGCGGGAGCTCGCCACTGGCGCCCCAGGTGCGGAGCCAGCGCAGGCTGAGCGGCTTGTTCGGCGGCACGGGGAGTACAATGAATCCCTCGCGCCAGTGGCCCTCCTCGCGGCGCGGGGGATTGCCGACAATGCGCGCGCCGGTGGTGTTGCGCTCTTCCAGAGCCAGCCCCGGCAGGCCGCCGACGATCGCCTGCAACTGGTCGTGATTCGGCGGGCGGTTCACCGTAAATGGAATCAGCGATCGCAGCGCGCCGTAGGCTTCGGCCAGGTCGCTCACCCGCGCCCGGCGCTTGGACGGCAGCGGTTTCAGCCCCAGCGACTTCCAGGCCGCGAAGGGGTAGCTCTCCACCAGCACGCGCTCTTGTGGCGCCCCAGGCTGATCGCGCGTTGCAAGCCGGCGCCAGCCGCGCCGGCAGAGGGCATCGTACACATCCAGGCAGAACTCGGCGAAGCGCCGGTAGCTGGCAGGTTTCACCACGCCCGGCAGGCCGGTTTTGGCAGCGGTGTTCAGTTGCCGCTCGCTGACGCGGGCGTGTTGCAGGCCGTTTGCGCGTGACTTCCAGGCCTGCGGGCCATCGAGCATCAGCACACGGATGCCGCGAACGCCGCAGAGGTGGTTCAGCCGTCCGGCCAGCGTCTCGGCATCCACGGGGCCAATATCGTTCCACAAAACCGTCTCGCAGCGAACCAGCCCAGCCGCGGGGTCCGGCGCAAGCGCCCGCTCCAGCACCACGATGCCCAGATCGGACCAGCGGCGGGTTGCGAGATCGACAGAGAGAACGGCCATCGTTCTCAAGCTACGTCCGCGACGCAGTTCAAGACAAGGCTAGTGACGGCAAATCGGCAGTGGGCTGTCCCAATCGGAACAAAAAAGACCGAAACGGGACGAGGCCGCGACCGTTGATTCAGACCCAGCCCCTTTCGCTTCGGCGATGCGCCAGGATTGCGGACCTTGGTCCTCTGGAATAGGATGAAAAAACGAGACCGCGAGCGGATGCAACCCGTGGCGCAATCATTCGGGCCATGAGGTAGAGCTGAAATCCCGGATTGAGGGGAATTGGGTTTTCAGGCGCGGAACAGGTGTGAATGAAACGCAGGAATTTCGTTATCCTGTCATTTTTCGGATCGCTTTGCATTGCCGGTTGCGGCGGTGGGGGCCGGACTATGCTTCCGGCGTCCTCCACGCTTCCGGCATCTCCCACGATGAATACGCTTTCGATGTCCCCCACCGTCGCGTCGGTCAGCGTCTCCTGCACTCCGGCAAGCATGCAGACCGGCCAGACAATTCAGTGTTTGGCAACGGTTTCTGGAACCGGCAGCTACAGCTCCTGGGTCACCTGGTCGGCAACAGGCGGAGCGATCACTCCAACAGGCGCGTTGACGGTCTCTGTGGCGGGGACGGCAACGATTACCGCAACATCGGCGGAAGACACCACCAAGTCAGGCTCGGCAACCGTGAACGCGACGGCGCCGCCAACGATCACTTCCGTTGCTGTGGTTTGCTCTCAAGCACCCATCCTGACGACGCAGACCTCCGCCTGCACACCGACAGTGACGGGTACTGGGAGCTATAGCACATCGGTGACGTGGTCTGTCAGCCCTGCCAGCATGGGAACGGTCAGCAGTTCCGGCGTCTTTACCCCCGCGGCGGCGGGGACGGCAACGATTACGGCAACATCGACGGAAGACAGCACGAAGACCGCTTCGGCAACCGTGACCGCGGCGGCGCCGCCAGCGATCGTCAACTTGACCGTCAGCCAGTCGACCATCTACGGCGGCAGCAACGCAACCCTGGCAGTGACACTCGGCGCCGCCGCTCCAACAGGCGGAGTGGCCATCAGCCTGGCTTCAAGCAACTCGGCCGCTTTCCCGGCGCCCAGCGCCTTTACTGTCCCCGCAGGGCAGATTACCGCAAATCTGGCTGTCACCGCGGGCGCGGTTACGGCTTCAACCGCTGTCGCTGTTACCGCCAGCTATAACGGCAGTCAGCCGCTTACGGTTGACCTTACCATTATTCCCGCTATCCCTATTGAACATGTCGTGGTCATCATGCAAGAGAATCGCAGCTTCGATAACTTCTTCAACGGATTTCCGGGCGCCGATTCGGCTCAAAGCGGCATGAACGGCAGCACGTTGATACCCCTGTCGCCGGTCTCGCTCACCGATCCGACCAGCATAGCCCACGATCACAGCGATTTTTGGCTAGACTGGGACAATGGCAAGATGGATGGATTTGCACACCTCGGATCGACGATTACTTATTCCTACGTTCCTTCAGACGAACTCCAGGCTTACTGGACTCTGGCATCCACATACACCTTGGGCGACCGCATGTTCCAATCAAACTCCGGCCCCAGCTACGCCGCCCACCAGTACATGATTGCCGGAGAATCCGACCTGGCCGACGATGATCCCACAGGCACTGTGTGGGGATGCGATGCCCCGGCTGGCACCTTGGTTCACCGGGTAGGTCCTAACGGCACGAATCTTCCCGGCATATTTCCGTGCTTCGATTACCAAACGATGGCCGATTTGCTCGATGCCCAGGGAATCGAATGGCGCTACTATGCGCCGGCTGACCTTCCGAGCGCGTCCGCATTTTCGGCCTATGAGTCTATCCGCCATATTTTCTACGGGACCGACTGGACGAACTATGTAATATCCCCGCAAACCCGGGTGCTTACGGATATCGCGAACGGCGAGCTGGCACAAGTGACTTGGATTGTTCCCGATTTAGCTCATTCCGACATTCCCGGATCGGGAAGCAACGAGGGTCCAGAATGGGTGGCCTCAATCGTCAACGCCATCGGATCGAGCCCGTTCTGGAATACAACGGCGATCTTTATCTCGTGGGATGACTGGGGAGGCTTGTACGACCATGTCGTTCCGCCAATAATCGATAGCATGGGACCTGGATTCCGCGTTCCGGTCATTGTGGTTTCGCCCTATGCGAAGCACGGGTACATTTCGCATACGGTTCACGAGACCGCGGGGTTTCTTACGTTCATAGAGAATAACTTTGGCCTGTCGAGCCTGGGGACCCGCGACACCAATGCCGATGACTTCTCCGATTGCTTCGACTTCACTCAGACGGTGACCCCCTACACGCAGATCAAGACCAAGGTCTCGGTGGAGACGCTCATTCACGAGAAGCCAACCGGACCGGCAGATAAGGACGATGATTAAGATCGGGCGCGGGGGGGTCTTTACGGCCTTTGCGGATGTTTCCTTTTTGTGCTGGTGCGGGTACTGGCTGCGCTGGGAATTGCAGCGTGAGGAACGGCGTCATAACGCAGAACGGCCACCCTTGGGGTGGCCGTTCTGCGTTAATCCGGTTAGTGGAACAGCGGGATTAGCGTTCGCTCTTCCAGTTGATGAGGTCGCCCAGGGTGGTGGTGGAACTGGAGACGGGAGCCTTGTGGGCTTCCTTCTTGTAGGTCTCGACCTGGGCGCGGCTGGCCTCATGGCGGCCGGCGGCGCGCAGGCTCAGGCCTACCTTCTTCTCTTCCACGTTGATCTTGATGATCTTGAACTCGTGCTCAAGACCGGTTTCGAGCTTGGAGCCGGCGTCGTCGCCGGCCTCGGAGACGTGGCACAGGCCTTCGACACCGTCGGCGATCTCGACAAACGCGCCGAACTGCGCCGTGCGCAGCACCTTGCCGTGAATCTGGTCGCCCACGCGATGGGTGGCGAAGAAGCTCTCCCAAACGTCAGGCTCCAACTGCTTGATGCCCAGGGAGAGGCGGCGGTTCTGCGGCTCGACGCCGAGAACGACAGCTTTGACTTTTTCGCCCTTCTTGACGATCTCGGAGGGATGCTTGACGCGCTTGGTCCAGCTCAGGTTGGAGACGTGGACGAGGCCGTCGATGCCGTCTTCGATTTCGATGAATGCGCCAAAGTCGGTGAGGTTGCGGACGCGGCCCTCGACGATGGTGCCGGCGGGATAGCGCTCGGTGAGGTTTTCCCAGGGGTTGTCGAGGAGCTGCTTCATGCCCAGCGAGATGCGGCGGTCGGCGGGATTGACGCTGAGGACAACGGTCTCAACCTCGTCGGCGGGCTTGACCAGCTTGGAGGGATGCTTGAGGCGCTTGGACCAGGTCATCTCGGAGAGATGAACCAGGCCTTCGATGCCCTGCTCCAACTCGACAAACGCGCCGTAGTCAGTGACGGAGAGCACGCGGCCCTTGACGTGCGCGCCGACGGGGTAGCGCTCGATGGCGTCGAGCCAGGGGTCGGGCGTCAACTGCTTGAAGCCGAGCGAGACGCGCTGCTTGTCCTTGTCGAACTTGAGCACCTTGACCTGAATCTCGTCGCCGACGTTGACCAGGTCGCGAGGATGCGTGAGGCGGCCCCAGCTCATGTCGGTGATGTGGAGGAGGCCGTCGATGCCGCCAAGATCGACAAACGCGCCGTAGTCGGTGAGGTTCTTGACGGTGCCGGTGAGCACGGCGCCCTCGCCCAACTGCTCGAGCGTGCCGGAGCGCTTGGCGTTCTGCTCTTCTTCGAGGATTTCCTTGCGGCTGACGACGACGTTGCCGCGCTTCTTGTTGAGCTTGATGACGCGGACGTCGATCTGCTGGCCGATATAGCCGTCGAGATTGCGCACGGGGCGAATCTCAAGCTGCGAGCCGGGCAAAAAAGCCTTGATGCCGATGTCGACGGTGACGCCGCCCTTGACGCGGCTGACGACAGTGCCTATGACCGGCGTCTTGTCGGCGGCGGCTTTTTCGATCGTGTCCCAGACGCGCAGGCGCTGGGCGCGCTCGTAGCTGGCCAGGTAGCCGCCCTCGGGCTCTTCGCGCTCGATGACCACTTCGATGACGTCGCCGGGCTGGAATCTCACTGCTCCGGTGTGATCGAGAACCTGTTCGAGCGGCACCAGGCCCTCGGACTTGAGGCCCACGTCGATGACCAGATGCTTTTCAGTTGTCTTGAGGACCGTGGCGGAGACGATCTTGTCGCCAAAGGCTTCAACGGCGGCGGCCTCGGCTGCCTGCTCACGTTCAAAGGCCTCGAGGGCGGCGGAGAAGTCGTCGATGGAATCAAGGCCGTGGGATTCGGTGCTGTGCGGCGCCGCAGTGTCTACCGGGGCTGCCGGCGCTTGCGGCGCGGGCGTATGGACAACTGGGGCGGGCGCGGGGACTTCCGTTGCAACTTCGGCCGCGGGCGGGGCTTCGGCAGTGGCTTCGGCCACAGGCAAAGGCTCGGCTACAGGCTCGGTTGGGGCATCGGCGTCCAGCGCGGGGGTTTCGACAACTTCGACAGGCTCTGTGTTGGACGTGGATTCTGGCAACGGCTGCTCTAGATCCGTCGCAGGTTCGAGGGTGGGTAGTTCCAATTGGGTGTTCAGGGTTATACTCTCGGTTTCGGGATTGACGACTTTGGCCATTACTTGCAGCTCCGGGATTCCTTGCTCCCGCGACGCACGCTTGCCTACCGCTGGGGGTGGCGCCTCGGTGGCGATTGCCGCCAGCCGGGGATGCCGAAGACCGTCTCGCCGGCGGCAACCGCAAGCCTGTGACCGTGGCGATCCAACAAGGGACAGTTCACCCCGCCGGTTGAACGGGCGTGCAGGGCGACTGGTCTCCTTGGGGGAAACACCGGGCAGGCAGCGGCTGGCTGGAGGGCGGCCGCAACTCACTGCTGGAATCCGCGCAGGAAGCTACGCCACCAGTGTAGCAACCGCTGCTCTGACCCGTCAACGAAACCGTCTGGGCGGTAGTGGGTCAGTTTGGTTTTCCACAGGGCGGCAGATCACAGGCGAGGGGGTGAGGCTATGATTCTCCCATCCCCAAAGCCGCACTCCATTTTTCCGCGAGAACTCCCAAAACCTGAGCGGCTTACGAAACGAGGACGCATGACCATAGCGATAGGGATGCTATGTCAGGACGGAATGGTCGTAGCCGCTGATACGCAAATGACGTACACGGATGGAACTACTCATAACCGATCCAAAATCAAATCTTTGCGGACAGTATCAGGAGCCTACGTTGTTGCATATTCCTGCCTAGATGTAAACCACGCTGAGGCACTTGCCAATGATATTCTCTCAGACTTGAATCTGGCTGATCCTAAATCCTTTATCGGCGTTGAAGATGTCATTAAGAGCAGATTGGAGCAGTGGGCGTCTATGCCAGCCCTTAAAGATGATCGTCCCTACGTCGCTTTTATAGTGGGATGCCGTCTCGATCCTACGCCAAATAATTCAGACTGTTTGGGGCTGTACCTTGTTGAGTCGTCAGGAATTGTTCTGCGGAAAACAGTTGAGGACTCTAATGGGTATGTAGCAATAGGAGCTGGAGCGGTAGTGACAGACCCTCTATTCCGTATGCTCTTCGGTCCATTGGTCCATCCCCGCGTATGTCTTGCCCAAATGTCTTATTTGATGTACCGCGCCAAAAAGGATTGCCGTGGGGCTTGCGGAGGCGGAACCAACGCCGTCCTGCTTAGAACGGATGACCCTGAACCTGCATGGATAGATGGAGTGGTTGTGGCCGAACAAAAGTATGGGGGGATGCTAGACGGAACGCTCTCCCGCTTAACTGAGAAAATCATGTCCCGTAATGGATTTGATGATAGGCCGCGATTTGTGGATTTCCTCGATAAGAAAACTATGAGAAGCAACTTCGGACTGTACGGCTTTGCGTTTCGCACTCGCACAGGAGAAATACTTAGAGAAAACGACTTCCAGAAAATGATGGACGAACCAGATAAATATCTGGACCTTTAGGCGCTCTCCCCAAGTACCCGCCGAAACAGTTCATTGTCGATTCTCGACTTCGATACCGTAGGCTTCGGGAGAAGGGCAATCAATTCGTCCATCGTCCAAACATGATGGGCCAGCCCCGCCTCCATTGCCGGGGTCACTCTCAGGCTTTGATGGACCCGGCAATAGTTGTAGTACATATAATGCAAGGCAACCGCATGGCAATGATTCTCTGCCTTCTTGCTGAATCCGTTTGTGAGCCGCGTAAACCGCCTCATACTCATTCTCATGGTCAAATTCTGGCGCTCTACATAGCTGGTACTGACGTGCGCCGGGTCCGGGTTTCCCATGACCACTTTCATGTCGCAGCCGATGCACTTGGCAGGGGAGTACCGCTTTTCAGGTTCATCCGATGCGCCGTAGATTTTCTGGAGTACCGCAAAGTCCACATCCATCCCGAAAGCACCTTCTACAGCCTGTAGGTAAGGCTTATGGCCGTCTGTCGTAAGCTGTACGCGCCCTTTGATGCGGCTGGCGCAATCTTCCATAAAGTCAATTGCCCATCCACCATCCCGACCGCCTACAAGGTATCCGACTACCAGCTTCGTATCGGCGTCGATTCCTACCCAGGTCCAAACATCTCCCCAGCCCTCTTGCTTTTTTTTCACGCTCACATTCTTTGCCTTGGCTCCCACAAAGCACCATATTTCATCGCACTGCATCCGGCGTACACGAAGGTTGCGGACGTGAAAGTCATGGAATGTGGCGCAAGCCGTTCCCATGTCCGCCAGCAGCTTTACGACCGTTCCCTTAGCCACTCCCGTCATACGGCAAGTCGAACGGATCGAGCAGCCTTCAATCAGGCAATTCACGATCCTGGCGCGTGTTTGGGTGTCCAAGCAATTCATAATAACTATTATGCTAAAGCAGCTTTAGAATGTCAAGAGGAAAGTTTGACCGCAACGGATTTTCCCGCTGTCTCGCAGTCTATAATTGCGCTACCGAGGAACACGAGCATGGACGACGTGATACAGCAGGCCCGTATGTATGTTTTGGCGGCGGAGATGAAGAAGTATTATCACCAGAGGAATGTGTATCGGACTGTGCTTGCGCTCATCAAGAGATCGGGCGTTCCGGGCGTGGATGAACTAATAGACGCCACTCTTCAGGATTCGGACCTACAAAAGTTGACAGACCACGATTTCGCCTTCCTCGATAAGTGGCTTCCACCCATTCTTCAAGTTGATTTTGAGAAAGTTCAGAGGGATTGGCTCGAAGGATGGAAGCCAGAGAGAGAAAATCCGAACTAGGGTTCAAGTCTTCAGATTTTGAATTTAAATGGGAAGAGAGTTGGGATTGCATTTTGGCACACTCCATGCGATGATGTCGCTAGAGAGTTTCGCCACACCGAAGGGCCGCGCCGGGATGCGCGGCTTTTCCATTTGATTGCAGTATACTCCTATCATTTAGGACACGGGAAGACTTCTTTTAAGGCGGCAATGGCAACAAAGAAATAATCCTTGTGAAGTTGTTCTGGATGTCTCTCTGTGTACGCAATGAAAATCCGAATCAACTGCGATTCAGTGCTTTTCTCCGGCGCACAAACGCCCAATAGCGGACCCTCTTTGGGAAAAGAATACGGTACAACCGTTATGGCCGTCTGAAGCGTACCAAACGCACCCCAGCATACTCCTGAATGAAAGTCAGTTGGAATCTCTATTTGATCGGCTGATACCTTAGATTCAGAAATCCATTTACAGTTCGAGACCATCTCTTCGGCGCTCTGCGAGAAGGCCACTGTAGATGTGGCGTACAGAATCCCTATTGAGAGCAAAAGCGGAAACTTTTTCATGTGGCGATTTTACCGCGCTAAAGCGGAGACAGGTCAAACTTTCTTTCCCCACCGCGCCTGAGCAGCCTTCGCTGCGGCTGCTCTCCGTGCCGCTGGCGTCATAGTCACCAAACGGCGCTTTCCCCCAACCATACCACCCTTCCGTCCCATTGCGGACATATAGGCGGACAGGCTGAAAGGTTCCGGTCCTGGCGCGATAGGCTTTGCATCTGCCGTGGACTGCTCTACAATCCACTTGGCAAGCTGGTTCGGATCACGCGGACGTTTACCCCTGCCGATGGTCATATATCCATCATTCCACAATTCGGATGCTAAAGCGAGGCTGTGGAAATTGAAACTGACCCACTACCGTCTGGGCGTACTGCATTGCGGGGCGCATTGCAACTGAATTTTCACAAGCGCCGCGCGCGGGGCGACCCGACCGCCGGCCGCGGTTGCTCCTGATCCGATGTCGCATCTCACGCCTTATAATCGATGTTTGACTATCTCCACAGCGGAGCGCGTCGATTTCAGGCCTTGCAAGTCAATGGTGGAAGTTGTCAATGAGTAAGTTTTTGGCACTAGCGGTTCTCTTGATCTCAAGCGCGGCGTGCGCGGAGACCTGCACGTTCCAGACCTACGCCTCTTCGTGGATGGCCACGGGGACGGCATTCTCGGTGAAGTGCCCATCGGGAGTGTATTCCGGCCATCTGGTTGCGGCACGGGCGCGGCGATTCTTCCGTCGCGGCCACATGATGCTGGTCTTCGATCAACCTGTGACGGTGCAATCGAAGAAGGAAACGGACGAGGGGAAGATCCAGCCGGGGCGCGGCAGGCAGATTGCCAATATGCTGACAGCCGGCGGCGTGGGAATTGGAACGAAGGATTTGACGGATGGGTTGTCCGGAGTCGTATACAAGTCCTGGTACGCGATCCCAATTTCGTGCGTGACGCTGGCGTTCTTCTCGAATGGCGGGGATGTAAATCTGAAGCCAGGGTACAAGCTGGATATTGTGCCTTTGAAGGAGTGATCGTTTCGGTATCGGGACGCACAAGTATGGATTATCTTTGGACTCCCTGGCGTTACGCTTACATCACTTCGACGGATACGACTGCTCGCCCCGGCGTTCCGGCGAGCCTGTCGGCCTGGCCGGGCGACCATGGCTGCGTCTTTTGCAACCTGATGGCGTCGATCGATTTCGGGATTGCTCAGGGGATGAGCGTGGATGAGGCCGAGGCTGCCGGGGGACTGGTTGTGCGCGGCAAGCATTGCTTTGTCTGCCTGAATGCCTTTCCCTACACCTCGGGGCACGTGATGGTGATGCCCTACGCGCATCTTGACCGGCTAGCCGCGCTGCCCGCCGAGGCCGCGCACGAGCTGATCGAGCTGGCGCAGCGGACGGAACGTGTGCTGGAACAGCTTTATCGCCCGCACGGCTTCAACTTTGGATTGAATGTGGGTAAGGCGGGAGGGGCAGGCGTGGCCGGGCACCTGCATCTGCACGCGCTGCCCCGCTGGGCTGGGGATACGAATTTCATGACGGCGGTGGCGGAGACGCGGATTTTGCCGGAGGAGTTGGAGACGACCTGGAAGCGGATGCGGGGGGCGTTTGGGGAGTCTAAGGCCCGGGCCTAAAGGCCCGCTCTTTACGCCCTACATTCAGGGGCCTGAAGGCCCCTGCTCCCTCCGACAGTGCCCCCGACTTCGCCATTACTCCGACTCGCCGGTCTCCTCGGCGCCGGCGGCCAGGGCTAGGCCGGGCTGGGACCACTCCAGCGACTCCATCTCGCGCACGTCGGGTTGCAGCTTTCTTACTTCGGCTAACTCGCCGTCGGAGTGGGCTAACTCGCCTAGCTGGCGGCCATAGGAGAAGACGCCGCCCTTGCCTTCGATGGTGCCGAGGAATTTGTTGTAGTAATCGACGCTGCTGCCGAGGGCGTTGCCAAGCCTTGTAACATGGCCCTGCGCGACAACCAGCTTGTCATAGATTCTCTGGCCGATTTCATGGATGGCTTTGGCGTTCTTGGTGATCTCCGATTGCTGCCAGCCGAACTCGACGGCGCGGAGAAGGGCAATCAGCGTTGTCGGAGTTGCCATCACGACGTGGTTCTGGGCGCTGAATTCGATGAGCGACGGGTCGGCTTCGAGAGCGGCGCTGAAGAGCGCTTCGCTGGGCAAAAAGCAGACGACAAAATCGGGGGCTTTTTCGAACTGCCTCCAGTAAGCCTTGCCCGATAGCTCTTTGAGGTGGTCCTTCACTCGCCGTGCGTGGGCCGCAAAGCGTAGCGTTAGCGCGGCGGGGTCGGCTGCGCCGCTGGCATCGAGGAATGCGTCGAGAGGAGTCTTGGCATCGACGACGATCTCGCGGCCGTTGGGCAGTTGAATGGTCATATCGGGGCGCAGCATTTTGTCGTCTTCGTCGCGCGCGGTGACCTGCTCGGAGAAGGAGCAGTATTGCACCATCCCGGCGTATTCCACGCAGCGCTTGAGTTGCAGTTCGCCCCAGTTGCCGCGCGTTTTCGGGGCGCGGAGGGCCGTAATCAACTGCGCGGTTTCATTGGTCAGCGCGGCCAGCGACGCGGGAATGGTCTTTTGGATATTCTCGACGAGGGTTTCCACCTTGGAGTACGCGCCCGAGCGTTGCGCCTCCATGGCCTGGGCTTGCGCGTCGAGGGCCTTGAGCGCGGCTCCGAGCGGGTCGAGCATATTCTTGATTGCCAGTTCCTTGGCTTCGAGGGTCTGCTTGGCCGCGCTTGTTTGCCCATCCAACTCAAGCTTCGCCAGGTCCAGAAAACTCCTGTTGTTGGCGCTAAGCGCACTGGCCGCCAGATTGCCGAAGGCTATTTCGATTTCGGCTTTCATCAGGGTGTATTTATTCTGCTCCGCTATTACATTTGCCTTTTCGGTGGCGACCTCAGCGGTCAGGCGAGTTTTATCCTCTTGCAACTGTTTCGATTCAATGGCCTGCGCAGTCTTCTCCTTCTCCAGTTCCAAGATGCGCGTCTGCAATAAACCACGCTCTGCCTGAGAGGAGTTCTTCCCCAGCCAATAGCCAAGCAGTACGCCAATGAGAACTGCCACCGCCCCGATCAATAAATCCTGCATCGCCAACCTCGTTTTCCCATTTCGCCTAATATACGTCTTCCGCCTGGGTTTTTCCCGGCAATTTGAAGCTGTTTTCTGTTCCCTGTTGCCTGATCCCTTTTCCCTGCCTTTACACACCCCCAACCGGCCCGATAGACTTGAAATTTCGGAGAGTTGCGCGTTTTTGCGGCGCGGCGGTTGCATTGCCCTGCCTTGAGCCGGTAGGCTAGGCAAGGCGGAGGCCGTACAGGCTTGGCCCCGCGGCGATTGGCAATTTTTGAAATTCACGAGGAGAACCACGCATGGCTGTTGAAGAGAAAGTGAAACAGATTATCGTCGAGCAGTTGCAGGTGGACGAAGCCGAAGTCACCCCCGGCGCCAGCTTTCAGGAAGACCTGGGCGCGGATTCGCTGGATGTAGTCGAGCTGGTAATGCAGTTCGAGGAGGCCTTCGACCTGGAGATTCCCGACGAGGCCGCGGAAAAGATCAAGACCGTGAAGGACGCGGTGGAGTACATCGAAAAGAACGCGAAAGGCGGCAAGTAGGCCTTGTCCAATTTGCCCCGCAGAGTCGTTATCACCGGACTCGGGCTGGTTTGCGGTGTCGGCAATACCGCTCCCGAAGTCTGGCGGCAGCTTTTGGCAGGCGCCAGCGGCATGGGGCCCATCCAGGGCTTCGATGCCACAGGCTTCTCGACGACCTTCGCCGCCGAGGTCAAGAACTTCGATCCGCTGAATTTCGTGGACAAGAAGGAAGCGCGCAAGATGGGGCGCTTCATTCACTTTGCCTTTGCGGCCACGCAAGAGGCGATGGCCCAGGCCTGCTTGCAGATCACGCCGGAGATTGCCGACCGGGTGGGCGTCTTTATCGGCTCGGGCATCGGGGGCTTCGAGATCATCGAGCGCGAGCACTCGAACCTGCTGGCAGGCGGCCCGCGCAAGATTTCGCCGTTCTTCATTCCCTCGGTGATCGCCAACATGGCGGCCGGGCATATGAGCATCCGCTATGGCGCCAAGGGGCCGATCTCGGCGACGGCGACGGCCTGCGCTACCTCCGCCAATGCCATCGGCGACTCGGCGCGCATGATCATGCACGGCGATGCCGAGGTGATGATCGCCGGCGGGGCCGAGGCCTCCGTGACGCCGTTGGCGGTGGGCGGCTTTGCGGCGATGCGGGCGCTCTCGCAGCGCAACGACGAACCAGCGCGCGCCAGCCGGCCCTTTGACAAGGACCGCGACGGCTTCGTGATCGGCGAGGGCGCGGGCATTCTCATTCTCGAAGAGCTGGAGTTCGCCAAGGCGCGCGGAGCGAAGATTTTGGCCGAGATCATCGGCTACGGCATGAGCGCCGACGCCTATCACATTACCGGCATCGCTCCCGAGGGCCAGGGCGCGCAGCGCAGCATGAGAGCCGCCCTCAAAGATGCTGGCCTGAAGCCGGAAGAGGTGGGTTACATCAATGCCCACGCCACTTCGACTCCGGCGGGCGACGGCAACGAGTCGCAGGCCATCGAGGCGGTCTTTGGCGAACACGCGCTGAACCACAAGCTGAAGATCTCGGGCACCAAGTCGATGCATGGGCACCTGCTGGGCGGCGCGGGCGGACTGGAGGCCGGCATCACCGTATTGGCGCTGGTGAACCAGATGCTGCCGCCGACGATCAACCTGGAAAACACCGATCCCGAGTGCCATCTGGACTATGTGCCCAACACGGCCGTGGCTCACGGCTTCGACATCGCGTTGTCGAATTCGTTTGGATTCGGCGGGATCAATGCGACGCTGGCCATGCGGCGGTGGGCGGAGTAAAGACAGCTATTCGCTGTTAGCGGCTTTTTGCAGCCGGTCGCGGATCGCCGCGCCTATCCCTTCGGCCGGTGGAACGGGGCACAGAATCACCGTACAGCCTTGGTCGTCCAGCGCGCGCAGCCCTGCGTAAAGCTCCCGCGCCATCTCCTCCGGGGCAGCCCACCGTCCCCAGCCGAACACCGCCGCAACCCCGCTTGGCCTAGCCACCTCCGTCGGCAGCATGACGCCCACCTTTTCGCCCCTGAGGTCACGTGCCGTCTCGGCCAGCCGCTCGCCGAGTCTGTCGAGCGGCGCCCCGACCAGCACCAGCCTCGCCCTGGGCGCATAATGCCGCAGCCCCACTCCCGGCGAGGGCAGCGCCTCGCGTGGCCTGGCTTCCAGCTCCCTGCCGCCGCGATACATCTCCACATCCCCGGCAGTGTCTCGAATCTGGACACTCGTCACCGCGCCCGGCCGGTAGATCGTCATCGGGCTTGTGTTCGGGTCGAGTACCGTCGACTCGACTCCGTGCTCGGTCGGTCCCGCATCCAGCACCGCATCGATCCTCCCGTCCAAATCCGCGAGCACATGCGCCGCGGTCGTCGGGCTGATGTGCCCAAAGCGATTGGCGCTGGGCGCGGCCACCGGAACCCCGGCCCGCCGAATCACTTCGAGCGCCACCGGATGCGCCGGCATCCGAACCCCCACCAGCGGCCTTCCCGCCGTCACCGCATCGGGCACCACCGCCGTCCGCGGCAGCAGCAGCGTCAGCGGCCCCGGCCAGAAGGCCGCCATCAGCCTTCGCGCCGCCTCAGGAACCTCCCGGACGATTCCGCCTAGCCCGTCCAGCATCGCGGCAGCCCCGTCAGGCCCGGCCACATGCACAATCACGGGATCCCACGCCGGCCGCTGCTTGGCCGCAAAAATCCGCCCCACCGCCGCCGCGTCCAGCGCATTCGCCCCCAGCCCATAGACCGTCTCCGTGGGCAGCGCCACCAGTCCGCCGGCGCGCAGAATCGCCGCCGCCCGCTCCAGCGTCTCCCGAGCTTCGGCAGTATCGAGTTGCGCCGGGTCAACCACCAATCGCAGTGTCTTCACATTTTGATTGTCGCCTTTTCGCCGCATCTCCCGCCACCTGCCGTATACTCAGCCTGTTAGCCCTTAGCTTCTAGCCTCTAGCTGTTCGCTTCTCTGTCGCGCGACCGGCTTGTTGAATGTGGCTTTGCCTCTAACGCAGGACAAGCTCACAGATGAAAGCTAGTAGCTAGAGGCTGCTTTTTCCCATGCCTATCGAGACCGAGATCAAATTCCGCGTGGACGATGTTGCCGGCCTCACCCAGCGCATCGAAGCCGCTGGCTTCACGCTGCAAACCCCGCGCGCCTTCGAGAGCAATGTTTTATATGACACGCCCGACCGTCAGATGCGCGCCCGCACCGAGATCCTCCGCATTCGCAGCTACGCCGGCCGCTGGCTCCTGACGCACAAGCGCCTACCCCTTGCTGGCCCCGGAGAAGACACCCACAAGCACCGCATCGAGACTGAAAGCGAGGTTTCGGACGGCGACGCCCTGGCCCAGGTCTTTCATTCCCTCGGCCTCGTGCCTGCCTTTCGCTATGAGAAATGGCGCACCGAG
>Ga0187847_10002254_pt1 | contig 15776 bp, 7 predicted proteins | sample June2016WEW_4_10_FD_132458 | JGI IMG/M metagenome (GOLD analysis project Ga0187847, IMG submission 132458) | Peatland microbial communities from SPRUCE experiment site at the Marcell Experimental Forest, Minnesota, USA - June2016WEW_4_10 | ecosystem: Environmental > Terrestrial > Soil > Wetlands...
AGGGCGGACAGCGACGTGGGATGCAGCACGAACTTATAAATATGATGAATGCCGGTCTGGCCGCGTACGCGCTCGAACTGATCGGACAGGTCGGCAGGGAACAGTTCGGCGAGTTTGCGTCCCACGGCCGATTGCCGCGAGATCCCCGTGAGCCTTTCGATCTGCGTGTTCCAGCTCTCCACGCGGTCTTCCAGGTCGGCCGCCAGGATGCCTACGTTGATTGACTCGACGATATTCTCGCTGAATTCCTTCAGGCGTTCGTACTCTTCCATTTTGCGCTGCAGCGAGCGATAGAGGGTAGCGTTCTCGATGGCGATTCCGACGTAGCCGGAGATGGTGGCGAGCAGTTCCACATCCACCGTGGAAAGGAAATCGCCGTCCTCGGTGCGGCTGGCACCCAGGTAGGCGATGGTTCGTCCGCGGACCGTGCAGGGGAGATAGTAAGTAAGGTCGAGATCGGCTATGGCGGCGCGCACGGTTGAGGGCCAACTGCGCGACAGCGCGTCAAGCTGATGGCGGGTGCGCTCGAAGAAGATATAAGGCTGCGACAGATCCCAGTTCAGGAAGCTTAGATCCAGTTGATCGGGAGTCAACTCGGGAGCCCGGCGGCGCGCGCCCATGGACATCTTCAGGCGGAACGTGGGCTTATCGCCGGGGTGCTCCTCCGCCAGGAACACAGCCATGTGCCGGATGGAGAGGGTTTGCAGCAGGCGGTCGCAGACCGAATTGAGCATGGCGTCCAGATCGGTCTCGGCGTTCAGTTCGCGGGCGAATTCGACGAGGGTACGCCGGTAATCGTAGCTGTCGCGATAGAAGTGCTTGTCCAATCGCTCCTGGATCCAGTTGCGGATAGGCTGGAACAGGAAGGCGGCCACCAGCATCACCGCGATCAGGCCGGTGTTGCCGACGTCTTTGAAATTCTTTTGGACCAGGCTGCCCAGCGAGAATACGATGCCGTAAAACGCCGCCAGCACGCACACCGTAGCCAGCGTATAGGCATAGCCGCGGCGGAAGAGGATATCGACATCCATCAGCCGGTAGCGGGCGATAGCATACGCCAGGGTCAACGGGATCAATCCTAGCGACAGCACCGAAAGGCGCATGTACTGGTTTGGCAGCACGCCCAGCGCGTACGGCAAGACATAGAGAACGGTAAAGGGAAGGATGCCGCAGAAGGTCCCGTTGCGCAGCCACTTCAACTGTTGGCGCACGATGGGGTCTTCGGCTTTGCGGTAAACCAGGCTGAGCGCGAGGCCGCCCAAAAGGTAAGGAATCACCAGCAATGGCTGCCAGATACGGTCGAGCATCCAGCGCAGTTCCACCGGCGAGATGCCGATTCGCAAAGTGCCCGAAGTGATGGCCAGCCAAAGCGCGAAGAACAGCGCGGGGGGCACGTACAGCATGGCTACCCAGAACTTCGAACGGAACCAGCGGCGCGGCTCCGGGAAAGTCAGGCAGAAGTGCAGAAAAATGGTGGGCGCCAGCAGGCCGGCGGTCACATTGCAGAAGTAGATGACTTTATCGAACCCATTCAGCTTGCCGGTGTAATGGAAGCACCACAGAATGAACGAGACCAGGCACAGGATATAGAAATGCCGCGCCATGTGGGCGCTGCCGCGGCGGTAATAGACGAACAGTCCGATCAGCAGGTAGGCCGCGCCAATCATGTACTGATAGGAGACCGCGGGGTCGAGCGGCTCTTCGCGAATGTAAACGGCGGCCTTGAACTCGACGCCTTGGCGGCTGGCGGTATAATCCGCCTTGTTCCATGCGCCGACCGCGGCCAGAATCTGGGGGACGTCGATGGATTTTACGGTGGCCGCGCCGTTGATCTTCAGCAGCGTGTCGCCGTCCTTGAGGCCGGCCTTGGCGGCCGGACCGTCGGGATCGATGTGCAGGGCCTCGACGTGGCGGCCGCGATCGACCCATACGGCACCGTCGTCCGCCAGGCGGAACTTATGCTGTTGCTGGAAGTTGATGATGGCGGAAGCGGCAGCCGCGATGGTCAGGATGGTCAGGATCGCGGTTGAGAGCTGAAATTTGAGTTCCTGGAACATTCACGCCGCCATCATGGGCTTTCGGGGCACACTACGCCGGAGATCGAGCAGAGCACGTAGCATGCCAGCCGCCGTCATCTTTAATAGTAAGCTTTTCTTGGACTTACCATTGATACAGACGTATGAATCCGGAAATTGGGAGAAGCGGATATGCGGAAGCGTAGCTGGGGGCGTAGCGGGACTTAAAAGTCCCGCCGGCACGCTCAAGCGTGCGCCACGCTATTCGTATCGCAACGCTTCGACGGGATCTACGCGCATGGCGCGCCGCGCGGGCATATACGAGGCGGCCATGGCGACCAGAATCAGCAAGCCTGCCACGGCGAGGAAGGTGAGGGGGTCATACGCGCTCACCCCGAAGAGCATTTTGGCCATCAGCCGGGTCAGCGCCAGGGAGGCGCCGATCCCCACGGCTACGCCAATCAGCGCCATCCGGGCGCCGTTGCCCAGGATCAGGCGCAGCACGTCTTGGCGTTGTGCGCCGAGGGCCATGCGCACGCCGATCTCGTGTGCGCGCTGGCCGGCCAGGCAAGAAATGACGCCATAAATCCCGACGCACGAGAGAGCCAGCGCGAGGGCGGCGAAGATACCCAACAGAACCATCGAAAATCGCCGGGCGGCCAGCGAATTGGAAATGATCTTGTCCATAGGCTGCGTATCGTACACGACGATCTGGCCGTTGATCCTCTCGGTGGCCCGCCGGATGGCGCCCAACTCTAATTCCGGCGATCCCTGGGTGCGCACCACAAATTCCCCGCCGCGGGCCACCAGCGGCACAAACTGATCCGGAACCTGCGAAATCGCCATATAGAATTGGGCCTGGATCGGCGAGTGGGAATCTTCAGCCAGTCCCCATTGCTTCACGTGGCCCACGACTCCCACAATTTCGGCCGCCTGGTTAAGGATTGCGAGGTTCACACGCCGGCCGATCGGGTTTTGCCCTGGGAAGTATATCGTGGCGAATTGTTCGTCGATGGCGATGACCAACGGGGCATGCTCATTGTCCGCGTATGTAAGGAACCGCCCGCGCTCCAAGGGTATTCCCAGGGCCTTCAAATGGTCCGGCTCGACGACGTAAAACAGGGAAGTTTTCATGTCCCCAGTGGTGGCAGGCTTGGGCTGTCCGTCAATCCAGAACGGCAGCTCGGAATCGCCGGACATGGGGAGGGCACCCGCCGTGAGAGAGGCTGCCTCCACTCCCGGAACGGCAGCCACCGTGTCCTGGAGCTGGCGCATAGAGGCGCGCAGGGCGGCCGGCGTGACGCCCTGGATCGAGGGGCAAGATACCGAAAAAGTAATCGCGTGGTGCGGGTTGAACCCCGGATTGACGCTCCAGAGCTTGCCGAGGCTGCGGATCATCAAGCCGGCGCCCACCAGCAGTACCAGCGCCATGGCCATCTGGGCGGCCACGAAGAGCCCTTGCAGCCGCTGGCGCGCGCCGCTCGACCCGCGGCCCCCTTCTTTCAATGTGGCGTGCAGGCCGGCGCGGGAGCTTTTCAGCGCGGGCGCCAGTCCGAAGAAGATCCCGGCCATTACGGATGCGGCCAGCGTGAAGAGCAAAACGTGCGAATCGACATGTACGGACTGAGTTTGCGTCAAGGCTTCCGGCATCACCCGGATAGCCAATTGGGTTCCCCATGCGGCCAGCAACAAGCCCAAACCGCCGCCGGCGCACGAAAGGATCAGGCTCTCGGTCAGAAGCTGGCGGATCACGCGGCTGCGGCGCGCGCCCAGCGCCGCGCGAATCGCGAATTCGCGGGTGCGCCCCGTGGCCCGCGCCAACTGCAAATTGGCGACGTTCACGCAGGCAATCAGGAGAACGAATACGACCGCGGCCAGCAGCACCAGGAGAAAAGGCCGGATATTGCCCACTACGTCCTGTTTGAGCGGGAGGAGTGCGATGCCGGAGCCCTTGTCGGCAGCCGGATAAATTTCGGCAAGACCTTGCGCTACGCTGTCCATGTCCGCCTGAGCCTGCTGGAGCGTCACGCCCGGCTTGAGCCGGCCCACCGCATCCATGCCCATGCCGGTGCGGCGATCGCGAAATGTGGGATCGTTCCACTGGCCGACGGGCACATAGACGTCGCTGATATGGAAATTGCCGCTTTCGTAGCGGAAATCAGCGGGAGTCACGCCCACTACGGTGTAGCCGACTCCGTCGAGCGTCAACGTTTTTCCGAGCACGTCCGATGCGGCGCCGAATTTTCGTTTCCAGAATCCGCCGCTAATGAGCGCGACAGGCTGAGCGCCTACCTGGTCCTCCTCGGGACGAAACAGGCGGCCCGCCACGGGATTCACACCGAGTACGGAGAAGAAATTCGCGGAGACCATTTCCGAGGGCACGCGCTCGGGCTCGCCCATGCCGGTCAGGTTGAGATTATCCTCGCGGAAGGCCGCGATCGCGGAAAAAGAACGCTGGCTGCGCACCCAGTCGAGGAAATTAGGATACGAGATGGAGGAGTACGAAAACTCTTTGGTTTTGGCATAGATAGCCACCAGGCGATCCGGCTGGTGGTAGGGCAGCGGATTCAGCAAGACGCCATTGACTACGGAAAAAAGGGCGGTATTCGCGCCGATGCCCAGCGCCAGCGTGAGGATCGCAATGGCTGCGAAGCCGGGTGATTTGGCTACCAAGCGGATGCCGTATCGAATATCCTGCAGCAAGGTTTCCATATTCGTGATCCGGGGGCGGATCGAGGTCACGCCGCGTCATGCGCTGCGCCCGGCTCGGCCGCCCCACAGATTTGATACGCCGTTAAGGAGGGTAATGTTCCCTGCGGGCGCGCGCTGTGGGTCGGACGTTGTAGTATGAATCGGCATTTAGGTTCAGCTTCGGAGGGCGGGGCGACGCGAGGGATGAGCTGTTCAACTGGTGCCGTGCTTTCTTGGAAGACTGGCGCTCGGTCGATGAAGCCTGGCGTCCCCAGGAGGATCCGTCGCTGAACTTGACCGTTCTTCACGACTTCACCACGGGGCCCTCCGGTTTCATTACCTATTACGCGGTGGCGCGAGATTCCGCGGGCAATCTTTATCGCACGACCATGGAAGGCGGGAACAACGCGTGCGATTGCGGGGTCGTCTTCGCACAAGAGGCCGCCGGAACTTACACGGTATTACACAGATTCTCCGGTGGGGAGGATGGGTCACTGCCATACAGCGGTTTGCTTCATTCAGGAGAGTATCTTTACGGGACCGCCAGCGGCGGCGGCGCCAATGGTGAAGGCGTAGTATTCAGAATCAGGCCTTAGATAATAGAGATGTGTATACTATCCGGTGGATGGATCGAAGTCCTTCGACACTCAGCCCGCGCATAATTCTCGCGATCGCTCTATTCGGCGGCCTGGCCTGGCCCCAGTCACTCGTTATCCAACGCGTCACGGTGATCGACGCCACCGATCGCGCTGCGCAGCCGGATGTGACCGTAGTGATCGGAGGGGAGCGTATCGTCGCGATCAGCCCATGGAAGAAAGCAAAGATTCCGAAGGGCGCGCAAGTTGTAGACGGCCGAGGCAAGTTTCTGATCCCTGGCTTGTGGGACATGCACGAGCATGGCGCCTCGGACTTGCGCGCCCCCTGGAGTCACCTGTTACTGGCCGCAAACGGAGTGCTCGGCGTGCGCGATATGGCCGGCCCGCCCGACGCCCGCGCGTGGCGCGCTCAGCACGCCGCCGATGAGCCTCGCCTGAACGTCTATCTCGGCAGTCCCATCGTGGATGGACCGAACCCGGATTGGGCCGATTCCATTGTCGCCGCCAACGAGGCGCAGGGGCGCGAAGCAGTGATTCAGCAGCAGCAACGGGGCGCGGATTTCATCAAGGTCTATTCATGGTTGCCACGCGGAGTTTACTTCGTAATCGCGGACGAGGCGCGTAAGCGCGGCGTCCCATTCGAAGGGCATGTACCTGGATCGGTGAGCGCCGCAGAGGCTTCCGACGCCGGCCAGAAGAGCATCGAACATCTGACTTTAGTGGCGGAGGCCTGTTCCAGAGAAGAAGCTACTATTCTTGCCGAAGAGCGCAGCCTGAACGAAGTGTTCCGGTCGCCGACCGCAACGATTGAGGAAAAGCTTGCCGCGGGAAAACGCTGGTTTCCCATGGAAGCCGAAAAATACGCCACTTATGACGAGGGTACCGCCCAGGCCCTATTTGCGCGATTCGTAAGAAATGGAACGTGGCAGTGCCCCACTCTGACCGAGATTCGTGGCGCAATGGACGACCCACTATCCCCGGAGGACCCCAGGCTGAAGTATCTGAGCGGAGAAGTGCGATCCATCTGGGATGCGGGTCATTACAAGCGCTTTCCGCCGTTGGTCCGGCGCGCCCTGATGGACTCGGCCAAGACCGCATTTGAGGAATCGGTGAAGCTGGTTGGCCGTATGCATCGCGCGGGCGTGAGCATCCTGGCCGGCACCGACAGTATGAATCCGCAGTGCTTCCCGGGGTTCGGTATACATGACGAACTGGCGCTGCTGGTGGATGCCGGGCTGTCGCCTCTGGCCGCTCTGCAGGCCGCCACGCGCAATGCCGCCCGGTTTATTGGGCAGGAGGATCGCCGCGGTACGATTGAGGCAGGCAAAATTGCCGATCTCGTGCTGCTCAATAAGGACCCGTTGACGGACATCCACAACAGCCGTTCCATCGATGCAGTTGTACTCGGCGGCAAACTGATGCCACGGGCTGCGCTCGATGCCATGCTGGCGCAGGCCCAGGCTTTGGCGAGCCGGCAGGCGATCGGAGGGACCCAGAAGAGAAACTGATGGCTCCAAGGCGCTTGCAACTCATCCACCCGGATTTGAAGCGGGCCCGGCGATGCCGATTGATATTGGTTCTGTGGAGTCGATCGGGGCCACCGCGAAGGACCGCGGGGGCTCCCCGGCCTGGCCGATCCGCCACATGGTTTCGAACGCCGATTCCAGGTGCCGCGTGAAGCGGCGGCTATCGAACAGTGCGGTCGAAAGCCGGTTCGCTTGCAGCTTTGCGCGGATGGCACGCAAGCGGTCCGAATCGAGCGCAAGTTCCAACGCCAGGGACTCGTAGTCCGCCAGGGAAGAGGTCACCAGTTCCGGCAGCCCGACCGAGCGCAGCAGGCTTCCCGCCACGCGTCCCGCGAATGTCCGGCCCAAGCACGTGATTACCGGGCAGCCGCTCCAAAGCGCATCGCTCGCAACCGTGTGTGCGTTGTAGGGAAGCGTGTCCAGAAACAGGTCGGCGATGGCGAGACGCGCCAGGTGTTCCGGATTCGGCACGCGCGGCGCAAAGACCAGCCGAGCGGCGCCTCCCGCTAGCCGGGATTCCGCCTCGCGCCGCAGATTGGCCATCGCCGCCGGGTTTGTCTCGAGCAGCCACAACACGCTACCCGGTACGCCGGCGAGCAATCGCATCCAGATATCGAACATCGGCGCTGTGATCTTGTATGTGGAGTTGACGCAGCAGAACACGAACGCCGCGTCCGGAAGTCCGCACTCGAACCGGGCCGGTATGCGCGCGGCGATCGGGCGGCGCCGGTCGTTGGCCTGATAACAATCCGGCAGGAGCACGAGTCGTTCGGTGAAGTAAGCCTGCTCAGGGGCTGGAGCCACCACCGGATCCACCACGATGTAGTCCAGGGCGGGGCTCCCCATGGTGCCGGGATAGCCAAGGTAGTTCGCCTGAACGGGAGCCGGCCGGAGAGCCAGAATTTCGGGACGAGCATCGGTCGTGTAGCCGCTCAGGTCCACCAGAATATCCACTTCGCCGGCCCGGATGCGAGCCGCCGACTCGGCGTGTGAGCAATCCCGTAAATCCTCGAAATGGTCGAACGATTCCCGTAACGCGCGGCGGGTGGGGCTGCCATCGTCGCGCCCGTAGGAATACCCGATGACGCGAAAACGCCCGCGATCGTGCAAGTGGAACAGTTCCGCGATCAAGTGCGCCACGGGGTGTTCGCGAAAGTCGTTCGACAGGTATCCAACGGTAATCAGTCCCGCGCTTTTGGGTGCCGCGGCCGGTTGCGCGGGGGCCCCCAGTTGTTCAGCCGCCCAACGTTGCGCGCACAGCAACTGCTGCCGGGGGGTGGTGTCAAGGCTCAGAAACACGAACGGATTCACCGTACCCGAGCCGGCCTCCACAATCCCGATCAGTTTCGCAGTGAGATCGTCCAACTGGCTCCAATCGCAAAGCTCTTTCAACTGATACGCCAATTGGGCGATCGCCGCGGCGAATTCCGGCTTGATCGCCAGCGCCGCGCGGAGCGCAGCTACCGCCTCGTCCAGGCGGCCGAGCCGGCGCAATGCGCTGCTCAAGTTCCGGAACACATCGGCGTTGTCGGGCCGCAGGCTAATCGCGTTGCGATAGCAGGCCGCCGCTTCCTCAAACGAGCCGGCCATCTCCAGTACATGACCCAGGTTATTGTGCGCCCCCGCGAAGGCGGGCGCCTCCGCAATCGCGTGGCGATAGCTGCCGGCCGCTTCGGAGAGCATACCCTGTTGCGCCAGCAGATAGCCAAGGTCGTTGAACGCCACCGCGAAGTGAGGATCGGAGCGGACGGCCCGGCGGAGTAACGCTACCGCTTCGCCCGGATAGCCTTGGCGCACGGCGGCGATCGCGAGAATGTGCAGCGCCCGCGGTTGGTCCGGCACGGCGTGCAAGATACTGGCGCAGATTTGGGCGGCGCCGGCCAGATCGCCCGACTGCGCCAAGTCACGGGCAAGACCTAACGCTTCTTCGAGGCCGAGACGCTGCGCCACCGGATCATTATAGCCTCGTCGCTGCCGCCGCGGCCGCGGCGCCTCCCCGTCAGGCCGGTGCGGCCCGATGAATTTAGGTCGTAAAGCGAGTAGGCTAGTTTGTTAACAGACTAACAGAAATACTTATTTGGATTCGATTTGCGGCACACCTGAGCGGGCGCCTGCAATGACTTGCTGCAGCGCCTGGATCAACCCCGGCCCCATCTGTTGGAGCTCTGTAATATGTTCATTTGAAAGCTTGTCGAGAAGGCCTTCGCCATTTTTAGTCAATCCCACGATGACTCGCCGACGGTCCTCTTCACCGATCCGGCGATAGACCATCAGGCGTTCCTCCATGCGATCCACGAGCTCGACGGTGGTGTGATGCCGCAGCTTCAAACGCTCGGCGAGGTAACCAATCGTGGGGCCGTCCCCATCCCCGGCATACCCTTTCACGGCCAGCAGCAACTGGTGCTGCTGCGGCTCAAGGCCTGCGGTACGGGCTGCGTTCTCGCTGAAATGCAAGAACTTACGAATTTGGTAGCGAAACTCCGATAGCGCCCGGTATTGGGACATCGTCATACCTTTGGATTTCATGAACTATTCATAAACGAAAAAGCGCTTCCCTGGTCGACTGCGCTCTCCACGCTGATCTTCCCGCCGTGCAACTTGAGCCAATTCCTGTACCTATGCGAGTCCAATGCCGGTACCCTCGTGCGTGCGGCTGCGGCTGTGCTCAATGCGGTGGAACCTTTCGAACGTGCGCGGCAATTCCGCGGCGGGGATGCCCACTCCCGTATCGCGGACGGTGAGCCGCGCCTGGCCGCCGCGGGTTTCCAGACGAACTTCGACTTCGCCCCGCAGCGCAAACTTGAAGGCATTGGCCCGGCGGATTACGTCAGCGCGGGAAGCGCTTTGCGCGCCTCGCGGTCTGGATCGTTCTTTGCCACCGAGGTATCGTCGAAGACCATGGTCTCGCCTTTTGCGGCGGTGTACTTCGGCCAGTTCGGCAGCCCCGGACCGTTGGGATTACCGGTCTTCATAAACTGGAGCAGGGCGCCCGCCATTTTGGCCGATACCGCCCGCGGACGGCCTCCGCCGCCGGTGTGGGTCAGCATCAGGTCCGTGTTGTAGAACCAGAAGCTGATATCCACGCAGTGAAACGCGCGGATGCGGCCGTCGAACAACGGCGGCTGCCACGCGAACCAGTTCACATAGACACCAGCGGGCTGCTTCGATTTCACGTCGGCCAGCGCCACCACGCCTTGCCGGTTGCTGCTGGCCAGCGTCCAGATCTCGACCGGCGTCCGGCCGGGGAACGCCTTCGCGTAAGCTTCCACCACTTCGCCTGCTTTGTCGCCGAACCCTCCGCCGAAGCCCGCCCTGGTTTTCAGCCGCTCCACCACCTGGGGCATGGTGATCGATTCGAGCGAGGCATCGGCCCAACTCATGGACATCTCGTTTTCGACCGAGCTGATGATCATGGGCACGTTGGCGGCGGTGGGCGCCGCTTCGGGATCGTAAGGATGCTGCGGCAGGATGGTGCCGTCCACCACGGGGCTGAAGCCGCGCATCATGCCGCCGCCCGGTCCGGATTCCTTAGCCAGGGCCTGCTGCGCCTTGGTGGCCACCGCATAGTAATCTTTCCAGGGGATGGACTGCAGCTTATCGAGTTCTCCGGCGCTAAGCCCGGCTTCCTGCACTACGGCTGCGCCCAGTTTCTCCGAATAAGCCTTTTCGCCGGACTTGCGCGAGGCGCCGCTCAGCACGACCGCCTTGTGGAACAGGCCTTTGGCGGAGGGCATCGCGGTCAGGATACAGACCTTCGCGCCGCCGCCCGATTGCCCCATGATGGTGACGTTTCCGGGGTCGCCGCCGAAGTTGGCGATGTTATCGCGCACCCATTCGAGCGCGGCCACGATATCGAGCATGCCCACGTTGCCCGACGCCGCGAATTTGTCGCCGCCGACGCCCGCCAAATTGCAGTAACCCAGTGGACCGAGCCGGTGGTTGATTGAGCAGAACACCACGTCGCCCAGCCGCGCAAAGTTTTCTCCGTTGTAGCCGTCCTGTTCGATGCCGTTTCCAGCTGTGAAGCCGCCGCCGTGAATCCAAAAAAGCACGGGCCGTTTTTTGCCGTCCTTCAGGGCCGGCGTGAAGACGTTCATGCGCAGACAATCTTCGTTCACGTCGTAATAGTTCCAATGATCGCGGAAGGAAGCGTATTTGTTGGCAAAGCGGTTGTCCATGTTCTGCGGCGCGGAATTGCCCCACCATAGCGCCGGATAGACATCCGTCCACGGCTTGGGCTTCTGCGGCGGCATGAAGCGGTTGGCGCCGGCCGTGTCGGCGCCATAGGGAATGCCCAGGAAGTAGTAGATATTCCGCAACATGTAGCCGCGGACTTTGCCGTATTCGGTATTGGTGATCGCGATGTTGTCGCCGACCAGCAAGACCGGTCCATCCTGGTTCTTCGCCAGCGCCTCTTCCGGGGCTGCCGCCACGGCGCCCGCGCCTACGGCGATCCCGGCCGAGCTGGTTCCCAGCGTCTGTATGAATTGCCGTCTGTTGGATTTCATTTCTTTCGTCCTTTCGATTGCAGATTGCTTTTGTTTCAATGCGGGCCTGGCCGCGCGGCGCACCGCTCTTTCGTAATTTGAGCCTGATTCTCCTAAAACGCCGATTGTATCAGCGAACAGACCAAAATCGGGTGGTCGGTCTATTGGCCTGGTGCCCACTCCCCTGCGAGCATCGCGAAGACGAAGTCGTTCGACCCATTGCCCCTTGAACCAGAGACTCTCGACCATGTGAGCTTCCTGGCGGAAAGCCAGCCTGTGCATGAGCCGGACCGAGCCGGTGTTGCGCGGGCCGACGGAAGCGGAGATGCGATGCTTTCGAAGTTTGCCGAACAGGTAGCCGACCCTGGAGCGATGCGGGTTCCCAAGACTGGAAGCGAGATACATCCGGCGCCGAGCGATAGAGCAATGCGAACTCCGCGTCGCGGGCGCGAGATCGCTAAGGATCAGCCGGCCGGTGACGATGTCCTGGAACACGCTCTGAACCCGAATCGGATGGAGCCGCTCTCGTCTAAATCATAACTCAATCGCCGCGGTCCTTGCCGGGACGATGTACACTAATCGCAGTGCGCTGGCTTGGCTGTTTATCGATTCCACTGGTTCTTGCAGCGGCCGATTGGACACAATTTCGCGGACCGAACGGCTCTGGCGTCTCTCCCTCAAAAAGCGTTGTGGAGCAATTCGGCCCGCAAAAGAACCTTCTCTGGAGAATGGCGCTGCCGCCGGGACATTCCTCACCCGTCTTCACTGTGGATCACATCTTTGTCACCGCATTCGAGGGCAAGACCCTCCTCACGATCTGCCTCGATCGCGACACCGGTAAAGTGATATGGCGGCGCGAGGCGCCCCGCGAACGCGTGGAGAGTTTCCAACCGATGAATGGACCCGCGTCGCCATCTCCAGTCACCGACGGCGCCAACGTTTACGTGTTTTTTGGCGATTTCGGGCTGTTGTCCTACGGAACGGACGGCAAAGAGCGCTGGCGTTTGCCGCTGGGTCCCTTCAACAATCCAAACGGCCACGGCACTTCGCCCATCCTCGCGGATGGAAAGCTGGTGCTCGTCTGCGATCAGGACACGGGGTCGTACCTGATTGCGGTCGATTCCACGGATGGGCGAGTGCTATGGAAGACGATGCGGCCGGAATACACGCGCGGTTACGCCACGCCCGCGGTCTACCGCCCGAAACGCGGGCCGGCGGAGGTGATCGTCCCCGGCTCGTTTGAAGTGGCTTCTTACATCCTCGATAGCGGCGAGAAACTCTGGTGGGTGCGCGGTCTACCCTGGCAACAAAAGACCGTGCCACTCATCGACGGCGACCATATTTTCGTAAACGGTTGGGAATCCGATGGCGATCGGCAACGCCGCGATATCCCCGAATTCCCCGAGATTCTGGCGAAATACGATAAGGACCACGATGGCAAGTTGTCACGTGGCGAGATGCGTCCGAGCAACACGGCCGAATGGTTTGACGACAACGATCTGAACCACGACGGCTACATCGACGCAGGCGAATGGCAACTCTACCGGGCGCGAACTGCCTCGGAGAATTGTCTGGTTGCGATTCGCGCCGGCGGCCGCGGAGATGTGACCAAAAGCCGCGTGCTCTGGAGATACCGCAAGGCTCTGCCGAATACGTCGTCCCCGTTGTTATATGAAGGCGTGATCTATCTGGTGCGCGATGGAGTGTTCACCAGTTTGAACCCGGTGACTGGCGAGGTGTACAAGCAGGCGCGTCTCACGGGCGCACTCGGACGTTATTGGGCTTCGCCGGTCGCCGCCGACGGCAAGATCCTTCTGGCAAGTGAAGACGGTAAGGTCGTGGTGCTGCGCGCAGACCCGCAATGGGAGATCCTCGCCGTCAACAGCCTCAACGAGGACATCTTTGCCACGCCCGCCATTCTGGATGGGCGGATCTACGTCCGCACCCGCGACGCAATCTACTGTTTCGCAAAGAGGCGTGGGGATAGATAGATCGATTTCCGGCCGGCAGCCCGCGCGGCAGGGTCGTGCGGTTTACTCGCGCCCGTAGGGCCGCGATCGGCTCACTGCCCGACGCCCCGGAGAAGTACTTCTTGCGGACTATCGGGTGCTCCGTCGCCGATTACCAGGACAGCGGTGCGATCCCCCTTCTGCCTCGGATGAAAGGTGACGCTAATCGTGCAGGCTTCCTGCGGCGCCAGACTCGACGAACATGTGCCGCTCTTCAGGAAATCGCTCCCATTCATCCCGGCGACCGTGATTGCGGCGATCGGCAGGCTGACCTTGGCATTATTTCTGACGGTTACAGTCGCAGGAGGGCTGGACGTGCCCACACCCGTAGCGACGTAGCTAAGAACCGTCGGTGAGACCAGCAGCGCCGCGGAGCCGGTGTTGAGCAGCAGGCTGACGGTGCCCAGCGGCAGAGTGGCATTGGCGACGGCTACGTCAGGATGGCGGTCGCCGTTGAAATCGCCCAAGGCCACTGCCTGCGGCGATACGGAAGTGGCTACTCCCAATCCCGCGTTGTAGGCCATTCCCGTCTCGAATGTTCCGTTGCCGGTGCCGAGCAGCACGCTGACGGTGCCGTCCGCCATATTCGCCACCACCAAGTCGAGGACACCATCGCCATTCACATCTCCGACAGCTACGGAAAACGGATTTTGACCGGTGGGGTAGGAGACGGCGGCGTTGAAACCGCCCGTGCCATCGTTCAGCAGCACTTCGACACGAAGCTGGGTTTCGTCGGTGACTACGACATCCAGATGGCCGTCGCCGTTGAAATCGCCGAGCGCGACGGCGAACGGATTGACTCCGGCGCCATACTCTTTGACCGGGCCGAAACTGCCGTCCCCCTGCCCGAGCAGCACGCCGACCTTACCCGGAATGTTGCCGTACCCGTCGTTTGCCACGATCAGATCGGGACGTCCGTCCCCATTAACATCGCCGACGGCGATGGCCTGCGGCACGACGCCGGCGGCAAACTGTACAGGAGGGCGAAACGTACCATCCCCGTTGCCAATCAGAACGCTGACCTGCCCCGGCGTGGCTTTCTCGACAAAATTAGCCACGGCCAGATCGAGGTGTCCATCGCCGTTGAAATCACCCGCGGCAATGGACAGCGGGCTTGGACCCGCAGCGAAATTGACCGCATTCCCGAAGTTGCCGTGGCCGTCGCCCAGAAGCACGCTGACGAACCCATCCTGGTTCACCACCGCCAAGTCGAGGTGCCCATCGCCGTTGAAGTCGCCGGTGACCACGGCCCGGGGCGTCCGGCCCACCTGGTAGCCGGCCATCGGCTGCAAGGTACCGTCTCCATTTCCCAGGAATACGCCGAGGCTGCTCGAGTGCTGTGAGAGCAGGTTGGAGTTTGCCACCGCCAGATCCAACTTGCCATCTTCGTTGAAGTCTCCTACGGCGACCCCAAAAGGAAAGCTCCCGGCGCCAAACATTCGCGGCGGTTTCAACTCGCCGGCCGAAGCTGCTCCCGCCAGCAGGAACAGAAGGATACCCATCCCGGGTAGGCAACGACACCAACGCGACCTACGGGTCAGTTCAAAGTGCATGCGATGGAATCTCCTTGAGAATGTCTACGCGACCGGTGAATCCGCTGTAAATCGGCAATTCACGTCGTTCAATATTACAGCATATGGAATCGATCATGAGGGTGCTGGAGAGCCGGGTCAACAGACATGCCCATCAAAATGATCGCGCCGCTGTCGGCGGAGTGCCACATCCCGCGGCACGCTCCACGCCGCTGGGAGATTCATCTTTGGGTTTTCGTTTGCCCTGATCTGTGCCGGATTTCGACCAGCATCGCCGCGGGCCCGACGATTGTCAGGGCGAAAAACGGCGCGTTGACGACGTGTGCGAGGCGCAGAATCAGTTCCGCCACTGCTACCAGTCCGGCCACCAGACATTGCGCCCACTTCGGCGTCACCGTAGTCTTCGGATCGGTAATCATGAAGAAGATGAAAAGCTGATACATCGGGCCCGTGATGGGCGCCACTTCGGCCAGAAAAGGGTGCCCCGTGATCAGCGTACGCAACAGCGCCATCGCCACAAAAGAAGCCATGTATGTCGCGGTGATATGAAAGCGCTGTACGCGATAAACGATAAACGCTCCCAGCACCCAGATCACGACCATGGGCCAGACCGTGTTTCCCCATTGAATGCTCAGCGCCGCGACGAACTCCGGCGCGACCACCAACATGGCGCAAATCGCGAAGTTGGACGGATTCCAGATGTGGCGGCCGCGTACGCGAACCGCATACTTGGAAGTAATCGCAATGGCGCTGCAGAGCGCATACGGCCAGTATTCCGGCGAGCGCAGCAGAATGCCCACGCTGATGCCGGTGATGTAGGCGCCGGCGAGATTCGGAATCCTGCCCCAGAACCAGCGTCCTAATACGATCTCCAGCGCGAGCGCCGCGCCGATTGCCAGCAGTGTTCGCGAAAAGCTCTC
>Ga0187847_10002255_pt1 | contig 15762 bp, 8 predicted proteins | sample June2016WEW_4_10_FD_132458 | JGI IMG/M metagenome (GOLD analysis project Ga0187847, IMG submission 132458) | Peatland microbial communities from SPRUCE experiment site at the Marcell Experimental Forest, Minnesota, USA - June2016WEW_4_10 | ecosystem: Environmental > Terrestrial > Soil > Wetlands...
AGGTTGCCAAAGCGGAAGGAGACACCGATGCACACACTCACTAGCATTCTGTTTGCCTATGCACTCAACGCGCTATGGCAACTCCCGCTCCTCGTGCTGGCGGCTGAAGCCGCCGTGCGACTTCTTAGAGGACTACGCGCAAAGGTCATTCACCGCGTCTGGTTGGGTTGCCTGTTTCTGTCTCTCGCTTCACCCTGCCTGCCTCTTCTGCATGATCAGGCACGCGCATTCAACGACCTTGTAACCAATCCGCAAGGGAAACTGCCTCATGTGGCGTCCGCGCCTAAAGGTCAATCTTCCGTCCCCCTGCAGCCCTCCTTGTCCGGTCTATGGTCAGGGAGCCCGGCGTGGACCGCGGAACATCCGCTTCATCTCTCCCACATGTTCTCGCGGTCTATTTGCTTCCTCTATATCGCATCGATCGTCTTTGCTTCGATTCGATTGGGGTGGAGTCTGTGGCGAACGCATGCCCTGTTGCAAGGCGCAAAACCCGCGGTTCTCGAACCAGAGTTTGAAGAAAACTGGAAGTCCTGCTTGGCAACGTTTGGAGAAAAGCGGGTGAAGCTGTTGTGTTCACACCGGTTATCGAGCCCGGCAACCATAAGCTGGCCTGGTCCGATCGTAATTTTGCCCGTGGACCTGCACGATGTACAGGCCGAAGAATTGGCCGCCGCCTTTTGCCATGAGTTGGCTCATATCCGGCGGAGGGACTTCCTCTACAACATCTTCTATGAATTGTTCGGAGTTCTGATCTTCTTTCATCCCGCACTCCACTGGATGCGCCGCAGGATCCAGGAGACGCGTGAACTGGCCTGCGACGACATGGCGGCCGATCGAATGGCCGGAAGAAACATCTACGCGCGCCAGCTGTTGCAGCTCACGCAAAAGATGCGCTCAACGGCAGACATGCCTCAACCAAGTTGCGCTCTCGGAATCTTCGAGGGAGAAATCATGGAGAAGCGAATCATGAACCTGATTGAAAGAAAATCGAAACAACCTCGGCTAAGACTCTTTGTCTCTGTGGCGCTTATCGCGAGCGTTGTCGTGGCAGGTTGCATATTCAGTGCAACCTTTGGACTCAACCCCATCCATGCGCAGATTTCCAGTCAGACAGACCGCGCCCCGGCCGGATGGTTCATGGCCGGAAGCAAACCGGGAAACTACCGCACTGGTGTCGATCAAGCCGCGATGAACGATGGCGAGCCAAGCGCTTTTCTGGTGGCCGCTGTGCCCACCACCGAGGGATTTGGAACTCTGATGCAATCCGTCAGCGCCACGAACTACGCGGGAAAGCGGGTTCGCTTGCGGGCATTCCTCAAATCGCAGGACGTCGCCGATTGGGCAGGAATTTGGATGAGAGTTGATAAAGAACAGACGATGGTTGGATTCGATAACATGCAGGACCGCGCCATAAAAGGAACACAACCTTGGCGTACTTCCGACGTGGTTCTGGATGTTCCACCGGATGCGACAAGCGTTTCGTTTGGAGTCCTACTGTCGGGGTCGGGAGAGGTCTGGATGAACCATGTGACGTTCGAGGTTGTCGGCCAGGACGTCGAAACCACCGGTGCCAAGCCTGGCCAAAAACCTGCGCTATCCCCAACCCCGGTGAATCTCAAGTTCAATGAATAGTGATCGACGGTGGTGGTGGGCGCAGACACAGTTGCGTCCACCCTCCCTTTAGCCGCCTGTGCGCCGTATGCTCCATTCTTCGCCTTTTTCAGCGAAGAGTGGAAGGCGATCGAGCCGCAACTCCATCGCCCCCGCCCTAACAACCTTTTCCCGGCCTAAAACCGTTCATACACCGCCCGCCGCTTCGCAATACACCATTAGTGTCATTTTTCCTACTTCACAACTTGCATTAAAGTAACTGGCAACGATCTCTTCTCCAGGGGGGCTCAGGTTTTGCCGGGGCCTTTTGATCTCCTTTGAACCGTATTGCCTTGAAAGTCGGCTTATGAAAGATCCTTTCGGACCGGGACGCACCGAACCCGTACCTATTGGACCGGCTGTCACCAACTCCGGGCGGGGAACAACGCAGCGGTTGCCGCAGCCGATCCTCTTGAATCTCATCATGGCTGCCGCCGTGCTCGTCTGCTGCATCTTCGCCGCAATGGCACCAGAGAACACTCCCACCGCTGGTGGCATCGGCTATCTCAGTTTCTCGCTGGCTTTGTTCGCCTGTGCCGCGTCCATTTGGACTCGCGCGCGCATCGCCACGGGTGACCTGCAAATCCGCTGGCTACTTGTTTCCGCTGCCGCATTGACGGATGCCATCGCCTATCTGCCTTCCTTTACTGAATTCGTCTTTAGAACACCGTCCGAAAGAGTTTTCCAGACCGCCTGCTTCAATGCCAGTGAGGCTCTGCTCATGCTGGCGGCCCTGCTTTTCTTTGCCGGCGTTGCCCGCTCTGCCGTTATTGCCGATACATTGCAATTGCTGCTGTTCTTCGTCTTGCGCTTCATCCTCATCTACTCGCCAGTCACGCGCGACCACTTCACCGCCAATCACTTGCTCGTCGCTCAGTTCATGGCGTTCTTCTTGTTCCTGGTCCCCATGGTCGGTCGCCTGGGCGCGGCCTCGCGCGCCGAACTTTACTTCCTGCGCGCGCTTTCCTGGTTCCTGGGCTTTCGTTTCATCGGCTATTTTCTGTCAGATCAGGTCTCCTACATTTGGTCGCACCACCTCTACTGCAGCCTGTGGGATGTGCCCGGAACCGCACTGCTCGTGGGCTTCGCAGTGTACATGGTCTTCACCAGTCCCTCGGCAAACAGCAAGGCAGAAGACACTGCGCCCATTGCCTCTAGTCTTATCGTCCGCAGCCTCATGCCGTCGTTCCTCGCCTTCGTCAATCTGATGCTCGGCCTCTTTCTATTGCAGATCTCAGTAAAGTTGGCGGCCATCGCCGTCTCGCTCTCTCTCGTTTGCTACGTGGTACGCACCGGACTGCTGCAGGCACAAGCCATCAAGGATCACGCAAATCTGCGGAGCCGCAATGAGCAGCTTGAGGGCTTGGCAATCCGCGATCACCTCACTGGCATCGGGAACAGGCGCTCACTCGCCGAGGTCTATAGCCGGCTGCAGGCCCAGGCCGGCGGCGAAAAACTCTCGCTTCTGCTGACAGATATCGATTGCTTCAAGCAGGCAAACGACTTCCACGGTCATCTTCACGGCGACAATGTACTCATCGCCCTGGCCAGAAACCTGGAAACTCTTGCGGCCGGCGTCCCAGGCAGCCATTGCGCCCGCCTCGGCGGAGACGAGTTCGCGCTGCTGCTGCCGGATGTAGGTCCTCAGAAAGTATCCGCTTTGGCCGAAGAACTGCGCATCCTCTTCAGTGCGCACAAATTTGAAACTGAAAGCAGCACGGTAAGCCTCAGCATAGGCATCGCCTCGCTGCAAGCCGCGCGCGATCTGCCGCTTGAGACGCTGCTCTGCCGCGCCGACGAGGCTCTCTATCGCGCCAAACAGCTTGGCCGCAACCGCGTGGAAGTGCACCCCCTCTGGGAACCCGAAACTGCGCCTGATTCCATCGCGTCCGCCTTCATCGACCCAAGCCCTGCCGCGCCAGTTTCCAGCGCATCGGCTGTGCATATGGAACTGCAGCATCTAGCAAGCTAAAGCGGCTTCACATCCCCTGCAATTCTTCTTGGGAAATCCTACCGTCACCGCGCTCGCATGATCATTGCGCACTCGCCGTCCGCCATGTATCTTTGCCCTTGCAAGCGGCAAACCGACTCAACCAATTGGAGCACCTCAGATGTATCGAGATAAGTACTTTCGGGAATGGTTTGGCCCGGTCCCCTTCAACTTTGCCGAGATCATGAGATTGGGCCCTCAGCTCAAACAGCCCGGCCTCTACCAGATCCTGTACAAGGGGAAGCCGGTCTATATCGGCGTCTCCTCAGTGTCGGTGTTCGATCGGCTGAGGCGCCACGTCACCGGCGCCGGCAACCAGAAGGCATCTCTCGTGGCCGGCGCCAAGGATTATGAATTCGTCTATTGGTTCTGCGACGGCAAAACCGCGCGGCAAATCGAGTCTCATGTACTGGTCAACGAAGCACCCGGATTCAATATGAAAATCGAGTACATCAATTACATTGTCAGCATCACAGTCCACTAGGCACATGACTCTTTCTGTGCGGCACATACCGTCCGTACATGAGTCCGCTGGCCCGCCTCTTTAACATTCCATTCATAAACCTTTCTCGCGTTATTGACCTCACGGCCAAGCTGGATATGTAAACGTACGGCTCGGAGGTACACGCATGAAAATTTCCCCGATCACACTCTCTCTTTCTCTTGCCGCAACGCTCGTGCTCCCGGCAGGATTAGTGGCTCAATTTGGCCATCACGATGGCGATGACCACGATTCCCGCTCTCAAGCGGATACTCTCGTCCTCAGCCGCAGCGTCTATGAAGGAAAGGCCTCAACCGTCACCATCGGCGAGGCGCTGCCGTTGGGTTGTCAGGGCGGCTCAACCGGCTTGACCGTCAATGTGCCCTTGACGGCGGGCGGTACAACCCCCGTAGCGGTCCCCTGCGGCATTGCATCCGACAACGGCGAATATCCGAATCTGTTCGACACACACAACGTCTGGAACAACGCCAATACCGACGGCAGCTTCGGCGTCACCTCGCCCATCTTCCTCGACTACCTGACCACCGATGGGTGGCCTCTCGGCACGCTCCCCATCCCCACCAATCAAATTGTCACCAGCTTCACTTCAAAGTCCGAACTGGCCCTGAACCTCTCCGTGGACGGCCAGTCCCTCACCTTCATGGGCTATCGGGGCGGCATCGGCTGCGGCGGCTCCGCAGTCTCTCCCACTGAGATCAATTTGCTTGATGTCTCTCAGTCCAACACACCCGGTGTTTGCGATCCGACCAACCCCGTCTTCACCACATTCGTCAGTGATCCTCTTGTGCCCGCCGCGTACTACCGTGCGGTTGCTGAAGTCGATGGCGACGGCCGCATTCGCATCACCGATGGAAATGCCTACAGCGGCGACAACGGTCGCGCAGCCATCAAGGGCGGCGACGGCCTCTACTACATGGTCGGCAACGACAACTCCGGCAACCTTTCCAAGAAGCAGATGTCAACAACAATCGATGGGGTCGATCTTGTCAATTCAACGGGAGCCGAATTGCTTTTCCCTGGTATGACTCCGCCCACCTCACCGAACATCGACATGATCGGCCGTCTTGAATTCGGAACCGACAAGCCCGGCAAGGACACCAACTTCCGCGGCATCACCATCTTCAACAACACACTCTATGTCGCCAAAGGGAGCGGCGGTAACGGCATCAACACTGTGTATCAGGTCGGCACCGCGGGCACATTGCCCACCGGTTCCGCTGCGGACCTCGCAACGGTGCCCATCACCATCCTGCCTGGATTCCCCAACACAGCCGCCAGCACAACTACCGCGTTTCCCTTCGGCATCTGGTTCGCCGACGCCAGCACTCTCTATGTTTGCGATGAAGGCGACGGAACGCTGGTCACGCCCGCAGTCAATGGCAATGTAGCCGACGCCCAATCCCTCGCCACTGCCGGCCTTCAGAAATACCGCCTCATCAATGGCACCTGGGTACTTCAGTACATCCTCCAGGATGGATTGAACATCGGCGTGCCCTACAGCATCCCCTTCTATCCAACTTCGATCAATCCGGCCACCGGCGGCTGCCGTAATATCACAGGGCGCCACAACAATGATGGAACCGTCACCATCTTCGCCATCACATCCACCATCAGTGCCAATGGCGACACCGGTGCTGACCCCAACAAACTGGTGAAGGTCACCGACCGCGTGAGCGACACAACGTTGCCCACCGGCGGTTGGTTGGGCCATTTCGAAACAGTTCGTAGCGCCCAGGCCCGCGAAGTCTTCCGCGGAGTAGCATTTGCTCCCGAAGATCACGATCGTTGGTAAGAAGTAGAAGCCAGAGGTCAGGAAGAGCGAGCTAGCGCTTGTTTTACAAACCTGCTTTGTATCAGGGCACGACTTGAGTCGTGCCGAAAATGGCTCGGATTAACGAGGGTTTTAACCCCTGTGGGAAGACAGCTCCGTGCCCCATCCATTTCGCACTTTTTTGCGAAATGGGTGGGAAAGCACAAACCTCACGGAACGAAATCAATCGGTCATCAATCTTCTAACCGAGCCGGAGTCGCGACATCCAAGCGGCTCCGGCTCTTTCCGCTCATAATCCCTTGCTCATCCGAAACGCCCGCACCACCTCAGCCGGATCGCGATGCTCTCCGTCGACTGCCTCATTCATCGCCCGCATATCTTCCGCGGTAATCTTCCCCGCCAGCGCACCCAGCGCCGTCTGCATCTGCGGCCACCGCTTCAGCGCCTCCGCGCGCACCAGCGGCACAGCCTGGTAAGGCGGAAAGTAGTGCTTGTCGTCTTCCAGCGCAACCAGTCCCAGCGCCTCAATCGGCCCATCGGTCGAATTCGCTGCAATCATATCCACTTGGTGCGCTTCGAGCGCGCGATACAGCAGACCAAGATCCATCGTCCTCGGCGCCGCGGCAAACTTCATCCCATACGCCGCGCTCAGTCCCGGCAACCCATCCGGCCTCTGCTCAAATTCATACCCCACCCCCAGCCGCCACTCCGGCGTATACTTGGCCGCTGCGCTCAGCGTCGTCAAATGCAGCCTGCGTGCATCGTCCCCGCGAATCACCATCGCGAATGTATTCTCAAATCCCAGCGGCTGCGCAGCCACAATGTTGTACCGCGAGGCATAGAGCCGCCGCACCGTCTCCAGCACCCGTTCCGGATCGCGGTCCACCGGCTGCTTCAACACCGCCGTCAGCGCCGTCCCCGTGTACTCCACATATGCATCGATGCGCCCCGCCACCAGCGCCTGCTGGCAAATGTAACTTCCCGCAAGATAAAATCGCCGCTCCACCTTGAGATTCGACTTAGCCTCAATCTCCTGCGCCAGCAGCTCGCCCAGCACCACCTGCTCAGTAAAATTCTTCGCCCCAATCACAGGATGATCAGCCCGCGGTGGCGCACATCCCGCCATTAACATCACGACCGCAACCGCAACCAGCGCGCCCAGCCTGGATTTGTCAGACATTCGCCAGCTTCGTCGACCCACGGCAGGACAAAACCTCAGATGTCCCACAAATGCTCCGTGCCCTATCCATCGAGCGCCTTTTGCTCGATGGGTGGGAAACCAGAAAAGCCAACCGCAGGCCATCGGGTTTTTCCAACTTTCATTTAGCCTCTCTGCCGTCATTTCCCCGGCACCCTGAAACGCCGTTCCACCAGCCCCAGCGCCCCATCCGCACCCAGCGCCAGCAGCGCCGCCGGAATCGCCCCCGCCAGCACCAGCCTGTTATCCACGGATGCCACCCCGCGAAAAATCAGCTCGCCCAATCCGCCCGCGCCCACCGCCGCCGCAATCGTCGCAATCCCCACGCACGCAACCGTAGCCGTCCTCAGCCCCGCAAGAATGAAGCTTGCCGCCAATGGCAGTTCCACCTTGAACAGCCTCTGCGCATCGGTAAGCCCCATCGCCCGCGCCACCTCAATCACCGCCGGATCAATCCCACGAATCCCAGCGTACGTATTCCGCAAAATCGGCAGCAGCGCATAAGCCGTCAACGCCACAATCGCGATGCGCGCCGCCCGATCACCGAGCCACGGCACCGGCAGCAGAAATCCAAACAGCGCCAGCGAAGGAATCGTCTGCAAAATATTCGCCGCCCCAATCACCGGCCTCGCCCATCGCCTGCTCCGCGTAAGCCAAACGCCAGCCGGCACCGCAATCGCCGCAGCCAGCAGCATCGCGGCTCCCGTGAGCCACAAATGTTCCAGAGTAAGCATCGCAATCTCGCTACCATACTGTGCAAAGAACCCGGAGTTCATCGTCGCGCCTCCAAATCCTCAATCGTTGGGTCCCCGCGCCACTCGCCCCGTCGAAATGCCCGCACATAAGCCTCAATCTCTGGCTCATCCGACTCCAGAAACTCCGCCGGCGCGCAATCGGCAATCACCTTGCCCTCGCTCAGCAGCACAATCCGATGCGCCAGGTACAGCGCCTCATCCAGATCGTGTGTCACCAGCAGTACCGTCTTCTTCAGCCTCTCCATAAGCCCGCGCACCATGTCCTGCATCTCCGCACGCGTCAGGGGATCCAGCGCGCCAAAGGGCTCATCCATCAACAGAATCCCCGGCTCGGCAGCCAGTGCCCGCGCCAGTCCCACCCGTTGCCGCTGCCCGCCTGAAAGCTGGTGCGGATACCGCTCCACAAACCCCTCCGGCTCCAGTCCCACAGCCTTCAGCAGTTCATGGCTCCGTCGAATGCGTTCTGGACGCGACCGTCCCTCCGCCTCCAGCACCAAGCCCACATTCCTCTCAATATTGAAGTGTGGAAACAGCCCCGTCTCCTGGATCACGTACCCCATCGACCGCCGCAGCGCAATCACGTCCCCTTCGCGCACGTTTTTCCCGTGCGCCAGCACCTCGCCGCCGGTCGGTTCCACCATCCGATTCACGGTCCGCAGCAGCGTCGTCTTTCCCGAGCCGCTACGTCCCAGAATCGCCGTCGTCGTCGCCTCCTCCACGACAAGCGAAATATCGTCCAGCAGCAGCCGCCCTTGCGAAACCGCGAAGCTCACATTCCGAAATTCAATCGCAGCGCTCATGGCCTCTTTCCCGTTCAGTTTAGGGCGCGCAACCCCACCCGTAACCCCTTCGTTTTGGTTATTCAGACCCAACTCAAAACGGTGTACCACAATTTGATACACCGTCTCCCATAAAGAGGTGCATACTGGTGCATAGGTTGTTTTTCTCAGGAATACCCTCCCCTTGGGTTCCTGTCATTTACCTTGGCCACTCTAGCGTTACAGGGGAATTGGATCAGGACCGTTTCAATCGGCGGCCCGATCCCCAATGGAACGAATGCTGCGCGGACTCGACGGGGGTTGTCGCCCTGGGCCCCGCTCGAACGGTGTGAGTAGAAAGCGGTAGAGATGCCGCCCCGAAAGCACGTAAGAATCAGAAGAAGCGGGCGCGCCGCACGCTCATTGCTTGGCTCGCAGGCCGCGAATAAAATGAAGTTCCATCGCGTAACGGAAGAGTTCGTCGCACAAACTGGGCTCACTGAGAGGGTTAAATGAAAGCTGCTGCTCGCTATCCTGGCATTCGCATCACAGCAAACGGAAACCAGCTTGTCTCTTACCACACTGAGACACGCATCGCCGACGCCGGCGTATTCTATCCCATCACGCCTTCCACCGAAGGCGGCGAGCTCTTCCAGCAGGCCTACGCTGAAGGCCATCTGAACGTCTTCGGCCACAATACGATTGCGATTGAAACTGAAGGCGAGCATGCTGCCCAAGGTGGCGCCATCGCCCACTCGGTTTGCGGAAAGCGTGTCGTCAACTTCACCTCCGGTCAAGGCGTCGTCTACGGCGTCGAACAGTATTACCACGCGCCCGGCAAGGGTAGCACCATGGTTCTCGAAGTCGGCGCCCGCGCCCTCACCAAGCACGCCCTTAACGTCCACTGCGGCCACGACGACATCTACGGCGCACTCGACACCGGTTGGATCATGATCATGGGCAAAGACGCGCAGCAGGCCGCCGACCAGGCCCTCATCCTGCGTCGCGTCACTGAGCTCTCACTCACCCCCGGCATGAACATCATGGATGGCTTCCTCACCACCCACCTCGAGCGCACCTTCTATAAGCACGAGTCGGAGCTGATCCGCGAATACCTCGGCTCGCCGGAAGACATCATCGAATGCCCCACGGAAGCCCAGCGCGTGCTCTTCGGGGCCACTCGCCGCCGTGTTCCCAAGATGATGGATCTCGCCAACCCCATCCTTCTCGGTCCTGTCCAGAATCAGGAACACTACATGCAGGGCATCGTCGCGCGCCGCAATAACTTCGCCGAGCCGATCCTGCAATTCCTCGAAGACGCCTACAAGGACTTCGGCGATCTCACCGGTCGCTACTACGGCCTCATCACCAAGTACAAGACTGACGACACGGACACCGTCTTCGTCTCGCTCGGATCGGCCGCTGAAAATATCGAAGCCGCTGTCGACTACCTCCGCCAGACCCGCGGCGTCAAAGTCGGCTCCATCCACGTTAATGTCATCCGCCCTTTCCCGGAAGCCGCCATAGTTGAGGCGCTCAAGGGCAAGAAGAACGTCATCATATTGGAGCGCACCGACGAAGCTCTCTCGCCCGACAACCCGCTCGGCAAAGACATCCGCACCGCCATCTACAAGGCCATTCGAACGGGGGCCCCCGCGGACGGGTCTTCGTCCGTGGGGTCAGAGACTAAGGGCCGCCCTGCGCAAGAGGGCCTTCCCACCCTCTCGCTGAGTGACGTGCCCCGCATCTTCGCCGGCACCTACGGCCTCGGCTCGCGCGACTTCCGCCCCGAGCACATCATCGGCGCATACGAGTTCGCCACCGCCAACCGCGCCCGCAAAGACGGCAAGACCGCGGCCGACGGCGTCAGTTTCTTCGTCCTCGGCATCGACCACCCCTACGCGGTCATCGGCGAAGAGACTCCATCGCTGCTCCCTGAAGGTGCAGTAGCCGTCCGCTTCCACTCCATCGGTGGATGGGGCGCCATCACCACCGGCAAAAACCTCGGCGCCATCCTCGGCGATCTCAACGACCTCATCTTTGAGCGCGACGGCGAGCGCGACTCCCTCGGCAATCCCAAGGAAGTCATCCACGTCAGCGCCAATCCCAAGTACGGCTCTGAGAAGAAGGGCGCGCCCACCAGCTACTTCATGGTCGCCGCCAAAGACCGCATTCGCGTCAACTGCGATCTGCGCCACGTCACCGTCGTTCTCTGCTGCGACCCCAAGGCCTTCACCCACACCAATCCCCTCGACGGCATTCAGCCCGGCGGCTCTCTTGTATGGGAGTCCGATGAAGAAGGCGAGCAGGCATGGGAGCGTTTGCCTCTCTGGGCCCGCAAGCAAATCATCGATAACAATATTCGCGTCTTCACCCTCCCCGGCTTCGCCATCGCCAAAAAGGCCACAGACCGCGGCGACCTTCAACTCCGCATGCAAGGCAACGCCTTCCTCGGCGCATTCTTCGCCGTCAGCAGTCTGCTTCAGGAGTTCGGCATCACCCCGGAGCAGTATCGCGAAGTAGTCCACAAACAGTACGTCAAAAAGTTCGGCAAGCTCGGCGACGCCGTCGTCCAGTCCAACATGGAAGTCATGACCCAGGGCTTCGAGCAGGTCAAGGAAATCAAGATCGGCGTGCTCTCCGCCGCTGACCGCTCCACCCTCCGCGGTCAGGCTCTGCTGCCCATTCTTGAACTCGCCACCGCCGGCGGTTGCAGCACCGGCTGCCGCACCACGCCGCTCCCTGCTGGCCAGGCCGTGCGTCCGCCCATCGACTCCATCGCCGCCTTCGACGCTGAGTTCCGCTCCACCTTCGGCTATGACCAACCAGCCACGCCACTCAGTGCCATGGGCGTCATCGCCGCAGCCACCGGCGACACAGCTTCCAAGTACGTAGCCCGTCGCGAAACCCCGCTCTACATCCCTGAAAACTGCACCCAGTGCATGGAGTGCATCTCGGTCTGCCCTGACACCGCGCTGCCCAACACCTCACAGGACCTCAGCACGCTGCTTACCACGGCCGTCTCTTACTACATCGCCGACCCCGTTCAGCGCACCAAGATGCTCAAGACGCTTCCTGAAATCGAGAAGCTCACTCGCCAGCGCATGCTGTCTGAGATCAAGACCGGAACTCCGCTGCCCACCATCCTCCGCGAAGTCGTCGATACAGTCGACGGATTCTCCGCGCAATCCAAGCAGCAATTTTTTGACATCATCGCCAAGGTGCCGATGGCCTATCAAAAGGTCAACGCCATCTTCTCCTCACCCGAGCGCAAAACCCCCGGTTCCGGCGGTGTATTCAGCATCTTCGTCAGCGATCTCTGCAAAGGTTGCGCCGCCTGCGTCACTGCCTGCGGCGATCACAACGCCCTCCGCATGGTTGCCGAAACTGAAGAAGTCAACGCCGAGCACGAAACCGGCACTGGCTTCCTCAACCTGCTGCCTGACACATCGCAAAAGTATCTCGGCCTGTACAACGGCGCCAACCCCGCCGACTCCAAGACTGCGACCCTCCGCAACATGCTCATGGTTCGCACCAACTACGATGCCCTCGTAGCCGGTGACGGCGCCTGCGCCGGCTGCGGTGAAAAATCCGTCCTCCGTTCCATCGCCGCTGTCACCGAGGCGTACATGCGCCCCGTCTACCACGCCAAGAGCGATCGTTTCGTCGCCAAAGCCGGCCAGCTTGAGAAGAACGGCGTAGCCCGTCTCGCCGTTCTCAAGACACGCAATCTTCAGGAATACGATCTGCTCCGTCAGGCCATAGCGCACCTCGTCCTCGGCCTCGGCGGCGAAGACGTAAACGACACCAAGGCCCGCATCGCCGAATACGAAAAGAAGCACGGCCCCATCTCCGATGCTGAGCTCATCGAGGCCATCGCCGCGGTCCTGCTCACTGAGGCTTTCAACCACAAGTCGCTGCAACCCGTCGACGGCCGCCTCGCAAACGGCATGAGTGTCATGGCCATGGCCGCACACACCGGCTGCAACACCGTCTACGGATCGACATCGCCCAACAACCCCCACCCCTACCCGTGGATGAACTCGCTCTTCCAGGACGGCATCACCGTCGGATGGCTCATGGGTGAGAGCTTCATCGTCGACCACGCCCGTCGCTCCGTCATCCCTGAGCGCCTCGCCGACATCCTCCTCACCAAGGACTCGGATGTCATCAATGATGAGCTCTACTACCACCTCAGCCACTTCACCGATGCGTTGATGACCGATCAGGAGATCGTCGAACTGCCCAAGGTCTGGGTCGTCGGCGGCGACGGCGGCATGGGCGACATCGGCTACCAGAACATGTCCAAAGTCATCCTGCAGAACCGGCCCAACGTCAAAGCCCTCATGCTCGATACGCAGGTCTACTCCAACACCGGCGGCCAGAACAGCGATTCAACCCCCATGCTCGGCGGCGGCGACATGAACACCTTCGGCGCAGCCACGCAGGGCAAGAACACTGAGAAGAAGACGGTCGCAGAAACCTTCCTCGCCGGTCACGGTTCTCCATTCGTCGCGCAGGTTTCCATGGCCAACGCGCCCAAGCTCTACCGCGCCATTCTCGATGGCCTCGAGTATCGCGGCACCATGTTCCTCCAGGCCTTCACCACCTGCCAGCCCGAGCACGGCGTCCCTGACGACATGGCGCTCCACCAGGCACAGCGCGTGCGCGATAGCCGCGGCGTTCCCGAGTTTGTCTTCGATCCCCGCAAGGGCGAGACCTACCAGGAAGCCCTCGACATCAAGGGAAACCCGTCGATTGATTTGGACTGGTACGAGACCAAGTCCAAGCTCACCGGCGAGCCGCAGCGCTACACCGTAGCTCACTGGTGCACCACCGAGGCCCGCTTCCGCAACCACCTCAAGAAGATCAAGCCTGAGGCGGCCGCGAAGCTCATCCACATTGACAACATGCTGGTGCGCATCACGCAGCAGGATGTAGTCTATCGCCGCTATCTAACCCCCGGTCACCGCGCCTTCATTCCCGACTTCGGCGTCTACATCACCTGGGAAGAAAGCGGCAAGGTAGAGTACCGCGCACTGAGTCGCCAATTAGTCATGTTCTGCGTAGAGCGCAGAAAAGCATGGCGCATGTTGCAATCCAAAGCAGGCATAGTCAACAAGGAATACGCCGCGCAAAAGGCGATCTTAGCGGACGTAGAAGCAGGCAAAATTCCCATGGAAGAATTCCTAACCCACGCCCGCGAAATCCTGAACGAAAGAGTAAGTGGCGGCGTGTTAGCTAAAGCCTAACTCAATAACTCACTCTCAAACCACGAACGCGGACCCAAGGGTCCGCGTTCTGCATCTGCACTAAGAAGTCACCCCTCATTTCCGCATACAAGACGAAGTAGTCATCCTGAGCGATAAACTTACCTCTTGAGGAATGAGTAAGAAGTGGTCATCCTGAGCGAAGCGTACTTCAGCGGAGCCGAAGGACCTGCATTGGTTCTTCGTTCGTGGAAGCCTAGCTCAACGGCGTAACGCCACATCGAATGAGATATTGTGCAGTCGATTCGAACTCTTCCGGCGAATTTGTTGGGTCGTCAACATCACCCTTGGGAACGAAAATAACCATCCCCATTCTCGCCCGAGTCAACAAAACGCGATACGCATTCTTTCGATAAGTTTGCTTGTCCTGATTCTTGATCAAGGTCCATTTGCTTTGCGCGCTTGGCCTCAATGCACGTAGAAGCCAGCCTCGCTCTTCGTCCCAAATAAGGTCCCCGCCCCAACAAAGACCGATCCAATCCAACTCCAAGCCTTGAATCTCAAACTCCGTTGCGAATACCTCGCACCGAAAACTCGATCGCACATCAGTCTTCTCGCCGAGATACCAATGCTCCCACGGATACTCCGCGTGGAACGTCGAACTCGGTTCCAAACCCACCGCACGCAACCGCGCAGCCCCCGAAGAACCAACCAGGCCGTAACGATTTACACCAATCCCCTGTTCCCCTAGTTTCAACCGGGTTTCGCTTAAATCCCGCGAAAGCAAGATTGGAAACCTCTCCGCAATTCGCAAAGAAGCTGCCCCATCCGAATCTCCATCCAACACACAATTGACCCAAGTTGCCAACTTTTCCGCGCGCAAGCTGCGGTTGGAAGTCCTGAGATGCAACGCCGTGCTCGTTTCGATGTCTTTCTGTGCCGGGCCGTTGAACAATCGGTGGCCTGCCGTGGAGGGCCCACCCTCGAGCACCTCAGGCGAAGCGTAAATCACCCAGTCCTTCGCGGCACCAATGAGCGCTCGCCCCCATTCCTCCAGCCCGGCTTCGCCGTCGTTGATCTCCTGACCACCACCAACTAGCGCAACAACCACGGCCCAATCTTCATGTCGTTCCATGATGCGTAGCAGCATCTCGGGCTCGGAGTAGTCACGATTGAATTTCTTCATGTGCTGCACGCGGTTCCAGGCCCGCTGCGCTTCGTCGAAGATGATCGCATGGTTTGAGGGAGACCCAAGATTATCTTCTGTGTGGTAGCGAGCAAAGACGTGTACATTCTCAATGAGCGTCTTCGCCTCCGCTCGAGCCTGTGCCGCTCCAGCACCTTTCTTCATGCTCTCGTGCGTAAACAAATGCTGGAGCACTTTTACGAGCGGCCCATTCCCGCTCATAAAGTGAATTGCATCCGACCTGTTCTCGCCGGAATGCGCAAGGCTCAGCCCAACAAGTGTCTTTCCCGAACCAGGAACTCCTGTTAAAAAGCAAATTGCATGGCAACTCTCGGCACGCGCCCTGTCTACGTATCCTTGGATTGCTCCCTGCACACTTTCGATCTCGTGTTCCGAGGCTTCGGAATGTGCGATCTCTCGAATAGACAAACCACTCTTTAAGGCCAACGCCGCTTCGATGATATTAGGCACGGGAAAGTAAGGACTTCTATCCCACAGCTCGACCTCAATCTGCCCAGAACCAGACGAGGACCGCTCAACTTCCAACAGCAGATCAGGAAGCCCTTCCCACGAACTCCGCGACACGGCTGCCACAAGATACCCGGGCATTTGCGGAAATAGCTCGCGCTGATTGATTGGATCATAGTTCGCCTCCACTGCCTCATGTGAGACGATCAACGGCACAATCCGCCGCTCCGCTGAAGCTTTGTGAAAGTAATGTAGAAGGAGGCAATATTCCTCA
>Ga0187847_10002258_pt1 | contig 15753 bp, 14 predicted proteins | sample June2016WEW_4_10_FD_132458 | JGI IMG/M metagenome (GOLD analysis project Ga0187847, IMG submission 132458) | Peatland microbial communities from SPRUCE experiment site at the Marcell Experimental Forest, Minnesota, USA - June2016WEW_4_10 | ecosystem: Environmental > Terrestrial > Soil >...
ACCGCGTAGAACCGCGTTATCCGCAGATCGCCGTGAAGGCCCGTGTCTCGGGACCCGTCGAACTGGAAGGGATCATCGGCACCGATGGCCGGATTCGTGATTTGCACGCACTGAGCGGCAACCCGTTGCTGGTTCCCGCCGCGATCGAAGCCGTCCGCCAGTGGGTCTACGAACCCACCCTCCTCAACGGCAAACCGGTCGAAGTGATCGCCCCCATCACGGTCATCTTCCGCCTGACCCAATAATCACGTAACCCGTAAGGGCCGGGCATGCCCGGCCCGCGCGCAGCGCCTTTTCGCTAGCAGTCATCAGAAAACGGAGACTTTCGAGTTTTGGCTGGCCCGCCCATTTCCACGGCTAGGGCATTTTACGCCAAGCAGCGGCTGGCCAGACCCAAAGTCAGTTACCGATATCGCTACATTTCGTCCACAATTGTCCGGCAGACTGACCGTGACCGCTCGAACATCCGGGTCGTAACGCGTCCGAGGGCTGTCCGCGGATTGCGCGCACTCAGCGAAGCTGGGCGATGAATGCGCCTAACTCCCGCAGGACGTCCGCCTCATTAGAGAGGAAGATATAGGTCCTTGCCCCGCTCACCTCGACGACTCGCGCGCCCGGAACGCCCCGCCGGAGGGCATTCTCGTTGCGGGCGATCTCCGCCAGCGCGATTCCATAGCGAAAACCCATGGCGGCGCCCTGCTCGGCATTCTCGGGCCGGTAGCGCTTCAGTTGTTCCTCCAGCGGCGCCGGAAGGGCAAACAGGGCTAAAACCGGAACGCGAATGCGCGCGTAGTCGGCCGGCTGCAGCCCATGGAACAGCGCATCACGCACCTGCTTGGAAACGAGATATTGGCCAAGCGTCCCGTTCGGGCGGATCTCGTACAGCAGCCGCACCTCGGCTTCCGGTAATGCCATCCCGAGGCGCCTCCGCTGCGTCTCCCGGAACGCCTCCACCGAACTCAGGTCGGGCTGGGCCTCGCCTCGCAGGTCCGCTGGAAGCCACGACGGGTCGGGCTGGCCGGCGGCGGTAGTCATGGGGCCGAGGCTGGTATCCTCGGCCGAATCCAGATAGACCAATCCCGCCATCCGATCTGGATAGGAGGCTCCCAGCACGGTCAGATCCTGCCCGCCGAACGAATGTCCGGCCAGGATAGGCTTCTCGAGCTTCAGAGCATCCAGGACGTGCAGCACGTCTTCGGCGGATTCTCTGGCGGTGTAGCCGGTCGGTGGCCTGCTCGATGCCCCCAGCCCGCGCCGGGTGATTCCGTAAACGTGCGCATTCGCGGTCAGCTTGGGCGCGATATCGTCGAAGGCGTGGGCCGTCAAGTAACCCGCCAGGAAGACCAGAGGTCTTCCTGTTCCGCCCCAGTCGAGGACCTCCAGCCGCACGTCGCTGGCTACCGTCACGAATTGCGTCCGATGCGGGGAGGGATCACGGAACGGTGGCACATCTTGAGCGGCCGCAAGGGCGAGCGCCAGAGCTATGGTCAGGAAGACGAAGCGCCGGAGGTTCATGAGATGGCCCCGCCAAAGGCCATCGAGAATTGTACCCGGTCCCGCACCGGCACGCTATGCCCAGATTGGCCGGTCCGTTGACCTGCTCACTGGCCGCGTAGTCGCCAAACCGCCGATGTAAGCGTCCGGCCCACTCGGGACCTATCCGGAACTTGATCGGGCTACGGTCCGAGGCTGGGCAGGCGGATCAGCCACGCACAAATAGAGGCTAGCGGTCATCAGCAGGCGTAGATTTTGGGAGGTTTGCCGGGAGAGCCGCGTCGGCTTGGCGGAGTTTGAGGCGGAAGCAGTCAAGGCAGTTTTCCGGAGCGGGATGCGCGCAGCGCCTTTGCGCTCGACGCCCAACCGGCCGCCACCGTAGGTCTGCTACGATAAAAAATCCTGGCATCAATGCTCCGATTTGAAACCGCCGGCGAGTCCCACGGCGAGTGGCTGGTGGCCACGCTCACCGGACTCCCGGCAGGCATTCCCATTTCCCTCGACGCGGTCAACCGCGAGTTGTGGCGCCGCCAGCAGGGCTATGGCCGCGGCGGCCGCATGAAGATCGAGACCGATCGGGCCGAAATCGTCGCCGGCGTCCGGCATTCGCACACCATCGGATCGCCCGTCGCCATTCTCATTCGGAATAAGGACTGGGAAAACTGGACGCAGGCGCTGCCTGTGGAAGATATCGATGGGGCGGAAGACAAGCGCAAGCCCGTCACCCGGCCGCGTCCCGGCCACGCCGACCTGGCAGGCGCAATCAAGTACAACTTTCACGACGCGCGGTACATCCTGGAGCGCGCCAGCGCCCGTGAAACCGCGGCACGCGTGGCGGTGGGCGCCGTCGCCAAGGCCCTGCTCGGTGAATTCGGCATCACGGTGCTCAGCCACGTCATCGCCGTCGGCCGCGTGCGCATCGAACGCGCCGTGGAGTTTTCCGAGTTGATCGAGTTGAGCCGCCGCGATAGCGTCCTCCTCGGTTGCGTGGACGCCGCAGTCGAGGCCCGCATGAAGGAAGAGGTCGACGAAGCCTACCGCACCGGGGACACGGTTGGCGGTGTGTTTGAGGTGGTGGCCCACGGCCTCCCCACCGGTCTCGGCTCGCACATCACTTGGGATTCGCGGCTGGACGGCCGCCTCGCCCAGGCCGTCGTTTCCATGCAGGCCGTCAAGGGAGTCGAAATCGGATTCGCTGCTGCCGGCGCCGCCAGCTTTGGCTCCCAGGTGCAGGACACGATTCACTATCACCGCGAGAGCCACGCCTTCACGCGCGGCGCCAACCGCGCCGGCGGCTTGGAAGGCGGCATCACCAACGGCCAGGATGTGCTGGTGCGCGGCCTGCTCAAGCCGATTTCGACGCTGCGCCGGCCGCTGGAATCGGTTGACCTTGAGACCCGTGAGCCCGCCCTGGCAGCTTATGAGCGTTCCGACGTAGCCGTAGTGCCCGCCGCCGGCGTGATTGGCGAGGCCATGGTGTCCCTGGTCCTGGCCCAGGCGTTTTTGGAGAAGTTTGGCGGCGACTCGTTGGACGAGACCCGCCGCAATTTTCAAGGCTACATCGATCAGGTGCGAAACTACTAAGGATGGCGAACTTAGGCATGCTCGGAATCACAGAGGGCAAGCGAAAGCATGCCCCACCAACCCGGTGGGCGCCGTTGCTGGGGCACGCTTTAGCTTGCCCATTTCCGTCGTTTTATTTACTCAAACTATGGTCTACCCGATAGTCAAATTCGGCGATCCCGTGCTCGAGCGCGAAGCGGAAACCGTGACTGAGTTCGATACGCCGGACCTCAACCAATTTCTGGCCGATATGTTCGAGTCCATGTACGCGGCCAAGGGCGTCGGCCTGGCTGCGCCGCAAATCGGCTTTTCCCGGAAGATTTCCGTCATCGATGTCTCGAATGGCGAAAGGCCCGAGGACAAGCTGGTCCTCATCAACCCTACCATCGTCAAGGTGGAAGGCAAGCAGGTGGGCGAGGAGGGCTGCCTCAGTGTTCCCGGCTTTCGTGAGCAGGTGCGCCGCGCCAAGCGCGTCACCGTCCGCGCGCAGAATGCCAGGGGCGAGCCGTTCGAAATCACCGGCGAGGACCTGCTGGCGCGCGCCTTCCTGCATGAGACCGATCACCTGTACGGCCGGCTGTATATCAGCCACATCAGCGCGCTCAAACGCGACCTCATGAAGCGCAAAATCCGCAAAATGCAGCGCGCCGGCGAGTGGAGCTGAGCCGCCGCCATGCGCCTGGCCTTCCTCGGCACGCCCTCGTTCGCCGTGCCCACCCTGGAACGCCTGGTCGAGCGCGGCCATCAAGTGCTCGCGGCGGTCACCCAGCCCGACCGGCCCAAAGGGCGCGGCCAGGCGCTTGCGCCGCCGCCTGTTAAGGAGGCCGCGCTCCGCCTCGGTGTCCCTGTCTATCAACCGGAGCGCATCAAGCGGCCGGAGTCGGTCGCCTATCTGCGCAGCCTGGCGCCGGACGCCATGGTAGTGGTGGGCTACGGCCAGATCATTCCGCAATCGATCATCGATATTCCTCCGCTCGGCATCCTCAACGTGCACGCTTCGCTGTTGCCGCAGTACCGCGGTGCCGGCCCCATCCAGTGGGCCATCGTCAACGGGGAAACCACCACGGGCGTCACCATCTTGCAGATCGACGCTGGCCTGGATACGGGCCCGATGCTGCTCAAAGCCGAGACCGAAATCGGTTCCGATGAAACCGCGCCCGAGTTGGGCCGACGCCTGTCCGTGATAGGCGCGGACTTGCTGGTCGAAGCCCTGGATGCACTGGCAGCCGGCCGAATTGTGGCCACTCCCCAGGACAACAGCCGGGCCACTTACGCCCCGATTTTGAAGAAGGAAGACGGCCGCATCGACTGGCGCCGTTCTGCCGCTCAGATCCATAACCAGGTGCGCGGTATGCAGCCCTGGCCCGGTGCTGATTCGGTCTTTCGTGGGTCCGCCCTGCATATTTGGCGCGCTCGCCCAACCGATGGCGGCGCAACCCACCCGCCGGGCACGGCCGTTCGCACCCGGCCCCTGCTGGTGGCGTGCGGCGAAGGATCTCTCGAACTCGTCGAAGTGCAGATGGAGGGCCGCAAACGAATGTCCGCCTCGGATTTCGTCAACGGGCAACGATTAGTCGAGAATGAAGTCATAGGAGAAGTGCCCGTTTGAACCTGCCTCTGGGATATGCTTATTCGGCCGTGTACGCCGGGATACGGCAGGCCGAGCGCGATGATCTGGCGTTGATCGTTAGCGGCCTCGACGCCAACGCCGCCGCCATCTTCACCCGCAACCGCGTGCAGGCGGCGCCTGTCCGGCTCTGCCGCCGCCACCTGGCGTTATCCAAAGGCCGGGTGGGCGCCATTCTGATGAATGCCGGCAACGCCAACTGCGCGACGCGCACCGGCGAAGCCGTGGCACTCGCCACCGCGCGCGCTGCCGCCAGGATTCTGAAACTGCCGGTAGCCCAGGTGCTCACCGCATCCACAGGTGTCATCGGGGTGGAAATGGATGGCGGCAAGATCACTGCCGCCCTGCCGCGGCTGGTGCAAGGGCTTTCACCGGCGCGATTTGAAGACGCGGCGCGCGCCATTATGACCACGGACCTGGTCTCCAAGACGGCCTCCGCCGAAGCGCGTCTGCGGCGCGGCAGCGTGCGCGTGGCCGGCATGACCAAGGGCTCCGGCATGATCCAGCCGAACATGGCCACCACGCTCGGATTCGTGATGACCGACGCCCAGCTTCCCGCGGCCGCGCTGCGCGCGATGCTGAAGCGAGCGGCCGAAGCCAGCTATCACCGCCTATCGGTTGACGGCGATACCTCCACCAACGACACCCTCGTATTGCTCGCCAACGGCGCCTCCGGCGTCCGCCCGGATCCCATGGAACTGGCCCGCGTGGAAGAAAAGATTACGGGCGTCCTGCAGCATCTCGCCCAGGCCATCGCGCGCGATGGCGAAGGCGCCAGGAAGCTCGTCACCATTCAAGTCTCCGGCGCGCCCAGTGACGATGCCGCTGCGCGCCTGGCGCGCTCCATCGCCAATTCGCCGCTCGTCAAAACCGCGATCGCCGGCTCTGACCCCAACTGGGGCCGCATCCTGTCAGCCGCCGGTAACGCCGGCGTTGCATTCGACCCGGCCAAAGCCGACATCTGGATGCAGGGCGTCGCTGTCTGCCGTGGCGGCGTGGCCGCGCCGTTCTCCGAGGCGGAACTCAAGCAGAAGCTGGATGAGCCGGAATGCCAGATCCGCTTTTCCCTGCGCGGCAAGGCCAAGGGCGCAGCCAGTTTCTGGACGTGCGACCTCACCCACGGTTATATCCACATTAATGGCAGCTACCGGACGTGAGCCCATGCTGAAAACACCGCGCGCGCTCGTGTTGCTCGCATTGGTCTGGCCTGCGGCCGCGCAAACCACGCCTGCGGATCAGGAACAGGCCGCGCGCGAGTTGATCTCGAATGCCGGCCGTGCGCTGGCCGCGCGCCATGCGGCCGTGTTCCTGGAAGCACTCGACCGGCCGCTGGCCGATCAACTGCGCAAGCCGGTCGAAGCTCTACTGCAGCGCTACGACGTTCAGCCCTCCGTCGACTTCCTCTCCGTGACCGGCGACGGCCCCGGTGTCGCGGTTTCTTTCGACTGGAAACTGAGCCTGACCACTCGCGAAGGACAGCGGGCAGTCACCCATCGTGAGAAGCGCGCGGCATGCCGCGTGGAATGGCGCGCCGGCGCGCCGCGCATCACGTCGTTTGTCGGCGTCTTCAACGCGCCTGCGTTTCTCGCCCCACCCGATGTCGACGGCGCTTGGGACCTGCTGCAATCCGCCGCCCGCGCGCTCAGCCAGCCGGATTCTCCGTCTGCGGGCTTTCTGGCCGCATTCGATTCCAAGCTGCCCGCTTACGAAGTGCTGCGCAGTGGCGCCGAGACACTGGCAGCCCGGGGCGAGGTCGACTCCACCATTGGCCTCACCAGCAACGAAGGCACCGACACGGCGCGCACGATCGAAGTGGATTGGACGCTCGAGGTCGTCAACAGCGAATCCCGCATCCGCATCACCCAGCGCGAGGCGCAGTTGACTTTCAAAATCGAGCGCCGCGGCAAACGCTGGGTCATCGTGTCCGTTACGCCGCTGGAGTTCTTCCAACCGTAGGGGCCGGGCATGCCCGGCCAAGTGTTCCGCGGCACACGACCTCTAGCGCACGTCGTCGGCACTCCTGCCGACGCCCGGTAGGACAGACGATCGGGTTTCATCGTCTGTCTCGGCCTGTGCTTCAAACGCCATGACAGACCACAAACCCCGATGGTCTGTCCTACTTCAGAACTCCTGCAGCAGTTCCAACATCCTTCTGTCGAGCTTGTGGCCGTGCCAGTTTTCGTACGTCACGTCGCTGCGGTTGCTGTCGAGCACGCCGAAAGAGCCGCGAAAGCACCATAACGCCCAGCCCCAGTTGGCGGCCTTCCAAAGAGACAGAAAGTCTCGCATCCAGCTCAGCGTTACCGCGTGTGGAGTGTGGTTCCAACAACCCCACTCACCCACAAACACGTTCGCGCCGTGAGCGGCGATTTTCTGGTAGGGCTGGATGCACCAGCGTTCCAGCATCGCCCGGTTCCACTCAACGGTGGCCGAGACGCGCATCGGCCACGTTGGCAGCTGCCGCGGCGTGCCCGCCCAGGGCGCCAGGTAGTGCGAAAGAGCGAACGGCGCATAGCCGCGCGTCGCCTGCACCGAGTTGGGAATGCCGGCCAGCTCGTCTACCGGCAGGATCGCCTCGCCAAACAGCCCATCGATCACCACCAGGCGCTCCGGATCGGCGTGCCGGATGGCGTCCACGCCGGCGCGAATCACCTTCTCATATTGGGCCGCCGTGCAGCGGTTGGGTTCGTTGAGCAGATTGAAGCTAAGTTGCCCGCTCGAAATGCCGCGGTAGCGCTCGGCGAAGCGGCCCCAGTAGAAACAGAAAATGTCCAGCGCGTGCGGGTCGGTCCACAGGTTCCAAGGTTCGGCAAGCAGCCCGCCGTTGATGGAATAACCAGGCGCCCGGTGAAAATTCAGGCACACGTGGACGCCATACTGCCGGCCCCAGTGCACCGCCTGGTCGATTTCGCGCAGCGTACTCTCCGCCATCCGGAACGGATCCTTCGGGTCGGCCCAGCAGCGGTAGGACATCGGGAGACGGGCGAAGTTGAAGCCCCACTGCGCCATCCATTCAAAATCCGTTTCGACGAACGGTTCGTTGTGCCGCCCCCACTCCGGGTCGAGGGCTGCCCATTCCTCCGGCGCCGCGGTAAACTTCTCCTGCAGGTTGAAGCCGCGCCATTTTGCCGGCGCCTCGGTCGCCCGCCTGCAGCCATCCAGCGCCGTTAGCGCCGCCAGCTTTGCAAATGCGCGCCGGCTGATCGCTGCGCGGGAATCCACCTGGGCCACGTCGCTTATTCTAGCCAATCGTCCGATCAGGCGACGCAAGCCGGCCGTGTCATCTGCGAACGCCGTCCCATCGCGCGACGGGTCGTCCCGGAACCGGACACCCGGCGGCCCAGGAGGGCGCTGTGTTAAAAAGGCTTGTGAAGGGCACGTGACGTGCAGCCGTATCATCCTCAGTGCGTACCTTAGCCATGAATGCTCTCGAAACCGTGGCTGCCCTGCCTGCCGATTTTCGGGTGCTGGTGTGCGATGACCAGCCGGATGTGTGCGAGGCGCTGCGGCTGCTATTGAAAAGCCAGGGCTGGCAGGCGGTGACGGTGGAATCCCCGGCAGCCCTGCTGGACCGGGTGCGCGGCGAGGTCTTCGACCTGGTGCTGCTGGACTTGAACTATGCGCGCGACACCACATCCGGCGCGGAAGGAATGGATTTGCTGGCGAGCCTCGAGGCTCAGGGCAATACCGCCCCGGTAATGGTGATGACGGCCTGGAGCAGTTTCGATCTGGCCGTGGAGGCGATGCGGCGCGGCGCGTGTGATTTCATCCAGAAGCCTTGGGAAAACCAGCGTCTGATTGCAGCCATTCGCAAGCAGGCCGATTCGGGCCGGCGGCGGAAATCGGAGCTCGAAATCGCCGCTGCCGTGCAGCAAAAGCTGTTCCCCGTTGAGGCGCCCGGGCTGAAGACGATCGAGTGCACGGCCCAATGCCTGGCGGCGCGTGAAGTGGGCGGCGACTATTACGACTTTCTGCCGGCCGGCGACGAACACGAAGTGTTTCTGCTGGGTGACGTGTCGGGCAAGGGCGTCCCGGCGGCTTTGCTGATGGCCAACCTGCAGGCCGCTTTCCGCAGCCAGGCACAGGCGGCGCTGCGCGCGCCCGCCGCACTGCTGGAAGGCATCAATCGTCATTTCTTCCAGTCCACCGCCGCAGAGCGCTTCGCGACCTTGTTTTACGGGCTCTATGACGACCGATCGCGCCAGCTGCGATATGTCAATTGTGCCCACAATGCACCGCTCCTGCTGCGGTCCACCGGGGCCCTGGAGCGCCTCGACGCCACCGCGCTGATGCTGGGCGCCTTCGCTGAGTGGAGCTGCACCGTGGCCGAAGTGTCGCTCGAACCTGGCGATTCGCTCGTGATCTATTCCGACGGCGTGACCGAGGCCGCCTCGACTTCCGGCGATGAATTCGGCGAAGAGCGCCTGGAGCGCGTGTTGCGAAGCCGGCAGGGACAGCCGGCCTCACAGGTGGTGGATGCGATCCTCGATGCAGTGGCCACGTTTAGCAGCGGACCCCGCGGCGACGATGTCACCGTGATGGCCTTACGCGGGCTGTGAGGTGTTGAGCCGTCCACCGGCCGGCGAAATCGGGCAGAATCTGCCGAAAAACGGGCCTTAAGCCTTTTGTTTCCGGTAAACTTTGGGCAGACTCTGCCCAAATCCGCCGGCGCGCTCCGCCGCGGTTTGACTTGACTCCTCGGCCCGCGCTATCGTGCAATAAGCCATTCTCTCCGCAGGGCGCGGTAGCCAAGTGGTAAGGCAAAGGTCTGCAAAACCTTTATTCGTCGGTTCGATCCCGACCCGCGCCTCCAACTCAAAACAAATACAAATAGTCTAAATTCAGTAATTTGAGGCATCCCATAGACGCTTCCCGATTGTTTTTCTGATTTCCCTATTTCTCCCCCATTTTGCCCGGTAGAAACGGGGCAAGCGCCGGGCGCCAAGTGGTAAACTCCGCGGTATGAAGCGCTCTCATTGCGGCTGAGAGATCAGCGAAGCGGTCGAGGAACCGGCCGCGGGGAAGCCGCGAGCACTACCAAGGACGTGAGCGCCGCCAGCCTGGCCGAGAATGGAACCGACGAACTAAATCAGGAGAGAGAATCATGTCGAAACAAACGATTGCTCTATTGATCGCAGCCAGCTTTGGTTGGCCTGCATGGACACAATCCGCAGCCGGTTGGCAAACGTTGACGGACCGCCGGCAACTCTGCGAGGCAAAATCTCCGCAGGGCTGGGAGAAGGTCTTGATGGGACCCAAGAGCGACACAGCGGCAATTGCCCGAGTAGTACCCCAGATACATAGCGACGGCTCGTCATTCGAGTTTAACTTTGCCAAATCCGCGGGAGGGAAACCGTCCCAGGTTTTCGAAGATAGCCCGACCCGTTACTGGATTGCCTTCGATCCCAAAACCGGATCCATCGGGAACGGCGAACGGCTCTACCGCTATCTCTGGTACGTCGCGATTCCATCCAAGCCAGTCTGCTCCGTGCTGATTTTCTTCGATGACCCGGCGCTGACCGAGCAGGCAAAGCTAATCGTCAAGTCTCTTAAAGGAACCAAGTAAAAACATCGGAAGAAATACCCGTTTTGACCCCACGTCCGTATTCTTCCAGCGAGAGGGGGCTCCTCCCAGTTTGGCGCTGCCGCAGGCGCTTTTGCGGCGCTCGACGGGACGCGGAGGCTTCGCGCAGCCGTCCGTTCTGAGCTAATCGGCAACAGACAAAGCTATACATCTCACGTTGCTACTCAACCCGCTTGGCGCTGTGATCGCCATTCTGGTGCAGAATGATTTCCGTGGCGCGTCCGACCCGCGCCTCCAACTCAAAACAAATACAAATAGTCTAAATTCAGTAATTTGAGGCATCCCATAGACGCTTCCCGATTGTTCTTCTGATTTCCCTATTTCTCCCCCATTTTGCCCGGTAGAAACGGGGCAAGCGCCGGGCGCTAAGTGGTAAACTCCGCGTTATGAAGTGCCCTCATTGCGGCTGAGAGATCAGCGAAGCGGTCGAGAAACCGGCCGCAGGAAGCCGCGAGCACCTAGTTGCTTGGCTCAAGACGTGGAGGCAGGAGAACAGACTGGGAAGTTCGGGGAGGCCGCTATCGAATCGCAGCCTCTCTCAACTCCAGAAAATGTACGAGCAAGCGCAAATGGGAAAACAATATCGGGCCGGGCGTCGGCGGGGGCGATCGTCGAGGAAGCGTAGCTGAGGAGTAAAGTGTGACGCCGGAACAAAGCGCGCCATGACCCCTCTTTTCGACAGCGAGTCGTTGCCGCCCTACCATGAACGGCTGGAAGAAGGCGCCGTTATCTTGCGCGGCTTCGCCACTTCAGAGGCGCCCGCACTGCTCGAACAAGTGGCGCGGATCGCGCAGGTAGCGCCGTTCCGACACTTGGTCACGCCCGGCGGCTACACCATGTCCGTCGCGATGACCAATTGCGGCCGCGTAGGCTGGGTATCCGACCGCGCCGGCTATCGCTACGACCCCGCGGACCCTGAAACCGGAGTGCCTTGGCCCACGATGCCCGGAGAGTTGCTGGACCTCGCCGTGCGCGCCGCCGCCGAGGCCGGCTTCGCGCACTACGATCCTGATGCCTGCCTGATCAACCGCTACATCGCAGGGGCCAAACTCGGCCTACATCAAGACCGTGACGAAAAGGATGCCTGGGCTCCGATCGTTTCCGTCTCGATCGGCCTGCCTGCCGTGTTCCTTTGGGGCGGCAAGCGCCGCTCCGATCCGGTGCGCCGCCTACGCCTCGACAACGGCGACGTTGCAGTGTGGGGCGGTCCCGCACGTTTCGTCCATCACGGCGTCGCTCCGCTCAAATGCGGGCAGCACCCGCTGACAGGCAACATTCGCATGAATCTCACGTTCCGAAAAGTGTTCTGACCTCGGGTGGCGGCGCTTACTTCGCCGGGGAGTCGGATCCAGCGGAGTCGGGCAGGATATGAAGTGTGTGCAGCCACATCTCCACGCTTAAGGGCCACGTCGTGACCGAGAGTCGGGTGCGCCGCAAGCCGTAGCCGTGTCCGCCCTCGGCATAAATGTGCAGTTCCGCGGGAACCTTCGCATTCTTTAGCGCGAGGAAATAGACCACAGCGTTTTCGACATGGACCGGATCGTCCTCGGCCTGAACGATAAACGAAGGTGGAGTCTGGCCGGTCACGTGAATGTCGGCATTGGGAGCGAAGTTCTTCTCCGCGAGCGCCAGATAGCCCGGATAGACGATCACGGCGAAGTCGGGACGGCAGCTTAGACCATCCGCGGCGTCAATCGGATCGTAGAGTCGTTGATCAACGTGAGTACTGAGCGCGGCGGCAAGGTGGGCTCCGGCGGAAAAGCCAAGGACCCCGATTCGGTGCGGATCAATGTGCCACTCGCCGGCACGAGATCGAACGACCCCCAGAGCGCGCTGCGCATCCTGCAGCGCAGCGGAAGACTTCGGGTAAGGCCCAGAGTCGGGCACGCGGTATTTCACCAGGATGCAAGCGATGCCTGCGGAGTTGAGCCAGTCGCACACCTCTGTCCCTTCGAGGTCAATGGCCAGGATGCGGTAGCCGCCCCCCGGAAAGACAACCACGCCCGCGCCCGTGTTCTTTTCCCGTGGAGTGTAGAGCGTGAGCGTGGGATTTGAAACGTTGCCGAGACGGATGATCGGCTTACCCGCAATGAGGTTGTCTTTCGCAGTTGTCGTATCGACCTCCGGCACCGGATTCGGCGGGGCACCCGGCGCCCCACTTGGCCAGAGAGGCAAGGTCAGATGCCCGGGATCAGGCTGCCAGGCAGGTTTTTGGGCGAACAAACTGGCGGAGCCACCGACAAGGGTGGCGAGAATAAGCAGACATTTGTGAGTGATCACGACCATTTGGATTCGCTTCCCAAGCAATGATCGCAGGACCGGGGGACATGTCGCAAGGTTCGTTGTCTCGCTCTTGCCGGGTGTGCAGAAATCTTTAGCTTTCTGCACATCGACATGCGCTCGTCATTTTCCTTTCGACCGGCCGAGGCGCTGAGAGCGTGTCTCGTTAATGATCCCGCCATGAAGGCGACTTCCCGGGGTATATCGCAGCGAGCGCCGGGAGACGCCCGCCGACAGTCGCCGTCGAACACGGCACCCGGTCCCGCTCGATTGATGCGGAGGCCGCCAATCCGATAAGGTTGTCTTGGAGTTGCGGCTTGGACGTTCATTTGATCGACGGCACATACGAGTTGTTCCGGCATTATTACGCCTTGCCATCCGCGCAGGATCAGGACGGTCGCGAGGTCGCTGCGGTGCGGGGCGTACTCAGGTCTGTTCTGGGCATGATTCACGGCGGTGCCACGCACCTTGCCGTCGCGACGGATCACGTCATCGAGTCGTTCCGCAATCGGCTATGGCCAGGCTACAAGACCGGCGAAGGGATCGAACCGGACCTGCTGGCCCAGTTCGAGCTACTTGAAGAAGTCCTCACGTCGGCAGGCATCGTCGTCTGGCCCATGGTGGAGTTTGAGGCGGACGATGCGCTGGCAGCAGCGGCGGCGAATGCGGCGCAGGACGCGCGTGTCGAGCACGTGATTATCTGTACGCCCGACAAGGATCTCGCCCAATGCGTGCGCGGCACGCGCATCGTGCAGTTAAATCGTCGGACGCGCGTTACGCTCGATGAGGCCGCCATCGTCAGGAAGTTTGGTGTCCCGCCGGCTTCGATTCCCGATTACCTAGCGCTAGTGGGCGACGCAGCAGACGGCTACCCCGGACTACCAGGCTGGGGAGCGAAATCGTCGGCTGCCGTTCTCGCCAAATACCTCCACCTTGAAGCCATTCCCGCGGACTGGCGCGAGTGGGGCGTGAATGCCTCCAGCGCGAGTGCCCTCGCGCAAACCCTCTCTATCGAGCGCGACAGTGCATTGCTATTTCGAATGCTCGCAACCTTACGGACCGACATCGAACTGTTCGGAAATGTCGACGAACTACAATGGCAAGGCCCTGCGCCTGGCTTTGACACCTTGGGGATACAACTCGACGCTGCGATCACCGGAACCAAGCAGCACGCGGGCCGCCGGTCCCCAGCTCGTTCCGATCCTAAATCGAAGCGATAGTTGGCCCCGCTGAGAAGTTGATTGGCCGTTGCCCCCCGCGGCGAGCGCGCTCGTCACGCTCTTGAATTGCATCGTGTCCCCTGCGCCGGGCCGCCGCATTCGCCTTCATCGCGTCGAAATGTTCCTTCGAGAACGAAGGCGCCATCGAAGTGAATCGCATGAACACGCTGCGTCAGAAGCAGCGAGTGGTTGGCGACTTCACTAATCGGCTGCCATGGGGAGCTTGGCGCCGCTCGCTTGAAACCAGCTTTAGGAGGCGCTCAGCGCTTGCTGGCGGTGGCGAAGTCGTTGCTGCCAGAAACAGCGGGGCCGTAACTCCAGTCATGCTGGCGGGGCGCCTGGGCTTATGGTAATGTCGATCATCTAATTCATGGGGACAGTGAGCGGGGCCCATTTAAACCCGGCGGTTACCTTGGCTTTCGCGCTTCGCCGGAACTTCCCGTGGAACCGAGTGCCGGGACCTGACTGCGGCGCAAGGTGCACCTGGCGCTGCTGATTCAACTGACGCCCAGAAGGCAGCAGAGAAATGAATATTCATAAGGCGACGCAGAGCTACGAAAGCTGGATGCGCAGTTGTACGGCCGTCATCGAAGCCCACCTGCGATTGAAGCACAAGCGAATGAGAGAAAGCCTGTTCCTCTTTTTCCGCGGGACGTTTTACCGTTGGGTTCAACTTTGGCCGGACGTATGCGCCAGTCTGCGCGATGCCCCCAAAGTATTGGCAGTAGGAGATCTCCATGTCGGCAGTTTTGGAACCTGGCGCGACACGGAGGGCCGGTTGTCCTGGGGCGTCGATGATTTCGACGAATCGTATCCTTTGCCCTATACAAATGATCTGGTACGCTTGGCGGCCAGCGTAAGGATTGTTATCGACTCGGAAGAGCTGACCATCAGATTCAAAGAAGGCTGCAGCGCCATTTTGGAAGGATATGAGAAGGCGCTGAAAGCCGGCGGTTGCCCGTTTGTTCTTGCTGAACATGAAAAGAACCTGGATCGACTGGGGGTTGAGGCATTCGAGCCCCCGAGCAGTTTTTGGGAGAAGCTAGATCATCTCCGGGTTGTGCATCACGGCCTGCCTCGCGATGTGAAGAGAGTCTTAGGGAAAACGCTTCCAAATCCAAATCTGGATTACAAAGTGGTGCGCAGGGAAGCGGGCCTGGGGAGCCTCGGGCAACAACGATTTGTCGCTATTGCCAGTTGGGAAGGAGGCCACATCGCACGAGAAGCGAAAGCCATGCTGCCCTCGGCAAGTGTTCGGCTGAATGGTGGCATCGGAAATCACCAGTCCTACTATCAGAAGGCTATCCAGTTCGCTGTGCGATCGCACGATCCATTTCAGAGAATTACGGGAACGTGGCTGATTCGCCGCCTCTCGCCGGAATCAAATCCCATTGAGATTGCCGACTTGCCGAAAGAACGCGACGAAGAAACGCTTCTCTACGCAATGGGCTCTGAAGCCGCGAATATTCACCTGGGAAGCAAGCGGCAAGTCGCCAACATTTTGCGGGACCTGCGACGCAGAAAATCAGATTGGTTGCGCTCTGCGGCCCGGGATATGGCAAAAACCATAGAAGGCGATTGGAAGAAGTACAGGGACTCTTGAGGCCAATGCAGCGCTTGCGGCGCCCGATGCGGGAGCTGGCCGGGGCCATTATCCTGTCCGCGGACCTGGAGCGCGAATCGGCCGCCAGCCAGACCCAAGTGCGTGGCGTAGAGCGCGCCCGCGAGGTCTAATTCACGGCCAGCGTGACGCCGTCCTGGCTGGCCACGCCGCCGACCGTGACGTGCACCGGAACGCTGTTGCCGGGCTGTACGCTGGCCGGAATCTCGGCATTCACTTGCAACACGCCGGGCATCATGCCCGGAGCCGCGCCGGCGTATTTCACCGTGGCGGGCTGGCCGCCGATATCGACGGTGACTGTGGCCACGGGTTTGGGCAACACGTCCACGGCGGGGCGGCCGTCGACGCCGGGCGGGTCGGTCAC
>Ga0187847_10002260_pt1 | contig 15751 bp, 17 predicted proteins | sample June2016WEW_4_10_FD_132458 | JGI IMG/M metagenome (GOLD analysis project Ga0187847, IMG submission 132458) | Peatland microbial communities from SPRUCE experiment site at the Marcell Experimental Forest, Minnesota, USA - June2016WEW_4_10 | ecosystem: Environmental > Terrestrial > Soil >...
AAAATCTTCGAGCCCTTCCAGTCCGGCTTCGAGGGCGGGACCGGCTTGGGACTCGCCATTGTCTATCGCATCGTCCAGGCTCATGGAGCTCTCATCACCGTACACTCCGAGGCCGGCCAGGGGACCGAATTCACATTGCTCTTCCACCAGCCCATGCCCGAGCGCCCCGCCACCGCGCCGGATGCATCGCTGCCGCAACTTTCCAACGCTCATGGCCTCCGCCCTGACGACGAAAGCAGGTAATCATGGGCTACATCCTGGTCTGCGACGACGAACCCTCCATCTGCCGGATGTTGCAGATCGCATTTCAGAACCAGGGGCACCGCGTCGAAACGGTGACCTCCGGCGAACAGGCCCGCCACAAGATTGACTCCACCCTCTACGACGTCGTTGTGACCGACGTGCGCATGCCGCACGTTACCGGCATGGACGTTCTCCAGCATTCGCGCCGCGTCTCTCCAGATACGCTCGTCATCGTCATCACCGCCGTCGACGATAACGAAATCCCCATCGAAGCCCTTAACGCCGGGGCCTTCTACTACATCCGCAAGGGTCCCAAGCTTCTGGAAGATGTCTTGAGCGCCGCCGCCCTGGCCATGGACCGCTCCCACCTCCGCCAGCAAAACGCCGCGCTCAAACGTGACGCCGCGCAACGCAATTCGCTCGACAACATCATTGGCGAGAGCGAGCCAATGACCAGGCTCAAGCAAACCATTCGCACCATCGCCACCACCAACAGCACCGTCATCGTCAGCGGCGAGAGCGGCACCGGCAAGGAACTCGTTGCCCGCGCCATCCACACCTGCTCTCCGCGCTCCTCCGATCCTTTTGTCAGCGTCAACTGCGGGGCCTTCCCGGAGACCCTGCTGGAGAGCGAACTCTTCGGCTACGTCAAGGGCGCGTTCACCGGCGCGACCTCCAACAAGCACGGACTCTTCGAACTCTCCAGCGGCGGAACCATCTTCCTCGACGAGATCGGTGAGACCACCCTCCCCATGCAGGTCAAACTCCTGCGCGTCCTGCAGGAGCGCTGCATCCGCCCCGTCGGCGGCGGCCAGGAAACTCCAGTTGATGTCCGTGTCATCGCCGCCACCAACAAAAATCTTCTCCAGCAGATACAAGACGGCCTATTCCGCGAAGATCTCTACTACCGCCTCAGCGTCATCCCCGTCGAGGTGCCTCCGCTGCGCGACCGTGGCGATGACGTGGTCCTGCTCGCCAATCATTTCCTCAAGAAGTTTGCCGTGCAGATGAGCAAGAACGTAGTGCGCCTCTCTCCAGAGAGCCTGGAAACCATGAAGGGCTACGATTGGCCAGGCAACGTTCGCGTCCTTGAAAACACCATCGAGCGCGCCGTCGCCATGTCCACCGAAGAGGAACTCCGCGTCGAACTTCCCAACTCCCGCACCAGCCCCATGCCCACCACGTCGGCCAATGCCGGAGCACTCGGCGTTGTCCTCCCCGCCGACGGCCTCGACCTTGAGCGCTACATCGCCGACGTCGAGAAGAGCCTCTTGCAATCAGCTCTGCGCCGCTCCAATGGAGTCCAGACCCGAGCCGCTGAAATCCTCAAACTCAGCTACCGCAGCTTCCGCCACATGATGAAAAAATACGACCTCTCCTGAGCGCGCAGCTATACTGAAACCATGTGGTACATTCTCCGATTTCTCTGGAACGCGACTCGCGGCCATCGCCTCGCTCCGTGGCGCAGCCCCTACCTCAAGTGGCGTCTGGAGACCTACACCGGCCTCAAGATGGAAAAAATCGGCCTCTTGCAAATCTGCGGAATCATGTGGCGCGAGCGTCGCCAGATGTTTCGCTTTCTACTGTGGACGGCGAAGATGGATAACTACGCCCGCGTCAAGCCCCGCAATCCCTCCACGCAGGATTGGGGCTAGAACTCCGCCAGCACTTCCGTCCCGCGCCCTGCTTTTGCCACCTGCGCCGCTGCTCCTCGATTGCACGCGATCTCCAGGTAGCCCATGCTGTTCAGCACCCCAAACAGCTCTCCCGGCTGTCCCTGCGCGTACGACGTGTGTATCTCCGAGACCGTCCCCTGCCCCACAGTGATCTTCACCACGGCGTTCGCGGCAAACACTGCGGGCGCGTTCTCCGGAGTCAGGTTCGTAATCAGGTTCCCGAACTTATCCACCTTCAGCACCGAGCCCTTCAGCGTATGTTCGGAAATCATCTTCGGTTTGGGCAACGCGAAGCGCACGTAGTCCGTAATCTCATCGCCAAACTTTTCCGGCTCCACTCCCTTGCTCATCCATCCCGCACAGGGAGCGAACACATCGCGCCCATGGAAGGTGTTGCTCATCGGACGCAGGAAGTAATGCTCTGCCGTGATCTCCCGCACCGAGACCCGCTCCTCCTGGTCCATCACCAGTGAGAGCACGCCATTGTCCGGCGCAATAAAGTAGTGCTTCGAGGTCGTCACCAGCAGTGGCCTCCGCGCCGATCCCACTCCCGGATCGACCACCACCAGATGAATCGTGTCTGCCGGGAAATAGCGGTATGCCTGCGCAATCGTCAGCGCTCCGTCCAGCACGTCAAACGAGTTCACTGCATTGCACAGGTCCACCACCTGTGCCTCCGGATTCACTCCCAGAATCACTCCGCGCATCGTGCCCACAAAGTGATCCGCGTTGCCGAAGTCCGTCGTAAGTGTGACAATGCGCGTCGCCGCCAAGTCTTCCTCCCCGTTGTCCTCGTAAACGTTGCCACCGTCAGCCGGGGCAAAGTTCCGCTCGCATGATTTTGTCACGAATAAAAAGCGCCCGCCACGAGTAGTAGCAAGTGTAGTGAATCGAGAGGGAGTGTACGGTTACTCAGATTCGCGCTTTGCGATGCTAGAATCCATTACCACGAGTCCTTTTCGGGGGAGTTAGAGTCTTGTTCACGTTCGTGCTGATGCGGATCATCGCCGTGATCCTGCTGGTTGCGGGCAACGCCTTCTTCGCCGCCGGCGAATACGCCCTGGTCAGCATTCGCGACACTCGGCTCGAACAGCTTATCCAGGAGGGGCGCATCGGCGCGCGCACCATCCGCAAACTCCACAACAAACTCGACGAAGTCCTCAACGGAATCCAGATCGGCGTCACCATGGCCAGCCTCGCCCTCGGCTGGATCGGCGAAGAGTCCATGGCCCACCTCCTCGAAGTCCCTCTGGCGCGTCTGCCCCACTCCGCTCTGTTTGCCCACGCTCTCGCCACCTTCTTCGCCTTCACCTGCATCACCTACCTGCACGTGATTCTTGGCGAGGTTGTTCCCAAGTCCATCGCCCTGCAGAAGGCAGAGCAGGTCGCCCTTGCCGTCGCCGGGCCTCTCGATGTCTTCATCACCGTCTTCAGTCCGGTCACTCGCACCATGGCTGCCTCTTCGCGCTGGGTGCTGCGCTCCTTCGGCTGGAACCACATTCGCGAAGGCGGCGTTCACACTCCCGAAGAACTCAAGCTCAGCGTCACTGCCTCGCACCGCTGCGGCCTCATCTCGTCACTTCAGCAGGAACTGCTGCACCGCGCCCTCGATCTTGAAACCATCACCGTCCGCGAGATCATGGTGCCGCGCCCTGACATTTTCTCTCTTCCCGGCGACATGCCGCTCGAGGAAGCCATCGCCAAAGTTGTTGAGGAGCAGCACTCCCGCGTCCCCGTGTACGATGCCGCGCGCGGCCCCGAGGCCATCATCGGCGTGCTCTACTCCAAGGACCTCATGCGTTGGATGCAGTTCCGTCTGAAGCGTTCGCAATCCTCCTCCGAGCTGGCGCCCTCGCTGCCCACCCTGGCCGTCCGCCACATCATGCGAGATGTGCTCGTCGTGCCCGAAACCAAGGCTCTCCCCGATCTTCTCGCCGAGTTCAAGCACCGTCGCCGCCATCTCGCCGTCGTCGTCGATGAGTACGGCTCGACCGCCGGCGTGGTCAGTGTCGAAGACGTGCTGGAGCAACTGGTCGGCGAGATTGAGGATGAGTTCGACATCGTCCCTCGCGCCAATCTCGGCAACCCCGCGTCGCTCGTCCTCGACGCCGCGCTCAACATCCGCGATCTCGAATCCCAGTACAATCTGCGCCTGCCCCGTGACGATGGCTTTGAAACTCTTGCCGGATTCGTCGTCGCAAAATTGCAGCGCATTCCCAAACCCGGCGACTCTTTCCTCTACCAGCATCGCCGCTTTACCGTCCTTGAGATGGAGGGCCGCCGCGTCGAAGCCGTCAAAGTCGATCTCATCCCCGACCCCCTGATCTCCGGGAACGCAACCAGTAACGCAGTCCAGGACGGGAAGCCCAACGCATGATCCGCTACCTCTTTGCCCGCGTTGCCTACATGCTTCCCGTCATCTGGCTGGTCGTCAGCGTGGTTTTTCTCCTCATTCACCTCGTCCCCGGAGACCCCATCCAGGCCATGCTCGGCGAGGGCGCGGCAGGAACCGATATCCAGGCCGCACGCCACGCCTACGGCCTCGATGTTCCTCTGCCTACGCAATACGTTCGCTACTGGCGGGGAGTCCTTCACGGCGATCTCGGCAAGTCTCTGCGCCTCAACAAGCCTGTCAAGGAACTCGTCGCCCAGGCTTATCCCGCCACTCTGTCGCTCACTTTTTCCGCCCTCTTCGTCGCCATCCTGCTCTCCATTCCCGCCAGAGTCCGCTCCGCCACCCGCCGCAATCGCTGGGAAGACCGGGCCCTCAGCTTCGTCAGTCTGCTCGGCCTCTCCTTTCCCAACTTCGCTCTCGGCCCCATCCTCGTTCTGGTCTTCGCCATCCGCTTGGACTTGCTCCCCGTCTCCGGCGCCGCAAGCTGGCGCAACCTCGTCTTGCCAGCCATCACCATGGGCGCCTCGCTCGCCGCCATTCTCACCCGCATGGTACGCACCAGCATGTTGGAGGAGCTAGGACAGGACTACATCCGCACCGCTCGCGCCAAGGGACTGCCCGAGCGCGACGTTGTCTATCGCCACGCCTTGCGCAACGCTCTCATCCCCGTTGTCACCGTCATCGGACTCCAGTTCGGTGCCCTCCTCGCCGGAGCCATCGTCACCGAAACCATCTTCGCCTGGCCCGGCATCGGACGCCTCACCATCAGCGCCATCAGCAATCGCGACTACTCGCTCGTCCAGGGATGCCTGCTCTGCATCGGCCTCACCTATGTTGCGGTCAACTTTTTCACTGACCTTGTCTACTCCGCGCTCAATCCGCGGATCAGACAATGACGGATTCGCCCATGCCATCGGAAACATCCAAACTCGCGCGCGTCTTATTCCGCAATCCGCTGGCGCTCTTCGGAGTCGCGCTCATCCTCCTGTTCGTTCTCTGCGCCATCTTCGGCCCATTCATTGCGCCGCGCGATCCAGCCTCCATCGAACTCGCCTCGCGCCTTCAGCCGCCATCCGCGCAGCATCTGTTTGGCACCGACGAACTCGGCCGGGACATCCTCTCCCGCATTCTTTACGGCGCCCGCATCGCCCTGATTGTCGGCACCTCGGTCGTCGCCGGATCGCTCCTCCTCGGCACTCTCGTCGGCTCGCTCGCCGGATACTACGGAGGCCGCCTCGATCGCTTCATCAACGTCATCGTGATGAATGCCTTTCTCTCTTTCCCCGGAATTCTGCTCGCGATTGCCTTCGTCGCCTTCCTCGGCCCCGGTCTCTGGAACCTCATCCTCGCTCTGGTCATCGGAGGCTGGGTCGGCTACGCTCGCCTTGTCCGCGCCCAGGTCCTCGCTGCCCGCGAGCGCGAATACGTCGAAGCTGCCCGCGCTCTGGGCGCCACGGATTGGCGTATCCTCGTTCGCCACATCCTTCCCAATATCATGCAGCCCGTCATTGTGCAGGCCGCCATTGGCATGGCCGGAGCCATCCTTGCCGAGGGCACCATGAGCTTCCTCGGCCTCGGCGTTCCCCCTCCGGTGCCAAGCTGGGGAGCCATGCTGAACGATGGCCGCTCGCACCTCTTCGACTCACCGCACGTCATCCTCTTTCCCGCCGCTGCCGTCATGCTCGCCGTCCTCGCCTTCAACTTCGTCGGCGACGCCATGCGCGACTATCTCGACCCTCGCTCCCGCATCGAAGCCGGACTGTGAATGTTCTAGACCTCCGTCAATCCGTCACGTATCCTCAGCGCGAGGTCAACGCAGAGCGAGATGCCTTTCTACCGTTTCAGCATGGACGCAGACGTACCGCCAGGTACAGTTGTTGACCGGCTTCGAGCTGTGGTCCGGAAGCCAAGTTTCTGGAAGGATAATTTTCGAATGTGGCCGTCGTTCAACTCAGAACGCAAGCCCTTCATTGGAACCGTCGAAGACAATTCCTTCAAGTTGCGGCGAGACATCTGGTACAACAACTCTTTCTTGCCGCGCATCCGGGGCAGCATTGTATGGACGCCAAACGGATCCCAAGTCTCAGTCACAATGTCTATTCATCCGGCTGTCGCAGTTTTTCTCGTGATTTTTATTGCAATATTGCTGCCGGGAATGTTCGCGCACGGCTTTGACATCGGTTCTATGGGAATGGCGGGATTCGCAGTCGCGTTGACTTGCATTGGCTTTTTTCCGGAAGCGATAAAGGCAAGGCGGCTCCTGACCGAGGCCATCCACGATCAAACACCTCGAGCCGTACAGGATGAATCTCTGATTCATCACTGACGCCGTGGCCGCATAAACATACATCCCTCGTCGCCTGGGGTGTTTTACTTCAGCTCTTGAACTTGCATTGACCTTTGAAGCCTAGCCCCTAGTTATGCTTCAAAAACTTCCCATTCGTCTGCCCGGTCAGCGAGTTATACAGCGTCTCAATAAACGCATCCGAACTGATGAACTCGCCGGAGTATTTCTTCCAGGGCTCTAGAATCTTTTCCTGCTTCATCTGATCCAGCGTCTGCTTCCTGTTGATCGCCTTCTGCACCACGTCGCGAGTTTCTTTCAGCATCTTCACGTACGCTCTTACGTTATCCAGAGTCGAGACGGGCCCGTGTCCCGGAATTACTTTCACGTCCGCGGGAAGCTGTGCAATCGCTTTCTCCACTCCGTCAATCATTCCGTTGATACTGCCTCCACCGTTCACGTCGATGAACGGAAAACCATAGGTCACGAAGTCGTCTCCCATGTGAACGACATTCGATTGCGGAAAGTAAATGACCGAGTCCCCGTCGGTATGGCCGGCAGGGAAGTGCAGCGCGCGAATGTCCTCCCCGTTCAAGTGAACCGTCACGTCGTGTTCAAATGTGATGATCGGCAGCGCTGCCTTGGGCGCGGGTTTGGCCTCATGATGCAATGCACCTCCATTGCCGCTCGCACCGCCCGCCTCCAGCCGCTTGCGCACGTTCTCCTGGGCCAGAATCGGCGCATCCGTCTGGAAAATCGCATTTCCTCCCGTGTGATCGCCATGGTAGTGCGTGTTGATTACGAACCTCACGGGTTTGTCCGTGATGCTTTTCAGCGCAGCCCGAATCTTGTCCGCCAGTGGCGCAAACTGGTCGTCCACCAGCACAATTCCGTCTTCGCCCACCGATGCGCCAATATTCCCACCGGCATTGCCGTCCGCCGAGTCCAGCATGTACACATTTCCGGCTACTTTCGTCACCCTGAGCTCAACCTTGCTGAAATCCGGCTGCTGTCCCAACGCCAGGGACGACGCCAACAAAATTGCGCTACCTGCGCTAATGATCGAAAAGAAAAACGAGAAGCGAGCATTCCGCATTTCTTCCTTCTCCCATTTCAGAAGATTTCCGACAGCGCATTGTAACCGGTTCCGTCACTCGTCGCTGGCCCCAACTTGCGGCGAAATATCAGAGAATTTGCGCAAGAAAACACCCCTCGTCCAAGGGGTGCTCACTCCTGCTCTCGACTTCAACTTGTCCTTAACCTTCTAGTCGTCGCGCCGCTTCAACGTGGGCCGGTCGTCTGCACTCTTCGTCGTGTCGTCCGCATTGGGGCTGTCACCCTGATTCGTCGAGGCCCTGCGCAGACTTGGTCCTTTGTCCTTGCCCAGGTCCACCTTGCGGCGATTTTCCAGGGCCGCTAATCGCGCCTTAATGTCCTGGAACTCCGAGGTGTCAACCACGTACTGCGGCTTGGCCGGCAGGATCGTGGCGATCTCATGTTGCGTGTGTTCCATGCGTGCCGGAGTCGGCGGATGTGTCTCGAATGCCTTCGCTACGAATCCCGGTTTTTTCTTCTCCAGCGCTTGTATCTTTTCGAAGAACTGCGGAAATGCCTGCGGGTCATATCCGCTGGCGTACAGATACTGAACCCCTAGATAATCTGCCTGGGCCTCAAAGTTGCGCTGAAACTTCATAAACGTCAGCGGCACGCCGATACCGGCCGCCTCATACAGCCCATAGCCCAGTCCGCCGCCCATGAAGATCAGCGGGATCGTGGCGATCTGTGCCAGGTTGCCGCGCGTCTGTTGCCGCGCCGCATGGCAGGCCGCGACGTGGCCAATCTCGTGCGCCATCACCCCCGCCAGCTCCGCTTCATTGTCCGCTGCCAGAATCAGCCCGGTCTGCACGTAGAAGTATCCGCCCGGCAACGCAAACGCATTCACCGAGTCGTCGTCCAACACCTTCACCGTAAACGGGACCTTTGCGTCCGAGTTGCGCACAATGTTCTGCGCCATCCGGTTGATGTATTCGTTGACCACCGGATCGGTGACCAGCTTCGCGCTCCGCTCCACCTGCATGGCAAACTGCTTGCCGAGCGACACCTGGCTCTCCAGCGAATACCAGTTGCCCAGTCCCTTGCTGCAACCGACGTTGCGGTTTCCAATCGCGCTTACGTCGTTCGTCTTACCGTCATGCGGAAAGTCCAGCTCGTCTTTGTCTGCGGCGGTCTTGTCCGTACTTGCGGCGGGAGCGGCATCAGGGGTCTTATCGGGCGCGGTATTGTCTGCCGCAGTTTTTTCGGCGCTAGCAGTGGTAGCGGTATTGTCAGCTTTGTCTTGCGCCAGTCCATAGATAGCCAGCGCAAGGGACAACGTGAGCAGCAGCGCGATTCGCGATTTCATGGTTTGCCTTCTAGGCACTGGCTAGCCTTAACCATATTAGAACTTCCGGGGCGCTAGAGGTTGCATAATACTTCTTGTTAAATCTTCCATATTCTCTAATTCGGTCTTTGATCTGGCCCAGATTGTGGGCCGCTCCTGGCAAACACAACCCCTCCGGCTCATCGCCGGTTCTCTGTGTGCGCAATATGCTCAGTGATTCCCTTCGGGTTTCTGCGTTATACTGCCGGAAGTTCGAGCTTTCCAAAGTTCGCGACGTTTCCGAGGTATTCATGGCTTCCATGGCTGAAGGCCAGCTCGCTTTTGAAAGCTCCGCCGGCGATTTTCACGCGCTGGAGGAAAAAATTTACCGCACCATCGAGTTGCTCAAGGACGCGCGCGTTCAAAAGGCCGCTGCCGAGCAGGAACTGGCATCCGTGCGCGAAATGCTTGATGCGCAGGCCGCCGAGACTGAAGCCGTCCGCACTCAGCTTCAGGCCCTGCAACGGGAGCGCGCCGAAGTTCGCACCCGTGTCGAAAAGCTTCTCGGCGACGTGGATATGATCCTCGATCAGTAAAGCGGCGCCCAGCAACACCAGCGCAGAAAGCGAGAAAACAGGTGGCGGAAGACAAAGACAGCATTCGCGTAGAGATCTACGACGAAAGCTACAACTTGCGCGGATCTGACCCGGCTTACATCCAGCGTCTGGCCGAACTCGTCGATGCCAAGATGCGCGCCGTCGCCCAGCACACCGCCACCGTGGATTCCCTGCGTGTTGCCGTGCTCGCTGCCCTCAATATCGCCGATGACTATTACCAGCTCAAGCGTAAGTACGAGGGGATCGAGAGCGAATACACCAGTCGGGCCTCGAATCTGGGCCGCGCCCTCGACTCGGCTCTCAACGAAGCCCTAGCCGACACTCGTCGCGCCGGTTGATGGTCCACTTAACCATCTTGTTTTCAATTTGTTGCACAAATAGACAAAGGTAGATTGAGGCCGTCAACCCAGCCTGCGCGCCACTCTGAAGCCCTAAGATTAGCCTTGAACTCGACGCTCCTTGCAATTTTTCATCTCCCGCGCAACTAGCGGCCCCGTCGCGGGTTTAAGCTGACGGTGCCCCCCATCGGGCACCGCTGTCGCTCGTGCGTCTAGCGTCGCGGTGTCGAGTCGCCTGGTACAAGGCAATTCAACCGGAGGGGTCGCTCCAGAGGAGTACTGGTATGGCACACATTCGAGTTTCCAAGACCATCGTTTTTCTGGCGCTTGCGGTCTCGTTGATCCTTCCCGCCACGGCTGCCGCGCGCGTCGGCGTTGGCGTCGGATTTTACGGCGGCTACTGGGGAGGCCCGTTCTATCCCTACTATGGCTGGGGCCCCTACTATGGATATCCCTACGGCTACGCGCCCTATGGCTACGGCGGCCGTCCCATGGGTGAAGTGAAGATCAAGAGCCCCGACTCCAATGCGCAAATCTACATCAACGGCTCATTCGTCGGACGCGCCCACGATCTCAAGCGGTTCTATCTCAAACCCGGCACCTATAACTTCGAGCAGCGCATTGGGACTGACGTGCAAAAGCAGCGCGTTTACGTCCTCGCCAATCGCAGCCTGAAGATCGATTTCGGCAAGCCTGGCACCCCGAGCCCGGTACCCAGCCCGTCTCCTCAACCGCTTCCTGATCCGCTGCCGGAGCCGCAGAAGTAACGCTCGTCTCCGCCGCTGCGCCGCTTGTCCTGACCGGCGCAGCGGACGGAACAAGACGATGTTCACGCCGCCGATAAACCGATTCCCGGATCGCTATTCCTCGTCCGATCCCGGAGCAGCGTCCCACGCGTGCCCAAAGATCGAAAATGCTTGTTTCCCCCCTTGTTTCGGCAGAAAGGTTACCCGCGTCGGCTTCCTCTCCCATGTCGGCGGGTCGCATTCCGAGTCCGGCGTTTCGCCTTGGCTTGCCGTTCCCAACTCTTTTTTCAACACCGGTTTCTTTCGTCCCAACTGCATCACAACGGCGCTGAGTTTATCTCCACTGTCGTTTACTCCGCAGTACGCCACATAATCCCGGAACCAGCTCGCCTGCGAATAAAACGTATCGAACTCAAACAACGAAACCTGCGAAACTCGCGCCGTCAGGCGATCCACCATCAGCCATCCGCCGCGTTCCCAAACCCAGTTCGGGGCCTTGCTCTCGTCCTCGGGTAGATTGTTGTTCAGCCGGTAGGCCCGCCGCACCACGAACAGGCGGTCGGTCACTTCATGAACTTCCCCGGTCACAAACTCCTTCAACTTTCCATCCACGAAGAGCGCACGCACCTTCATCGGCGTGCTGCGCTCTTCATCCGGGCCAAGGAAGAGCTTTACTGCCATGGTCTTTCCGAAGTTGATTGCATGCACCTTTGGTGGCTTGCCGGCGGCGCTCGCGGCCAGTGGTGTAATGGCCAGCAAAATAAGCAGAACTGAATGGAGTGGTCGGGGTAACATGTCAATTGCAGCCTAACATTTTGGCAACCAATCTCGCGACATGGGGCTCCTACTTACATACAATGACGGAATCATTGAGTCGCCGCTCTGCGCGGATTCTCGTTGTAGACGATCAAGTCGCCAATACTCTGCTCATGCGCGAACTGCTCAGTCGCCAGGGCTACGAAGTGTTGATCGCCTCCAATGCCGCTGACGCCGACGAGATTATGCGCAATACTCCCCCGGACTTGGTGCTGCTCGACGTCGTCATGCCGGATAAGAGCGGCTACGAGCTCTGCCGTGAGTGGAAGGAATCGTCTGAAACCCGCTTGATTCCCGTGGTCATGATTACGGGGCTCAGCGACCTCGAAGACAAGATTCGCGGCATCGAAGCCGGCGCCGACGACTTCCTGAATAAACCAATCTTTCCCGTCGAGTTGTTTGCGCGCGTCGCTTCCCTCCTGCGCGTCAAAGACTACACGGACGAATTGGAAAATGCCGACAACGTACTCTGCACCTTGGGACGAAGCGTCGAGTCCCGCGATCCCTACACCGAAGGCCACTGCGAGCGCCTCGCAGACTATGCCAGCGCCCTTGGACGCTTCATGGGTCTGGGCGAAGAAGAGCAACTCGCGCTCCGTCGCGGCGGCTTTTTGCACGACCTCGGCAAAATCGTAATTCCCGACGAGGTGCTCAAGAAGCATGGGGTACTTACGTCCACGGAATGGCACCTGATGCGGCAGCATCCGCTCATCGGAGAAAACATTTGCAAACCTTTGCGCTCTTTGCGCCTGGTGCTGCCTATCATCCGCCATCATCACGAGCACTGGGACGGCAGCGGCTATCCGGACCACCTCGTCGGCGAAGCAATTCCGCTGCTGGCGCGCGTCCTTCAAGTGGTGGATGTGTATGACGCCCTGCGCACCGAACGCCCCTACAAGCCCGCTCAATCGCATCAGCAGGCACAGGAAACCATGCGCGACGAATCCGAGCGCGGCCTGTGGGATGGAGTAATCGTGGGCGAGTTCTTCTCCATGCTGGCACTGCGTGAGGACGCGGCTTGAGAGCCGCTTTTTTCTGCGCCGACGGTCGCAAGTACTTTACAATTTAGATGTGTGCAATCCCATGCCAGCGCTGTATTCCATAATTTTACCGGCCTTCAACGAGAGCTCGCGCATTGGCCCGAGTCTTGTGAAGGCGCTGGCCTTCGTTCGCGAACAGCACTGGAACGCCGAAATCATTGTCGTCAATGATGGCTCCCGCGACGATACCGCCGACATCGTCAGGCACCTTATGCTTCACGCCCCGGAGATCCGCTTACTTGAAAATCCCGGCAACCGCGGTAAGGGCTATGGCGTACGCAACGGAATGTTGAACGCCCGCGGCGACATCCTGCTTTTCAGCGACGCCGATTTTTCCTCGCCTATCGACGAAGCTCCCAAGCTGATCGCCGCTATCGATCAGGGTGCAGACATCGCTTTTGGTTCGCGCTGGCTGCTTGCCGAAACCCAGACCCGCCGCCAATCCCTGCTGCGTCAGTTCGTGGGACGCGCCTATAACCTGCTGCTCCGTTTCGTGCTCGGATTGCCCTATCGCGACACCCAGTGTGGCTTCAAGGCATTTACCCGCCGGGCTGCCGAGATCATCTTCACCCGTCAGCAGATTGAAGGCTGGGGCTTTGATCCCGAGCTGCTTTTCATCGCCCGCAAATTCGGTTTGAAGATGACCGAGGTCGCCGTCGAGTGGGCAAACGATGACCGCTCGAAGATCAATCCCATCGTCGATGGCGTCAAGATGTTCTATGAGCTACTGACGATTCGCTTCTCCAACCTCTCGGGCCAGTACGCCCGTCCCACCTTCCGGTTCGCCGCATCCACCCCTGGAACCGTTTCGGCGGCAGACAAGCGCTAAGCCCGGCGCTCCAACAAACTCTCAAATCCTGAGACGCAGTGCTGCAAGGCTCATTAGGATACCGCTGCTTTGCGGCTCCTATCTATTTGCGGCGTTGGCATCGCAACCGGCTTACGGACAGTCTCCAGCGCAGTCAGGCGAACCTCCCCGGCTTCGCTGAGTTCAATGGTCAGGGTTGTCGAGCAGTCCTCGCAGAGCCAGAAATGTTCGATCGGATTCGCCTTGCTGCGAATGGTGGATACCACGGGTTTGCCCGCCAGTGCATTTCTTCTGCCGGCTTCACTGAAGTCAATGCGGAACAGTCGGCCCTGGCCGAAGTGATGAAAGGTTTTAGAACAATGCGGATTGAGACATTTCGACAGCATGGAAACCCTCAGTTCAAACTGGAACAGGTAAATAAGAATTGTTGGGACACAAATGCACTGGCAGTTTAATAATGGGATGCGGCCAAGTGCGCTTCTGGGTGCATCGCGAGAGTAACAAGTTTTCCGATTAGAACGTCGATCACGCGGAAGTATTCAATTTGTGTTGAAGCCATTGTAGGAATGAAAATTCAGAGTACCATTCCTGAACTCTGAACTCATCGAACCAAACTTCGCAGGCATTTCCTCACCCTGGATTCGAAAACCAGAGGAAGTAAGAAGTGTGTTATGTCTGGCTTAAAACAGAAACGCTCAATGCTTAAAGCAATCCAAGACGAAGGAACTCATCTCGCACGGTTCCGTAGCACTCGCAAGCGACCCTCTCGAGTCCCCGACGGTTCTTGATGTGCAAGTTGCCTCGGGAGTAATCAATCAGCCCCGCTTGCTGCAACATTCCTGCGGCCAGTGTGACCGTGGTTCTGGGGGCGCCCAGCATCTGGCCCAGAGATTCCTGCGTGATCGAGATGGTGTCGGACTGCACCCGGTCATGGCAGGTAAGGAGCCAGCGCGACAGACGCTCATTGATCGTGTGCAGCCGGTTGCACGCTGCATTCTGTGCACTTTGAACCAGGTGCGCCAGCATATATTTCTGTAGTTGACTCCGTAGCTGGCCCGGCCGCTCAAATTCAGCCTTCAACAGCTTTGCTTTGATCCGATACCCAGAGCCGCCTACCTGAATGAAGGTCCGCCCCGGCATGGTATCCGCTCCCAGAAGGATGGGAAGTCCGACGACGCCGTCGATGCCGACGACTCCTACTTCGACCGTGGCTCCATCGGCCAGAGTCAACACGATAGAAGCGAGTCCCTCTTCCATAAAATAAGCGTAAGGGGCTTTGCCATCAATCAGTTCGGTCCGCGTCTTCAGGGTGACTGGTGATAGGTGCGGCGTGAGACGGTTGATTTCAGCTCTTGGCAGTGCTGCCAACACACGATTCTTGTACTGCGTTGCGGGCGGTTTCATACGGCTCCTCTGCCATAACGGCATCCGGACGCGCATATGAACCGCTTCTCAGGGCGGAGGAGACGCGAATTAAGATGTACCTTAATTGTACGCTTTTATTACGCCCGCTTAGACAACCCCCACGCAATGTCTGGTATCGGACACAGGATAGCGTTTCCCAGGGGATGGCGATGACACCAGGCAAGCCAACGCTTTTCTGCGTTGAGAACAACCAAACCGTTCTACCTCGAAGCCTGACTCCTGACGCGCCAATTGCATTTTGCACCGGGAATGGTGGAAGCCTGCAAAGCTGATCCCCTCCACATGGTTTTGCAGAAGAGTTCAGATTTACCGAAATGGTCGCGTTCAGGCGGGCTGGCCGGCGACTTCCACCTGAAACGATTCAGGCTTCCGAATCCCAACCGAACGCCGTCTTCTGGCCGACGCTCAGGAAGTTTAACGGCGATAAAGATGATTTGCGAGCTATGCGAAATTCGAGAAGCTGTTCACCATACGCTTTGCGAATTCTGTGCCGAGGGCATTACGCGCCTGGTAAACATCGAACTGCCGGAATACTTGCTTTACCCGGTGGGAATGAAGATTCGCTGTCATCATTGTCAACTGATGTGTCAGAGTGCCGAACACTACGTAAATCACACTTGCGAACCCACTCCCAGCCGCCCGCAATTGCACATCCGCACAAAGAACAAAAAACTGACCCGATGACTGCGCCCTTGCCTGATTCGCACGCCTGATTCAGACCCCGCTTCGCCCTGATTGCCGTTTGTCCTAACGCAACCGGAAGCCCTCGGGAAGCAGTTCTTTCGCCTTCATCTGCGCCATCTCACCGCCGCGGGCGCGATAGATCACCACGGCCTCGGGGCCAATCTCAAAGATGACCTGACGGCACGCTCCACAAGGAGAGCAGGGCGCGCCCTCGCCGTTCACCACCGCGACCGCAACCAAGCTCTGGTCAGCGCCCAGGGCTCCCGCCGCCACCGCCGCGAAAATGGACGTGCGCTCCGCACACATGGTGAGGCCATAGG
>Ga0187847_10002262_pt1 | contig 15743 bp, 16 predicted proteins | sample June2016WEW_4_10_FD_132458 | JGI IMG/M metagenome (GOLD analysis project Ga0187847, IMG submission 132458) | Peatland microbial communities from SPRUCE experiment site at the Marcell Experimental Forest, Minnesota, USA - June2016WEW_4_10 | ecosystem: Environmental > Terrestrial > Soil >...
TCAATCCGTCTGTCCCTGGATTGTCTGGAGAAGAGAACTCTCGCCAGGGAAACTAACTCCCAACTCTGCGTACTCATTGAGAGCGTTTCTAAAGGGGTGTTCAATATTGAACAGACATCTTCTTTGTGCCGGGAATAGGATGTGCCCAAAGATGTCCGAAGCGCTAACAGGGCGCTTCCATCACATCCCTGGTGAGAGGACCACGCCAGCTCGCCAGGGAACTTCAAATAATTGTCCAGATTTCTCATAACTCATACCCTTCCTATGTGGTGGGCCCTTCGCAAACTGCGCGAAGAGCGGGGCACCCACTGCTCGAAGTCGCGCCCCTCAGTCCGCCCTTTCGCAAGGAACGCGAAATGATGGGGCAGCCTCAGTGAGGAGATGCATGAGGGAAAACGCCCGAAGATTTGGATAGGCCAGCACTCCGCGCGTCCTCGCAGTCCCACCTTTACCAAGAACGTAAAGGTGGGCCACCCGGCCGGCCTGATCGTTCCAATAATATATTGTTCACTCACGCTTGCGTGGCGGCGCATTGTCGGCTAGACTCACAGCCCAATTGAGGACAATTGACCATGGCGCACGCCCACGTTCAGTTCCCGCATCCGACCCCGCATCCCAGGATCGATTGTAAGCAGTCGTACTACGGCCCCGGAGCCTTGCGCCAGCGTCATTATCACGACGACACCTGGATTGTGTTTCCGTTCACCGGTTCTTTCGCCCTGACCCTGCGTTCGGCGGAGAGCCTGCTTAGCTCGAGAAGTCTGCTTTATCTGCCAGCCGGAGAACCGCACGCCAATGTTTTCGGTTCGCACGGGGCCGGCGTTTTCATTGCCGCCATTAATCCCTCATGGATCAACGATCGGCTGGGCGTTGTGACCTCCGCGGGCGAGATGCCGAGAATAGCGCCCGCAGGCTTCCTTGAGGGGCTGGCGCTGAAGTTATATCGCGAATTCCAAAACCCTGATGCTCTTTCCGATCTGATCATGGAAGGCGCGCTCCTCGAATTGCTGGGCCGCTGGTTTCGAGAGAAAGTTTATGCCGATCGCGGCTCGCCATCATGGCTGCGTCAGGTAAAAGCATTGCTTCACGATTCTTTTTGCAATCCGGTTTCTCTAAACCAGATCGCCTCCGTCGCGGGCGTGCATCCGTCGCATGTGGCCCGCGAGTTCCATCGCGTCTATGGAATGACGATTGGAGAATACTTGCGGAAGCTGCGGATAGAATTTGTGGCCGAGCGGCTCGTCTATCCCTCAAAGGATGGTGCGGCCTTGACCGATTTGGCGCTGAGTGCCGGTTTTAGCAGCCAGGCCCACATGGCTGCCGTGTTCAAGCGAATGATCGGAATGACGCCGGGGGAATATCGCAAGGCCCACGGATTACATCAATCCCGTGATAGAACATCAATTTCCTGAAAGACACCGGCCATCCGCACTCCTAATATCGGTAAACTTGTCCGCTTCGTCGCGGTCCGGCGAAATGCGAAATGACGATATCCGTCATCGAACCCTGGCCGCGATCAAAGCTGGAGAGCGAAAAGGAGAATCAAGTTTATGAAATACCGGCTGGCAGTTATGTTCATCATCATCAGTGTCAGTGCCGCGGCGTTCGTCTTTCTCGTGGGATTAGGCGCCGCTCAGGCTCAGCAGCCATATACGCCGCTGTCCCCGGGATCGGTCACCCCCCCAGTGAGTGCGCCGTGCCCCAGCGGCTCTGCGAACGGCGCCTTGTGCTATTCGGCCACCGTGCAGAACTGTCCGAACGACGTTAATCTCGGCTTCGTCTTTGCCCAGGTGCTTGTAAGCAATTCCAAGGGGACGGTCGTTTTCTTCAACGGAGGAGCCGGCGATACCACCGCCGGTGGAACGGATTTTGCGAATGACTACGTCAGCGATGGTTATCAGGTGGTGCAGGTCGTATGGGACAGCCCCTGGGAACTCACAGGCAACGGCACCGGATCGAATATTAAATACGCCGGTTGCCGACCGGCTACGGTTTTGAACTTCGTCTACAAAAACATTTATCCGAAAGGGAAGTTAGCCACAGCAGGCATGTGCGCCCAAGGCACGAGCGCGGGCTCGGCAGCCATCGGCTATGCGCTGGCCGAATACGGATCGTACGGCTACCTCGACAACGTGGAATTGCTGTCAGGGCCGGTGCTTAGCGATATCGAAAAAGGTTGCGTCGTGCCCAACACGCCTTCCGTCACGGTCTGTCCCAAGAGCCAGACCTACTGCCAGACGGGTAATCCCCCCGAGGGCGGATGGCCCGATGCGCCGCAATATATCGGTGGCGACATTACCGCCATCAACAATTGGTCTGGCATCAACGCCTGCAATGGCAGTTCAAACACCACCACTGCGCAAAACAACGCCTGGAAGCAGATGAGCATCGTGGACGGCCTGACCGACTCCACATTTACTTATCCGCAAACCGCAGTGGCCGGCTGGTTGTGCAGCAATACCAGTGTCATGTGCGGCAGCCAGCCTTGCCAGAATAATTCTGCCGCAGAAGGCCAGTACTTCTACGTGCAGATCTCGGGCGCGGTGAAACCCTTCAATGTCTATCGCGTTGATCAGTGCAGCGGACAAGAGGGTGTGGAGAGCGGGTTCCTGCCTCCGCCAAAACAGACTGAATCTGGCTTTACTGCAATCGAGACGGACATGGAGACGAACTGCAAGTTGAATCATTAGAATTTGCAGTCGAAACTCCATGGTTTGAAACGATCAAAGGACTGCCCTAGTCTTGTCGTGTTCTTTGCGAAAGGGTGGGCGGATGGCCCACATGAGTGCCCGACGCTTGCATGCAAGAGCCGGAACTTATGTGAGGCCACCCCGCCGGGTCAGCGCAAAGAGACGAGCTAGAATTGCTCCCATGGCAATCCATCGCTCCATTGCCGTCTTCGATCTCGGCGGCGTACTCATCGACTGGGATCCCCGTCATCTCTATCGCAAGCTTTTTCATGGAGACGACGACGCCATGGAGCATTTCCTGACCACTGTCTGCACTCGAGCATGGAACTCGCAACAAGATGCGGGGCGAAGTTTCGCCGAGGCCTGCGCTGCTCTGAAGCTGGACCACCCCTCACAAGCCGCACTGATTGACGCCTGGATCGAGCGTCAGGAAGAGATGGTGCTTGGCCCCATCCACGGCACCGTTGAGATCCTCGGGGAATTGCGTGCTGGCGGAGTTCCTCTCTATGCCCTGAGTAACTGGTCCGCAGAAACTTTTCCCATATTCCTACGACGATTCGAATTCTTGCGATGGTTTCAAGGAATCTTGCTTTCCGGCGAAGTGCGCCTGCTCAAGCCCGATCCGCGCATTTTCCAGTTGCTCCTTGCCAATCACGCTGTCGATCCCGCTCACGCTGTTTACATCGACGATCTGAAACCAAACGTCGAGGCTGCGGTTGCCCTCGGCATGCATGGCATCCTGTTTACCGATCCCATTGCGCTTCGCCACGAACTGGTGGAGGTTGGCCTGATTCCGGCATAATTCTAGTGATCCAGGACAGGTGGACCACACAACGCGGTTTTCGTTGTGCGGGGTTAGGCGAATTAAAATCGCGCCTCCATACACCGCCCGGTGCCCCGGGGTTCGCCGCACTTTGGCTAACTTGGGCCAATGTCACCGGAATAAATTCTTCGCAATAAATAGCGCGTTCGCGGGGCGCTCGGCCAAACGCCGCATCAGGTAGGGATACCATTCCGTTCCAAAAGGAATATAAACTCGCATTTTCCAGCCATCGCGTACTAAACTCTGCTGCAAATCACGGCGAATGCCGTACAGCATCTGAAACTCGAAGGCGTCCCGCGGAATGTTTTCCTTGATGGCAAACTCTCTGGCCTGATGGATGATTTTTTCATCGTGTGTTGCCAGCCCGTGATAGACCCCGCTTTTCATCAGGATCTTCATGAGCTTTACATAGTTGGCGTCCACTTCCGGCTTCGGCTGAAAGGCCAACTCCGGCGGCTCTTTGTAGGCGCCTTTGCACAGGCGAATGCGGATACGCTCGTTCAAAAGCTTCTCGACATCGCTCTCGGAACGTCTCATGTAGGCCTGGATCACCGCGCCCACGCGTCCCTGATTCCCCGGCACGCGATGCAGTTCGTGAACAAAATCCAGCGTGCGCTGCGTGTAGGGAGATCCCTCCATATCCACACGCACAAAATTCTTCGGCGTCATGGACCCTGCCTTCCGCACCAGGCCGGTCGCAAGCTCATAAGCCAGCTTTTCGTCCACATCCAGGCCCATGTGTGTCAGTTTCAAGCTGACATTGGCATTGAGCTTGCGAACGGCAATCTGGTCAAGCATCTGGTGGTAAAGCTGCGCGCTCTGCTTGGCTTCTTCGACATTGGTGACGTTTTCGCCAAGATTGTCCACGGAAACCGATAACCCCGATTGATTCACCGCTTGCGTGGCACGAAGTGCATCTTCCACCTGAGTTCCGGCGACAAACCGACTGGAGAACTTCTGCCCAATTGCCGAACTCTCAGCGAGCGCACGCAAGGACGTACTTTGGGATAGAGAAATAAAAAGAGATCGAAGCATTTAGGACTTTGCCCCAAAGAGAAAAAACTTGCTCAGATAAGGACGAAGAAAGACCACTAAGTCTTGTATCACAACCGGCGCAATTGCGTGGAAAGCTGGGTGATCCCGAAAAAGCAGACTAGTGGGCGACAACCATTACTTGGAATTGAAGTTCACTTCAATCGACTCGGTGGTTTCGTGGCTTGCCGGCGCATATTTCCATCTGCGAATTGCCGTTTCCGCCGCCTCAACGAGCAACGGATGTCCACCTTTGACGCTCAGGGACTTGACCGTTCCATCGCTGGCCACGACCGCCGAGAGCTTAACGCTACCCTTGACGTTGAACTGGCGCGCCACATCCGGGTAAACCGGCATCACGCGATCCACAATTTTGCGGGATGATTCGTTGGTGTCCTGCTCTTGGGCGAGGGCAGAACCGACAAAACCAAAGGCAATTCCCACCATCAGGACAAACGCCAAAGTGGCTCTACGGCGTGTCATAGTGATTTGAAATTAGAGAATTTTTAGACGGAACAACAGGTAACTACAGTCAAATTCGCCGTAGTACTTTGGTCATTCCACTGGAAAAGCTTAGAGAAAAATCTCGTCCACGTAGCACCAGCGCCAGTCTTCGCCGTGCTCAAAAGACTGCATAATCGGGTGCTTCGTGTGGTGAAAGTGCTTGATGGCGTGCTTGTTCTTCGAAGAATCGCAGCAGCCGACGTGGCCGCATTCCAAACAAAGGCGCAGGTGAACCCACGTATCTCCCATTTCGAGACATTCCTTGCAACCGTTGCCGCTCGGGGTCACCTTGTGGATCGAACTTAAATGCGTACATCCCGGCTGCTCGCTCATCAACCCTTCTCTCTCTTTCGAACGTTCGTTCAAACTTAGCCTTCCTGCTCTTCCAGGAACTTCTCCACTTCCAGCGCTGCCATGCAGCCGCTTCCGGCCGCCGTTATGGCCTGACGGAAGCGGCGATCCTGCACGTCGCCGCAAGCGTACACTCCGGGCACCCGCGTACGCACGAAGTCGTGGGTCTTCAGGTATCCGTCCTGATCGGTTTCCAGTTGCCCCCCGAACATCTTGGCGTTAGGAACATGCCCAATGCCAAGAAACATTGCGCTGACAGGAAGGTCATACTCTTGGCCGGTCTTCAAGTTGCGTAAATGGAGTCCCGTGACTTCTTTTTTCGTTACGTCATTCACATCTTCCACGACCGTATCAAGAAGGAACTGGATTTTGTCATTCTTCTGCGCCCGCTCAAGCATGATCTTAGAAGCGCGGAATTGATCGCGACGGTGAATTAAGCTCACCTTAGTGGCAAAACGGGTCAGGAAAATTGCCTCTTCCATCGCAGAGTCGCCACCCCCGATCACGGCGATTTCCTTCCCTGAAAAGAAGAAGCCATCGCAGGTTGCGCACGACGACACACCATGGCCGATAAGCGCCTGCTCATTGGGCAATCCCAGCCAGCGCGCCGATGCTCCGCTTGCAATAATCAGCGTACTCGTATGAATAACCTGATGCCCCAAGTGCAATTTAAACGGACGCTCCGTCAAATCTGCACTGGAAAGATGCCCCATCTGATATTCCGCGCCAAAGCGCTCGGCCTGCTTGCGCATGTTATCGATGAGTTGCGGGCCCTGAATTCCCTCAGGAAATCCAGGGAAGTTTTCCACCAATGTGGTCAGCGACAATTGGCCGCCCGGTTCATGCCCTTCAATTACGAGCGGTTTCAGATTGGCCCGCGCCGCATAAATGGCTGCTGTATGCCCGGCGCAACCGGACCCGATAATTACGACCTTGCGTGCGTTTTCCATAAGCTCGAATGTTAGAAGATTGTCCGACTGTTAGATTGCGAAACTCCGATTAAGATGCAAACTGCCATACTGCTTGAAATTCAAGGGTTTGGCGGTGAAGACGTTTTTCCAGTGCTCTTTTTGGACGCTGAAGTCGAAGACTTCGTGCTCCCGGTCACTCTCGCCAACTCCTCCGGCACCGTGCGCTGGGCATCCAAGAGCCCGCGATAATGGGCAATCAGCGATGAGGCGCTGGCAAAAAGCGGGTCATAGGCGCTCTGGTCCGGCGCCGGAGCCGATTGCGTCGCGTAACAACGCGCCAGCACAACGGATGATTTGCCGAAACGCTCCAATTTTACCCGGCTCGCCGGAGTGTTGGCCGCCAACATGCCTGCCGCCGACGTTACGGCAGAAGCACTGTCTTCGATGGTCACTTCCAAGAGATCTTTAGGATCGCGGACCCGGAAAACCAGCGTCTCAACCATATTCTGTGCGTCCACGCTGAACGAATATTGCACGGTCGAGAACATCGTCTGCGCAGGGAATTCACGCCGGATGCGCACCCAGTTCGCCGAGCTCGAAGCATCGCCTGAGTATTGCTGCGCCCCTTCCACCGCCTGGAGAAAATCCGGCTTCTCGTCGAGCGTGGACCTGCCTCGATCCACTTCAAAATCCGGCGCAAACTTCGGCTGCCGCGGCACGAGCGCCAGCGCCGACACCAGCGCTTGCTTATCTTCGGTGGAAGGCGAACAGGCGTTGATCATGTTGACCTTTAGCTGCGGCGCAGTTTTATCTTGGGCACGGTCTTGGGCCAAGCTGTTTTGCGTCCAGCCAGTTAGCATCAAGCCGAGCGTAGCGATGATTACAAGGATTTTGTGGAGCACCGCAAAATTCTATCAGGCCCACCCACGAATCAGGGGCGATTTTGTCGCCTACAGTAACACGAGTTAGCGTCCGCTCGGATAAAATCACGTATGGCTCATTTGACCCTCGTTTATGGACTGCGGCTCCTGCCGTCGGAAGAAGTAGTGGAAATTGGCGATGCACCTCTCAAGCTCAAGAATGGACGCGATGCCAGCGTGACCATGCACGTTCTTGAGGGCACGAAGGAGGAAATCGAAAAACAGTTGAAAAGCAGCCTGGACGCTTTTTTCGATTTTTATCCAGAAATCTGATGCGTTATTTCCAGACACCAGCCAGAAGACCAGTGCATCTATAATCTGAATCTCACATGCGACTTCTGCCCCCCAAGTTACGTATCCGCTTAAGCGATGCCGGCTTGCTGCCCACAAGCAAGTTGGCGCGCGCCGCGTGGTATGTGCTGTGGCAGGATGTCTTTCTTTTCTTACTGAAGCAGCTTCTATCTCTCGCGGGAGTATCCTGGGCTAATAGTCTTTCTGGTGCGATCATCCTCTTCAGCTTGGTCGCAATCCTGCTTTTCATCCTGCTCGGTCTGCGTGAAGTGAGGGCCCGTTTGCTCTGGCGTCTGCGCAACCGGCTGATCGTGACTTATGTCTTCATTGGCGTCATTCCTGTCGTACTGTTGATTGCGCTGGCATTGGGCTCCTTTTATTTGTTCGCCGGGCAATTCGCCACCTTCATCGTCACCACTTCACTCAATTCGGAACTCAAGAGCGTGGATGCCGCCAACGCGGCCATTGCCCACGAACTGGCGGTCCGTCTGAATCCGAACGACAAACCCGCGCCTATTGGCATTGAGAGCCTGCGTCGCAGCAACCAAGCCTGGAGCCGCCGCCACGTGCACGTTTGGCATGACGGCAAACTACTCTTGAGCAGCTCCCCCGATGGCGCGATCACAGCGGCGCCGGTATTACCACCATATTTAAAAGACTCTTTCGATGAAATCGTACGGGACCACGGTGAGCTGTTTTTGCGGGCCGTGGAAACTGTTACCACGCCTCGCGGCCGTCTTACTGTGCTCTCGAGCGAGCCTCTCGATGCCCACATGCTGCAGGGCCTCGCCAACAATCTTGGAGAGCTTACGCTGTACACAACGGGACTGTCGCGCGTTACGGTCAACCAAAAACCATCTGACACCAATTCAGCAGCCAAACCTGATTCGCAATCCCGCAGTTCCGTTACTTATACCAATCCGAACGTTTATGTATTCGATACCAGCAAGAATCCCCCACCCAGTTTTGTGATCGGCAATGTTCCTCCACCTACCCGCTGGCTCGACGAACAAGTCTCTTTTGCAACGGCCATCTCGGTCGTGGATTGGGACACCGGAGACACCACCAGCCCCGCTGCCGTTGCCGTGCAAACGCGCCTCTCCACACTCTACGGCCGGCTGTTCGGCGCGCTCGGCGATTTCGCCCCGGCCATTGAATACAGCCTGTTCGTCGTGGCCGTGTTTCTGGCTATCATCGAATTGATTGCCCTCTGGATTGGCACCCGGCTCACCCGCACCGTGACAGGCGCTGTCGCGGAGCTCTACGAAGCGACTGAGCACATTAATCGGGGAGATTTCAGCCACCGCATCGCCGTGAAATCGAGCGATCAAATTGCAACTTTGGCCAACTCCTTCAACTCGATGACGACTTCGCTCGAAGAACTAATCGCCGAGCAAAAAGAGAAACAGCGGCTCGAAGGCGAACTGGCGATTGCACAGGAAGTGCAAGAGCAGCTCTATCCCCGCGAAGTTTCGCAAATGCCTGCGCTCGAAGTTCACGGCTTCTGCCGCCCAGCGCGCACAGTAAGTGGCGACTACTACGACTTCCTCACCCTGGATTCGGAACGGCTTCTGCTCGCCGTCGGCGACATCAGCGGCAAAGGAATTTCTGCGGCCCTGCTCATGGCAACCATTCACTCCGCTGTCCGCGCCTACAGCGAAAACCGTGCTCCCGCACTACGTGAAGCGGCCGCCGGAGTGGCAGGTTCGGACCTCATCGTAACCGCGGAATACACGGGCGAGACCTCGCCCGGCACGTTACTCAGCCTCCTCAATCATCAGCTGTATATCGGCACACCTCCGGAAAAATATGCCACGTTGTTTTTGGCAACCTTCGACGGACAGCGAAAGGTGTTCACGTACAGCAATGGCGGTCACCTTCCTCCCATCATCCTGCATCGGGACGGCTCCCTTACCCATCTGGATCGCGGCGGGACAGTGGTTGGATTGTTCGACGATTGCATCTATGACGAAGGCAGCGTACATCTTCAGCTAGGCGATTTGTTCATCGCTTATAGCGACGGCGTCACTGAGCCGGAAAATGAGTTCGGTGAATTTGGCGAAGAACGTTTGATCGATCTGGTGCGGGAGAACCACGATTTGCCGCTGGTCAGGATTACCGAGATCGTTGTTGCTGCCGTCGCCGATTGGATCGGCGCGAACGAACAACCGGACGACATCACCGTCGTCCTTGCCCGCGCTCGCTAACGAACAGGGCCATTCTGTGATGCCGCCAGCAATTTCTGAACGGGCGGAACGACCATAAGAAGCAACTGTGCGCTTGGCTTGGCAGCATCGGTCAGCAGAGCTGTCTGTTGGGCAATCCAATCGCTAGTTGGTCGCTGCTTCCCTTCGATGAAATCCATGGCTTGCAGACCGGCACGCCCGGCCACGGACAGGCTGCGCGAAAGTGCGGCATCGTCTTGCAGAAGAAAAGACCCCGCAATTACCGGTTGAAGCGCAGCATCATTGTCACGCCACGACGCCAGCCATTGCCGCATTGCCGCTTTCGTCGTTGCGTCGAGCGTTCCGGCGAGATAAGAATCCACCATAATCGAAAATTCTCTCACTTTATCGCTTTCGGGATGCGCGGCATCCACCAACCGGTTCAGAGGTGTGAAACTTGTAGCTTCCGCCACCGCTTGCTCCTCGCGCGCGTATTCTTTGACCGGCTCGACGACATCGGCTAGTGTCCGTACAGGCCCGAGATCCTCGATGCCTGCAATCCGGCGCAACATCGGCTCGTAGTAGGAATTGTGTGTCAGCCCCAATCCCTCTAATTGACGACTCACGGCTTCCATTCGCGTATACATAGAAGCCACATCGGTGACGTTCTGCGGCGACCATAGGCGTTCGGCGATCGGGGCGGTCCTCGGCCAGATGCGCGAGTCTATGTTCTCCGGCGATGCGTATTCCGACCACTCACAGGCTTCGCCCCCTAGAATTCTTCCCTTCTCCTCGCCACTCAATGCTGCCGCTGCCCCGCTCATCGGATCTACTGCGTAGTGCTGTGACGCGGGATACATCAGATCGAGATAGTATCCCGAAGAGAGCAACCCTCGATAACCGAGGTTCGCCGCTCCCGCCAGCGATGTCTGCCCGCGCCATGATTGAATCACAATGCTTTTCGGCAAATCAGGCCGCAGAATTTCGTCCCAACCTTCCATCGTCTTGCCGTGCCTGCTCACGATTTCCTGCACATGCGTATTGAAATAGGCTTGCAAGTCGGTATTGCTCTTCATGCCATGCTCGCGCATGAAAGCTTGAATCTTTGGGTTCGCGTCCCATTCTTTTCCATTCACTTCATCGCCGCCGATGTGAAAGAACTGATCGGGGAATAATTCCGCCATCTCGCCAATAAACTTGTCGAGGAATTTGTACGTACTCTCTTCCGTGGGATTCATCGCAGGATCGAACACTCCCCACTTGCGCTCGATTTGATACGGCCCTGGTCCGCTCGCCAGCTCCGGATAGCCTACGAACCACGCGGTCGCGTGGCCGGGCATATCGAACTCCGGCACAACCCGAATCCCGCGATCGTGCGCATAAGCAATCACATCGCGAACTTGTTCTTGCGTGTAATACAGCCCGTCGGATCCCATTTCTTGGAGCTTGGGAAATTTCCTGCTTTCCACACGAAAACCTTGATTGTCGGAGAGGTGCCAGTGAAAAACATTCAGTTTGACCGCTTCCATGCCATCCAGATTGCGCTTAAGGACATCCAGCGGAATAAAATGGCGGCTTACATCAATCATCAGTCCGCGCCAGGGGAAGCGCGGCGTGTCTTGAATGTTAACTGCGGGCACCGCAAACCCAGAGGATGTGGTTTGTACCAACTGCAGAAACGTTTGCAGTCCATGCAATGCGCCCAGCGTCGTGGGGGCATTCAGCGTCGCGCCGGATGCCGCCACCTCCAGCGAATACGATTCATCTTCGTCGAGTTCCTGAACCTCTTTGCTCCCATGTTCCACATGAATTATCAGCGGCGCGTTCGAGCCTTCAACAACTCTCAGGTTGAGCAAGGACATGCCCGTTTGCCGCCGCAGACGATCCAAGAATCGCTCCACACCGCGCTGCAGAATTGCATCGGGAGTACCGGTAATGGCGGCGGAAAAGGATGGATCGACTACGAGTTGGCCACTGCCCGACCGAACGCTGGAAGGCATCGGCATAAGAACAAGTGAAGTTTGACCTTGCGCCGATAGTGCTAAGGCACACATAGACGCTGCCAGCATCAATCGCATGAAATCTCCTGGAACCTAAAAGAATTGTCATCCCGAGCGAGCCCCATGTTTGCACGAGTCGAGGGCCCCGCGCAGTGCGCGGAAACAAATCGCATTGGCACCGCCTACAATTCAATCCATGTCGCCTAGCGAGCAAGACCCCGGCCCACGCGGATCACCGCACGATCCACAAGCGCTAGAAGAAGGCTCTTCCATTGAACTCGGCGAGCTTTTCCCTGCCATCGCAAAGACCGAAAGTTTCGGCGCTAATTTCTTGCCATGGCATTTCGGACACTCAGCCTTCTCGCGCCCAAGAACTAATGCTTCAAATTCATGTTTGCAGGCGATGCAGCTATATTCAAAAATCGGCATAATCTCTTCCTTCCGAGGAATTCATGAGCCTCAAACCCATTTAAAATTAATTAGTGGCAGGTTCGCAAACTACTTCGCAAGGATTTACCGCCCGTGCTCTCTTGAGCGGCGGGCACCGGCAAACTTTGGCCAGTTTTTTCCTTCCGCGCCGCATTGCCCTGCCGCCCGGCGAAGAACGCATGGTCGAAGTCGAGCCTGGCGTCAAGGTTCTCTGCATCTGCCATTGGCAGCCTGACCGCAGCCAAGCCCTAACAGTCATTGTCGTTCACGGTCTCGAAGGTTCGAGCGATTCTCAATATATGCGCGGAATCGCCGCTAAAGGCTTCGCCTCGGGCCTGAATGTCGTACGTATGAACCAGCGCAATTGTGGTGGCACGGACGCGTGCTCACCCACGCTATACCACTCAGGCCGCTCCGCTGACATTGCCGCAGTCGCTGAGCATCTTATCGCCCATGATCGTATCTCGCGTTTCGCTCTCGTGGGATATTCGATGGGCGGAAATCTCGTGCTCAAACTCGCCGGAGAATGGGGAACCGAGGGGCCTCCCGAGTTTTGTGCTGTCGCGGCGGTCTGCCCCGCTCTCGACTTGGCAGCCTCAGCCGATGCTCTGCACGAGCCGGCTAATCGCATCTATGAGTCGTATTTCATCTGGAAGCTCAATCGTCGCTTTCGCGCAAAAGCAAAGCTATTCCCGCGCGATTTCGATGTCGAACGCCTTCACGGTATCCGCACGCTTCGCGAATTCGACGACAAAATCACCGCCTATTACTCAGGATTCACCGGCGCAGCAGATTATTATGCGCGAGCAGCGGCCGCGAATGTAGTGGATCAAATCGCCGTCCCCGCTTTCATTCTGCACGCAGCCAACGATCCGTTCATCCGCATAACGGCAGCCACGCGAGAGAAAATTCTCGCCAATCCGCACATCACCTTGGTCGAAGCCAACGACGGCGGACACTGCTCTTTTCTCGGCGCGCGGAACGGCAACAACCGCGACGGCTATTGGGCCGAATGGCAGGTACTGGATTTTCTCCAGCAAATCGGCCGCTCTCCTATACAATCTCATTCGCAATGAAAATGAAGTGGCTCGCCAAAATCGTAATCTGCGTCGTTGCCGCCAGCGTTTCGCTGTGCGCCGAGCCCATCAAAGATCTTCACCCGAGCGGGTATGTTAACGATTTCGCTGGAGCCCTCGACGCTGCCACGGTTGCGCAGCTCACTAACATTTGCCGGCAAATCGACGAGAAGGCCCACGCCCAGATCGCTGTTGTGACGATCAAATCGCTCGATGGCGACGACATCGACGACTACGCGGTCAATCTCTTCAAGCAATGGGGCATCGGACCGAAATCGAATGATCACGGGGTTTTGATCCTCGTCGCGGTCGAAGACCGCCGCTATCGGACAGAAGTCGGCTATGGGCTGGAGCCCATACTTCCCGACGGCAAGGTGGGTGGCTTTGGGCGCGAAGCTGTCCCTTATTTCAAGCAGAATGACTATAGCGGCGCGATTACTTTAATGACGACCCGGGTGGCAAACGTCATCGCGCAAGACGCCGGCATCACCCTCACCGGTGTCGCCGACACACCTGCCCCGCCTGTCCCCCAGCATCATGAAGGTCTGTCACCAGGTGTTATTGCCCTGCTCGTCGTTATCTTCATCATCGTGATGTTTATTCCGCCTCTTCGCCGTGCCCTGTTTTGGATAATCTTGTTCAGCAGCAGTGGTGGCGGCGGTTACCGGGGGGGTGGCGGAGGATTTGGCGGAGGCGGGGGAGGGTTCGGTGGCTTTGGCGGCGGCGGTTCCGGTGGCGGCGGCGCCAGCGGCGGCTGGTAGATTATTTGGCATAAAGAGAAAATTATGATTCCACAACATCAACTCGATGAATTTGTCGTCCGGCTGAGCCACGCGGCAGGCAACAATCTTCAATCCGTTATTCTTTACGGTTCGGCTGCCGATGGAGAATTTCACCGCGAATTTTCTAATGTGAATCTGCTCTGCGTTCTGCGCGACGCTTCCCTACCTCAACTTGTTGGACTCGCCGACGCCGCAGATTCCTGGACACGCCTGCATCATCCCGCGCCGCTTATCATGACGCAAGATGAAATTACTCGCTCGGCAGACGTCTTCTCCATCGAATTTATGGACATGAAGCGCCGCTACAAGGTTCTTTACGGCGAAGACGTCCTTCTCAAACTCGCGGTTCCGATGCACTTGCATCGCGCCCAGCTCGAATACGAACTTCGCGAGAAGATGATTCTTCTCCGTCAGAGCGTTCTCGCGGCCGCGCGTGATGAAAAACGCTTATGGGAGATCATGTTGTCATCGCTTTCTGCTTTCACCACTTTGTTCCGCCACGTCCTTATCGCGTTGGGCGAGTCAGGCGGACTGCACAGCCGCGAGGCCATCCGTGCGCTGCACTCTAGAATCGCCTTCGATACTTCGCCTTTTGAACATTTGTTCGACATCCGCGAACATCGTGCCGATCGCAAGCAATTAGACCCCCGCCAGATTCTGGATAATTATTTGCACGCCATTCAGCAAGTGACCACCGCAGTGGATACAATGTTGGATTCACCGCAGAAAGCTTAGGAGAACTCTATGAGCAAAGGCTTGATTGTCGTAATCGTGCTGGTACTGATCGCTCTGGCCCTTTTTGGCCAGTACGTCAGCGTGAAGAATACGCTGGTGACGAAAAACGAGTCCGTGAAATCGGCCTGGTCGCAGGTGGATGTCGTTTTGCAACGCCGCGCCGACCTCATCCCCAACCTGGTGGAGACCGTCAAAGGCTATGCCGCGCAAGAAGTCACAGTGTTCAGCGACATCGCGAATGCCCGCGCCCGGCTGCTTTCCTCCAACACGCCGCAAGACAAGATCGCGGCCAACGGACAGCTCGACGGCGCCCTGGGCCGCCTGCTGGCCATTTCGGAGAACTATCCGCAGTTGAAGTCCAACGAAAATTTCCTGCGCTTGCAGGATGAACTAGCCGGCACAGAAAATCGCATAGCGGTCGAGCGCAAGCGGTACAACGACACCCTTCAGGACTACAACACCTACATCCAACAATTCCCCAACAGTCTCTTTGCTGGATGGGCTGGCTTTAAGCCTAACGAAGCTTATTTCCAGGCGTCCGAAGGCTCGCGCGAGGTGCCAAAAGTGAATTTCAACGGTCCGGCAACGTCCGCTCCGCAAAGTGCGCCACAACCAGCGCCGGCACACTAACAAAACGTTATTAGAAAATAAATCGCCATCCCGAAGCCCCGCGTACTATCCAGCGGGGCGACGGATCTCGCGTAAAGCTAAGACGAACTCGCCCCTAACGGCCTTCTCACCATCTTCCACAATTCCGCCCCGCGCCCATCGAGACCCGTACGTCCCAAAGACAAGAGCAGCATCGAAACACAAATCACAATGAGCCCTTCCGTCGCGACGCCAATCCCTGCTCCGCGCGGCGGCAAAATCGTGAAGCGGCCATACACGAACTCGATGTGCACCCAATAAACCAGCAGTGAAGTCTTCCCTAGCTGAATCAGCGGACTGAATCCCCTTTGCCCCGCACCCCAGCGGCACCAGGCGTACGTGCCTGCCATAATCATCATCAGCATGCCCAAGCGGATCAAAAAGAA
>Ga0187847_10002265_pt1 | contig 15739 bp, 13 predicted proteins | sample June2016WEW_4_10_FD_132458 | JGI IMG/M metagenome (GOLD analysis project Ga0187847, IMG submission 132458) | Peatland microbial communities from SPRUCE experiment site at the Marcell Experimental Forest, Minnesota, USA - June2016WEW_4_10 | ecosystem: Environmental > Terrestrial > Soil >...
CGCGGCCTCGCCACCTACCTCGAAGTCCTCACCAACCAGACCATCCAGTTGAACGACGAACGCGCCGCAGCCGCCCTGGTCGCCCGCCGCATCGTCGCCAGCGCCCAGCTCCAGATGGCCCTCGGCGGCGGTTGGTCCAACACCCAACTCCCCAGCAATTAACGACACCTCACGAACTTTACGACGTAGACAGTCCAGAACTCGTCGTGGCTACCAGTGTCTAGCGGCATTCAAGGTCTCCCATGGGACAGCACACAATTATTTGAGAAGAGACTTGGAATGTGTCTACAATTCGCCTACGATGTCTTCTGTTCCTTGGACAAAACTATGAGGGTCGCAAAGCGTATCTCCATCATCGCCTTCTGTGCGGTTCTCGCATTCATTTTCATTTCCGGGATGTGGGCCCAGAATTCTGAGACGCCTTTCCATCAGCCGTTTCAAGAAGGTTGCTGCCTTAACAATCACGACTTTCCACGGCCACAACATGTTTCGCAGTTACAGTTGTCATCCACGCGACTACGGGAAGCACTGAATTGCGCAACGAACAATGGACTCGTTGGCGGAACACGCTATTTGGCGAATGCTCTCGGAGATAATCGGGCGCTGCATGTGGCCTATTACTACGGAAAGTACATGCCTGAACAACATGGGCCAGCACTCACGATTGCCGTATATTCCACTGATGGGAATCACGGCGTGCTTTTCGATATGGATTGGGAATCGAGGAAATATTTTGTCGAGAACCTGCCCGATCTACTGCGGGCAACTAGGCAATGGAGGGTGAGTGAGATAAACGGCGGTTTGTGGAGCTACACTCGATTGTGGTACCTCGCACAAGAGATTGGTTCGCGGCCTCGGGTCTCAGTGCCAGTTGACGAAATCGACAGATCCAAGCCTGTAGCTTGTACCGTATTCTTTGACGACGCAACAAAATGGAAGCCCGATTCTGATCAAACAAAGCCCGCGAGATAAGCAACTTGCTTTGTTGACGTTTATTGACACTAAGAAAATCGAATCTCTCTGCGTACTCGTCCTTTCGATTGTCAGCGTCACCCAATCCGTCGATTATCATTCTTTGTATGCCGCCGTGGCATCGACGTACCTTGACTCGCTCTGGCCAACTTACAGATCATGCGCATAAGCTGGGAGCGCACACGCTGGTACAACCAAACGGCAGCAAAGGAGAGCGCATGGCAATTCGTTTGCATTTCTGGGGTGCGGACCAAACCGTCACCGGGTCGAGCCACCACATCGAATGCGCGGGGCAGAACGTGTTGCTGGACTGCGGCCTCTTCCAGGGCCGTCGCCAGCAGGCAGCCGACATCAACTCGCACCTGGCGTTCACGCCGCAGCAGCTTGCCGCGGGCGGACTGAATGCGGTGGTCCTGTCGCACGCGCACATCGACCACAGCGGCGATCTTCCTCTGCTGGCGAAGCAGGGCTATCGCGGGCCCATCTACTCCACGCCCGCGACACTCGACCTCTGCACGCCCATGCTGAAGGACAGCGCGCACATCCAGGAATCCGACGCCGAGTTCCTCACCAAGATCAATGGCCGTCGCACCTCCATCGGCCTGCCTCCCGGCCCCGCGCCGGTCCCGCCGCTCTACACCCAGGACGACGCCGCGCAGGTGGAGCAGCAATTCCGCCCAGTCAAGCTGCATGAGCCGCAACTGCTCGCCGGATCGACCAAGGACGCCGGCTTCACCATGACCTCGTCGAACGCGGGCCACATGCTCGGCTCGGCTTGCGTGCTGATCGACGCCATCGAGAAGGGCCAGAAGACGCGCCTGCTTTTTTCCGGCGACGTGGGCCGCAAGAACCTTCCCATCACTCGCGATCCCGACCCCGCGCCCGCCGCCGACTACCTCATCATGGAGAGCACCTACGGCGACCGCCTGCACGCACCCGTCGGCGACGTGAAGCAGAAGATCGCGGACATCGTGAAGCGCGTCACTGCGCGCGGCGGACACATCATCGTTCCCGCCTTCGCCGTGGAGCGCACGCAGCAGCTCGTGATGCTGCTGCACGAACTGATCGACGCCAAGCAGATCGCCGACCTGCCCATCTTTGTCGACAGTCCGCTGGCGGTCGCGGTCACCGGCGTCTTCGAGAAGCACACCGAGGAGTGGGACGAGGAGCCCACCGCCTTCACCGCCAAGGGCGAGGACCCCTTCGGCTGGAAGCGCCTGCGCTACACCCAGACAGTGCAGGAGAGCAAGGCGCTGAACGATCTGCGCGTCCCATACATTGTCATGTCCGCCTCGGGAATGTGCGAGGCAGGCCGCATCCTCCACCACCTGAAGAACGGCATCGAGGACCCGCGCAACTTCATCCTCATCACCGGCTATCAGGCGGAGAACACGCTGGGCCGCAAGCTCCTCGACAAGCTACCCGAGGTCAACATCCTGGGCGCGCCCATGCGCGTGCGCGCCGAGGTCGACTCCATCGACTCGCTCAGCGGCCACGCCGACCAGAATGAGCTGCTGGACTGGATGGCCCCCGCCGCGCCCAGTCTGAAGAAGGTCTTCCTCGTCCACGGCGAGCCTGCGGCACAGCAGGCGCTCAAAGCCAAGATCGAAGCCCGCTACAAGCTGGAAGTCGTCTGTCCCAAGCGCGGCGACCGCTTCGAGGTGAGCTAGCGCTCTTCACCGCGAACGCTCTTCGCGTCAGCAAATTCGGAGAACCGCACCAGGCATGGCGTGGCAAACGTCTGATGGTTAGACATTAACCCGCGCCGTTCTTATAATCTCAGGTAGAGTGATGAGCGATCCCAATCAGAACCGTTGCGAACGTCTTCGCGGGCCAGTTTCGGTCATGCTTGATGGGATGCAGGTCGCAAGGCGTCTCCGCGACCGCATCGCAGCATCTCCCCGCGCTGTCTTCTGTTGACCCCACCTCGTACTGCATATCGCACCGCATTGGGCGCTGCTTCATCCGCGGCAGTGCGCACCCAGCAGCGCAACACCGGTGTCGCGCCGGGTTATGAGTCAGAGGGGATAGAGATGACCATCGCAAATAGAATCACCGATCTGATCGGCAACACTCCATTGGTTCAACTGAACCGGGTCACCGAGGGAGCCACCGCCACCGTTGTCGTCAAGCTGGAGAGCCGCAACCCGGCCAGCAGCGTGAAGGACCGCATTGGCCTTGCCATGATCGAGGCCGCCGAGCGCGATGGCAAGATCACCCCCGGCAAGACCGTCCTGATCGAGCCCACCAGCGGTAACACCGGCATCGGCCTGGCGTTTGTGGCCGCAGTCAAGGGATACAGCATCATCCTCACCATGCCGGAGACGATGAGCGTGGAGCGCCGCATCCTGCTGCTTGCCTACGGCGCGAAGATTGTTCTGACGCCGGGCCCCAACGGAATGAAGGGCGCCATCGCCAAGGCCGAGGAGCTGCAACGCGAGACACCGGACAGCTTCATCCTGCAACAGTTCAACAACCCCGCAAACCCGAAGATTCACTTTGAGACCACCGGCCCGGAGATATGGAACGACACCGGCGGCAAGGCGGACATTCTGGTCTCGGGCGTCGGCACGGGCGGCACGCTCACCGGCGTCAGCCAGTACATCAAGCCGCGCAAGCCCGGCTTCTGGACTGTGGCCGTCGAGCCCACGGACAGCCACGTGCTCTCCGGCGGTGCGCCCGGCCCACACAAGATTCAGGGCATCGGCGCGGGCTTTGTTCCCACCGTGCTGAAGACGGAGCTGATCGACGAGGTTATCCAGGTGACCAACGACGAGGCCTTCGCCATGGCGCGCCGCCTGCCCCGCGAGGAGGGACTTTTAGTTGGCATCTCCTCCGGTGCGGCAGTTCATGCGGCGGTCGAGCTTGCGCGCGACCCGAAGAACGCCGGCAAGTTGATCGTCGTCATCCTTCCCGACTTCGGAGAGCGCTATCTCTCCACGGGGCTCTTCGATGAGCTGCGGCAGCAGGCGCTCGGCACGCCGACCTCACCCATCGCGCCATGAACCTGATCGCCTCCATCCGCGAAGACATACGGTGCGTCTTCGAGCGCGATCCGGCCGCCTCGTCGCAGGCGATGGTGCTGCTCTGCTATCCCGGCCTGCACGCGCTGTGGGCGCACCACATTCATCATTGGCTGTGGCGCAGGAATCTGCGCCTGCCGGCGCGTTTCCTCTCCCAGGTCACCCGCTTCTGGACCGGCGTGGAGATTCATCCCGGAGCGCGCATCGGCCGCCGCGTCTTCATCGACCACGGAATGGGCGTCGTCATCGGCGAGACAGCGATCGTCGGCGACGACGTGACTCTGTACCAGGGCGTAACTCTGGGTGGCACCGGGAAAGGTGTCGGCAAGCGGCACCCCACGCTGCTCAATGGCGTCTTTGTCGGCAACAACGCCAACATCCTGGGTAACATCACCATCGGCGAAAACTCCCGCGTCGGCGCAGGCTCGGTCGTGGTGCGAGACGTGCCTCCCGACTCCACCGTAGTCGGCGTCCCCGCGCACATCGTCTACCAGAATGGCAAGCGCGTGCTCATCACCGATCCGCACGACGTCAACGACCCGCTCTCCGATGTCATCATCGCGCTGGCCGACGAGGTCAAGCGCCTGACCACACGCGTGGAGCGGCTGGACGGCGAGCTACAGACGGTGCGCCAGGAGCCGGCCAACACGCTTACCGTCGAGGAAGAAGAACGCGCGCAGTATCGCAGCGAGCAGTCTTCGCGCTCCGACCACGTCAGCATGGGCGAGGGCATCTGACCCGTTTGCGCAAGCCGGCCCGGCCGTTTGGCCTGCGATTGCCGCAATCGCGGTATATTGGTTGCGCAACATTTCCGCTCCTTGCAGTATCTATATCGCACGGGTGTCGTAGATCGATCTGGTTAGAGGAGGGCCCGCCATGACCACGAAATTCAACAGCATTCCGTTGATGCACAACGAATCCCGTTGCGTCGGTGCCGCACGATTTATGGCTGCGGCGGCCAGCGCCCTGATGCTCTGTCTCGCTGTCGCTCCAGACACCCTCGCGCAGACCCCCACCACGATCATGATGCGCGCCATACCCGTAAGGGCCAAGAGGGGGGATAACTCTACGCCTCTGCCGCCGCTTACGCCGGCCGACGTCGCGCAGATCAAGATCGGCGGAAAGATCGCACCTGTCATCTCCTTTACTCCGCTGCTCAAGGGGCCCCATGTACTGCAACTGATGGTGCTTCTGGACTCCAATCAGATGCTTGGCGCCAATGGTCAATTTGATGAGCTTAAGACCTTTCTCAGCAGCTTGCCTTCCAACGTCGAGATCGGGTTGGGATGGCTGCTGCAGGGCCAGGTGAAGGTGGTCCAGGATTTCACCACGGACCGCGACCAGGTCTACAAGAAGCTGATTCCTCAGACGAGGGAGCAAGCGGCCAACCCCAAGAACGACAATGGAAATCCCTTCGCCTGCCTCAGATACCTGGCGTCTCACTGGCCCGATGCGGACCCGGCGAAGCTGCGCGCCGTGCTGATGTTCTCCGATGGCATCATCCGTAGCAATTCCGAGGTTGGGGGCAACATGATCAATTCCGATGCCAGTGACGCGGCGTTGAAGTTGGAGCGAGGCAGCATCGTCCCATATCCCTTCTTCTGGCGGGACCCCATTCCCGCCATCCCGTCCCCGTCCCAGACCGCATTAGGCACTGCGCTCGGTGGACAAGACGTGTTATCGCAGGTGGTGAACGACGCCAGCGGAGCAGCCCTGTATGATGGCCTGTTCGCTCCAGCTTCGTTGACTCCGCTGCTCAGGAAGCTGTATTCGATCCTCGATAGCGAGTCGGTTGTCACCGTAAATGCTCCGGACAAACCGGGCAAGATTGCTACCCTCGATATCAAGTCCGCTCGGGACGATATCAAAATATCTGTCCCGGAGCAGGTGATGACCGGAAACGTACCGGTCAAATGAGCAGGAAGAGAGAGCGCAGTACCGCAGTGAGCAGTCTTTGCGCTCCGACCACGTCAGCATGGGCGAGGGCATCTGACCCGTTTGCGCAAGCAGACTTGGCCGTTTGCCGAGCGGGACGCTACGTTTGGCCGGGTGTTGCTACAATCGGTTATATTTGTTGGGACATCGTTTCCGCTCGTTGCAGCGTCTTAACTCGATTGTCTTCAAAGAACCATAAGGCTACAGGAGAGCCTGCCATGACCCCGCAATTTACCCCCGCATTGCCGATCCACGTCAAGTCCCGTTCCCTGGGAACCGCCGCCTGCCTGTTGGCCGCGACGGCCAGCGCCCTGTTGCTCTTCTTCGCCGTCGCTCCGCCCGCCGCCGCGCAGACCCCCACGTTGGTCGTGGTGCGGGCCATGCCCGTCAAGGCCAAAAAATCGGAACTCTTCCCACCACAGCCGCCACTCACCAAGTCCGACATCGGCGAAATCAAGGTTGGCGGAAAGATTGTCCCAGTCACTGACTTTGTGCCTGTGCTGCATGATCCCCACTCGCCCGTGGTGCAATTGATGGTATTGCTGGACTCCGAGCAGATGCTCGGCTCCAATGGTCAGTTTGGAGATCTCAAGAAGTTCTTCAGCGAGATGCCGTCCAACGTCGAGATCGGCGTGGGCTGGCTGCTGCTAGGGCGTACGGTCGTGGTTCAGCCGTTCACCACGGACCGCGATCTCGCCAGCAAGGCGCTCGTCGCAAAGACCAGGGAAGAAGCGTCGAACCCGAAGAACGATAATGGAAATCCCTTTCAGTGCCTCAGAGACCTGGCCGGCAAATGGCCCACTCCCGATCCGGCCAAGCTGCGCGCCGTGCTGATGTTCACCGATGGCATCACTCGCAGCAACGGCCAGGCGGGAAGTGGCGATCAGATGAATCCCGATGTCTCAGGGGCCTCGCAGATCTTGCAGCGTGAGGGAATCATCCCGTATCCCTTTTACTGGATGGATCCCATCGTCCCGGGCGAGGGCCGCAGCGAGGGCGGTACGCTCGAGGGACAGACAAACTTCGCCGACCTGGCCTCGGAGACCGGCGGCGCAGCCCTGTATGATGGCATGTTCGCTCCGGGATCGCTCTCTCTTCTGCTCAACAGACTTTACAAGACACTGGAGAGCGAAGCGGTCCTCACCGTCAGTGCGCCAGGCAAGCCGGGCACCTTCACGCGGATCGATATCAAGACCAACAACCGCGACGACATAAAAATATTTGCCCCGGACAGCATCACCGTCGGTAACGTACTGAAGAAATAAGTCGGGGCTGCCAGTCGCATCTCCAAACCAACTCTGAGGGCGTCTCTGCATTCCAGAGACGCCCTCACCCGTCTCCATGGCTCAAGTTCGGCTCCCGCCTACCCAGCGTGCAGACTACTCATCCAGCGCCGTGCGATACTTACACCTGACATGTACAAACGCATCCTCCTCAAGCTCTCCGGAGAAGCCCTCGCCGCCGGCGCCGGCTTCGGCATCGACGCTGTCTTCATTCACAAAGTGGCCGCCGAGATCGCCTCTGTCCACGCCCTCGGATGCGAGATCGGAATCGTCGTCGGCGGCGGCAACTTCTTCCGCGGTGTCGCCCAGCAGGCCATCGACATGGATCGCGTCGCCGCCGACCACATGGGAATGCTCTCCACCGTCATCAACGCCATCGCGCTACAGGACGCCGTCGAGAAGCTCGGCCTGGTCTGCCGCGTCATGTCGGCCATTGAAATCCGCCAGGTCGCCGAGCCATACATCCGCCGCCGCGCCATGCGCCATCTGGAAAAGGGCCGCATCCTCATCTTCGCCGCCGGTACCGGCAATCCCTTCTTCTCCACGGACACCGCGGCCAGCCTGCGCGCCATGGAGATCAAGGCCGACATCCTGCTCAAGGCCACCTCGGTCGACGGCATCTATACCGCCGACCCCAAGACCCACCCCGACGCCACCAAGTTCCCCCAGATCTCCTACGCAGACATCCTCCGCCTCAACCTCAAGGTCATGGACACCGCCGCCGTCTCGCTCTGCCGCGACAACAACATGCCCATGATGGTCTTCAGCATGAAGGAACCGGGCAACATCGTCCGTGTCATTCAGGGCGAACCCCTCGGCTCCCTTGTCACTCCATAGCAGACGCAGTAGCCGCATCTTTCCCCTGTCAACTTCCGGATAAACTTGAATCCAGTGAACTCCGCTCTCATTCCTCCCGCACCTCCATCCCCTGTCGTCACGCAATCGGGCGCCACCGCGCGCAGGCCAATGCTGCCTGCGCTCAACGGTCTCCGCGCCCTGCTTGCGCTCGGCATCATGTTCTTTCACTTCACCCCGCCGCACATGCAGCTCGTCGCGCCGGTGATCGATACCGCCTACGCCTTGGTTGCCGTTTTCTTTCTTCTCTCCGGCTACGTCCTCGCGTACAACTACGTCGACCGCCCGGCGCCGCTGGTCAAGCGAGAGTTCTGGCGCGCCCGCTTCGCCCGTCTCTACCCTGTCTATCTGCTCTCGCTGGCCATCTCTCTCCCAATGCTCCAGGCCGAGTGGCACGCGCACTCTCATTCCGACTTCTTCACCGGCCTCGTCCTCACTCCGCTGCTGCTCCAGGGCTGGGTCCCCACGCTGGCCACATTCTGGAACACCGTCGCCTGGACGCTCTCGGTCGAAGTCCTCCTCTATGCGGCCTTCCCCTGGCTCATCCGTCTGCCGTGGCCAAAATCTCCCGCACGTCTGATCGCGCTGCTCGTCGCCATCTGGGCCATAGGACTCGTCCCCCACTCGCTCTACATCCTGCTCAACCCGGATCACCTCTCTGCGCCTGCCAACCGTTACACCTACGGCTATTGGCTGCGTGCGCTCAAGTTCTCCACCATCATCTACGCTGCCACATTCCTCACCGGAATCGGTCTGGGCAAGCTCCAGACAATCCTCGTACTCACTCCGCGCCAGCGCACTCTCGTCGCTGCTGCCAGCCTCCTCGCCCTTGCCGCGTTCTATTCCCAGGCCGTCCCCTTCGCGCCCTATGTCCTGATGCACGGCGGTCTAATGACGCCGCTCTTTGCCGCGCTCATCCTTGGCCTCAGCGGTCCGAACACGATCGCCTCTCTCTTCTCCTGGCGCCCGCTGATGCTGCTCGGCGAGGCAAGCTACTGCCTCTTTTTGCTGCACTTCAACTTCATCAACATGGTCCGCCACTCCCATGTGACCGATCGCCTGCACCTCGCCGAGTTCGATCCCTGGATCACCTACGCCGCCACCGTCCTGATCGCATTCGCCGCGTACTATCTGCTGGAAGTGCCCGCCCGCAAGGCCATCCTGCGCCGTGGAAAGGCTCGCTCAGCTTAGGTTCGAAGTTGAGGTTCAAGGAGCAGGTGAACATGAGGTCGTCATCCTGAGCGAAGCAGCTCACGTTCTTTGCGAGCTGCGCAGTCGAAGGACCCCGGTACATCTGCGAACGCCACAACAGTCCGCCCTTTCTCCCACAAACCTCGCCTCTGTTTTTTCTTCAGTCACCAACAGAAATGCGGCTGCCCACTCGGCAGCCGCATCCCGTTTTCGACACCTCGAGCCCCGAACCTGTCCTATGGAATGATGGACTGCGTGGCATGCGGCCCATTCGGCACGATTGCCAGGCACGTCGGCGCAGCGGAGCCGTTGAACGGAGAGTTCTGCACTCCTTGCAGCCCGCCCGTGTTCGGAAACACCCGTTCGCCGGTCACCGTATTGTCCAGGCTGTTCGAGGTATACAGGAAGTCGCCCAGCGCGGGATCGACGGCCACGCAGGTCGGGCCCGTCCCCGTACCGGTCGCAAATGCGCCAACCGCGCCAGAAGGTGTACCCGTCGCACCATCGATCATGTAGCCCTGCACCGTGCTCCCGTTGTAGTTCACCACATAGATCAGCTTGCCGGTTGGGTCGATGGTCAGGTCGGCCGGGAACAGTCCGGTCGCGAACGGCCCATTGACCATCGGCAGCAGCCCGCCCGCGGGCAGCACCGTATACCCGATCAGCTGGTTCGCCGCCTGGTCCGTCACATACACAAACCGCGAGGTCGGCTCCTCGGCGATTGCGCTGGGCACCACGCCTGCGGCAAATCCACTCACCACCGAATTGCCCGCTGTGCCGGTAATCGTGGTTCCTGATACCGGAGTCAGCGCTCCGGTCGTCGTATTCTGCGAGAAGCCCAGAATCAACCCGGTCGTCGAAGTCTGCTGTCCCACCACATACACAAAGTGGTTGAAGTAGCTCACCGTGATCCCCACCGGCTTGATGCCAACCGGTTGCGGCGTCAAAGCAGTGCCCAGCGAGTTGTCCGCGTTCACCGGGAAGATCGATACCACGCCCGTCCCCGTTGTAGCTCCTGCCACATAGCTGTTCGTCACATACAGGAACGCGCCTTGCGGGTCGATCGCCACCGCCGTCGGATGCGCGCCGCCGGTCGGATAAACGTGCTGCGAGGCAAGCGTTCCATCCCCTTGCACCGCGAACTCCTGCACCGTCGAATCGCCCTGATTGATCACATAGACGAACTGGCCGTTGGGCGCGGCCACCAATGTCACCGGGTTGTTGCCCGCGGCAACCGGCGTGCCAATCTGGCTCAGCGCACCCGAATCAAAGTCGATCGAGTATTGATCGACCACGCCCGGATTGCTCTTGTTCGTCGTCATATAGACGTACCCGACCGTGTAGTCGAGGCTGCACGACGCGAGCCCCAACACCATCGCCACAGACACCACCGAAATCTTCGCCGTACGTCCGATCCTATGCAAATTCATCTGATTCCTTCATCCCGGCGCCTGCGCCGCCTGCTGAAAATCCTGTCCTGCCCGGTCCTTCTCCGTCCGCATTCCAAATCCTGCCCCGCGCTCCTAGTAGTTCCTCAGCGGAAACGCTGGCACCGTGACCGCGCAGGTGGGCAGAGCGCTGCCCCCGAACGGCGTTCCCAGGATCTGGTCCAGACTTCCGTCCTGTGGATTCAGTTGCTCGCCCGTGATGTTGCTGCTCAGCGCATTCGACGTGTACAGATAAACCCCGTGGCTTGGATTGGCGTTGCTCGGTGCCCCGCTGATGGTCACGCAGGTCGGTCCCGTCCCGGCCTGCACGCTCGCCGCCACGCTCGACCGCACTGGCTGTCCGCTTGCTCCCAGCGTGTAGCCGTCGATCGTGTTCGCGGTGTAGGCCACCACATAAAGATACTTGCCGCTCAGGTCGAACGCCATGCCCATCGGCCCCGCGTCGCTCTGCGCCGCGCCACCCGCGATCGGCGTGGGAATGCCATTCGCACCCACAGAGTAAGATGCCACCTGGTTCAGCGTCTGATCCGTGACATACAGGTGCGTCCCCGTTGAGTCCAGCAGGATTCCACTTGGCGCTGGCCCCGATGCATAGCCAATTGACGCCACGTTGCCCGCGTTGATCGTGACCCCGGCCAGAGGGGTAACCGGGCCCGAGACCGTGGTAACTGTATTGCTGGTACTTGAGATAAAGGAGTAAGCAAGCAGGTTAGTTGACGTAGCAGAGTCCTGCTCGATTACATATAAGAAGTGCTGCTGGCATCCGATGATGCAAGGAGTGCCCGTCCCGGTAATATTCTGTACGCTCGCTGCAATCCCCACTGGGTTCCGCCCCGCGTTCACCGTGAACGGCGTACCCAGCGTGTTGTCCGAGTTGATGGGGAAGATGCTGATCCCGCCTGGCCCGGGATTCGCCGGCGTATACGAGATCGGCGTGTTCTGATAGGTGAAGGTCACATAAAGGAACTTGCCAGACGCATCAATGGCCGCCGCCGTGGGCAGGCTTCCAGAGATGTTGTACGTGTTCTGCGGATACAGCTTCCCGTCCGTCCCGATGGCGAACTCCACCACATCGGAGTCGAAGTTGTTCACCGTATAAAGAAACAGGTCGTTGGGCGCCACCACCAGCCCCACCGTATCGCGTCCCCCGGTGTCAATCGGCGAGTCCGCCAGCGGAAGAAGCGAGCCCGACTGGTAGTCGATCTGGTAGCCGTTGATCAGCCCGTGGGGCAGCGCCTTCGACGTCGTCATATACAGGTACGACACGGTGTAGTCATTGCTGCACGCCGTGACGCAGAGCGCCATCGCCAGGGACAACATCGAAGCCGTTACCGCACGGCCCATCGGTTTCAACCTCATGCGATTCCTAGCTCCGGGGCAGATCGTCTCCGCCCCCATCCCGTACGGAAGAGGCCAACCTCGCCTTCCTCCCGTCCGTCTGCTGCCTCATGTTTCGGTTGCGCGCGCCAGCACAACCCGTGCTGCCTGCTGAACCCGTGCCGCAGGCTGAATCTATGGCGCAGGGCTAATCGACGTTCCCGCTTACGGCAAGACATGTCGCCTGTGCCGCAAAGGCAGAGAAGGACGATCCGCGCGTCAGGTCGGAGAGCTGCCCCGTGTTCTGGTTGATGTACCTGCCGGTCACGGTCCCATCGCCGCTGTTCGACGTATACACATACTGGCTCGATGGATCTTCCACCATGCATACCGGCCCATTGCCCACTGGATATGGGTTGTTGGCGTCCGAGATCGGCTGCAGTTGGCCCGTCGCCTCGATCACATACGCTGAAATCGTACTGCCTGGGTTATTCGGAAGCGTGGTGTTGCTGTGGTTCAGCACATACAGAAACTTGCCCTTGGTGTCGGTCATGCTGTACACCGGATTGGTCGACCCCGACAGGTTCGCCACCGCGCCGTCGGCCTGCACGCTCAGCGAGCAGCTCGCCCCCGGCGTATACGGAATAATCGATCCTCCGGTGGACAACTTCGATCCAGCATCCGTGACGTAGATGCTGTTTCCATAAACATTGAGCGAGGTCGCATTGACCGTACCCAGCGGAATCGTCGAGTTGATCTCGATCGTCAGTTGGCCGCCACCCCCCAGCCCATACGGGTAGATCGTCTGGTCGCCCGAATCCAGCGTGTACAAACACGAGCCGCTGACACGGAATGTCGTGGGCGCCTTGCCAACCTCAAAGTAATTCAACTGCTGCCCCGCGGCATTCTTGATCAACTGGTTCGGTATCAGTTGCAGCCGTCCCGTGCCGGGGTCGATGCCGAAGACCGTAACGTCTCCGTTGCCCGTCGTCGCATAGTCCGGGGACTGCGAGTCCAGAACGTATAGATAGCTCCCCGTCCCGTCCGTCGAAGCCCACACCGGAGACTTGCCCGCCGTGGTGTACGTGTTCTGGAAGGTCAGCACCCCGTCCTCGCCCACAGCGAAGACCGCGACATTGCCATCGCCGTTGCTGACTCCGCTGGCGTTGTAGGTGCCCTTGTTCACCACAAAGACGTAGTTCCCCCCAATACGCACCGCGATCGCCACAGGGTTCACGCCCCCCGATGGGTACGGTGAGTTCACCATCGCGGTCAGGTTCCCCGTATAGTCGTCGATCTTGAAGCCGGCAATCTGGTTGTATTGCGTGCCCAGAACCCACATAAACCCGACCGTGTAGCCGCCGCACGCCGACATGCCCAGCACTACCGCCATGGATACTACCAGGGCCCGTGTAATCCGGCCAATCCTGCTCAACGTCATGCGCTTCCTTAATCCTCGCCGGCGGCCTCACTGCGACACGCCATCTGCTGCGAGCTACTCTCTGGGGATACAAAAATTCCTACTGCTTATTGTAGAAGCTGCGGCGACTTTGCGCCACTTCCCATAGAAACAGTTCTCGGGTTCAAGGTTCAAGGCTAAGTTTGGCCGCCGCTCGCACCGCGCCTTGAGCCCACCTCAAAAAACCCTCACGCGGATCGACAGATACTTCTTCGGGTCCTGACGGATGGTCGTCACCAGCGATGTGCTCTCGGTCAGCAACTTGTTCAGGTTGGTATACGCCGCGTCGTCGGTCGCCAGCTTGCCCAGGGTCCCCTTGCCGGAGTTGATCGCCGTCACCAGGTCATCCGTCTGCGTGATCGCATCGTTCAGCTTCTTGGCAAACGTCGGGTCTTTCAGCAGCATCCCCGCGCTCCCCTTGCCCCCCTGCAAGTCGGCCAGGATCGAGTTCAGGTTCTTCAGTGTCTCGTTCGCGTTGTTGTACATCGTATCGTCCGTCAGCATCTTCCCCGCCGTGCCCTTCCCGCTCTGCAGGTTCTTGGTAATATCGTCCACCCGGCCGATCGCGTCGTTCAGCCGGTTGTACATCGCAGCATCGTCGTTGAAGAACTTGCCCACCGTGTTGTCGTTGCTGTTCAACTTCACCGTGATCTGATGGACATCGTCCGCGGCTGCAACAAACTTGTTATACAGCTCCGGGTTCGTCAGCAACTGGCCAAACGATCCCTTCCCCGATTGCATGTTGTCCACCACCGTGTTCAACTTCTCCAGAATCACGTTCAGGTTATCGAAGGTTCCCTGGCTCTCCTTCACCACGTCCTGCAGGCTTGGCGTCTCCAGCGTCTTCAGCTCGTCGCCATCGCGCAACTCCGGCCCGGTTGCGGTCTGGCTGTTGATGTTCACCACTGTGTCGCCCAGCACCCCCACCGTCGTCAGCGCCGCCATCGAGTCGCTGTGCAGGCTGCTCTGGTACTTGCTGTCCAGCTTCATCACCACCTGCACCGGTGTCAGCTTGCGCTCCGTCGCCGTCACCACGGTGATCGTCTTCACCGTCCCGATCGTCACCCCTTCCAGGTTCACCGCCGCGCCAGCCTTCAGCCCCGCCGAGTTCTCAAAGTACGTCGTCACCGTCAGCTTGCGAGAGAAGAACCCCAGCCCCGAAGCGCTCGTCATCAGGAACAGCAGCGTCGTCAGGATCACCACCGACACCAGCACAATCACCCCGATCTTCAGTTGAGACCATCGGACCTCCTGCTGGCTGGGCATAAGCCTCCTCAATCCTCTCCGCGAACCATGCGCATACATCCCGCTTCAAGCAGCGGTACAACTTGATCTGAGGTTACCACCCCCCGCCCACGCTACACTAGAGCCGAAACACTCAGAGGCGATATGGTCATCGGAGTAGGCACGGACCTGATCGAGATTGCACGCATCAGTCAGAGCATCGACCGCTTCGGCTCGCGCTTCCTCGCTCGCGTCTTCACCCCGCTGGAGATCGCATACTGCCAGCGCAAAAAAAACGCCGCCGAGAGCTTCGCCGCCCGCTTCGCCGCCAAGGAGGCCGGCGCCAAGGCCCTGGGAACCGGTATCAGCCGAGGCGTCAGTTGGCTGGAGTTGCAGGTCGAGCGCGAGCCCAGCGGCAAGCCCTCCCTCGCGCTCTCCGGACGAGCCGCCCTGCGCGCCCGCCAGCTTGGCGTCGCTACAGTCTCCCTCAGCCTCACCCACAGCCGTGACATCGCCCTCGCCGTCGTCGTCATGGAAGATTAGGTCCGAGGTACATGCCCTCCTGGTCACGTGACCCCCGTACCCCCACCACCTATCACGCCACGCTGCAATGCCTCCGATGAACACTCTAGCGGCAACTACCTCCAAGTCGCGGCGGAACATCGATATCATGCAATCGCTCGACATCCAGGGCTTTACCTACGAAGAGCGCCACGGCCTGCTCCCCGAGCTTACGACGGCCTTCAGCAACTGTGGCGGCTGGGTCCTCGAGCGCAAGACCCTCTCCCCCACCAATATGGAGTTCCGCGTCGAGATCCAGTTGCTCGCGGTCCTCGACCTCTACGCCGCAATCATCGCCACAGGGGTCGAGCTCACCCGCGCCGGTCACGAAGCCCTCACCGAGCTCTGTACCCGCCGCCAACATCTGCGCCTCGCCGCCGAACTCGGCCAGATCGTCGCCATCCGCCTGGAGATCAGGTTCCTCGACGACATCACCATCCACTCCCTGCTCGCCTCCGGCTCCGGCCTCGC
>Ga0187847_10002267_pt1 | contig 15734 bp, 19 predicted proteins | sample June2016WEW_4_10_FD_132458 | JGI IMG/M metagenome (GOLD analysis project Ga0187847, IMG submission 132458) | Peatland microbial communities from SPRUCE experiment site at the Marcell Experimental Forest, Minnesota, USA - June2016WEW_4_10 | ecosystem: Environmental > Terrestrial > Soil >...
ATCCTTTCTTCAATAAGGAGCGTGAAGGGGGCCTGTTAGAGCCATTGGCACGCGCCAATCCGTCTGGCTTTGTCCGCCCGAATTGGATTCAACCACATCCCACTGTTAGGAGTTTCCCTTCAGGAGCGAGTTCTGGCCCAGAGTGATCCGGCGAACGGTTCCTTGCATCCAGCGCAGGAAATGTCAGCCGGCTTCCGAGTGCCCCACCTCCTCTTTGATTTATCTCCCACGCTTCCCTAGCATTCTTCCGACGGTCGTGTGGGATCATGGTCCCTCACCCAAAGGTGCATTAGAATCACCCTGCCTGGCGAGCGGTTTGTGCCACCTTGTGACTTCTTACACACCGCGTAGGATGAGACCACGCTTCGATACCTAAAGGTCGAATCGAAGCGCCATTCCCGAACCCCAGAAAATCCATTTCCACCACTCATGATCGGACCGTTGCCTTACATCGGAGGCAAGCGTGCGATTGCAAAGCAGATCATCGCCGTATTTCCGAAGCACCGGACATACGTCGAGCCGTTTGCCGGAGGCGCTCAGGTGTTCTTCCACAAAGAGCCATCGAAGGTTGAGGTATTGAACGACCTCGACGGCGAGATGGTGAACTTCTTCCGCGTCTGCCAGCAGCATTACGAAGAACTGCTCCGCTATCTCCGCTTCATGCTTGTGAGCCGCAGTTGGCATGAGTTGCTCAAGGCCACCGATCCGGCAACGCTCACCGATGTCCAGCGGGCTGCCCGCCACCTGTATCTCCTGAAGAACAGCTATGCGGGATTGATCCGCAGTCTGAATTACAAGTGCCACGTAGTGCAGCCGCCGGGATTGAATCCTGAGCGGCTGCCGGAAACCATCGAAGAAACGCACAAACGCCTGGCGCGAGTGCAGCTTGAGAACCTTCCATATGAAACGGTGCTCAAAAGATTTGATCGGCCCGACACGCTCTTCTACCTCGACCCGCCGTACTTCGGCCTAAAGCTCTATCGCCACAACCTCACCCCCGCGGATTTCGAAAAGATGGCGGAGCGTCTGGGAGGGTTGAAGGCCAAGCTCGTGCTCTCCCTGAACGATGTCCCCGAGGTGCGCAAGATCTTCAAACATTTCAAGTTCCGGGAGATCGACCTGTCCTACACAGCGCAAAAGATTGCGGGCCGCCGCTACCGCGAAGTGCTGATCACCAATTTCTAGATGCTCTCCGAAAACCCGGTCAATCTTTTTCTTCGCTGTTGTTCCCTCGCATAAGCTGTTGAATCTTATAGGTCTCGCGTTACGCCAAGTGCAAACTTGTTACCGATTTTGTCATGCCTAAATTCATACTCGCCTCGTGATTAATTTCCTCGAACAACTCGCAATCAATATCTGGAACCGCTTGCAGGGCAGGCGTCGGCGCGGCAAGAAGAATTGCACGGGAATGACTACCGTTGGATCACGCGTCTCGGAGGAACAGGTAACGAAGCAGCGCGTAGGCGTGAGTCTGGCGCGACGCACCATGCACATGGCGCTCCTTGGAAAAACAGGCACCGGCAAGAGTTCCCTTCTCAAACACCTCTGCCTGCAAGATGTCCAGGCGGGGCGAGGGTTCGTCTACTTCGACTTGCACGGCGATGCGACACCATTTCTCCTGCGCGCCATAGCCGCCGAGGAGTGGAAGCAACAACAGCACTTGAGCGACAAGCTCATAGTGATTTCTCCTGCGGATTCGCAATTCTCAGTCGGCCTCAATCCGCTAGGCGGGGGCGAGGCGGACTTCGTTTCCATCGCGGAGATCGCTGAGCTGCTCAAGATGTATTGGGGACTCGACCGCTTTGGCGCGCGCACGGATGAACTGCTGCGCAATGCGCTGTACGTCCTCGCGGCGAGTGGCCTGACCCTTCTTGAGTTGGCGCCGCTCCTCACGCAGCCAGGATTCCGGGCATCCTGCCTCAAGAGGGTTACGAACGCCGAAGTTCGCGACTACTTCGAATTCCGCTATGGACGAGTGAGCGAACCGATGCGTGCCACCATGCGCGAGCCGATCCTGAATAAGACATCGGCTTTCACCGCCGATCCTCGATTCCGCCACATAGTTGGCCAGGCTGAGTCCACATTTTCCCTTCAGGAAGCAATGGACGAAGGATATTGGATCATCGTGAACCTCGAGAAGGGCAAGCTAGGCGTGCATGCGCTTACGCTCGGCGGCCTGCTCTTCACGATAATCAAGAATGCCCTGTTCACCCGCAACAATCGTACGCTCTTCACGCTCTATTGCGACGAAATCCAGAACCTCATTGCCAATTCGAGCGACGTCGAGACGGTACTCTCCGAGGCGCGTAAGTTCGGGGTCGGAGTCGTCTCGGCGAATCAATTTCTGGACCAGTACCCAGCGCCCATGCGCGGTGCCATCCTTAGCATCGCCACCCATTGCTTCTTTCAGTTGTCGAGCGCCGATGCAGCGACCGTCTCGCAGATGCTTGATGGCGGCAAATCGGTTGCCGAACGGCTGAAGAACCTGCCTCAGCGCCACTTCATTTTGAAGAGCGGCGCGGACCACTGGACGGAGGCGTGCGTACCCACGGTCGAAGATGCGAAAACAAATTACTCCGATCTCCTGCACCGTTCCCGCGCGCTTCGTGCCCGTCCACGTGTGGAGATCGAGCGCGAGATTGCAAAGCGGCACTCTGCCTTAAGCCGCACGACCGAAGAGGTGCTCCATGGCTGGGATTAGCAAGCACGACAGGCGGGGACTCATCGTGCAGCCGCGCGACCTCGCGTTACTGCGGGAGCTATCCGTTATGCGAGTTGTGGACCGGGAACAGGCCAGGCTTGCCGGGGGATTCGGATCGACAACGCGGGTCAACACCCGGTTGCTTACGCTCACCCGCGCCGGGCTCCTGCGGAGATTTTTCCTGGGCTGGGGCGGAGGGCGAAAGGCGCTCTATGCGATCTCCATCAAGGGCGCACAACTGACGGGAGTTCCCTGCCGTGGTCCCCGGCGTCGGAATGATGAGTTGCTCGTTGCCGATCATTTCGTCCAGCACCAACTCGCGATCAATGAAGTCTACTGCGCCCTCAAGTTTGGCCCTATCCCGGCAGCTCAGGGGAGTTTTCATCGGTGGCTTTACTTCAATCAACCGCTGGCTACCGGGCTCAGCCTCATCCCGGATGGATATGTCGAGTTCTCGACTCCCGCTGGGATCGTGGGCTCCTTTCTTGAAGTAGATCTGGGACAGGAACCGCTTTCGATCTGGAAAGAGAAAGTCCGGAACTACCTGCAACTGGCCCTTACCGGAGAATTCCAAAAGCAATTCGGCCAGGACCGCTTCCGCGTGATCGTGCTCGCCGACTCGGAGCGCAGATTGCATTCGATCCGGAAGACCATCGCAGCAATCACGGAAAAGATTTTCTGGTTCGCCACACTCGACCGAGTTCAGAGCGAGATCAGTTGATTCTCATTCCCATAACCGGGGACGCCGCCAATGACGCCGGTGGAAGTGTTCTGCGCCTCACGGCACCCACCGAACGCGAATCCTATGACACTGACCTCCGGCGTTTCCAGTCTGAGGCACAGAAACAATTCGTCGCCTGGGCGGCATCGCTCGACCCGCACCAGACGAGGACAGACATTCTGGGCACGCTCGATGCTGCCCGCCTGGAGCTCGCCGCAATTCCCAAGGGGAGTGAGCGGCGGCTCGTCATCGTGAGCGATTTCCTCGAGGACGAATCCTCGTTGCGTTTCGTCTCGGCCCCGCAGCTCGCCATTGCAGTGCGCGCCAGGAAGCTCGCTTTGATGCTGCGTTCCGAACGGCAGTTCACACCGGCGGATGTTCCTATCTGTCTGGGACGCCTGGAGTCGAGCGACTTCGCGCCGCTTTCCTCGCAGCGGAAAGAAGCAGTACAGGCATTCTGGACTGCGTACATCACAGATAAGGATCATCAGCCGGAATTGCACTTCGACGGCACCGGGATGTTGACAGGTACAGAAGGATGCTTTACCGAGGCGAATCATGCGACCAGCAAATAACCGGAAAAGGAGAACTCCGTATGATGATCCAAACCAATCTCATGTGCGGATGGGCGGGGATTGTGGAATCAGTCGCACTCATTGCCATAACGATTCTTGCCCTCGGCATCATCGTGAGCGCCGTGAAGCTCTCCGATGTCCTCAAACACCTGCGGGCGATTCTCTGCATGACAATTCTGTTGCTCATGCTGCCAGCTATCATCGTGAGCGCCTGGACTTCCATGACCTATTGGCAGCACCTCGGCATTCTCATCCTGGGCATAATGATCGGCCTATCGGCCAGGGCGCTACGGCAGGCCGGGAAGAAGCGCTGAATAGGAACGGACAGCCAAGGCCGACTGGCGGATGTGGAAGACGATGTCTCAGGACTAAAACGGACAAAGTGGTGGATAGTCGGATGGACGACAGGTGTCGGTGGGCTCATCGCGATTGGCTTTGAGTTGGTGCGGTTGTATCTTGGCATTTGAATGAGGCTGCTCTGGAACAAAACGAGTGGCAAGCCCCAGCCCCCCAGCCGGGACTCACCACACGTCGGAAGGCTGAACTGTCGTTGTGGACAACAGGACAGTTCAGCGACGATTCTCAAAAAGAGGCCACATGAAGCAAAGAGCCACTGCGGCACCCAAGGGGAAGAAAAGCATCAGTGTGATACTCGTCAACAGCACGGCTCCGGTAATCTTCGCGGTAGCAGTGGTGACTGGGTGATTGGTTGTCCAAACTTGAATCCTGTTCAAGTTCCTTCACCTCTGCTTTAAATATATGAACCACGTTATTTTTCAGCTATAACCTTCTAGTCTAATCTCGCACGACTTTCGTGGTAGCCTCAATCGGGGCTCACCACTTGCTCACCATGCTTGCCAGCGCGTACAACCCATAAAGCCATTTCGGGAGTCCTTTCAAGACTACTTCGCAGCCTTCTTCTGCTTCGCCCACCGCTTCCGCTGCCCCTCAACAATCCTCGCAAGGCCCTCGGAACTTATGGTCCGCTTCTTCTTGTTATTCGGCTTTGCGCTCTCAACGGCGGTTGACTTTGGCCGTCCCGGCTTCCGCTTAGATACTGCTTCGAGGAGAATACGGGCTGCTTGCAGACGAGAAATCTCAGCTTCAATCAGGGAAAGAATGTCACTTTGGCTCATAATCAAAAACAATACCAGAAAATTGGCAGAGCGAGTCCAGCCCGGTCTGGTTCGTCGCCGTGCTGGTGAGGCTGCGTCATGGATGCAAGAAGACACTCCAGCGCCAGCAAGTCTCCTAGCCGTATATCAGGCTCTCCAGTGCGCTATGAAGTACAGGGCAATGTCCACTATTCCACGAATCAATTCAACCAAACCCCCGACTCCCGCTAGAAAAACCCACTTTGCCAGTTTCGAATCCTCGAATATCTTTCGAAGTTCGGCTATTTCAGCGATGGAGATTTTAGTCGGCTTCGGGGGTGCAATAAATAGCGGCCCTCCCTCGCGACCCCGATCTGATTCTTTATCTGCCATGTCTCGGCCTCTGTTCCTCTACGTCTGGCGCTTTCCAGTCAATGACCTCTTTAATCTGGTCGGCGGTAAGAATCCATCTACCGGAATGCGAATCCAAAATCTTTTTCTCGATGGGTTCGAACCGTTTCAGCATCCGAGGGTACAGCGACATAGTAGACATCGAGTGGCTGTTGAGAGGAGCGTCAGTCAGAGTTTCCGTCCACCGGCCTTCCTCTTTCAGATGTTTAGCAAACGCCCAGCGTTTCGACTCGTTGTTTCCGTCGAATCCTTCAAATTTGACATCATCGAGTGTTAGACCTTCCTTGTCTTTGAGTTCCTCATAGCTGCGAATTAGAACACGGTACAAGTCGAGGACATCGTAGACATACCGGCATTCCTCCACGCTCATTTCATCGTAGATTTCCGTAAATACATCCTCATACTGGATTGTGTATCCATGCACGATGATGTCACGGTCCTTTCTGTACTCATCGGCGTTTTCTGAATCCAGCTTCTCCAAAATCCGCAACTGGTTTGCAAGCATCAGCCGCTCTACTTTCGAAAGTGTTGTAACCGTCTCCATTTGCTTCGCCTTGTCCTTTCTTCCCGAGAATCTTAACACCGACTCGCCGTGGCAGCTTAACTCTTGCCGGAATTTAGCCTCACAATTTGCCGAGAAAAGCACAAACCTGATGCAATGCTCCATAATGGTTTAACGCCCAAACGGCCAAATCTCTATGCCAACACCTATCCCGGATTGATGACCTCGCTCTACTTTGTTCCAACTGCCATAGAATGATTCATCGCAGTAGGCCGTGGCTTAAGGTTGCGGAACTGAGACAGCTTCTCAATTGCGCGTAGGTATCTGATTTTCAGTGCAGCCATTCAGGAGGAAATATGAAGGCCATCGCCGTTGTTGGCACATTGCTGCTCATGGGTTCAGTTGGGCAAGCGCAATCGCTGACCACTGCCCAAGCCAAGGCTCATGAGGGAGAAAACGCCACTGTCTGCGGCACGGTGGCGAGTGAACGTAGCGCGACCAGTAGCCGGGGTGAGCCGACGTTCATCAATCTGGATTCTGCCTACCCGAATCAGCTTTTCACCATCCTGGTTTGGGGCGAGGATAGGAAGAATGTTGGGGAGTTACCCAAGGTTGGTTCACACCTCTGCGCCAAGGGTATGATTTCAGATTACCGTGGAGTACCTGAGATTGTGGTGAAGAGCAGTGGGCAGTTTACCAAGTAATGTACAAGCCCTCTGGTCCCGAGAAGAACTAAACATGACACATATGAAGAAGAATCAGCCTCGGCGCACAGATGCACCCGACGAAGCGGAACGTAACGCCGAATCGACTCGCAGGTACCTAGAGGCTGTAGCCAAGGCACAAGCGATTCGACAACAGAAGCTTGCATTTCAAGAAGTGCTCTCAAAGCCCGGTGCTGACAAGGCTCCTCTGGCCGAGCAGGAATTCTATGAACTCTGCATCGAAGAATCGGACGATGTGTTTCGACCCGGCTTCGTTGTGAAGCAGACCCATGCCGAATGGAGTGAAATCGACGGTCAGGTAATGTGGGAAGGCTCTGAATCGGAACGGTGGCAGACGCTCAAAAAAGCCAAGGAAAGATGTGAAGAGTGGAGGAAGGCTCTCGCGGCGAAGGGGTTCAGCCAGTCCGATATGGATTTGTGAGTGCGTTTGAGGGTCTGGTGCCAGACATAGCATCGGACTCTCAAATACGCCAAATTGGTTCAATGGGGATAGTTGCCCGATACGAATCAGGCTTCTTTGCAGACCCCACAGGTGCCGCCGTCTTTAGCGCAGTGCTGGCAATACTTGCAGTTCTTACAAGCGTTGCACGGGGTCGCCCCAGTACAGGTTGCCATCGCAGTTTGAGACACGACGACGGCGAGTACCGTCCAAACGAATGCCATTTGCCAGAACCTAGTCTTGGATAGCATTTCAGACCTCCAGGGAAGTACCCCGGATAGTAGCCCCAACTTGAATCTTATGCAAGAAGATTCGAGCGTGAATGTTTAGTCGGGGTTGTAGGGTCGCAGGAAGGCTCAGGAGGAAGTACCCCATATAAGACATTGGCAGGGGAAAGCGCAGACCTCCCGTCATCAAAGTCGATTATAAGACTGCCATTGTCGCTCTGGGCATCATGATTGGGGTCTCGCTCCGGGAGTTGCGCCAACCGCGAAGAAAGCGGAGGGAGCATTAATCTCTGCATGGCGTCGAATGTCTCAACCGCCCGATCAGTCCTAACCACCTCTGACTCTGCGAGAAGCACAACGCGTAGGTGAGTAACCCGGGATTTCTCACCCAGTCACGGTTGTGCGTTTTGTCTTTGCCGTCCTTTCACGTAGCGCTCACGCAATTCTTAGCAATCAACTACGTTTTGGAATGAAGTTTCATATGGACTCAGAAAGATCGCACCGTTGCACATGTTCAGGATCAGTCGAGCCGTTCCTAGTGTTGCAAGACCAGCGAAATCAGGCTCCTGTTCAGACTCGGAATGTACAGAATCTCCGGATCGGTTGCGGAAATCGCAGAGAGGAAGCCAAAGCTACCGCCCAGGCCGATATCGCTCGTAAGCCCATTTGACAGCGGGAACCACGTATTGCCTCCGTCAGGCGACCATCCTATAGGTCCTGCTGAAGGCACCATGAAAAGCATGTCCGCAGATTTCGGATCAACGATCAGTTGAACAGGTGCGCTCAGACCAGCGAATCCGGTGCTCGGGAATGCAACAGTAGACCAGGAATCCCCGCTGTCGGTGGACTTATAGATATAGTCAGCAGCCGCATACACATTTCCCGGGTGGTTTGGGTCAAAAGCAAGCGAATAAGCAGCAACGGGCGCCTGTAACGTCCACGTGGCCCCGGCATCGGTCGACTTATAGATTCCACCTGTAGCACCCGCGATGCAAACGAGCAATAGGTTGGAGTTCGTCGGGGATATCGCGAAGGAGTATACATCACCAACATTATTCGAGGCGGAGCTTGCGGTTGGCAGACCGTTATCGATTAGAGACCATGAAGCCCCTCCGTCAGAAGACTTCGCAACGCTCGGCCCGCTTTGCGCAACGATTCCAAGATAAATTGTGCCGGGTGAATTGGGATCGAACACGATGAGCGTGACCGCGAATACCTCAGAACCGACGAAATTTAGCGGTACGCTCTGCCACGTCGCTCCTCCATCATTTGATACGACTGATTTGGAGGTGAGGCACCCTGCTAAAAGATGCTTAGAATTCAACGGATCAACGGAGATTGCATTGCAGTTGTCAGCATAAGTTTGGCCCCAAGTAGTTCCGCTGTTCGCGCTCTTGTAGATGCCTCCATCATTGGTAGCGGCTAAGTAGATAGTCGTTGAAATCTCCGGATCTACCGCCACCTGATACCCCCAATGGTCGCTTATGCCGGTGTCCGCTTCAGACCATGTTGTAAATGTGTTTTGGCTGGAAACGAGATTACCATCAGATTCCCCGAGGAGAGTCGACGGCGATCCCGGAATCTGGACGAGTAATCCAATGCTTCCTGGCGCAGTGGCAGAAGTGGTCCAAGTAGTGCCACCATCTTCACTGACTTCAAAGCCGGTAAACGTGGAAGCGTAAAGCTCAAGCGGGTTCGTCGCATCGACAAGGATAGATGCGGCATCTCCCGCCGCCCGCACCCAAGTCCAGCTTCCTCCACCGTCTGTGCTGGAGTACAGAAAACCGTTGTTTATCCCAGGGGAGTTGGTTATCAAGTAGATCTGCTTCGGATTGCTCGGTACGACAGCAAATGTATCCAGACTCATTCCAGCAATCTGGCTCGTGTTGGTCCATGTGATCCCGCCGTCATTAGACACGAAGAACTCAGAGCCACCTGTGCAGTACAACGTGCCTTCTGTCTTTGGATCGACCACGAAATACCGTGAACAAGAAGTCGAAAGCTGTGACCAGTTTCCGCCAGCATCGTTGGAACCATACAGTCCAATGGTTCCGGCCTCTCCGTTGAAGATTCCATACAAATTGTCATCGCTCAAAGGGTCAACTGACAGCTGTACCACCGAATTCGCTTCAGTTGGAAGAGGAATCTGGCTCCATGTGGTTCCACGGTTTCTAGACGTAAGGATGGGCCCGATCCCCCCGACATAAACCGCTCCGCTCAGTGGTGACACAGCGATGCTATCGACGCCCGACGCAGTTATGCTGGCTAAGCTCTGGCCCATATCCTGCCACGTCTTCGCATTATCTGTGCTCTGCAGGAATTGTCCAGGTTCACCAAAGCCGAAAGTACTTGCATAAACCGTTCCCGGAGACGTGGGATCTGCTGCAAGCGCCGTAAAGTATCCACCAAGAGGTCCGACCACTTGAAAGGCTGAGCTGGGCGGCGGAATAACGACGCTCAAGGTGGTAGTTCCGGATTTCGTAGTGTCTACCGAAGAAGTGGCTGTCACGGTCGATGTACCGGTCGTACTCGAGGGGGCTGTGTAAGTTGCAGCGTCATTTGCGTTGGATGCAATGGTGCCAAAGGTCGCTGCCCAGGTCACAGTGGGATCGAAGCTACCTGTTCCTTGAACGGTTGCCATGCATGTGCTGGTCTGTCCCTCCACCACGGTAGTGGGGCTGCATGAGGCGCTCACTGACCTAATGGCGGGCGGTGGAGTCACCGTTACGCTCGCATTGCCGGACTTGGTCGTGTCCTCGGTCGAGGTTGCGGTGATGGTCGCGGTTCCAGTAGCGGTGGGGGTGAACACGCCTGCCGATGTGATGGTTCCCCCGGTTGCCGTCCAACTGACCCCGGAACTGTAGCTGCCGGTTCCTTGAACAGTTGCCGTGCATTGGCTAGTCTGTCCCTCCACCACTGTAGCCGGGCTGCACGAGACGCTCACTGATGTGATGGCGGGCGGTGGAGTCACCGTTACGCTCGCATTGCCGGATTTGGTCGTGTCCTCGGTCGAGGTCGCGGTGATGGTCGCGGTTCCAGTGGCGGAGGGGGTAAACACGCCTGCCGATGTGATGGTTCCCCCGGTTGCCATCCAACTAACCCCGGAACTGTAATTGCCGGTTCCTTGAACAGTTGCAGTGCATTGGCTGGTTTGTGTTGTGGTGATGGATGCAGGGGAGCATGAGGCGCTCACTGACCTAATGGCGGGCGGTGGAGTCACCGTTACGCTCGCATTGCCGGACTTGGTCGTGTCCTCGGTCGAGGTTGCGGTGATGGTCGCGGCTCCAGTGGCGGTGGGGGTGAACACGCCTGCCAATGAGATGGTTCCCCCGGTCGCCATCCAACTGACCCCGGAACTGTAATTACCGGTTCCCTGAACAGTTGCCGTGCATGTGCTGGTTTGTGCTGTGGTGATGGATGAAGGGGAGCATGAGGCGCTGACTGAGGTGACGGTTGGGGACGCTGGAGGTGTGCTGTCACCGCCTCCGTTTTCGCTGCTCCCGCAACCCGAAAGTGCGATCACAGTCCCTACGAACGCAATTCCTAAGCGCTTGCCGAGTCTCATCCAACGCCTCCTTCATTGCATAACACATTGGAAAAAATGCTTCTTGCCGGTATTCGTTCTATACTGAATGGCCCACAACGCCTCCATAAGGCTTAAGCGAGCCGCCTGTCCTCTATAGAGGGTATGTCCTCGATAGAGTACATCCAGAATTGAGAGATGGCAACGGATATTTGTGTTTTGGTCGGCCGAAGGATACGAGAACTGAGGCAGGCTAAGGGATGGACGCAGACCTACCTATCCGTGCATGCGGGCGTGGGCCGGAATTACATTTCTGATGTGGAGTTGGGCAAGAAGGAAATTGGCCTCAGAAACCTGCATCTGCTCGCGCTGAGCCTGGGTGTTCCGCTGGAGAGGCTAGTGAAAGGGCTATGATGCCAATCGGATTCTAGTCAGACTTATGGCCATCGCTCTTGCCACAAGCATTGTTGATACTCTTTCAGTCTCCGTCCTATAAACTTGCGCAACATTCCAAGATTCGTTCGGTTGACACTGGCCGTCGCCATTGTGTTGATTCTGATCCCTTGGATCCTTGTGAGTGCGTGGTTGGCCATACCCTTGTGGCAACGGACCGCATTGTTCGTGATAGGGAATTGCATCTGGCAGTGGCGGCGACCGCGGCGGTAATCTCCTAGGAAGGACCGGCAGTGACCCGCTGTGAAGGCTATTGTCGAAACCTTCCGCGCATTCGTGCTGGACAACCTCTCGCAGCGGTCGCGGCCTCAGTACTGCCAAATTACGTTAGCACGGATGGAATACTTGACCTCCCGCGTCGATGTCGGTTGGTTTCGGAGAATATCTTTAGGATCCAAGGGAAGATGTTCCTTCGCAAACAGGTTGGCCATGACTCTGCGGATACGTTCCGCTTGTTTCCGGACGTTGGTGCGAGAAGATCGAGCAAGCACTGTACTGCGGCGTTTGGCGGCGGATGCGTGGTGCACATAGAACAGTTGCTCATTGAGGCCGGCTTCTATTTCCGCCGCACTCTGCCCGCCGCGCTACACTAACAATCGCGCTGGTACAAATTACCGGGCAGGCCACTGACACGACTTCTGCTCCGGGCACACGCCATCTGGGTCGTATCGTCTGCGCTCCTGCCACCCCGGCTGCGTAGCGATGCACTATGACCAATGTCACCTGTCCGCGTGTCACTCTCTCAATCTCCCGGAGCGCGAGATCGTAATAGAACACCGCGAGATCAACTTCGCTTAGTAGCATATGGTCACCTTTATTACTGATTGACTGGCCACCACCAGGACTCGAGAATGGCACATCGCATACTGGACACCCTTTTCGGAAGTATGCGACGACCACAGGCCTCTGCTCCAGCGGCTCGTAAGGTGATCGGCAACCGCAGTGTGCAGCGCAGACAACTCTGCCGCGTCCTCAGGTGTTCCCCGCCGAAAGCTGAGACGTTTTGTGACGGACTCTTGCCTCATGGATCAATCCCTCGCGCCTGGCAAAGCTAGAACATTCGGTTTTCGAGGTATTCCGCGACAGGCTCGCAAGGCTGACGATGAAACGCATCCAGGGCGACCCGCGCCCAATGTGCGGGCGTGGTCTCATGTTCCTGGTCCAGAGCATAGAGATCAGCCCCTTTTGCCACCAGCAATTTCACGAGCGGGAGATCGCCGTTCCATGCCGCGGCATGCAGCAGCGACTGTCCGGATTGCTTGGAAAATCTGGCGTTCACATCTGCTCCTGCGGTGAGCAGCTTTCGTACCTGCACCAAGCGCCCTTGCTGGACAGCGGTGAAAATATCCACTTGAGTTTTCTGGCCGAGCGCGTCCGCCAAGCGGATGAGCCCTGCCCGGGGGGGGCGTGCATCGACCCACCGCTGCGGGGCGGTCACGTTGTATTTGTCGCGGGCATCGATCTGCAGACCATGCGCAAGCAGCAGGCGCGCGGATTTTACGGTCCGGACAAAGTGAAGGGGGGATGCGCCATTCGGGAATGGCCCCTGCAGCGCGGCTGGGTTCGCAACCAATTTAGAGACACGAAGATCGTCGCCGAGCATGAGGGCGGCAATGAGATCGATGTTGGCGCCCCTGCGGAGCAGTTCATCGCGCATGCCGTCCCGTTTCCAGTGAATGGAAATCATGAGCGGCGACCAGCCGTCGTAGTGCCGATTGTCGCCGTCAGCGCTTGCGCCGCTATTGAGCAGCAATTCAAACGCCTCCAGGTTGTCCGACTCGATGGCCACGTGCAGCAACTGGGGCTGTCCGCCCCAGCGCGGATGTGGACCTGTCCGGTTCACTAAGCCAGGCTCCGCGGAGAGCAACCGCCGCAGCGCCATGGTGTCGCGGCTCGTGATCGTTTGCATTGCTTCGTCGAAGGCGGATAGGACGGCATCCTGCGCAACTGCGGGTTTCGATGCAGCCTGCCGTTCCGCTTCTTCAACACGCGCCTTGAGCTTCCGCCAACTCGGAAAGCCATACTTCCGCGCAAGAGCCAAATGCGTGTCGGCGAGCGAATCTGTCTTGCCCTGTTTGCGCAAGGCCGCTACCTGTTGCTTGGCTAGTTTCCTGAGATATTCGAGGCGGGGATGATCGGGAAAAGCATCTACCTTGGTCATGCGGAACCTTCCTTCGAGAATTGTCGGTTGTCCGCTAATTCCGACTGAAAGAAGGTGTCAGCGTCAAAAAAAGCTGCAGGTGGGTTCAACCCTTTGCGCGGACCGGAGGCCGCCTGAACGGCCAACGACATTGTAATTGAACCGCAGAAAAAGGGTCAATTGCGGAATGCCAGTTCGACCTGAAGCGTGGATGAGCCAAACCGTTTGGAAAACGTCACTCCGCCCTCGATTGATGCATTATCGCCAAGTCACTCATCGAGGAAGCGCATTCCACATGGGCGAATTGTTTGAATGTAAGTCTCAGAGGAGCCTCCGAGGTAGTTCTCCGAATCAGCTTCCATGCTGAGTTCAGCTTTTCGCAACACCTCGTGCTCCTCACCTCGTGCTCCTCCTTGACTAGGCCGTATCGACATATAGCTTCAAGATGATCCATGAGCAGGCTAGTGCGACGAGAGCGGTGAAACAGGCCTTGGACTTCTCATAGAGTGTGGCGAAGCGGCGGAAATGCTTGAGTTCACTGAAGCATCGTTCGATGCGGTTGCGCAGTTTGTACAAGGCATGATCATAGTTCCGCAGCTGTTTTCGGTTGGAGCGCCGGGGAATGATCGCCTTCCCGCGCCGGATGTGTGTAGTGGACCTGCTGGATCCACTCGACGTATTTTTCCGTCCACGCCTTTAGTCTCAGTGGAGGACGCTGGCCGTGCGGAGCAGGAACTTGGTTAGCCGATGCCGCGCTCGCAACTGATCTTGCTTGGCTGCCTCTCGTGCCCGCACAAGATCACGCAATGCTTCCTAGCCCTCATCCGGAACCCAGACCGCCGTCAGATCGTCGGAACGATGACTGCGTGCAAGCTTCAACGCGTCCCGCCGGTCCGTCTTGACCCGGTCACCAGTCTTCTTCTGAACCAGCGTCGGAGCTACGACTGCGCGCTCTACTCCCAGTTGTGTCAGTTGCCAGCAGAGTACAAACCCCGTCGGGCCGGCTTCGTAACAGGCCCGCAACTGATCTGCCGGTCCAAGCCTTTTGATCAACTTGTGGATCGACTCTTCGCGGTTGGCTATCGTACCCAGACTGCGTACCTCGCCACCTGGCTCGGCTACCGCAACCGCTATCGTTTCGGCATGGACATCCAAACCCAAAAATCGTAACTTCTCTCTCATGACCGGTTCCCTCCGCTAGTGGCTCTGGACTGTGGTTCCTCAAACAAACCCAGCCTAACCCACGACTAGCGCATCGAGCTGGTCACACCATAATGACTAACTTTCGTCCTGGCTGCTGCGGGTTGCCATTGGGTGGGCACCGAGCGCAGTAAAGCTGGAGACCTTTCTATGCAGTCAGGTTGCATTTATGGACGTTCGGGGTTGTATGTTCTAGGTGCGGAGGCAGAGGCATCACAGCGCAAAGACAGCGCGTGGCGAGTAAAAACATCTCCCGGTTTTCAGAGGGGTAGGGCGGGGTCAAAATCGCATTACCATTGGCAAAACGAGACCGCACAGCAGCAACATTTTCACAGTCGCGAAATGGAAAGTGGGGAGATTACTTCGCCGTCCACGCACTTAAAGCCTCAGTCCAGCACGAATTCATGGCCCTCTCATTCTCTTGTAGCGCGAGAGCCTGAATTGCCTTGCACGTTGCTGCCATCGCAGAATCTGAATCGGGGAACTCGCTTTCGGACACCGGAGTATAGCTTTGGCTACTCGAAGAACCCGCTACGCGATAACCGCCAGTCCAATTACCGCTCCCGGTCTCGGCCACATTTAGTTCATAACCAAATGCATAGAGTGTGTAAGTCATGGCGGGATTATACGCCAAAGGATATTAGTGTGAAGATTTCTGAACTGATTCGACTTCATCTCACGGATCACTGGTTAGCCGTCCTTTTCTGGCCATACAGGTAGTCTGGAGATACCCGTATCTGTCGAACACACCTCGCCGCGCAGAGAATCTGGTTTTGCGACGAAAATCAATGTCGGAGGGGGGGCTCAGCGTTCGGGGAGAATTCGGATAAATCAACTCACTCGAGGGTATGTCTTTTTCAATGTAATCCGGCTTTGGAAGACCTAGTACTACTATGTTACAAGAATCCGCGAAGGCAGCACGGACAACGAGGCAGCGATCGGGCCAGGTGAATTTCGATCTTGCGTCGCATTGTCGCGATGGATTGAGGATTATGCCGTTCTGTTCTTACGGGCAGCTCCGCG
>Ga0187847_10002272_pt1 | contig 15709 bp, 11 predicted proteins | sample June2016WEW_4_10_FD_132458 | JGI IMG/M metagenome (GOLD analysis project Ga0187847, IMG submission 132458) | Peatland microbial communities from SPRUCE experiment site at the Marcell Experimental Forest, Minnesota, USA - June2016WEW_4_10 | ecosystem: Environmental > Terrestrial > Soil >...
CGCCGGCGAAGTTGATCTGACCTCGCAGTGGGGAACGAGCGACGGCATTTACGGCCGTGAAGTCACGAACGGCGGACCCCCTTGGGACGGCAGTCCGATCTGGCATGACCAAAGCCCGATGACCTATGCCGCTCATTGGCAGACGCCGATGCTGCTGTCGATCGGCGAGCGCGATTTCCGCGTGCCGATCAACAACACGCTCGAGAATTGGGCGACTTTGCAGCGCATGCATGTGCCGAGTCGACTGCTCGTGTGGCCCGACGCTTGGCACTGGATCACCAAGCCCGAGGACAGTCGCCACTTCTATATGGAAGTCCACAAGTGGCTTGCGACCTATCTCAAGAATGAGGTTGCCGCATCATGAACTCCGTCATCAAGCAGCGCTGGACCAAGACCCAGCGCAATGTCGTGATCGCCGCTTATCTCGGCTGGACGCTCGATGCATTCGATTTCTTCCTGATGGTCTTCATGTTCAAGGACATTTCCGCGGAACTGCATTCGAGCATGCAGATCGTCGCAACCGCGGTGCTGCTGACCTTGGGCATGCGTCCGGTCGGGGCTTTGCTGTTCGGACGGATCGCCGACCGCTACGGGCGCAAGCCCGCACTGATGTGGAACATCCTCGCGTATTCGCTGCTCGAGATGGCATCCGGTTTCGCGCCGAACATGACCACACTCTTGATCGTGCGCGCATTGTTCGGCGTTGCGATGGGCGGGGAATGGGGCGTCGGATCGGCGCTGACGATGGAGACGATCCCGGCCTCGGCGCGCGGCTTCGTCTCCGGTTTGCTGCAGTCGGGCTACCCGACCGGCTATTTGCTCGCGTCGCTGGTCGTCTATTTGTTCTATGACCGCTTGGGCTGGCGCTATATGTTCGTGCTCGGTGTGATCCCGGCTGTTCTCGTATTTTTCATCCGACAGGGCATTGACGAATCGCCGGCTTGGCGCGAGCAGCAGCAAGTCGGGCGCGAGGGATTGCTTAGCGTGCTTCGGCGCAATTGGAAGCTCGCGGTCTACGGGATCCTGCTGATGACCGCGTTTAATTTCTTCAGCCACGGCTCACAGGACGCCTACCCGAACCTTTTTTTGAAGGTCCAGCACCACTTCGACACCCATTTGAGCTCGCTGATCTCGATCGTCGCGAACTTGGGCGCGATCTGCGGGGGATTGTCGTTCGGATTTTTCTGCGAAAAGATCGGGCGGCGCAGGGCGATCATCATTGCGGCCTTGCTCGCGCTGCCCGCATTGCCGTTCTGGGCCTTCGGGTCGACGCCCGTGATTCTCGCAGCCGGTGCGTTTTTCATGCAAATCGCCGTGCAAGGTGCCTGGGGCGTGATTCCCGTGCACCTCAACGAGCTATCGCCTCCGGCGATACGCGCGACGTTTCCGGGCTTCATCTACCAGCTAGGCAATTTGCTCGCAGCCAGCAATTTGAATCTGCAGGTCGCGATCGCGGAGGCCAACGGCAACGATTACGGCTTGGCGATGGCGATCGTGGTCGGAACCGTTGCGCTCGTGATCGTCGCGATGGTGGCGTTCGGACCGGAGCGGCGCGGCGTCTCGATGAGCGCTCAAGCGTAGGCGAGCGTGACCACGTGTTCGCGAACGCCACTCGGCCAGGCGGCGATCTCGCGCAGCAGTCGCGCCCGGTCATTCGCAAATAGCGCGCGCGCGGCCTCCTCGAACCCCGGCAGATCGCCGACCATCGCCGCCATGAAGTGGTAGGCGGCCTCGTGCCGACGCCGCAGCTCGTCCTTGCCTCGGCTTGCCCGGCTGGCCTCCTCGACCAGCTTGCGCAGCGCGACCGATGCGCCGCCCGGCTGCGCGGTGAGCCAGGCCCAGTGGCGCGGCAGCAGCGTGACCTCGCGTGCGATCACGCCGAGCTTCGGGCGCCCACGGGCTTTTGGTTCGGCCGAAGGCGCCGGCGGCTCGAGCCGCGCGAGGATCTCGGCTTCACTGCCCCGAAGGTCAACATCGATGCTACGGCCCGTCTGATCGTCGAAGATCAACACGGGCCCGCTCGCGAAACTCGCAGGACTCGCCGAGCGCCGCTTCACGGCGATCGCGACGTCCCGCAGCGAGCCGGATGCGAATCGACGTTGGCCTTCGAACACTGTAAATCGGTCGAGCGAGTCATCTGGCATGATGGCGGCGTCCGCAGAGGTGGAGCCACATTATTACCCGGGTATAAATGAAACGTCAATAACACCCGGGTAAAATGTCGCAGCGAGCCGACTTAGCTGCGCTCGATCTCGATCGCGGCACGGTCGATTGCCTCGGCGAGCTTGCGCAATTCCTCGGGCCCCAGCGGGCCGCGGCTCAGGCGAAAATGCAGCGCGGTCTTAAAGTTCTGCATCGAGCGCTGCAACTCGGGCGCACGGCGCGAGTCCGCAACGACGCCGGCCGACTCGATGCGCGCACGGATCCGTTCCAACGCCTCGCGCTGACTCTCGAGAAAGGCGGTTCCCGCCGGCGTGATCCCGTATTGCTTCTTACCGCCGCCGTCATGAGTCACGATCGCCTGACCGATCTCCTCGAGCAGCGTCAAGGTCGGATAGACGATGCCCGGGCTCGGGGAATAGTCGCCGCCGGCCAACTCTTCGATTGCTTTGATAATTTCATAGCCGTGGCGCGGGCGGGATTGCAATAGATCGAGCACGACCAGCCGCAAGTCGCCTTGCTCGAATAAACGCTCGCGGCGCCTCGCGGCTTTGGCCTCGCGTAGATCGTCAAACCAGCCGCCGTGCTCGTGTGCGGCTCGCCCGCGTCCGCCGCGGCCTCTGTGATGTCCAAACACTTAATCGTCCTCGTGAAAATAGGCCTTAAAGAGCGGCTTTGTAGCTACCTAGCTATAGCAAGATATATCATAGTAATGCTGGATGTCAATCAGAGTTCGGGAGGTTGTTGCTCAAGTTCGGGTATCCACGATTGACAGTTAATGGTAATGCGAATTAGTCTCATTTACATTAAAGCTGAGTTGCCATTGGGATCCGGGCCATGCGAAGTCGATTACCCACCGCGGTTTTGCTCGCCTGCATCGGTTGGATGCCGGCAACCCGCGCGGACAACCTGGACGCCGCCGGCGACGCCAACGAGACATCCGCGGGCGCCACCCTGCCCCCGATCGTCGTTACGGCCGACCGATCCGAGGGCTCGCTGCTCGAGAGGAACCGCGAACTCGACCAAGCGCGCGACCAGGACCTGTTGCCGAAATTTGGCGCGAGCGTTTTCAATATGGATCAACAGGCCGTCGATGCACTGCCGCAGGGCAAGAACACCGCGCTCGACAAGGTTCTGCTGCAAGCGCCCGGTGTTTCCTACGACTCGGCGATCAGCAATCCCGATTTTCATGTGCGCAACGAATATGCAAACGTCCAATATCGGATCAACGGCATCCAGCTACCGGATGGTGTCTCGGGCTTGGGTCCTGTGCTCGAAACCGGTTTCATCGCCAACCTGAATCTGCTTGACGGTACTTTGCCGGCCCAATACGGGCTGCGAACCGCGGGCGTCGTCGACATGACCGCGAAGGCTCACTTCGAACCGGGTGGCAGTTTCGATCTCTACGCCGGGTCGTGGTCAACCGTTTCCCCGAGTATCGAGTACGGCGGCAGTACCGCCGATTCGCAGTTTTTTCTGACCGCGCGTTATCTGAAGAGCGATCAAGGACTCGAGAATGCGATGCCGACGCCCGACCCGATCCATGATTGGACCGCGCAGCAAAAGTTCTTCGGCTACGGATCGACGATGTTCGGAGATTCGGACCGCTTGACGTACATGGCCGGCGCCTCGATCGGCCGCTTCCAGATTCCGGACCTCACCGGTCAGGCACCGCTCGGCAATTTTGGGCCCGATACGCTGTCCTCGACGCGAATCGACGAAAACGAGACCGACCGTCTGTACTTTGGGGTTCTCGCACTGCAATCGAAGCATGGCAGCCTCGATACCCAGCTGTCGATTTTCACGCGCTACGCGGCGGTCGATTTCGTGCCGGACGTCTATGACGACCTGGTGTTCAACGACGTCGCCTCCAATGTGGTGCGCAGGAGCCTCGCGAGCGGATTGCAGTTCGATGCGGCCGAGCATCTCAACGACGCCCACGTCCTGCGCGCGGGCTTGGCAGTCGGCGTCGAGCAAACGCATGTCGAGGATCTGGCGACTCTTTTACCGCTTGGGTACACCGGTATCGTGCTGCCGCGCCCGCTGACCCTCGATGACACCGACGACAAGCTCGGCTGCAATGTGGGTGCCTACGTGCAGGACGAGTGGACGATCGCAAACGGCCTGAAGCTCAACGCGGGTCTGCGCTTCGACGAGATGCGGCAATTCGTCTCGGCGAGCCAGCTGAGCCCGCGCATTGCGCTGCTCTATGAACCGATTGCGGATACTCAGATCCATGCCGGATTCGCGCGCTATTTCACGCCGCCGATGCAGGCCCAGGCGACACCTTCGCGGCTCGCGCTGTTCGAAAACACCACCCAGCAGCCGACGATTGCGCTCGATGACCCCGCGCGCCCCGAGCGCGCCGATTACGTCGACATCGGCGCTGACCAACGGCTGCTCGAGGCCGTGACTGTCGGCATCGACGGCTACTACAAGCGCGCGACCGATCAGCTCGACGACGGGCAGTTCGGACAGGCCGTAGTTCTCGAGCAATTCAATTACGCGCGCGGATTTAGTCGTGGAGTCGAGCTGAAGCTCGATGTCGAGCACGGTGGACTGCGTGCCTATGCCAATGCCGCCTACGAAGTGACCAAGGCGCAGAACGTGGTCTCGAACCAATACCTGTTCACCGATGCGGCCGAGTTCGCCTACGTCGCGGACCACCCTATATACACGGACGACGCCCAGACGGTCAGCGCATCGTCGGGCATCACATACCGCCGGCATGGCCTGCTCGCGAGCCTGGATGGCATCTATGGAAGTGGTCTACGCACCGGCTTTGCGAATATCGGGCATGTACCCGGCTACACGCAGTGGAACCTCGCGATTGCACGCGAATTCGACATTTGGCGCAACGACAAGCCGCTCACGGTTCGTCTGAGCGCGGTCAACGTGTTCGACCGCAGCTACCTTCTGCGCAGCGGCACCGGCATCGGCGAGTTCGCGCCCCAGTACGGGCCGCGCCGCGGTTTATTTCTTGGCATCACGCAGCCATTTTGATGGGTCGGCGAGCGCGCTTGCGGTCCGCGCGCGCCGTGCCCGGCATCGCCGGCCGGCGGCCTAGACGTCGAGATTCGAGACGTGCAGTGCGTTCTTTTCGATGAATTCGCGTCTCGGTTCCACCGCATCTCCCATCAGCGTCGTGAAGATGTCGTCGGCCGCGACCGCATCCTCGATGCGCACTTGCATGAGGCGCCGGCTTTCCGGATTGATCGTCGTGTCCCAGAGCTGGCTCGCGTTCATCTCGCCGAGTCCCTTGTAGCGCTGGATGGTCTGCCCCTTCTTGGCTTGATCGAACAACCAATTGATCGCCACCTTGAAGCTGGCGATTTCCTGGCGCTCGTCGCCGCGCACGATATAGGCGCCGGGCCCCATCAGATCGGACAAGGTCTGCGCGAGTTCGGCGATGCGCCGATATTCGGCCGAATGGAAGAACTCGCGCGGTATGTGCTTCTCGGAGGTGAGCCCATGCTCGATGCGCTGCACGTTGATGCGCTGGCCGCCTGCGCTCAGTGGTTCCACGACGACGCGGTAACGGCGCGAGACGTCGTCGAGTGAATTGAGGCGCAGATCGAGCTGTCGACACCAATCGCGCAGCGCGTCGATGCGGTCGAACGCCTCCGTCGTGAGTTCCGGTAGATAGAGCAGCTGCTCGAGGAAGCGCTCGTCGTAGCGACGCGCCCAGCGCTTGACGATGTGTTGGATTTCGACGTACTTGCGCGCGAGCGATTCCAACCCGAGGCCCGACAACGGCGGCGCGTCGGCATTGACGTGCAGCGCGGCGCCATCGATGGCCGTCGAGAGCAGCAGCGCGTTGAGCTCGAGATCGTCCTTGACGTAGTGTTCCTGCTTGCCCTTCTTGACCTTGTAGAGCGGCGGCTGAGCGATATAGATATGGCCGCGCTCTATGAGGATCGGCATCTGGCGGTAGAAAAACGTGAGCAAAAGGGTGCGGATGTGTGAGCCGTCGACATCGGCGTCGGTCATGATGATGATGCGGTGATAGCGCAGCTTGTCGACGTCGAAATCATCGCGCCCGATCCCGCATCCGAGCGCGGTGATCAAGGTGCCGACCTCGGCCGAAGCGAGCATCTTGTCGAAGCGCGCCTTTTCGACGTTGAGGATTTTGCCCTTGAGCGGCAGGATCGCCTGCGTGCGCCGATCGCGGCCTTGCTTCGCGGAGCCGCCGGCTGAATCGCCCTCGACGAGAAACATTTCCGAAAGCGCAGGGTCTTTCTCCTGGCAATCGGCGAGCTTGCCGGGCAAGCCCGCGATGTCGAGCGCGCCCTTACGGCGCGTCATCTCGCGCGCCTTGCGCGCGGCTTCGCGCGCATGGGCCGCCTCGAGCGTCTTGTTGACGATCGCGCGCGCCTCCTGCGGATGCTCGAGCAGGAATTCTTCGAGACGCTGGGCGACCGCGGATTCCACGACGGCCTTGACCTCGGACGAGACGAGCTTGTCCTTGGTCTGCGAGGAGAATTTCGGGTCGAGCAGCTTGACCGAAAGAATCGCGGTCAAGCCCTCGCGGCAATCATCACCGGTCGTCGCAATCTTTTCCTTCTTCGCAGCGAGTTCTTTCTCGATGTAGTTGTTGAGCGTGCGCGTCAGCGCCGCCCGGTATCCGGCGAGATGGGTGCCGCCGTCTTTCTGCGGAATATTGTTCGTATAGCAGAACATGCTTTCGGTGTAAGAGTCGTTCCACTGCATCGCGACTTCCACCTGCGTGTTGCCGTCGCGCGATTGGAACCACAGCACGGTGTCGTGCACCGGTGTCTTGCTGCGATTCAAGTGCTGGACGAAAGCCTTGAGGCCTCCTTCGAATTGAAACACTTCGGATTTCTCGTCGCGCTCATCGACGAGTTCGATGCGCACACCGGAATTCAAAAACGACAGTTCGCGCAGGCGCTTTGCGAGCGTGTCGTAATTGAAATAAATGTTCGTGAAGATTTGCGCGCTTGGCTTGAAGCGCAGCGTCGTGCCGCGTTCGGTCGTGTCGGCGATCGCCGCAAGCGGCGCGACCGGTTCACCGAGCCGATATTCCTGGCGATGCAACTTGCCGTCGCGGCGGATGTTGAGTTCGAGGAAATCCGAGAGCGCATTGACGACCGAAACGCCGACGCCGTGCAAACCGCCGGATACCTTGTAGGACGTGTCGTCGAATTTTCCGCCCGAATGCAGCACGGTCATGATGACTTCGGCGGCCGAACGGCCTTCTTCAAGATGGATATCCACCGGAATGCCGCGTCCATTGTCGGATACGGTCACCGACTCGTCGGCATGGATCGTGACCACGACGCGATCGCAATGCCCCGCAAGCGCCTCATCGATCGCATTGTCGACGACCTCGAAGACCATGTGATGCAGGCCGCTGCCGTCATCGGTGTCACCGATGTACATGCCCGGGCGCTTGCGCACCGCATCGAGGCCCTTTAAGACTTTGATTTTACTGGAATCGTAAACGTCATTCGCGGACATAGAGGACCCACCCTGTGAGCCGCACATCATAGCAGTTTTTGATCCCAAAAACGAATCCAGTGATGCAAAAAAAGCCTTTTGAATCATGCGGTTAAACGCGCCGCTGGGTACCGCGAAGCCGCGTTGCGATAGTTGGGAACCCGACGGTGGTGTTCCACGTGGAACGACTCAATCCTCGTGCACGATTCCATCAGCGATTCGGTAACGCCTACCCGGCGTGCCAAAGGCCGAAAAGCCCTGCTGAAGCGTCGTCAGAACCAATTGATTGGGTTGCAGGGAGACTTCTTCAATGAGCTGGGTCAGGTGCGGCTGGTCGAGCTCGGCGGCCGGGTCATCGAGCAGCAAGCTCGGTCGGATCGCGGATTCCGGCGGGAACAACTTGATTTGCCCGATCAGTAACGCGGCTGCGAGTAGTTTCTGCTGACCGCGAGAGATACGGTCCTTCGCCGTGACGCCGTCGAGCTGGATGACGAGTTCCGCGCGTTGCGGCCCGACCTGCGTCGTTCCGCGGTCGAGATCCGAGGCCCAGCTTTGTGCAAGCGCTTCCGCAAAGCTCTGCTGGCGCGGCCAGCCGGTCCGATAGCCGAGCTCGATCTGCATGTCGAGTAGGCTGCGCGTCAATCCCTGCACTTGCAGGCCAAGTCGTTCGATATACCGCTGGCGCGCCCGCGTGATCTCCTCGCCATAGCGCAATAAATCGGCGTCCCAGGCCGAGACGATCGCACGGTTCTGGCGTGCCTTCAAAGCTGCATTGCGTTGTCGCAGGACCTGCTGATATCGCTGCCAGGTCGCGACAAATCCTGGTTCCACGTGGAACACGCCCCAATCCAGGTACCGGCGACGCCGGCTAGGGCCCTCCTCGATGAGTTTATGAACCTCGGGATCGATGATTTGTACCGGGAGCATCAGCGCGAGTTCTGAAAGCGACGCCGCCGGGGTGCCGCCAATTCTTGCGCGCATTCCATCGAGGCTGCCCTCGACGCCGAGGGGCACGCGCCGTTCACCGCTTTGGACCTCACCAAAAACGATGAACCGCGTGGCACCGCGCCGAATCAGGTGGTCCAAGCGGCGCGTGCGAAAGGAGCGGCCTCGCCCCAATACATAGATGGCCTCGAGCAAGCTGGTCTTGCCGGAGGCATTCGGACCGCTGATCAGCGTAAATCGGGGATCGAGATCAACCTCGACCGTCTGCAAGCAGCGGAGATCCGTTACCTGCAGTCGGCCGAGGGCCATCTTGCTTAGAGCCTCATGGGCATGACGACATAGCGTGCCGAGGTATTGCCCGGCGAGCGAATCAGGCAACTGCTGTTACTATCGGTCAATCCCAATTCGACTTCGACCCCATCGATTGCCGCGAGCGCATCGAGCAAATAATTGACGTTGAAGCCCACCTCGAGATCGGCGCCGTCATAGCCGACCTCGATCTCCTCCTCGGCCTCTTCCTGTTCCGGGTTATGCGCCTGGACCGTAATCAAATTCTTTTTGACGGTGATCCGGATCCCGCGATATTTCTCGTTCGACAAGATCGAGGTTCGCTGCAGCGCCTGCCGCAATAGATCACGATCTGCTTTGATCGCAGCCGGTGGCGCTGCCGGTATGACCCTTGAATATTCGGGGAATCTCCCGTCAATGAGCTTCGATGTGAAGCGAACATCGCCAATCTGTGCTCGAACATGATTCGTTCCAATCGCCAACTCTGCATCCCCTTCCGGCGTCAGAATCCGCTGCAGTTCCAGAACGCCTTTGCGCGGCACGATGACCTGTTGCGCCGACTTGGCTTTATTCGCGAGCTGCGCCTCGCAGAGTGCGAGCCGATGACCGTCGGTCGCGACCGCTCGCAGCGAGCTGCCCTCGATCTCGAGCAGCATGCCGTTGAGGTAATAGCGCACGTCCTGCTGTGCCATTGAAAAATTCGTCTTCTCGAGCAAACGCAGTAAATCCTTGCGTGCAATCTGTACGCTTTGCTGCGCGCTGATGTCATCGACGATCGGGAATTCCGCGGCCGGCAGCGTCGATAAGCTAAAGCGGCTGCGTCCTGCCTTGATCACGACCTTCTCGGCCTCGACGTTCAACGAGACCGCGAGCTTCTCGGGTAGCGCCCGCAGAATATCCAATAGCTTGCGGCCCGGAACCGTGATGTCTCCCGCTTGCTGAATGCTCACCTCAGCGGTCGAGGCCACGAGCTCGACCTCCAAATCGGTCGCCGTGATCGAGAGCTTTCCGTCCCGCGCGGAGAGCAGTACGTTGGCGAGCACCGGCATCGTTTGGCGTCGCTCGACGACCCCGATCACTGCTTGCAGGGGTGCCAGCAATTTTTCTCGTTCTGCAGTCAATTTCATGGCTTTATCCATCCATCCGCTCTTAGATTTAAATTCTTAATATAGATTATTACTATGATTAATGAGGGTCGCCATCTCCTGGGATAAGCCAATTTTCCCTTTATTAATCATTCACTTAAAAGCCACACAAGCATGCTTGCCGACTGTCTCCTGGCTGTGCATAACAGCCCCTCGATCTGTGGATAAAACCGCGCTCAAAATTATCCACAGCTTTTCCACCTTCAACCGGCCAGGGTTCTCAACAGGTTCATATAGTCCTCGCCGATGCGCCGTTCCGATTCCCGTAGCTCCTTGATGCGTCGACAGGCGTGCAGCACGGTCGTGTGATCGCGCCCACCGAAAGCATCGCCGATTTCCGGCAGGCTGTGATTGGTCAATTCTTTCGCCAATGCCATCGCGACCTGGCGCGGCCGCGCTATCGAACGGCTACGCCGTTTCGAGAGCAAATCGGCGATGCGTATTTTGTAATACTCCGCGACCGTTTTCTGAATGTTTTCGACGGTCACGAGTTTCTCTTGCAGCGCGAGCAGATCGCGCAAGGCATCCTTCGCAAATTCCAAAGTAATTGCGCGTCCGGTGAAATGCGACGTGGCGACCACGCGCCGCAGCGCGCCCTCGAGTTCGCGCACGTTGGAACGGATGCGCTTGGCGATGAAGAACGCGACCTCCTCGGGCAAATCGACGTTCGAAAGCGAGGCTTTGCTCATGAGGATCGCAACGCAGGTCTCGAGCTCGGGCGGCTCGATCGCGACCGTCAGACCCCAGCCAAAGCGGGACTTCAAGCGTTCCTCGAGGCCGTCGACCTCCTTCGGGTAGCGATCGCAGGTCAAAATCACCTGCTGTTGGCTCTCGAGCAGCGCGTTGAAAGTATGGAAAAACTCCTCCTGAGAGCGCTCTTTTCCCGCGAAAAATTGAATGTCGTCGATCAGCAGCGCATCGAGCGACCGGTACGCGGTCTTGAAATCATTGATCGTGTTGTGCTGCAGCGCCTTGACCATGTCGCCGACAAATCGCTCGCTGTGTACATACGCGAGCCTCGCGTCGCAATTGCGCTCCTTGAGCTTGTTCGCGACCGCATGCATCAAGTGGGTCTTGCCGAGGCCGACACCACCGTAAATGAACAGCGGGTTGTAGGCCTTGCCGGGATTTCCCGCGACCTGTATCGCGGCCGCCTTGGCCAATTGATTGCTCTTGCCCTCGACGAAGGTGTCGAACGTGAAGTCCGCATTGATGCGGCTGCCGAGCACCGTTGCAGGAATGCGCATCGGCCGCACGCTCGGCTTCGGCGCGGATTCCGACGCGCCGTTCAGCGGCAGCACCGGGGGCGCAATGCCGGCGCGGGTTCCGACATCGAGTACGACCTCGGGAACGACGCCTTCGGCGAGCGCCCGAATCAATTCCTTGATCCGCGGCAGGGAGTTGGCGCTGAGCCAATCGATGACATAACGATTCGGCGCCAGCAAGCGCAGCTCCCCGTCGCGCTCGATCGACTGCAGCGGCCGAACCCAGGTATTGAACTGTTGCTCCGGGAGTTCGCTCTCGAGCACGCGCAGACAGCGATTCCATAGCGTCTCCGACAAGAGCGCTCTCCCTAGACAATCTCGAAATTTGGGGTAAGACAACGAAAGGGCAAGAAGTCTAGCCCCAACTTGCCGAAGCGTCTATTGACACGTCCTGACATGCTAAGTACCCTTGCCGCCTTTCGCATAAGTCGCGCGACTTTGCTGCACTCATTCTTTTGCCGGCATTATTGCTATGAAACGTACATTCAATCCCAGTAATTTGCACCGCGCCCGCACCCATGGCTTTCGGGCCCGCATGGCCACCAAGGCCGGCCGTCGATTGCTTGCCCGGCGCCGTGCAAAGGGCCGCAAGCGCCTCTGTCCGTAAAGGGCGCGCATCAAGGTTCCCGGACGATCCGTAAACTGAGGTTCGAGCCGAGCAGGCGCCTGCACCAACCGGCCGAGTTTCGCGAAGTTCGAACGCGTGGACGGCGACTGAGCGACGCCTTATTTAGTTTATCAGTGCTGGCCAACCATGAAACTCATCCGCGCTTGGGGCTCGCAATCGCCACCCGAACCTTCGGCAGCGCGGTCGCTCGCAACCGAATCAAGCGCATCACGCGCGAGTCTTTCCGCTTGAATCAGCATAGCTTGCCGGCGGTCGATGTGACCGTCGCCGCCCGTGATGCCGCGCGGCATGCGACCGCCCGCGATCTGCGCGCGAGCCTCGATCAGCATTGGAAGTCGATTTCAAAGCGATGGTAGGTCCATGCGCCACCTGCTGATGTGGATCATCCGCGGCTACCAACTGGTCTTGAGCCCGATGCTGGGCCCACGCTGCCGCTATTACCCGAGTTGCTCCTGCTACGCACATACGGCGATCGAGCGCTACGGCCCGCTGCGCGGCACATGGCTCGGCCTGTGTCGCATCCTGCGCTGTCACCCCCTTGCACCCGGCGGCTATGACCCGGTTCCGGAAAAGAGATCGTTCAATGCCTAATATTCGCGTCCTGCTGTGGTCGGTGCTCGCCGTCATTCTGTTCCTCAATTACGAGGCATGGATGCGCGATTACCAGCCGCTCGATCAGCCTGCGGACGTTGCAGCACCGCTGCAGGCGGCGCCCGGCAGCGCAGCGAGCAGTGCGCCGCGTGCCTCATCGAGCCTCGCCGATTCGATACCGAGTGCCGCGCCCGCACCCGCGAGTTCGACCGGCACAGTCCCCGCGAGCGCTGCGGCCCCAGCCGCGAATGCGCCGACCACCGCGATCCCGCCGGCCGGCTCCGATACCACCGCCGCGCCGACTTCCGCTGCGCAGGTGCGCATCAAGACCGATGTGTTCGATCTCTGGATCAATTTGAAGGGCGGCGAGTTGGACCAGGCGGATCTGCCTGCCTATCCGCTGCGCAAGGACACGCCGAATGTACCGGTGCGTCTGCTCGAGTACACCGATCCGGAAGCGACTTATGTGCTGCAAACCGGCCTCACGGCCGAGGGTGGCGATTCGGCGCCCAATCATCTGGCGATCTGGAGTGCCGCGGCCTCCTCGTATGAACTCGGCTCGGGTGCCGATGAGCTGCGTGTGCCCCTGACCTGGACCGACGGCCACGGACTGAATGTCACCAAGACGTTCGTGTTCAAGCGCGGCCTCTATGCGATCCAGCTGGTCTATGAGATCCACAACCAGGGTGCGACACCGCGCTCGCTCGCGGCCTATTCGCGGATCCTGCGCCATTGGGAACGCGCCAAGCGCTCATATTTCGACGTCGAGACCTATTCCTTCAAGGGACCGGCACTCTACAACGGCACGAAATCGATCGATCTCAAGGTCGAGGACTCGGAAGACACCAAATACTCGCAAACGGTCACGAATGGTTGGATCGCTTCGCTGCAGCACCATTTTGTCTCGGCAATCGTTCCGACACAGGACCAGCCGTACCTGTTTCAACTGCAGGTCAGCGGCAAGGAATACTCGCTGAGTGCGACCGGACCCGCGTTCACCGTGGCACCGGGCGGCGAGACCCGCGTCGCCGAGAACTTGTTCGTCGGGCCGAAGTTGCAGTCGCAGCTCGCGGCGACCGGTCCCAAGCTCGAGCTGACCGCCGATTACGGCAGGCTTACGGTGATCGCCGGGCCCTTGTTCGGACTGCTGAGCTGGGTCCACGGCCTGATCGGCAATTGGGGCTGGTCGATCATCATCGTGACCGCGCTGATCAAGTTGATCTTTTATCCCTTGAGCCAGGCGAGCGGCCGCTCCATGGCGAAGATGCGAGCGGTCAGCCCGCGCATGAAACAGATTCAAGACACTTATAAGGACGACAAGGAAAAACTCGGCCGGGCGATGATGGAGCTCTATAAAAAGGAGAAGATCAATCCGCTCGCGGGATGCCTGCCGATGGTCGTGCAGATTCCGTTCTTCATCTCGTTTTATTGGGTGCTGCTCGAGAGCGTGGAAATGCGCCAGGCGCCGTTCCTGCTCTGGGTCAATGATTTGTCGGCGCGCGATCCGTATTTCGTGTTGCCGCTATTCATGGGTGCCGCGATGTTCGCCCAGTTCAAGTTGAATCCGGCGCCGCCGGATCCGATGCAAGCGAAGATCATGCAGTTCATGCCGCTCGTGATGACGGCGATGATGGCATGGTTCCCGTCCGGACTCGTGCTCTATTGGTTGACCAATACGGTGCTGTCGATCGCGCAACAGTGGCGCGTCAATCAAGTCGTGCAAGCCGAGGCCAACAAGAAGCGCTCGTGAACTAACCCGCATGAGCTCGGCGGACAGCATCGTCGCGATCGCAAGCGCCGCCGGGCGCAGTGCCGTCGGCATCGTGCGTGTCTCGGGACCCGACGTCCCGCGGATCGCGACCGAGATCTTAGGAAAACTTCCGGAACCTCGCGTGGCTACGCGAGCACGCTTCCGGGACACCGAGGGTAACAGTCTCGATGAGGGGATCGCGATTTACTTCGCCGCCCCGGCTTCGTTCACGGGCGAACACGTGCTCGAGTTGCAGGGACACGGAGGCATCGTCGTGCTCGATCTGCTCGTGGCGCGGCTGCTGCAGTTGGGCTGCCGCGCGGCGCGGCCCGGCGAGTTCAGCGAGCGGGCATTTCTGAACGGCAAGATCGATCTCGCGCAAGCCGAGGCCGTCGCCGACTTGATCGACGCGGGCACGTCGGCCGCGGCGCGTGCAGCCGTGCGTTCGATCCAGGGCGAGTTTTCGTTGCGCGTGCACGCGCTGCAGGCGCAGCTGACCGAGCTGCGCGTCTACGTCGAAGCCGCGATCGATTTTCCGGACGAGGAAATCGAGTCCATGAGCGATCGCGCGCAAAGCGGCCGGCTCGCGCAAGTTTTCGACGCGTTCGATGCATTGCTCGCCGCGGCACGACAAGGCGCATTGCTGCGCGAAGGGCTCAACGTCGTGATCGCCGGCAAGCCGAATGCGGGCAAATCGAGCTTGCTCAACCGTCTCGTTGGCGACGAGGTCGCGATCGTCACCGAGCACCCGGGTACAACCCGTGACTTGCTGCGCCACGCCGTCGAGATCGACGGCTTACCGATCAACTTGATCGACACCGCGGGGCTACGCAGCGCCATCGATGCAGTCGAGGCAGAAGGTGTACGGCGTGCGCTACGCGAGATTGGGCGCGCCGATCGTGTGCTCTACGTTGTCGATGCCGGGCCGGCCCATGCCGAGGCGGCCGATGCGGCGGCGCGATCGCCCGACTTGTCGGAGCAGCTCGCGCACTTGCCGTCCGACGTTGCGGTGACGATCGTATTCAACAAGATCGACGTCGCCGCGATCGACGCGCACATCGACGAGAGTTCGACACCCGTGCGCCTTTTCTTGAGCGCACGTACGGGCGCGGGTATCGACGGCCTGCGAGCCCATTTGAAGCAGGTTGCAGGTTTCGATGGCGCCATTGGGGGGACACTATCGGCTCGCCGGCGCCATCTCGATGCTTTACATCGCGCGCGCGACCACACGCAAAAGGCCGTCGAAGCCTGGGGCTCAAGCCGATCGCCGGAATTGTTCGCCGAGGATTTGCGCTACGCGCAGCTGGCTTTGGGTGAAATCACCGGAGAATTCAGCAGCGATGATCTACTCGGCGAGATCTTCGGAAGCTTCTGTATCGGAAAATAGCGCGGCCGGCGAGGCGCGGCCGGCGAGGCGCGGGTTAGTGAGACCCGACTCCGGATTCCCCATGCTCGAGGTCGGAGCGCGCATCGTAATCCG
>Ga0187847_10002273_pt1 | contig 15708 bp, 15 predicted proteins | sample June2016WEW_4_10_FD_132458 | JGI IMG/M metagenome (GOLD analysis project Ga0187847, IMG submission 132458) | Peatland microbial communities from SPRUCE experiment site at the Marcell Experimental Forest, Minnesota, USA - June2016WEW_4_10 | ecosystem: Environmental > Terrestrial > Soil >...
CGATGCCAGAAAGCCGCGCTGGCCGGCCTACGTTGCGGCAGCGGCCGTACTTGGCCTGGCTGCGGGAGCAGCCATCGCATGGTATCTACGGCCTGCGGCGGCTCCGCCGCCGACATTCACCCGAGTCTCATACGATCGCGGCGAAGTTCTTCGAGGCCGATTTGCACAGGACACGAAAACTGTCCTCTACAGCGCGAGAATCGGCGGAGCAGCGCCCGACACTTACAGCATTCGTGAGGACTATCCGGCATCGACGCCCACGGGTCTGGGCGGAGCGTTGCTTCTGTCCATCTCGCGGCAGGGCCAGATCGCAGTCCTGATGCACCCGGTGTATTTTGCCCATTATGAGTGGGGCGGTACGCTGGCGACTTCGCCTTTGGGAGGCACTGCGCCACGCGAACTGTTGGAGCATGTAGTCGACGCTGACTGGTCGCCCGATGGAAACGAACTCGCCGTGATCGATCGTGCCAACGACAAGTGGCGCTTGCAATATCCCATCGGAAAGGTGCTGCTCGAAGGCGATGGCTGGATGAGCGACATGCGAGTTTCACCCGATGGAAAACAGGTCGCGCTGTTTCGACACCCGCCGAATGTGGATGATCGCGGCGACCTTGTAATCGTAGATCGCGGCGGAAAGCTGCGAACGATTTCCAGTGGATGGGAGTCCCTCGAAGGTTTGGCATGGGCGCCATCGGGCAAAGAGATATGGTTCTCAGCGGCGGAGTCCGGAGAGCAGTGGTGCATTCGCGCGGTCACATTAGCGGGCAAAGAGCGGACGGTGTATTGCGGCACGGCGCCGACCCGCATCCTCGACATCGCATCGTCAGGGCGTGCCCTGGTGTCGACGGAAGAAGCCCGCGGGACGATATCGATCGTGCAGCACGGGTCTAATCAGGAACGCGACGTGAGTTGGCTCTCCTACAGTTGGGGTCCGCAATTCTCCGCGGACGGAAGTGAAATGCTGTTCACCGATTTGTCGGAAGAGTCGGGCAATAACTACTCGGTGTATGTGCGTAAGACCGATGGTTCTCCCGCGGTTCGACTCGGCGGAGGCGGATACGCCTCGGACATCACTCTCGATGGAAAGTGGGCGCTGGTCGTGCTTCCTGACGATCCCGCGGCCCGCGTCCAGATTGTGCCGGTGGGAGCGGGGCAGGCACACGTTTTGCACTGGGACGGCATACAGCCGCGATGGGCCGAATGGTTCCCGGATGGGCATCGTATTCTGATGAGGGCAAACCAGTCCGGCCGGCCGGACGCCATATACCTCACCGATGTGGATGGCTCGACGCCAAAGCAGTTATCGACCGGAGATTTTTCGTGGCGGGCGGTGGCGCCGGACCAACAATCCTTCATCGCTAGTACGAATGGGACCTTCGTTGTCCATTCCATTTCGGACGCCAGTTCCAAACCGATCCCCGGCATCCAGCCTGAGGAGTCTCCGATCGGATGGGCGGACTCGAACCATCTCTTCGTGCAGACAGAGACGGCGACGCGCCTCACGATTTCCAAGCTCGACATAGAGTCGGGCAAGCGGGAACTGTGGCAGACGATAACGCCGAAGGACGCGACGGGTCTGAGGCCGATGAGGACGCCAACCGGCATTACGCCCGATGGCCGGTGGATGGCGTTTGGTTGCCGTACGCAACTGGGGCAACTCTACCGCAGCGACACGCTGAAATAACAAGTAGCTGAAATAACAAGTAACGGAGCGCCGGACGCCCTCGCCCGGCAAGACGGGGATCTGCGCTCGAGACGCTTTCAGAAATCCGACTTAAATTCAGAAGTCTGCCGTTGCCGCCGCAGTCGTGGCGTGCAGTGCGACAATCTGATCTAGGTTGGTCATCTTCATGACTTCTTGCACGTGCGCGGTCGCGGCTGCAACCCGCAACTCGCCTCCCGCCTTCTTCAATTTGCCGGAAGACATGACGATGATTCCAATTCCGGTGCTATCAACGCCGGTGACACCGCTCAGATCAAAGATAACTTTTTTTCGTCCCTCGCCCACCAGGCTTTCGACGGCCCATTCCAGTTGCTTGCTCTCCCGGCCCAGAGTAATTCTCCCCGCGATTTCCAGGACGACTATATCTGGCGGCACTTGCTTGGTCTGAATCTCCAGCATAAGCGAGGCTCCTTCTTGTAGTTTGTCGATCCTTTTGATGACACCCAGGGACAGCGCCCGCGCTACGAGCGATCATATTAGGGGCGCAGGATGCGGCAAGTCAACGAATCGTGGGGAGAAGGGAAGTGACATAGCTTAGAGCATCGTAACTAAAGAGTAAACATATGAGCGAACGTTAAAATTTGGCGCTGTTGACGCTGAGTGTTATTGCCGCCCTGCTGTCGGGCGCCAAGGCGACGAAGGATCCCTGCACAGTGTGATTGCGGTCACACATCGTTGTGACGGCGGACGCAGCCGAGATTACCTCGCACTCCCATAATGTCTCCCACCGCACAGACTAATCAACAGACGTACCCAATGGGGAAGAGCACGCAAATTCTGTCGCCAAGGAGGCGAACCGATGGATACACGTGGAATGAGATCCCAGCTCAACAAAGTGCTGGTCTCTTTGTCTCTGACTGTTCCTATGATGGTTTTGCTGTTTGGCGCACTGAATCCGCCCGAAGCATTTGCGGTTCCGAGCTACGCAAGGCAGACCGGCTTGGCGTGCAGTGGTTGCCACTACGCTCCCCCGGAACTCAACCCGGCCGGACGCCGGTTCAAGCTGCTCGGTTACGTTGATCGAGGAGATGACACCAAAACCGTAAAGACGGAAGGAAGCAAATCACGTGCGGCGCTTGACCTGCTTGCTTCGCTGCCGCTTTCCGTAATGTTCGAAACGTCGTTTACCTCCACTAATTCACCGGTACCAGCCACGCAGAATGGCAGTTTTCAAATTCCTCAAGATATTTCCCTCTTCCTTTCTGGCGCGTGGACCAGCCACGTTGGCAGCTTCTTGCAAGTCACTTACGAAACCCAGGACGACCATTTCACCAGCGACAATACCGATATCCGCTTCGCGAATAAGACGAAGTGGGGTGGCCGGGAACTGGTATACGGTTTGGACCTGAATAATAATCCGACCGTCGAGGATCTCTGGAACGACACGCCGGCCTGGGGTTACCCCTGGATCGCCAGCAACGTTGCCCCGACTCCCACCGCAACTCCCATCCTTAATGGTGCTTTGGCGCAAGACGTCGCGGGATTTGGCGGCTACGCGATGTGGAACGATCATTTGTATCTGAACGTGGATATTTATCGCTCACAACACGTGGGCGGCCCCGAGCCGAATCCGGGAGTTGGTTATACCCACAACATCGTCGGGGTTGCGCCCTACTGGCGCGCCGCCTGGCAGGAGTCGACGGGGACAACACAGTTTGAGATCGGCACCTATGGAATGCATATGAAGAGCACTCCCAACGGAATCAATAATGGGATCGATGACCGATACGACGCCTACACGGATTGGGCCTTTGACACCCAATATGATCGGACCTTGTTTCGGAAGGACGTGCTCTCACTGCGCGGCACATTCATCCGAGAAAATTCGCAGTTGGGATACAGCTGTAACAACGGTTTAGCGTCCGTGTGCGGGCACCATCTCGATACCTTTATGCCCGACGCGGAATTCCACTTCGGCACCCGTGTATCGAGCACATTCGGATGGTTCATCACCGAGGGCACGGCTGATACCTTGCTGTATTCGCAGGCCCCAATTAGCGGCAGTGCCAATGGCGATCCGAGAAGCGCCGGATATATCGCGAACGTTTCCTATTGGCCGTGGCAGAACCTGCAGCTTGCCGCGCAATATACCGGCTACACGCGCTTCAATGGCGGCACAACCAACTACGATGGCGCGGGCCGCAATGCGGGCGCAAATAACACGGTTTATCTGGATATGAAATTCCTTTTCTGACTTGTAGCGTAGGAATCAGCCATTACAAAGCCGGGTGGTGTAGCGAAGCAAGACACGGCCCTCAACGAGTGATTCAATCAAAGCAAAACAAACGAGGAGAGAGCAATGAAACGCAGTTTCATGATGATGGGCATACTGGCAGCGATGAGCTTGACCGCCAGCGCAGGCACGATCAGCGGGAAAGTTGCGGGCATGAAGGGCGAATCGGTGGTCTACGTCGAAGCGATTGCCGGGAAAACGTTTCCGGCGCCGACATCGAAAACTGTGATCGACCAGAAAGGTTTGATGTTCGTGCCTCACATTGTCGTTGTCGAAAAAGGCGCCACGGTTGATTTCCTGAACAGCGACACGGTCGCACACAATGTGTTCTGGACTGCCATTAGTGGCAACAAGAAACTCGGCCACAACCTGGGCACATGGCCAAAGGGCGAAAAGCGTTCGTTCAAGTTTGATGATCTTGGCGTGGTGCCGCTGCTGTGCAATGTCCATCCCGAAATGGCCGCCTATGCCATCGTGGCACCCACTCCTTACTTTGCTGTCAGCAATGCCTCCGGAGAATACAAGATTGAGAACGTCCCCGATGGCAGTTATACCGTGACAGCGTGGCACGAGGGCGCCAAGAACCAATCCAAACCAGTGACCGTATCCGGCGAAGGCAAAGCTGATTTCACACTGAGTAAGTAAGTTTTGAGAGCGTAGGACTGCAATTGCAGCAGGTTACGAAATGCCTATGCCAGACGATTCCAAAATTGCGCCTACTGACGACCCGGTCAATCGCCGTCAGTTCTTTTTGAAACTCGGCTTGGGCTCTCTCGGCATCGCTGCCGCCGGTACGGTTGCGTTCGCGTATCAGTATCTTGAGCCGAATGTGCTCTACGAACCGTCGCCCGTCGTCAACGTCGGCAAGCCCGAGCGCTACGCGCCGAACTCGGTCACGCTCGACGTGAACTCGGGTATCTACATCATCCATTCGCAAGAAGGCTTCTTCTCCCTCACTGCGGTATGTACCCATCTCGGCTGCCTCACTACATGGCAGCCGGAAATCAACATGATCACCTGCCCTTGCCACGGCAGCAAATTCAATACCGACGGAGCGGTCGTCGAAGGGCCCGCACCCAAGCCGCTGCCGTGGCTGAAAATGTGGATGAACGACGACGGCGAATTGATGGTGGACCGGGCAACGAAGGTTACGCCCGAGAAAGAATACGTTCGAGCGTGAGCATGGAAAAACCAGGGCTCCAACCTACAGATGGCGTGATTCGGAATCCCCTTACGGCTCTCGCGCGCTGGGGCGCCGAACTCCAGCACATGTCCCGCGACCGTGTGCGCGAGCCGCAGCTTGGATTCCGGTACACATGGTATCTGGGCGCGTTGACGCTCGGCACGTTCACGATTCAATTAAGCACCGGCTTGCTGCTGATGCTGTACTACCACCCTTCCATTCCGCAGGCCTACGCGGACATGAAGAATCTGCAGTTTGTTGTCTCGTCCGGATTCTTTTTAAGAAATCTGCATCGCTGGTCGGCGCAAGCAATGGTCCTGCTGGTGTTTATCCACATGGCCAAAGTGTTTTATCGCGGAGCGTTTCGACCGCCTCGCGAACTCAATTGGGTAGTCGGCTCCACGCTGCTCCTGCTGACCTTGCTGCTGAGCTATACAGGTTACCTGCTGCCGTGGGATCAAACCTCCTACTGGGGAGTGACGGTGGGGTCGAGCATCATGGCATCGGTACCGATCATCGGAGAAAAGCTTCGCTTTGTTTTGCTCGGCGGCAATACGGTCAATGCAAATGCGCTGCTTCGTTTCTATGTTCTGCACGCCGTGATTTTGCCGTTGTCGGTGATTGCACTAATCGCTGTCCACATGTGGCGTCTCCACCAGGATGGCGGAATGTATTCGCCCGAATCCGAGAACTCGGAGAAATCAGAGTCAGAACGATGAAGAACTCTTCTTCAGAGCGCGAGGATCCGCTGCCTTCACGGGCCGCCGGCGAGAAGACCATTTCCTACGGAGACCTGCTCTTCCGCGAGATGATCGCCATCGAAATCTTGGCGGTGGTGTTGGTTGGTTTGGCGCTGGTATGGAACGCGCCACTGGAACAACTGGCGGACCCGCTGCATACGGCCAATCCCGCGAAAGCGCCTTGGTATTTCACCGGACTGCAGGAACTGCTGCACTACTTTCCGCCGTTTGTCGCGGGGGTAATTCTTCCGACTCTGATCGTGCTGGCGCTCATCGTCGTTCCTTTCTTCCATGTGAACATCCAGGATGCAACGCTGTGGGATCGGAATAAGTCACAGCGACTCGCCATTCTTGCCGTTATAGCCGTGATTTTGACGGTGATGCTCCTGCGGGTCGGTGCATGGGATGCGACGATTCCGGTGTTGGTGATCTCTGCTTTGATGGCGCTGGCGGCAATGTGGGCGGGACATCCGGCGGGCAGATTTCAGAACTGGTTGAGCGCCAAGCCGCTCTCCTTCTGGATCATGACGTGGTTTTTGATGGAAGCGGTGATCCTGACCACCGTGGGAGCACTTTTCCGGGGTCCGGGCTGGGTTTGGGTGTGGCCGTGGAGGACCCCTTGAGCACTCAACGGATGCGTGAATGGTTGCGCCGGAATGTGGTCGCATCTCCAGTTCGTCGTTTTGGATGGGCGAGCCTGCTGCTCCTGATTGCTCTGGCGGTTGCTCCGACCAAAGACTTCTTTAATGAGTGGAGGCATTCCCAGCGCCAGTACCGGAAGTTTATTGCCACGCGCCCCGATAGCTCTGTCTTGCAACACCATTTCACCGGGGGAATTCAGCAAATCTGGCTGCCGGAACTTGGCGTGGTCGATCGCTGCACGACGTGTCACGTGGCTGTGTCCGAAAAGACTCTGCAAGACGGAATGTCTATCCCCGAACCGTTTCGCGCCCATCCTCCGGTAGCCCACAACATCAAAGACTGGGGCTGCGTCATTTGCCATCGTGGACAGGGCCCAGCCACAGAGGTGGCCGAGGCCCATAACGCCACGCGCGCGTGGGAAGAACCTATTCTTCCCGCACGCTATCTGGAATCATCCTGCGGGCAATGCCACCGCGCTCCCCTGACTGGCACACCGCAACTCAACTTGGGGCGCAATCTTCTAGGTCGATATGGTTGCGTGCACTGCCACACGATCAAATTAGCCGACGGCAGTGCGGTCCAGGCAACCGATGATCCTCCTTCACTTTCGCATCTTGCCGACAAAACTACGCGGGAATGGGTTTACGCGTGGCTGAAGAATCCTTATGCCTACGCCGTTACCACCACGATGCCGGATTACAAACTAACGGATTCGGATGCGCGCGATATTTCCGCGTTCCTGATCACGAACAGCGCTCCCTTGGCTGGAGCCACGGTGCCCGTTACCACGGCAACTGCAACGAAAGATGTGAAGACGCCTGATCCGACGGCTGGCGCCAGTCTGTATGGAGAATCATTCTGCGCCTCCTGCCATGCCGTGCAGAACGCTGCCGGGAATGTGGTCGGTGGTGATGTCGGCCCCGAACTGACTCGCATCGGGGACAAGGTGAAGCCGGAATGGTTGCGCGTGTGGCTGCGTAATCCGCGTCTCTACAATCCGGAAACGGCGATGCCACATTACCGTTTCACGGATCCGCAGATTACCCTGCTGACTGCCTATCTCGGGTCAAAGACTGATTCCGATCTGCTGGCCAACGTCCACCTCGAGGCCTCTACACCGGAGCAAGTTGCGCACGGTAAACTGCTGGTCACCACGTACGGTTGCGCCGCGTGCCACGAGATCCGCGGCATCAAGAAGCCGGATAACTTTGCCCCCGAATTGACCCGCGTCGGCAGCAAACCGCTCACCGAGATTGTTTTCTTGCCGGGGATGAAGCACAGCACGCCGGATTACATTGCCAGTAAGATCCGGCAACCGCGAGCCTTTGGAGCCGGACTAAAGATGCCGCAGTACACGCTTGCGCCCGCTCAGATTGATGCGTTGACAACCGCGCTGCTCGCATTCACCGATCGGGCACACGATTTGCCGATGGCGTTAACCGTGCCCGCGAAACCGCCTTCGAATTATCGGCCCGCGGGCAAAGCCGGAGAACTCATGGCGGATTTGGCTTGCTTCAGTTGCCACGCGATCAATGGCCGCGGCGGCGACATGGCTCCCGACCTGAGCTGGGAAGGCACTGCGGTCCAGCGGCCCTGGCTGCAGGCGTTCTTGAAGAATCCTGGCACCTTGCGACCGGCTCTGATTCGCCGCATGCCGAAGTTCAATCTTTCGGATTCGGAGATCACCGAACTCACCGATTACATGATGACCGTTTATCAGACTCCGGCGTTCGAGCGCGATTCTTTATCCTCCAGCGGCTATCCCGCTGCCCAAGTAGAGCAGGGGAAACAGCTTTTCTATTCCAAGTACGCCTGTCAGGCTTGCCACATCATCGACAGCAAAGTCGACAAAGGCTACATCGGACCAACCCTCACCCAGGTAGGATCGCGCCTGAATGCGGCGTGGGTTTACCACTGGCTGAAAAATCCACAAGCCCTGCAACCCGGGACCATCGAACCGAACCGCAACATGACTGACGAGGATGCCCGTGCTCTGACCGCATTCCTTATGACGCAAAAGGGTTCCAGCAAGCGGGAGGCGAAGAAATAGCTATGACCCGACGCTGGCAGACATTTCTTGCGGCCGCCCTGATCCTCGGGAGTGCGGCGTGCGCCCGCAAAACGGGACCCACGCCCGCACCGAAACCCACAGGGTTCGGGGCCGCGCTGGTGGAGTCGAGTGGGGGAAAGCAGACCGGCGCGACCGGCACGGTGCTGGCCCAGCCTGTAGTCGTGCAGGTCAACGACGAGCAAGGCACTGCTGTCGCTGGAGCAATGGTCGAATTAAGCGGACCGGCAGACGTTACCTTCGACCCGCCCAACGGCCTGACCGATACCAGCGGACAGCTCAGCGCGAACGTTGCTCTGGGCAGCACGGCAGGGCGATACCAACTCACCGCGCGTACATCCACGAAAGCAGGGAAAACAGTCGAACTAAAAATTGAAGAGATTGCATTGGGGTACCAACAGCAGCTCGGATTTCAGCTTGAAAACAAATACTGTGCCAGCTGCCACGACCCTGAGTCGACACCGCAGCGGGTTTCGAATTACGACAATCTCGCGATTAAGCCCCACCCATTCTCCGAGGGTGACACCTTTAACAAAATGAGCGAGGACGACTTGACCGCCATCATCAGCCACGGCGGACCTGCGCTCAACAAGTCTGCATTGATGCCGCCTTACGGTGACACGCTCAGCAAGACCGAGATCGAGGCGCTGATTTCCTACATTCGCCTGGTCTCCGATCCTCCCTATCATGCTCCAGGTACAGCGTATCCAGGAAGGTAGCGCACATGTGACGATTTCCCTGACAACGTCTATCGCCCAGGACACCTGACACGCTCTTATATGTGATAGGAATCACCGACTATTAGCGCCAAGAAGCATCTAACATAACGATAGCCAAACTCCGTGCAAGCGGAGGACGGAAAACCACGAGTCTTAAGCAGTCAGACCGGGCCCAGAGTGAACTTAAAGATAGCCGGGTTGCCACCGGTGGTTGCGTAAAGCCACGGGTGTTGGGCCGGGTCTTGTGTTTTCTGCGGACGATACGGAAACAATCCTCTTCAGAGCAACGTCGACTCTCCTCTTGAACGGTCCCATCACTGAGACGTTTTCCCCTCCTGTTTTCGCAATCTATTTCTGGAGACGGAGGTAAGAAGATAGTCATTGGAACTTCCAGCTTAGAAATTGCGTAGCATCGACAGCTTCCGGAATTCGCGCGGGCTTAGTCTGGCTGAGCCATCGGAGGGGAGTATGCAGCGGACCATCGTCAGAGTCGTCATCGGCGTTCTAGCCTGTGCCCCCGTTTCTGGAGTGGCGCAGAGCGCAAAGTCAGCGGCCTCCGGCCCGGCGGCGGGGCCCTTCATCCAGATCGATGACGTGGCCCGTTTCTATAAGGTCTACGACGCTGCGGGCGGACATCCGACCGCCGAGCAGCTTCAGCGCGACTATATCGATCCCGGCTCGGACGGGCTTCATCACCTGGCGAAGGTACGCAACGTCTCTGGCGCCACGATCGCTAAAACATTGGCCGAGCATCCGGAGATCTACTCCAATGCCAAGCGCTGCATGGCGGTCTTACCGCGCGTGCGTGAGCGCCTGGAGGTCGCGCTCCGCAAGCTGGGCAGTCTCTATCCGGAGACGCGATTCCCGCCGGTGACGATCGCTGTGGGCCGAGGAAAACCCGTAGCCATTGGTGGCCCCACCGACGGAATCCAGGTCGGCCTTGAGGCCCTTTGCGCGACCGACTGGTTAAATCCGAACGTGGAGGAACGGTTTGTGCACGTGCTGGCTCATGAATATACCCACGTCCAGCAGGCGCCGGCGCTCACCAATAATGAGCATCCCACGGTGCTCCAGTTATCCCTGGTCGAAGGTGCGGCCGAATTCACGGCCGAACTCATTTCAGGGGAAGTCGCGTATTCCAACTTCAGAGCGTCGACAACGGGGCGCGAAAAAGAAATCGAAACGGCCTTCGTCTCTGACGAAGACAAGACCGACCTCTCCAACTGGTTTCAGAACAGCACGCGGGAAAAGCCGGGCGACCTCGGCTACTGGGTCGGATATCGTATCGTCAAATCGTATTATCAGCATGCCGATGACAAGCCCCGAGCCTTTCGCGAAATCCTCGAAATGACCGACCCGAAGGCGTTCCTGGCGAAGAGCGGCTGGTATCCCGGCATTCCGCTTCTATAACGACCCCCTCGGCAACGCGCTTGGATGGACCGATCCCGAGATTCGAAACGCTCTGCTTTTCTAGATATTAACTGTTGCAATTAGCGTTTGCACTCATGGATGCCTGGACCAACCGCTTTGCTTCCGCTCGGATTTCGTCCAGATACTTCAAGGCAACAATTTGCCAGGAGGCGCGGGGTTATTAATCCTTGGGCCGCTTGTTGTTCTCGACCAGATCGAAGACGAGCTTGATGCAACCCAGCAAGCAGAAAATCAGGGCGGCAATCAGCGCTTTCCATGGCCTCATTCACGTTCCTCGGATTAGAGGTGACTCTACGCTGCGCCGGGACTATGCCGAAAGAGTACAGGGTACTGATTACAGTGCTATTACCGATGGGCGGGAGCCTTCAGTTTAGACAAACACTTTGTCGAAATTCGACATTTGCCCGGATTCACCCGGTATTAAACGCAGTGAACCGCGCGTTTGGGTATCTGCAACGAGTTCCACCAAACATCTCGCACCGCAAAAAAGGCGGGACCGAAGTCCCGCCTTCTATTTTCAGCTTTCTGGTTTGCGTTTACTTGCCTGTTCCCGAAAGCGGTAGCTGCTGCGGACTGCTCGGAGCACTGTCGGTGAAAGTTACGGCGCCGGTGAGCGCTCCGGATTGCGTCGGAGTAAATGTGACCGCAATCTCACAAGTCGCGCCAGCCGCCACGTTGCCACCGTTCACGCATGGAGTTACTTTCTTGGTCGCTTTGACCGTCGCCAATGCGAAGTCACCGCTGGCCGCGATAGTGGTGATGGTCAACGTCGCGTTTCCGGAGTTGGTCACTTTGACTTTCTTGGCTGCGCTGGTAGTGCCAACGGCAACCTTGCCCCACTTCAGCGAAGTGGGATCCAGCGTCACCCCTGCCTGGCCAACACCGCATCCCTCGAACACGAATGATCCGATGCGCGTGCTCCAGTTGTAGTACCCAAAGGCTTGCAGGTACTCGTCCACATACCAGAAGGTGCAGTCGTCGCTGGGATCAACTTGCATTGCCGTGTAATCGCCCCAACGATTGGCATACGTACCATTGTCCTGTGATCCAGAGCCCTCGATGATGCTGGCTTCGGTTTCCATGGTGCCCAAAGGATCGCTGGGTACGCGTCCGGTAAAGCGGACGGCGGGGTAGACGCTAGTGCTCGAAGCGCTATATCCCAGGGCGATATCTTCGTTCTGGTCTTCGGCCAGGCTCGACATCCAGCGATACGTGGCGTCGGGAGCGAACGTCCCTTGCTGATTGAGCGTGACCTTGCCCGCGGGGTCGTAGATTTCATACCAGCGCGCGGCGACTTGATCTCCATTTTCCACGGCATGGCTGACCACGGCTCGATCATGATCGGCAAAGTGGCGAATGGCAAAGCGATACATCAGTCGATCGCCCAGTGTGTCGAGCTCCTGTGTAGTTCCAGGTTGCGGAACGCACGTGCCAAATCCAACACCGCAAGACAGGTTGTCATTGGCGACACTGATGGTTGTCGGAGCAGAAAGACTAGCCTTGCCGGTCGCGAAGTCGAGTTTCAGTTTTCGCAGATACAGTTCGCCCGGGTTGCTATTCTGCCACGTCAGGAATAACCCTGGCGTCTTGTCCACCGGCGGAGTGGGTCCATCCATGTCAGAGGGCAAATAGCTGCCTTCGTCACTCGGAGTCATCTGGCAGAGCATCGCCGCCGTCGCACTTCCCGCCAGCATAGCCGTGCGGTCGAAACCGCAGAGATCCGCGCCGGCAAAACTTTCTCCACCATCAAAAATGTTGTAAGTGGCGAGATAAGCGCTATTGCTGGCCGTAGCCCAAACGCTGAGCTTGTCATAGTCGTTCAGGTTGCCGCCAAAACTGTAAAAATAGAGAGCGTACGATCCCGTCGCATCGTTCGTCGTAGAAACAGCAACGCACTCTCCATAGCTGCCGGCGTAGTTGTCTCCGATACCGGCAACCACCCAGCGGTCGGCGGGACGGTCGTAGAGCACGATGGGGTCGACGATGTAAGTAGTACAAAGTCCGCCGATCGGGCCAAACAGCGTCGGCAGGTTCGTGGGGCCGGCAAGAAGTGTGCCGGTCTTGCTGTACACGGACAGATAGGTGTTTACGGTCGCCCCGATCTCGGTCGGACCCACCGCCAGGTTGGAATCCGATGGAATCCAGCCGTTCGATCCGATGCCATCAAAATTTATCCCTTGGTTGACCCCGACTTGCGGCAGCACTTCGGTCTGCAGTGCCGGGTCCAGTTGCCACGGACCGCGAACGGCGCGGTTCACCAGCGGACTTCGCCGAGGTTCCGGCATTTCCCGGGCCTGAGGTTGCAGCTCGATCGGAAGTTCGGAGACGCGCTGTGAAACCCCGAACGCAGACGGGTAAGTCACGCTGGTCTGATTCTTGCTGGTTTGATTCTTGATCGTTTCGGCCCAGGCCAGCGTCGTCAACGCCAACCCGCATAGGATGACAGTTCGAAGCACTCGAATCATAGGGGTCCTCACGTGAAACAGGCTCAGTCAGGCTGCCGGATGGGGGAAACAATCTCGCGGCAAGTCGAGACCTACGATTCTGCCTAGTTGTGGGCGAGCGGTCAAGACGAAAAAAAGACGGGATCGGGAATTGGCATTCCCTTTCCAGCGAGCCGAACCGGCGAAAAGAGCAACCCCCGGTGGATCAGAAATGCAGACGCGGGAGTGCAACTCTGGGGATCGTCACCGTGCGCCCGCATCCGTGATTACCTCGGGACAAGCACGGCACGCATCGTCTCCCGCCTGCAAGTGCCAACGGCATTGCGGCCGTATCGAACACTCGGGAAGCACAAACGGTTCGCTCCGAGCGCCGGCCCGGTCTTCGTGTTCACTGACAACGCGTTTGACGATGCCACATTTGCCATCGGTCCACTGGACGCATCCCCCGCGCTTGCAGGTGCTGCTGAACCGGAATCGCTTTTCGGGAGAACGGCCTTGTCGCGCTACTTCTACGAAAGCCGCATCCACCACGATGCGTTCCTTCGAAAACGCCACCGAGCCGTCCCCCAGAACAATCCCAATCAAACTAGCGCCCGCTTCGCACGACCAGCTTGGGCAAAGGATCGTTGAGTTTACCGTCGTTGAATCTGATACAGACGAGTCCGCCATAAACGTCTCGCCTTACGCGGCGTTCTCCGACCGGTTCCCAGCCTTGTTCGTGACGGAGAAATTGCTCTCCACCGCCTTTGCCGCTTCCACCGCCTTAAGCAGCAGCCCGCCATACCAGTTGTGCGGGCGATAAAGAAAGGTCCCCGCGCCCGATGCCCCGCTTCCCGGAGCAGGCGCCTGGCCTTTCGTTTGCCCTCCCTGTAAGTCGAGTCGTGCCAGTTCGGTTAAGACAGCTCCCTGAATCGCGGACGCTATCTTCTCTTTTTGATGGTCGCTCAGTTGGACGGAGTCCACTCTGAAAATAAAATCGGCCATACTGCCTCCTAGGCGGCGCATTCCATGCCGCTCTCAGATAGTGCAAACCAGAGCCAGATCGTTTCACTCAGGCGAACCTGCGGACAGGAAACCTGGGAGAGACGGTGCCTTGCTTGACTCACCCGGCCGATGAAGATAGGCTTTGCGCTGCGGTAAGGCAGCCGTTGCCTTACCCGGAAATTCCAATCTCACCACTCGTCTCAAAAAAGGAGAATGAATGAAGCGTAGCGCCTCGATTTTCGCGGTCGCTGTAGTGTGTCTGGCCCTGGCCGGTTCGATGTTTGCCGACAGCAAAGCCTTTGTTGGTACCTGGAAGTTAAACCTGGACAAGTCGAAGTACGCAGCGGGGACGGCTCCGAAAAGCCTGACGCGCACGGTGTCAGCGGATGGCGACGCCGTGACCTACAAGTTCGACGGCGTAAGCGCCGCCGGCACCCCCTTCAGTTTCAGCTTCACCTCCAAGTACGACGGCAAGGATGCCGAAATGACCGGAACCGGCACGCCCTATGGCGCGGACCACATTGCCATCAAGCAGGTGAACTCGCACGAGACGACATCCACGTTGAAAAAGGGAGACAAAATTGTAGGCAGCACCACGGCAACGGTTTCTCACGATGGAAAGATGGCGACGCTGACCTCAAAAGGCACGGACGCGAACGGCAAGCCGGTGAAATCGGTATCGATTTACGACAAGCAGTAAGTAAACGAACCGTAGGGCGGCCCATCCTTAACGTCGCGGGTTTTGCGACGTTCGGGTGGGATTCCACCGACGGCGGCGGTAGCAGCAGGAAGTGACGAAATGACTCTGCCCGCTGTGGTGAAAGCGCGCCGGTTCCCGTCCCATCAGAGCGCCTTCCCAACCCTGTATCCTGAGCGCAGCGCTGTGAGCGAAGCGAAGCAGCGCGGAGTCGAAGGACCCCTGCGTTCTTCTCCCCACGCCGGCTGCCCCATCCTAACGTCGTGTTTTTCGACGTTAGAGCCTGCCCTGAGCGAAGCCGAAGGGGTGGAATTCCACGGCAGCGTGGAGCTAGGGATTTTGCCTTGGTCCTTGTTTTTGGGTGGCGCAGCGGTTAGCCGCTGCGATTCAAGCGCTCAATTTCGACGGCCGGATGGCGGGTAGCGTGGCCCCCTGATCCAGCGGGAATTACCATCACAATGAGTGCCCCATTAATGAGTGCCCCATTCTTGCGCGTTTTGTGCGCAAGAGTGGGATTCCACGTCAGCGTCGAGCCAGGGATCTTGGCATTGGCCTCTGGGTAGTGCGGCGGTTCCGGTTCCACGCCGGCCTGAGCACCCTCCCAACCCTTCGTCCATCTAGCGCCTGAAGCGCACACTTGGATTAGACTTCTCCCATTACGAATGAAGGAGCAAATCATGTCCAAAGCAATCGTTCGTTTCCTCGCCATCTTGGGCGCTCTCTGGCTCATCGGAATGGTCATCGTGCTGGTGACTGTGATCGGAATGAAGGGCAAAGTTCCATCCAAGACGATTCTCGAAGCCAATTTCCAAGAGGCGTTTCCCGAGGACATCCCGAACACTCC
>Ga0187847_10002275_pt1 | contig 15691 bp, 14 predicted proteins | sample June2016WEW_4_10_FD_132458 | JGI IMG/M metagenome (GOLD analysis project Ga0187847, IMG submission 132458) | Peatland microbial communities from SPRUCE experiment site at the Marcell Experimental Forest, Minnesota, USA - June2016WEW_4_10 | ecosystem: Environmental > Terrestrial > Soil >...
AAGGGATAACGACGAAGGAAGGCGATGTCCTGAAGGCGCACTCGTTTAACGATTGCCTGATAGGAAGGAGAGGCCTGGTTCCCGAGCCGGGAGGCAGTCGCTGTTGGATTTATATCGGGTTCCTGCTAGTTAAGTCCTGGTCACCTCCTTGTATTCCTCAAAGCGCCAAACGGTTTTGGATGGGTGAGTCGCCTGGTTAGAGAGCGGGAGCAGTGCCGATGTCCATCGAATTCGATGGGCTGGATGAGGCCTTACACCGTAGCATAGGGTTTCCGGAATTACTATTGAAACAGCTCGATTCCCAGTGCTCAATCCGTGAAATCTAATGCGCATCAAAAGCAACTACGCAGGCATGTACCTGCTGCAGGCTTTGTTCGCGTGGAATGCGCAGGTAGCAATACAAGGTTTCTCTGCTTATGCCAAATTCCCGCGCCAAAACGGTCTTTCGTTCGCCGGCCGCAACACGGTCTCGGAGTACGTTCAATTGAGACGCACTGAGAACGCGACGTCGGCCTTTATACTTGCCCGCTGCCTTAGCGATCGCGATCCCCTCCCGCTGGCGCTCGAGTATGAGCGCGCGCTCGAACTCGGCTACTGCCCCCAGTAGCGAGAGAAGAAGTATTGATATTGGGGAATCTTCTCCAACAAAGCGAAGGTTTTCTTTTAGAAATTCCACCGCAACTCCACGGACGGTCAAATCATGCACGATTTTGCGGAGATCAACCAGGCTGCGAGCAAGCCTGTCCATGCTATGAACGACGAGGGTATCGCCCTCACGGCAGTATTCAAGCGCGGCTTGAAGTTGGGGCCGCTGGGTGTTTTTGCCACTTGCTTTGTCTTCATAGAATTTATCGATCAGAACCCCGTCGAGCTGCCGAGCGGTACTCTGGTCCACTGTGGACACACGTTTGTAACCGATTCTTTGGCCGGTCATGTTCACTTTCCTCTAGTTGTCAGATTGAAATCTAGGAATTGCTTTGGAGGGTGTCAGATAAATGAAACCGGACTCTATACGCACGCTTTTCCGCATTGTTCTGTCCGGCTCACGATGAAAAGATGGGCTACACCTGAAATGACGATTTAATTTAGGAGGACCTCATGGCGTCTTCTGGCGCAGTCAAACCTAGCCAAAAAAGGTTCTTCGGGCTGGCGTCTCCTGGATTTGCCTCAACAGTAATTCCGGAAACCCGATGGAAGCTAAAAGCGTTCGAATTTAATTTTCATTGGCTGATCGAAATCAGCGGAGCGGCGGTCTCCCATGACGTTCTGAGCCGGACATGGCATTGAGGACATAGGATCATGACTTGCGCGTCTTCCATCTTGCCTAAGAACAGCGGCCGGCTGTGAGAGAGCTCGAGTACCCTTGGATTGAATAGCCCTCCGCAGTTTTGACAGTGGCACCCATATTTATGGAGAAGTGCAATCTTCACCGGCGGCATATCGCGTCCGGTTCTGATTCCGAACAGGTGCGATTTCGAATATAAGGCGGGGTCGGCAATATTAGCATCGTAGCGGCGTCTTGCGTTTCCCAGCCTCACCGTGTCGGAAAACAGCACCTTGCCCCGTATCGTCTCGAATTTGTAGCCCCTGCCTTCTAAGTTGACCTTCTTCGCGTTTCTGTTCAGCGCTTCGGCGTAGGCGTTGGTTTTGGGTCCATGATCAAAGTTCCAGCCTTCTAAGCTGACCTTCTTCGTGATTCTGTTCAGCGCTTTGGTATAGGCGTTGGTTCTGCGTCCATGATCAAAGTAGGCCATGATCTCAGGTTCCCAGTTTATGAGCGCCCTGAGCAACGGCAGGAAGAACTTTCGCATGGCTTTGGGCATCGTGTTGCGCCAATACTTGAGGGCCTCGAAGGCGTCGGAACGACTCTTATGATCGTAGATCTTGAAGAAGTCCTCCTTGAGCCAATAGGCGTCCTTGATGGGCGGCTCGTTCAGCAGCCACGCATCCCGTTCCGCTCGTTTCATGGGACTCAGGCTGTGGGCACGCTTCCGGAGTAAGTAATTCAGTCTCTTCCATGCCTTGGATTGCTCCTTCGGGCGATTTTTGGCCAGGTCCCGCCTCACCGCGTCCATGGCCTCCGTAGCCTTTTTCACTACGTGGAACTTGTCGACGACGACGGGGACGTTGGGAAATACGTCTTTGACGGCATTCCGGTAACGCCTGCACATGTCCATCGTGACGCCCTGGAGGTCGGATCTGCTGTAAGTGCTGAACAGCCATTTAGCGACGGCCTTCCTCGTGGTCCGTTCGATGAGATCGACGGCGCGATGTTGGCTTACATCACTGAAAACACAGTATTCCTTATTGCCAAGATGGGTCTCATCGATGCCCAGCCATTTGGGCAGATTGATGCGATGCTTCTGGTTCGAACTGGCGATGTGCTGCTTGGCGATGCTCCGCACAGTACCTTCATCACAGCCGATGATCTCAGCGAGGTGTGCGAAAGTAACGGCCATGCTCTGCGTACGGATCCACTCCAGGCACCGGGCTGTCATTTCACGATTTGCCGCCATCCCTCGCGGTCGATGCAGGAAGAACTTTCCGCAGGCCTTGCACTTGCAGTATTGAGCTTGAAAGCGGATCACGACGCGAAATTGGCGAATAGGGATGTCGCGAAACGTCACCCATCGCTCCGAGTGCCGCTGGAACTTGCCGGCAACGTGGCAGAGCGGACATTCCTCCAGCTCGTCCGTGACCACGGCCTCAAGCACAATTTTGCCCTCCGCCTCGACGATCTTCCGGCTGATGGTCTTTACGCCTGGCAGGTCCAGGATGTCGATGTCCATTTGGTTAGACATCGGCATTTCAGGATCAAAGCACTAGCGCGATACAGAGTCGGACTCGCCTGCTGTCCATCACATTCAGGCCGATACCCTCATGCGCCAGCGTTTCTATCCCAAGCTCGATCCCGGCCTCATTGACTGGTTCGATGTCATCCCTCCCGGCACCTACGATATGTTCCGCGAACTCGTCATCCACGCCGTCACCCTGCAACACGCCAACGGCGTCTATTCCGATCCCGACTGGAGCGGCGCGCCCGATGACCCCTCCGGCGATTGGCGGGCCTTCATTGAGGCCACTATCGAGCGCGGACGCAAGGCCCGCGAACTCGCCCAGGCCGCTCCGCACAACGAAAACGCGGTTGCCGATTAGCAACCGCGTCAACCCCTTTTTTCTTTAGTCGCTTGTTTTCAACGGTTGCCATATAGCAACCGAAGGTTGCTATTCAGCACCCAATCTGGGGTAGTGTGTCCTCCACTCCCGGTGCAAAGCACCGTGCTTTTCTGCCGGTCTTGTCGAGGATGCCCACGGAGGCCCCAACAGCAAGCAAGCCGCCCCCGAAGGGACGGCCTGTTGGTTGCTCTGAAGGGACGGCTAGGGCGTCTTTTTCGGGACGCTTAGCTTCTTCAGTGAATCGCACCCGACTTGCTTGCTCAGCTCTTCCATAGACAACGGTGATGCCCCTGTTCCTCGCCTCACGTCCTTTGCATACGTTTGGAGGCTCGGATAATCGAAGACGGTACATTTGTCGATGTCCAGCACTTGGCCGGTTTCCTCGTTGATTGAGATGGCGCTGACGATGTCGCTGTTCCAGTAGAAGCCGACCGTCAGGTAGCCTGGGAACAGCGGCTTGCCGTTCTTGTCCTGCATCAGGTCGAAGAAGAACTTCGTCCGATCAGCAAGGGAATACCCCTCGCCTCTCGCAACCTTCTGGGCCACGTCGATTGCGTCAGAAGTCGGGATGAAGCCTTTAGGAGTTCCCGACGCCGCTTGTACACCCAGGAGCAAAGCGATGAAAGCCTTTCTTAGCATCCTTTCCTCCTAGCAACCATGCCTATCCCAGTGACAGTGTTGGGGATGAAATTCGGATTTCCCCCAGTCTTTGCATTCCCGCTATTGAAGTGATTTTTGATCAGTTGCTGCGCGAACGCTGTGGGGCTCGTGGCTGATGAAAGACCACTGCCATACTGGGACAGGAACGACTGGCCAGAAGCGAAGTAGGAAGGGAATGTAGAAAGAGATGCGTACGGCGGGCGCAAAGCCTGCATTGAGCCATTCGCGAACGGAGCACTTGCGCCTCCGTGCAAGGAGAAGAAGTTATTCCCTTGTGCCGCAAACCGATTTGCTCCCCACTGACTCTCCCATCCTGAGAGACCTAACAGGTAATCTGACGGAACACCTGACGTCTTCGAAAGAGCGTCTGCCTCAGCTTGGTGTGCGTGAATGAAGTCAGATACATTCGCCGGTCCAGAAGGACACGGCTGCTTCCTCGGTTTGTCGGTATTTTGCGCGGCTTGTGCTACAGCTGCGCTACCGAGCCCCCAAGCGGCCCCGCCACCGGCCCCAGCCGCTGCATCTCCGCCCGCACTAATTGCGGAAACTGCCCCCCTGTAAAACAACCCTGGAGTAGAACTGGGAATGGCGGCACCGGATGCAACGTCCGCCGCGGTTTGCGCCTGCGCCGCCGCAGCTCCACTCCCCGTTGTCTCACCAGTACCAAGCCACGCTGCTATTTCCGGTCCTAGGAAATACATCGCCACGCCTATCCCTGCGTCGATGAGAAGCGAACTCCACCAAGACTGTCCACTCGGATCAGTAATCGTGATGGGATTGTCCCTGCCGTAGGGATACCGGTTCCAGGACTGCGGATCGCCGGGCGAGCCGGCCAGCGGGTCGGCGGAGCAGAAGGTTCCTGTTCGGCTGTCGTAGTAGCGCGCCACATAGTGCCTGACGTTGACTCACGCTTCCTCGTTTGGACGTTGGGATTTCACGATGAACTTTTCTATCAAGCGAACCACCCCGAGGATGATCAGAACATCTGCGAGTCCTATAGGTAGCCAAGCTATTGCTGGCAACCAACCATGGTAGCCCTGCGGCCATCGAAAAACAAACAACAACGGGACATGAACCGCCAGCACTAAAACGATAACTGCCCAGAACCAGAAGCGCTTCCTCAAGTCCCAGCGAACTCTGATCGCAAGCATCGTCATTCCCAGAACGATGAATGCTGATCTACCCGTCTCTTCTTCACCCAAGAGGTAGAAGATCAGATACACGGGCGCGACAATCGCAGCAATAATCACGCCCGTATAGTCGGCGCTTTTTTTCTTCGGTTGTTGCTCATTCTCCCCTAGCAGCATTAGTGTGCCCCCGACATGCAGTTCTTATAGGAGTTGATTAGGCCATCTTTGCCAATGATGTCGTGCACGGTTGCTCCAGCAGAAACTATATTTCCAGCTACAGGGACCATTTCGACCCCCCGCACCGCGAGCTTGATTCCGGCTTGATCTGCAGTTGCGAGGAGAACGCCTGTCGCACCAAGACCAGCGGCTTTATTGTCTCCAAACAGCGAAAAGGCCGCGCCGATGATTGAAGCGCCAAACTGAACACCTTTGAAGACGTTCCCGGCTGCGGGGAAGATCCCGATGGCGTCGGCAGCAGTTGAACCCAAGGCCATACCAACACCTTTGGTAAATGTGCAGCGCCAAAAGCCGGGTTTATGTGTTCCGCTAGGTGGATGGTACCAAGCATTCATCTGAATGGTACCCATGAAAGGCAACGCATTACCTGTTGCTGTCCAAATGCTCGGACCCGCACCCGCGGTGACGTTAACCGTCGTTGTGGTGCTGAGCGCAATTCCGCTTGGCATACCCCCTGCGTCAAGAGAGAAGCTAACCGACGGGGCTGTCGTTTCGATGGACGCGGCACCAGCAGTTCCCGCCGTCCCGCCGATATCCGCCCCTGCGGCGCCCTCGGTCGCCGCCGCGGTACCATCCGTGGCTGCCGCGCCACCGGCACCCGCCGCAGCGGCGTCGCTTCCGCCCAGTAGGTTTCCGAGAAATGAATCTATTTCTGGCGCAAAAATAGCCGCAGCAACACCTCCGGCTAAGAGAGCCCAGTTCCACCAGTGCTTCCCGCTCGGATCGTTCTTATCGATGGGATCATTACGCCCATACGGATACCGGTTCCACGATTGCGGATCGCTAGGCGATCCGGCCAGCGGGTCGGCGGAGCAGAAGGTTCCGGTGCGGGAGTCGTAGTAGCGCGCCAGCGCGTAGTTCAGCCCCCTTGACTCATTAGAAATGGGCGTTGACTTCGTCATTTTTCAGCTTAGCGATCCAGGCGCTAACCTTGCCTGATGTGACGCGCATGCGTCTGCATCTAGGGATTGAACTTCCGTCGCTAATAAAAACGTCATAAAGGCCAGGTGGGAGCGAAACTTCATAGCGTCCAGCTTCAAGCATCTTGAATATGAAGGATTGCCGGCTCTTAGAGCTGGCGACATAGCCGTATGCCTCTACATACACGCGTTCGGCTGGCGTATTGTCCATATCGCCCCAGGTTATAAGGGCCCTCAGAGTTCCGTTGCTCTCCGCCGGCGGAGCTGCATGGAGATGCGTCAGCATCCCCACCAATAGGAACGCAAACAAGATGGTCGTGCTTGGCATACGTCTCGGCATTCGAATGATCGCTCCTTTTCTCTTGATAAGCGTTCGTCATAAACAGTGTTTTAGAAGCAATTTTGTGTTCGCCTCTGACTGTGCGGGGCCCGTATCCCATCTCCCATCATCTACAAATCCATGGATTCCCAATTGATGCGCTAGTTCGTGCAACAGAATGGTCATCCTAATCCTTTGGGTTCCTGGCTTAGCAGAGGATCCAGCAACTCCTGGGGGAATGGAGGATGCGTAAAATGGACCCCACGCACCCACATAGATCGGTTGCGGGTCGCCCAAACTCCCTTGGGTCCAACCCGGTGTCTCTGATTTTGGATCCAGTAGTATTGGCACCGTACTCATAAGTTTGTATGCGTCCCCTCCACCCGAATTCAGCCAGTGTAGACAGTCCTTATCGCTCTTGAGATAGTTGAGAACGGGAAGCCGCATCTGCCACGGTTCGTAGTTTGACGGAGTCTGACTATAGTTCGGTGTGTCAGTTTGATTCATAGCCGGATTCACAGCATCCGCCATGGTGGGCAGCCCGAGGGCACCCTGGATCCCGCTGGTCAAACCGCCGCTTGGCATGATTGGAGTTCCGTTCCAGGAGGCGCCCAGCGCCATGCTGCCGCCCAAGCCAAATTTCGGGGGCACTTGGCCATTAAAAAGAGCATTCCCGGTGTCGTCCATTCCGCTGGCAAAGCCCAGCGCTAACGCTTCAGAAGTTAATTCGGGGTCTAACGTAACCATACCCGCAATGGACAGAGCCACTGCGCCCAAATCGCCCCACCAGGATTTTCCACTCGGATCAGTAATCGTGATGGGATTGTTCCTGCCGTAGGGATACCGGTTCCAGGACTGCGGATCGCCGGGCGAGCCGGCCAGCGGATCGGCGGAGCAGAAGGTGCCGGTGCGGCTGTTGTAGTAGCGCGCCAGCGCGTAGTTCAGGCCGCTCTCTGAGTCCTGCTGGTAGCTTGTGAAGAACCATTCATTCGCCGCTCCAGACTCGTACCACTGCTCGCCGAACGGGAAGTGTCCCTCCTGGCTGAGCACCTGACCGTAGGTCGGGCTGCCGCTGGTACCGTCGGTCGTCAGCCGCACCGAAAGATGATCCTGGTGATAGTAGGTTGTCGCGCCGCCTGAGAACATTGCCAGCAGGCCGGTGGTATCGCCCGAGCCGTTGTAGATGTACTCCCGCGAGGGTAACGCCGGAGCCGCGCCGTTGTCGTATTCCGCGATCACAGACGAGCCGGAGAAAATGCTGACGGTCATCGTCCCACCCGACACCGACTTGAGCACCCGCAACCCGTTGCCGTCGTAGGCGTAGCTGGCCGCGCCACCGCTTCCGCTGAAGGCCGTCATGCGGTTCTCCCCGTCGTAGGTCATGAAGTTGGACGGCAAGAGCGGCTCCACGGTCATGTTCCCACTGGCGTCGTACGTATACCCGTTGGGCTGGTTGGTCGTCGAGCTGTTCATTCCATTGTTGCCGAAGGACAGGGTTCCTTGAGGGCCGGTGCCCGCCGTCATCGTCTGGCTCCAGCGGTTCCCGAAACGATCATAACTCTCCGTCAGCCCCCACTGCGAAAATGCCGGAGAGCCGCAGGTCTTCGCGGAGGTCATTCTTTGCAGCGGGTCGTAGCCGTAGCCCACCGAGCGGCCTGAGTCCACGTTGTCAGTGATGCACTGGACGGAGCCGTTGTTCCCGAATGTACCATTCGCGCAGCTTGGGGCGTACGAGGAGTTTTGGCAGTACGAGTACTGCAAATTGAAGTAAGTCGAGTTCCCTTGCGTATAAGCCAGGTAGACAAGCTGCGTCCGGTCAGGAGAATAGTAGAACGTCGCCTTCACGCCGTTTCCGTAGCTGAAGCCGAGTAGTTTGCCGGGAGCGTTGTACGAGAAATTGGCGGCGTAATAGCTGGTCACGGCTGAGCAGTTTGTCGCCGAAGGAGCGATCTGGCAAAGCTGCCCCACCTGGTTGTACGCCTGCTGCACAATCCTTCCCGAAGGATATGTAATCTGCGTGACATCGCCGCCCGCGTCGTACTGGTAACCAATGCTATAAGTCTGGCTGTTGATGACCTTCGAGAGCTGCGTCGCGCGTCCATTGGCGTCGTGGCTGTAGCTCTCTGACCCCGTTGCATCGACCATCTCCGTGAGCCGCCCTATGGCGTACGCCGCCTTGCCTCCCTGGTCGTAGTAATTGCAAATGTTTGCCGAAGTGCCGTTCGGCACAGTGGTACACACGCTGGGCATGGCCGCAATGCTCAGGCCGCTGGGAATCGTGTAGGCAACACCCGTAAGCCGGTTGGCATGGTCGTAGGTGTAGGTGCTTACAACATTGCGGGCGTCGGTTCGCTGACAGACCTTCGAGGGGTCGCCGCTGCACAATCCGCCGCCGCTCGCCGTGTAGGCGTAGGTGACGGTTCCGCCTTCCGGTGTATTTTCGGAGATTTTGCGGCCGAGACCGTCGTAGGCGAAGATGCGGGTCTGCACTCCCTGAATCACCTCGATGAGATGATCCCCGGCGTCGAAAAGATAATTTGTCACCAAGGGCGAGGACGTTAGTGCTCCCGATGAACTTGGTTCATCGATTTCGATTACACGGCCAAAACCGTCAGACCATTGTTGTCGCTCGTTCCCCGATTCGTCTTCCGAGACCTGCGGGTACCCGTATCCGTAGGTTGTCGTCGAGCCTTGCTGGGAGGTCACTCCCTGCAGATTCCCTATATTCGGGCCGTAGGCTACCTGCTGAGCCTGGCCATCAGGATGCGTTATGGATATTTGACGATCAAGAGCATCGTAGCTGACGGTCTCGGAAACATGATTTGGATCACCGCTGCCGGAAAATGGGTGGCTTTGGGTCTGCAATCGCTCGTCCGTGTCATAGGAACTATCCACCTCTACGGAACCGATGGGGTTGTTCACTAAGATCTGGGAAGCCGTTCGTCCCCAGGAATCCAAATTCGTCTGCGTGTGTTGGCAGCTGACACACGCTATGGACGGAGAAGTATCTGCCACGGCCGTGTACATGTCCGACTGCGCGGCTGAAGAGTAGGTCGCCATCGACCATCCGATCGGGTCAATTTCCTCAGTCTGCCGGTCGAGGCCGTCCTGATAATGGCTGGTCGTCGAGACGAGATTGTAGTCAGTCGCGATGGCGGTCTTGCCGCTGCCCCAGTAGTAACCCATGGTCTGTGTCCCAATAGCATCCGTCACGCTGGTCACGTATGCATTCGTAGGACTCTGCGCCGAATAGCTGCTTGGCGGTTGACCGTTGCCGGGATCTGTGTAGAAATTGTCGGTATAGAAATACTGAGTGACGTTCCCAGCAGGATCCTTTTCGCTCACTACTTGTCCGGTCGTGTCATACGCATATGAGGTAGTCAGATATGTTGAGCCGCTCACCCAATGGGAAACCGAGGTGGGATTTCCACGGGCTGTGTTGCCCGTGCCAAAGTTGGTATCGTCGTGCTGCGCGACTCCGTTGACTGCGGCGAGTGCAGTGCAGCCGCTACCACTGTAGCAATCATAGGTATATACCGTCTGGGAAACTCGGGATCCGCCGCCGGGGCAGTTGGTGGGATCCGATCCGGAGTTGTTGCACAGAGTCACGCTCTGAGGTCTATTGATATTGTTCGTGCCTGTGGACAGATATGAGATATATGTCGCCCGGTCAGGAACCGATGGGAAACTGCCACTTAGGTAATAGCCCCATTCCTTGATCGTCGTTTGATTTCCCTGCTGTGGATTGTCGTAGGTATATTTAGTTTGCTTCGTGAGGTTTCCGACCGTCGAGGGCACGGTCGTCTGTTGACCAAGAAGCCGGACGTAAGACGCGCCATTGCAACTGATGGGTACACACGGCTGAGAAAAGTCCCAGGTATTCGTGACTGTAGACTGCACGTTTCCCTGCAGATCTTCGCGCACGACCGTGGCCGGCCAAGCGCCATTATTCAGCTGGAAGGTATAGATCGTTTGACCGGTTGGAGAGCTAACAGTTGTTTTCTGCTCACAACTATTAGCGGGCCAATATTGATTGGCGCTGCACGAATTCAGGACTTGCGGTGTATAGCTCCAGGAACCGCTGGCCGCTGAACGAGAGTGTACCCATTCACTTTTATTGCCATATGCGTCGCCGAAAACCGTGTAGGAGTAACTTACCTTGCCGCCCGTGGGCAAGGTGATCCCAATCAGCTCGCCGTAGTAGGCGCTCTGCCCGGAAGGCGATCCGCACTCCGGACCAGTGCTCTCGTCACAGTCATAAGTAAAGGAATAGGTAGAACCCGCCGCATCGGGCAGCTTCAGCGAGCTAATAACGGTAAGGGTAGTGCTAGTTTCCTGGACCGGGACCCCTCCTGACGACTGCTGGAAATCTGTCTTCACATTGATCGTCGCTGTGGACAGAGAGTATTGCGCAGTGCCCTGCGAAGTCGAAACGGTTGGGGTTAGGCCACATACGGAACAGCCCGAGAATATCGGACGGTTCAGTGTGTCGTAGACAGTCTCTGGCATAGAGTTCAACAAGGACATATAGTTACCGTTGCTGTCCTCGCTTATAACAGGGCGGCCTTGAGGATCAGACACCCACGGAGCCACGAGCGTTCCATCGGGGGCATAGACCCCGTCCGGGGCATAGCCTGGAGCCCCAATCTCGTGCGCTGGAGCCCCAGTCACGTACATGTGATAGCCCGAAGAGTCTGATGCGAAGGCGTCCGCAGTTGAAGGGCACCCTGCTTCATTATCTGTGTTTTCATTAAGATGAAATAGATGGGCGGTTCCATTTTGATCTGTCCAGGTAATGTCGGTATAGCACTGTTGGGCTAGTGAACTCACATCGTTCACTCCACTCACCTGAGTGGAATAATACCAACCGCCGAGCACCCATCCGGGTTGCTGATCGCTGATTTCCCACGCTAGAGTGCCGCCCTCTACCTGCGGCGTCCATAGACTGCTGTCATACTCGAAGGTTATCGCTTGGGGCTGACTCGCACCGCGTTGTGAATACGACCCTAGCGGGATGCTAAGATGCAGGTTTCCGTTGGAAGCGTCGACAAATCCGAGTTCGACCGGCTCTGGCGCAGCAAAGCTGGGCGATCCAGTGCTCGTCTGGTAGCTCTGGCCGAATGCCAGATGAGCACAGAAGGTAAGGATGAGAAGCACCCCAAAGGGCACGCCCAATTGGCGGTATGCGCGCCCAATTTGCAGTTGGAATTGGCGAACCATTTGTTTCAGTGCATCTACCGTTCTGAATGCGCTTTCCATTGGATCTTTCCTCGGTGTGTTTTTCAAACTCGCCAATCGCAGTTAGGTGATTCACCAGGCAAAGTCGGAGTCAGACGAGCCCGAGTTAAATTTGACTTGGCTAAAGTTCATTTTGAGCCCAGTCACGCCGCGAGCAGTCTCCACGACCGCCATCGGTGCCATCACTCCATTCTCGGCTTGGTAATTCGAGTAAAGAATCTCGTGCGGAACGCCCTCGTCATTGGTGCCCCCGCCGAAGTGAATCCGGTCGGAGATGGCGGAGACGAGAAGCGTCTTGGGATCAATGTAGAAGTCGCGCGCCTCCCTTAACCCTCGATTCCCGCTCGGATCCTGCCTCTTTGTATATGCTCGCCGAAGTCGAATGTCGTAGGCGGAAGCCCCGTTGTGGATTATGAGCCCGCCGTAGACGATGCTGACGGATGAGTCCTGCATGGCACCAATCAGAGGCAGGTATGGCAGCGTGAAACTTCCGAGGTCAGCCGCGCTCTGGCGATAGATCGGCCATCTCCGACCATCCGCCTCCTTTAGTGAACCGCCTCCGCCGTTCACGACCGTTGTGCGCCTGCCGTTGGCGAGGTCGGCATCTATTCTGAACTGATGTAGCCCGCGTGATTTCACAGTGACGTTGCCTGTGTCCTGGTCGGCCAAGCTATAGGTGACCGTGCCGGTCTCCGTGAAATCCCGGACCGAAGCTAACAACTCCTGCCCGCCACCTGCCGCAATCGCCTGACTGAGTATCGTCAATGCTTCTTGGTCGCGTTGAGCAGAGCTCTGAGCGAAAGCCATCTTTGGGGCGGAGAACCAAAGACCTATCGCACAGAGCAACCCCAAAAGGATTGCGCTGGACCCTCCGAGGGGGAGATATTGGGCCAGGAAAAGCCTGAATGTTTTCATCTGTCTCCTTTCAGAAAAGCTACCTGCCTCGAAGACCAAATCAAAGTTACATAACGGCGCAGGTTGAAGAGCACAGCACTCCTTATTGAGGTCAGGCAAAAATGCTGTTCTTGGGGGTAAGGTTTGTGCTTCGCCAGAAACATCCCGCCAAAACCCGATACGGAGGTCGCGAACCGCTTGAGCCGAAGAACCGTCCATTACTGCCCGCCTCAATCACGCTACAAATTGCTATTTGCAAGACATGGTATTGACCGTGAAGATGATGTTGTTATTGCTCGTTTGGCCATCGGCAAGAGTTACGACAACAGGACCAGTAGTGGCATTGCTGGGTATAACCGCGGTAATTGAAATGTCACTCCAATTCAGTACCCCCGCGACATAACCATTGAATGTAACTGTGCTCTGTCCTTCAGCCGCCCCGAAGCCTGATCCAGAAATGTTTACTGCCAAACCTACGTTTCCAGACGAAGGGCTGAGGCTCGCTACCGTCAGTGCGGTTGCGTAGTTAACCGTCTGATTGAGTACAGAAGACGATGAGCCGGTATTGTCCGAGTCGCCGCCATAGACACTGGTAATCGAATGAGATCCTGGAGCCAGCGTAGACGTGCTGAACGTTGCCACTCCCCCCTGTCCGGCCTGCGGAGATGCGTCGGTCCGGACATAGGGACCTGCTGAAGACGCCTCCTCTACTTGGGCGCCCCAAATGGCAAAGGTCTGCGCACTTGTTGCGTTGCCCACAGTAAATGCGATTGCCATAAGATTTGATCCCGCAGTACAGGTGACACTGAAACGTTGCCAGGTTGTTGTCGCCGCAACTGGCAAGGAACACATCCCGGTCCACCCGTTGACGGAACTGTCTTGAGTAATATTTAAGAGGAGACTTTGCGAACCGCTTAGCGCCCTGATCCAGACTGAAAAAGTCAACGTGTCATTGTTGTACCTCCCCGGATTTGGAACCTCAGGATAAACATAGCCACCGCTCGATGCGTTGATCTGCATGCCCGTTGCTGATCCGTCCGGAGCGGCCACGGTACCGGTCTCTGAGGCTAAATACGTCCACCAGTTCGAGACCATGGACTGAGAATAGGGAATCAGATTCGTTGTGCTGATCGTGCTAATTGTGCCGATGCCGATGCTGGCACTCCCGTCCGCGAAGGTGACGCTTCCGGTCGGCGCAGAACCGCCCGTATTCACGATTGAGGTAAACGTGACCGTATTCCCGTAGGTTGAGGGATTCAGACTGGAACTTATCTGTGAGACGGTCCCGGCCGCATTGACGACGACACTCTGGCTAACCTGCGGCGCAGCGCCGTAGTTGGAATTGCCTGTCTGGTTCGCGGCCACTACACAGGTTCCGATACCGGTAATGGTCAAGGTGCTGCCCGATACCGAACATGGACCGGAGAACGAGGTAAAACTCACCGGCAGTCCCGAGCTTGCCGACGCAGATAGAGCAATCGGCGGAACTCCATACGTTACGGGCGTCGAGGGCGGGGCAAAACTGATCGACTGCGAAGCTGGGGTTACAGTTTCGGCCGTTACAGGAGAGCTTACTGAGGGATAGCCGTTGGAGCTGTTGTAGGTGGCTGAAATGCTGTGTGGTGTTGTGGATGCGGCCAATTGAGTCGTGATGGTGTAGCTGGCTGTTCCATTGGCGAGCGGAACAGTGGCCAGCTGAGTCGTACCGTCGAAGAACGTTATGGTGCCAGCCGCCGCCGAGTTCCATTGCTTGGCAATGAAAGTCAACGATGTGCCATAGGTCAGAGTCCCGCTGTACGGGGGAGTGAGCGTCAAGGTATTGATGCTCGTTGAGATGGTTGGGCTGCCATTTGTCTCGGTGACATATACCTCAAAGTTCGTACCCTGGAAGATGGCAGGATTCGGTCCGACCCACCCCGAAGGAGGGCATCCCGTTGTCCCAGATGTCAAAAGGAAGTAGATCGGACTTCCAGACAACGGTATAGGTGAACCACCCGCCGCTGGGGTAAAAGCAAAATTCGAAAACTCGTATTGAGTGACGGGTTGCGAATATTGGCCACAACTGAAACCTGTGGTTGTCTCCTGATACGAAACCGTTCCAAGTCCGGGTGTTGGCAAGGAGCCCCCAGTGGTGCTGTTAACGGTCTGATTGAGTACAGAAGATGATGAACCGGAATTGTTCGAGTCGCCACCATAGACACTCGTAATCGAGTGAGATCCCGGAACCAGTGCGGACGTGCCGAACGTGGCAACTCCGCCCTGTCCCGCCCGAGGAGAGGCATCGGTCTGAATATAGGGACCAACGGAAGAGGCAACCTCCGTTTGTGCACCCCAAACGTAATAGGTCGCATTTGCTTGCCACGATAAGAACTGAAACCCACGCGTAGGTTCGCAGTAGGAGTTTGTGACGGAGTATGTGTACCTATTCCACGTCGTCGTGAGGGTGAATGTCGCAGCATCACAATCATCAACCCCAATAATCAAGGACTCCCCACCAACCGCGCCCCTTGCCCAGATGCTGATGGTGTATGACTGCCCATTTACTAAACCGCCCGCTATTTCTTCGAGCGCACCCTGACTGGAACCAGTTTCTCCGCATGTACCATTGCTCGTGCTTGGGATAACAAACTGTGTTGCGGTGTTGCTGCCATCGGGAGCTGCTACAGCGGTCGTGTTCATGGTCATGTTAGTCAATGGACCACAATACCCCCCCCAGGTTGCGGAGTTCCCGATTTGCTGCGAATATGGCGCCTCATTCATCGTGCTCACCGTGCTGACGGCGCCGGTGCCGATGCTGGAGCCACCATCTTCGAAGGTAACGCTTCCGGTCGGCGTAGAGCCGCCCGTGTTAACGGTCGAGGCAAGCGTGACCGAATTCCCGTAGGTCGATGGATTCAAACTGGAACTGACTTGCGTTACAGTAGCAGCGGTCGTCGTGACGGTTGTTGTTCCAGTACCGGAGGCGAAGTTAGCATCACCTGTCCACACTGCGGAGATTGTCGAAGCTCCGGCCGCAAGCATGTTCCCGGTGATCGACGCATGGTTACCGCCATTCACTGGAGCAATCGACCAACCCAACAGCGAGGGAGAGCTTTGCCCTGGCGGAGTCCACAAAA